>Ga0154008_100004_pt1 | contig 92823 bp, 84 predicted proteins | sample TSNJ092MetaG_FD_104711 | JGI IMG/M metagenome (GOLD analysis project Ga0154008, IMG submission 104711) | Attine ant fungus gardens microbial communities from New Jersey, USA - TSNJ092 MetaG | ecosystem: Host-associated > Fungi > Mycelium > Unclassified | place: USA: Connecticut, Klassen Lab...
CACTTTGCCTTGATTGACTTATTTACGACCAAAATTAGTGTTTATTTCTGGAGAAAAACAAGGATTAAGACAATTTCCTAATGATGAAACAATCAGTAAATTAGAACAATTATCAATTCCTTATAAAGTTACTGGGGGTAAGTTCAATTTCTTTATTAAAATAAAAAACACTCCATAAAGAGTGTTAATCAAAATTATTGCAAGGATATATTAAGCAACCATTAGGCGTGATTTTTCTCTAGCCGCCTTGTTTGGTTTATATATCCCCTTAGTAACGCTTTTGTCAATTAAGCGAACTGCTGTGCTAACTAATTCTTGTTTGTTAGCGGCATCTTCGCTTTTAGCAGTTCTAGCTTTTTTAATTGCTTTTCTGACTTCAGATTTAAGTGCTTTATTTGCTAAACGTGATTTTTCATTAGTTAAAACACGTTTTTTTTGCGATTTAATATTTGCCATTCAACTCTCTCCTTACATTCTTTTTTCACACTACAAAGTCTATTATATCAAATCTTTCTTAATTTATAGTTTTAAAAAATGTGAAAAAGGTTCAAATTGACCTGAAAATAATAAAAAAAGGTGAGGACAAGTTATAATGAATATAAGAGGTGATTTTTGTGGAAAATAGGGTCTTAAAAAGTTTAGATGTGAAAAAGTTGAGTGGAAGTAAAGGTTTAATTATTTTCTTTTATCCAAAAGCAGGAACTAGTGGTTGCTCTTTGGAAGTAGCTGCTTATAACAAACATTTAAAAGAATTCCAAGATTTGGGATATAACGTTGTGGGAATCAGTAATGATGATGAAAAAGCTAATGACGACTTTTCTTGCGAAAAAGATTTAGCTTATCCTTTGATTTCTGACTTAACTAGAGAAATTACCAATCAATTTAAAGTGATTGGTGAAAAACAGAGCGGAATTATTCGTAGTACATTTGTAGTTGATTCAGACGGAAAAATCTTAGTTGAGATGCGTAATGTAGAACCAACCAAACATATTGAGGAATTGCTTCAAAAATTAGCTAAATAAAACATTAAAACTGGTCTAACAAAAACCAGTTTTAATTATTTTTTATTGTTGATTTGTGAAGATTAAGAGTAGTTGTCATATATAATGAAGAACCATTAAAGGGGAAGGATATGTATTTAGTTTATAGCGCCGATCACTTTTTATTAAAAAACCAAGTTGAAAAAATTATTAAGAAGCATACTTTGGAATCAGAAGTTCAAGTTTACTCATGAATTGATGATAATTTGAATAGAATTTATGAAAATGTGAATACTGTTGCTTTGTTTGCTCAACATAAAACTATTATTATTAATGATTGTTTATTTTTGACTAACCAGACTTTGGATGAAAAAAAGTATCCAAATAAGAGTCAAAAGGAACTTATGCTAAAGATTTTAGCAAGTAAAAATGACCAAACAACTATTATTTTTAGTGTCCAAACTGATGAGATTTCAACCAAAACTAAAATTGCCCAAAAATTTGCCAATGAGTGTCGAGTTATTGAAGTACCTTTACTTGATAGTGCTCATTTGCAAGCTTATGTTAACCAACGTCTGCAAGCTAAAAAGAAAAAAATCACTGAACAACACATAAAATATTTTTTAACCATCATTCCCAATGATTTGGTGGCAATTAATCATGAAATTGAAAAACTCTCAGCTTTGTCAACACCAATAATTGATCAAAATACAATCGATCAGAATATCAGTAAATATCGCGAGGTAAATATATTCAACCTTGCTGAAGCATTTATCAATAACCAGACTAAAGCATTTATTGTTCAACTTCGTGATTATTTTGAACTCAACAATGATTGTGTGAGTTTGATTTATTTATTAGCAAGTGAACTAGTTTTTACGCGAGACTGTTTTTTACTTAAACAGCGACAAAAAAGTTCTCAAACAATTGCCACACTTTTAAATGCCCATCCTTATCGAATAAAAATGACTTTTAAGAAGTATAAACACTTAGATATTGATACATTAAATGATAAAATATTAGTGCTTTACGACTTAAATAGTTTATTAGTTCAAGGGAGCATTGACCCAACAATTATTGCCAAACTAGAGTTAATTAAAGTTATAGAAAGAGAAAATTAATGGACTCACAAAAAGTATATCAAAGTGTCATTGAACTCTTAACCGTCCTACTTAAGGATGAAAAGTTAAAGTACTGAGTACTTAAAGATGAGAAGTTTCAAAAGCAAGTAATCGGTTTAATTAATGATTTAGTTACTTTAGAAAAAGAACACCAAACTTCATTTGAAGACCAAGAATGAGCGGTTATTTTTGGAAAAGCTGTTGTTCTTTTAACTGATCAAAAACATAGGTTTCAACGTTTAGATAATCGCGATGTTGATGCGATGTACAAAGACTATACCGATTTGATTGCCTACATTGCTAAGAAATATGATTTTAAACAAAGTCAAATTGATCCCCACCAACGTATTCATCAAGAAGATATTTTAACTAGTGCGAAGTTGTCTTCTGCAACGATTAATAAGTTTGATGAACAAGAACAAGCAAAAATTAAAACAGCAAAAGAAGCTGAAAAAAAACAAACTGTTGAACCAGAAGTGGGTGCTGGTAATTTTGATGAAAATGTTCAAAGAAACCAAGAATCCAACCACCAATCTCATCAGAATAATTTCTTTAATCCTTTACAACAAGGTTTAGCTGATATGCCTTCATCACCAGCAGTTGATCCACGTTTCTATCCTTACAGTACCAAACCAAAATGAATGCCGATTTTTAAGATGATATTGGGAGTGATTGGAATCATTTCTGCAATTGTTTTGATTGCAGCCAATGCTTATGCAATTAGTGTTAGCTTTACGTTAAATGGTTCAGTTGATAAAATTGCCAATAATGGTGTTAATCCAATGTTGGATTGAACCATCATCGGAACAAACACTGAAAGTAAATGACATGTTTTGAGTGATGTCACTAACAAATATAATTTAGCAGCAATGGGATCTGGTGGATTTTTAAGCATTATTACCTTCGTCTTCTATGCGATTCCAGCAATTTATCTTGGTTATGCTTGTTTTGCTCGACCAAAATCTAACCGAGAAAAGTACCGTATCTCTTATTTTGCTTTATTCTTTACTATTCTTTTCTTTGCTCTATCAATTATTCAAATTTATCGTTTTGCTTCACCTGATAGTTTAAAACAAGGTTGAAAAAACTTCTATAGCAATAGTTTTGACAATTATAATGAAACAACTTTTAATACTTGGTGAGAAGGAATAATGAGGGTGTATCCAGTAAGATGGGTTACTATTTTTATCGATATCTCCCTTGCCTTTTTAGGAATTACCTTAATAATGTGTCTCTTTACCTTGATTGTTAATCCTCGTCCTGACCGTAATAAAATGGTTAAAGCTAATGCTGAATACCAACAAGCAATCGTTGCTACGATGCAGGGACAGTCTTATACTTATGATGAATCACTTTTTGACAATGATGAAGTAATAATTAAGAATAAATCAAAATTCCGTTTATGAGTTGAGAGTCTTTTCAAACATAAATCCAAAAAAGATTCGTCTGATAAAAACGATAATAATTAGTGTTAAAATGATAAAAACAACTGTTTTTTATCATTTTTTTATTGTTGTAAAGGAGCTGGCAGCGATGTCTTATTATCAACAAGCGAGCAATTTTGAATATAGTGATCACGGACTTCAACGAGTGAAAGAACGTTTGAAGATGAAAGATAAGACCGATTGAGAAGTGCGCGAAGAAGTACGTCGATTGGTCAACCTTTCAACCCATGGTTTTGAAGATAATCATTATTATTATGTGGGGGTGGGTAAATCTAAAGACATGTTTTTCGTCTTTTCAAAAGATGAAAATGTTTTAATCACTTGCACCAAAATTTCTGTTGAAAAGCAAATGAAATTAATTAGTAAGGGATTGAACTAAAACTATGATTATTGGTATTTATGGCAATATTGGTTCAGGAAAAACTACTTTAGCAAAATATTTAGCTAAAAAATATCACTTTGTTTATTTAAGCTTAGATGAATTAGCTCATAATGTGATTATAGAAAATCAAGCCTTAAAAACTGAGTTACTTAATTTGAAAGATCAACAAATTGTTGATCTTTTTGATGAGAATCAAAACTTTGATTTTCAAAAATTAGCTAACTACATTTTTTTAGATAAAAAGAAAAATCACCTCATTTCTTCAATTATTTGAAAATACTTAAAAATCATGACTGATGAAATTATTCTTGTTTTGAAATCAGAAAAAGTTAACTTGTTAATTGAAGGGGCAGTTCTGCCATCAGCTAATCTAACTGGAATCGATAGTTACCTTTATTTAGCTAATCCAAAAATGATGAGTAAATGATCAAAAAATCGATGAAAAAAAACTATTAGTCAAGAAAGAAATCGCTCATTGAAAGAACTTAATTCGGTGATTAAAATTCAAAATGAATATAATCTTCACCACCAGATCGACTATTTTTTAGTTAACAATCCTCGAACAATGAAAACAAATGATCTCTTTATTAAAGGTGATGAATTAATAGCAAAACTCCTTCAAGAACAGGATAAATAAAATCGTTTTTAAACTATTTCATTTTTATTGTTTTTTATTTGTATACAATGTTATAAATACGATATTCTCAGAAAAGGAAAATGACATGCGAAAATTAATAACAATTTTGGGAGCAGTTGGTTTATTTACAACTGCCACTACGAGTGTTGTTGCCTGTACAAACAATCAGCAAGAAAACCTTAACCCCACTCCAGATCCTGATGAAACAAAAATTCTCTTGAATGAAAAAATAACAATTAATGATGATAATTCAATTACTGTTATCCTCTTTTATTATGATGGTAGTGAAGTTGCTCTTTTTATTCCAGCAGATGATTCTTTAAATCCAATCATTAAAGAGTTGAAAATCGAAATGGATCAAATTAATCAAAGTTTAGATTCTAATAATAAGGAATTAACAACCACAATTGCAGGATTGTCTAGTTTTGAAAAAGCTTTGTTAAAAGATAGTCAAACAATAAGTAAAGTTCAAGTTGTTTTTGACGGGGTAGAAGCCGAATACAAAGCAGTTGAAAAAATCCTAAATCAAATCGATGAAAATAGCGAAGGTTATCAACAAATTAAAAATCTTTTTGAAATAGCAAAAGATAAACTTAACCAAGCTCAAAAACAACTTACTTATGCAAAGAACATTTATAAAATGAATGTAGAAAATGAAGTGATTTGAAGAGATAAAATCACTTGATTAGAAGACAATGTGGCTACAATTAAAAGTGAAAAGTTAGCCAAAGAAAATGATTTACTAACAAGACTGCAAACTGCCAGATTAATTTAAAAACAACATAACCTTGATTATTCTTATCAAGGTTATGTTGTTTTTTGATGTTTATTAAAATGGATATTTTCGCGTTGAATATATTTTGTTTGTTCACGAAGTTTTCCTTGTCCAGCTTGAATGTCTTTCGCTCTTTTAAGCCCAGAATTGCTTAACAGTTGGTTAAACTGCAAGTTGCTTGTTTGAGTAATCTGGTGTTGATAAGGAACTTTGTTTATATTTATCGTATCTTTTAAACTAACACTAACCAAATAAACTCCTTTTTGAAAATCGATTGTTTCTAAAGCGATTTGCACTAAATGAGCATAAATCTCTTCAGCATCATTAGTGTAGTGATCAATTTGAGTTTGGCGGCTTTTGCGAGAATGGTGTTTTGCCTTATCAAAGTTTTCACGATTCTTGTTTTTTCAATAATAGTGAACACTTAAACCAACAGTTTTACTTACCATTTTTTCTTTTTGAGCTCTTTTGGCAACATGAAGGGTAATTTGGTGAAGAATATCTAAAAACTCTTCCTCTTCATAAATAATTTTTGATAAAGTCAAATCGTTACTGATGTTTTTATAATCTGGATGTTTGATTAGAACTTGATTAGAACTTCTTCCCAACGCTCGTTTTTTAAGCTCTAAACTATATTTACCAAAATGAGCATTCAAAAACTGGTCATCACTAAAAACTAAATCTTTAATTTTATGAATACCAAGCTTTTGCATTTGTTTAACCAGGGATGGACCAATACCATACATTTGGTTAATTGGTTTCAACCACAAGGTAGTTGATAGGGTCAAAGGATTAAGAGTACCAATGCCATTTGGTTTAAATTCTTTACCAATCATTTTTGCTAAGAACTTAGTGTTACTAATCCCAATCGAACAAGATAGTCCAAGCTGTCTTTTAATTGCAGTTTTAATCGCAATTGCCATTTTTCTTGGTGTGCCATATTTTTTTCACTGTTGGGTGACGTCTAAATAACATTCATCAATTGAAGCAATCTCCACTAAAGGAGTAAATTCTTCTTTAATGAAAGCAAACACCTGGTGGCTATAATCAGAAAATAAATCATATTCAGGATCAACTCGAATGATTTGGTGATGACTAACTTTTTTAGCCAGATACAAGGGCATCGCTGTTTTTACCCCCAATTTCCGAGCTTCATAACTTGAAGTAACTACGATTGATTTTCGGTCATTATAAGCCACTACAATGGGTTTATGAGCGAGATTTGGGTATTTTTGTTGAAGACAAGATGCAAAAAAAGCATCCATATCTAAATGCATAATAATTTTTTCTTCATTCATTTTTTCACCATTTCTTTTAAAGCAAAGTTCAAGCTTCATCAATGATTGTTTTAATTTCTTGATCACTAAAAATTCGCGCTTGGTATGAGTTGAAAGTTTCTTGTTTGCCTACCAATAATAAGTATTCTAAGTTACTCTTCTTCTGTCCTTTAATAGGAGATGGGGTTAAACCAAAAGTAAAGAAGTTATCGTCTGTAAATAACTTTAAAACTTTTTTAATTACTTCTAGATGAACGTTTTTATCAAGAGCTCGACCGTTTTTGATTTTAGCTTGACTAGTTTCAAATTGGGGTTTAATTAAAAAGACACCAAAAGAATCTGGTTGTAAATTTAACTTGTTAAGTGCAGGAACAATATAAGTTAAAGAAATAAAACTGACATCACAACAATAAAAATCAATGCTTGCACTTACTTGAGTGGTTGTAATATACCTAAAGTTAAGATTATCAAGTTGATCAACTCTGGGGTCTAGTTGCAAATCTGGCGATAGTTGATCGTGACCAACATCAACAGCGATGACCTTTTTAGCATGATGAAGTAAGCAACATTGAGTAAAACCTCCAGTTGAAGCACCAATATCTAAACAAACTAAACCAGTTAAATTTAAAGCTCAGGTTTCAAGTGCTTTAGCAAGTTTATACCCAGCCCGAGAAACAAATTCAACCATTTTAGTTTGTTTAACTTCAACCACATCATCTTCGCTAACTAAAAATGATGGCTTAGTTATTAAAGTTTGGTTAACATAAACATCTCGTTCACCTTGAATATAACTTCGAGCACGACTGCGACTTGGTGCTAAACTATGATCAACTAAATAAACATCTAAGCGATTTTTACTCATCTTATTCAAAGTTTTCTAACTGATTATCTGCTAAAACTTTTTGAATTCTTGCCTTATTTTGATTTAGTTTAACCTTTGCTTGATTAAGATTTTTAACTCCTTGTTCAAAGAGTTTCATTGCTTCATCCATTGTGATATCACTATCATTTAACTGGTTAATCATTTGTTCAGTTGTTTTCATTAGTTCGTCAAAAGTTAATTCTTTTTCTTCATTATTCATTCTCTTCACCTCTTTTCTTGGTTTCTTTTACAACCGTCGTAATTTCATCAAACCAGCGCATGATTTGTAATTCTTCACCATTATTAATCACTTGATTCGCACTTAGAATTTGATTGTTTCTTTTAATTAAAGCATAACCTTGATGCAGTGGTCTAGTTGGATTTAACAAGGTCAAGGTTTCTTGGTCGTGATTTAACTTATTTTCCCACTTTAAAGTCAGATTCTTGATAATCATTGTTAAAAATTGGTGGCTGGTAGCAATTTTAGTGGTTAAAGTTTGGTCTTTTTGTTTAATCAGTTCCATCAAGTTATTTTCATTATGAATAATTCTTACTTGTTGAGTTTGAATTAATTTAGTAGCAATTAACTTCATTAACGATAAGTTTTTAGCTATTAGAGTTTGGTTATGAAGGGTGAAGTTTTTAATTTCGTTAACAATTTGTTGGGTGTTAATAGTTAAAGTATGAACTTCTTCTTGATAAACTTGTTGAATTGCTTTTTTTAATGTTGTTAGTTGATAAATCAGAGTTTGTTTAATCTCTTCGATATTGGGAGTGGCAAGTTCACCAGCAGCAGTGGGAGTTGGGGCACGTTTATCAGCAACATAATCACTTAAAGTAACATCTGGTTGGTGACCAACAGCAGAAATGATGGGAATGTGAGAATTACGAATTGCTTTGAGAGTTGGCATTTCGTTAAAAGCCCAGAGGTCCTCATAACTTCCTCCTCCTCTACCAACAATCAAAACATCCAAATTAGTAACAAAGTTATTAGCCTGGATGATTTTAGCACCAATATCAATACTTGCACCCTCACCTTGAACTTTAGCAGGAAATAAAAAAATATTTGTTAATGGTCACCTTCTGGTGATTGTAGTAATTAAGTCGTGAATCACAGCCCCAGTATCAGCAGTAACCACCCCAATATTTTGAGGATAAAGGGGCAGTGGTTTTTTTAATGAACGATCAAACCAACCTTGTGATTCAAGTTGGTTTTTGCGTTGTTCATAAATAATTTGAAGTTCACCAATTCCTTCAATTTGAACATCATGAACCACTAAGCTAATTTTTCCATAAGGGACATAGTAATCGATTTTTCCTACAACATTAACTTTCATGCCATCAGTTGGGTGGAGTTGACGCAATTTTTCTGTGTGAGTTTTTCACATCATGCACCCAATTGTCGAAGTTTCATCTTTTAATGAAAAATAAACGTGTCCAGATTTGTTAAAAACCAGATTACTTAACTCACCAGTGACATAAACATCCTGAAACACCAAAGCATCATCAATAGTTGTTTTCAACAATAAATTTAACTCATTAACACTTAAAATTGGTTTAATAGTCCCATCCCCTTAAAACTTAATAAATTGGTCCAGAATCGCATTGACAAACTTAAAGTCAAAGTCTGGCTCGACTGCCTTGCAATATTCAACTAAATCATTAATAATAATTGCTTTTTCATTATCTGTATACTGAATTTCTCAAGCACCTTCTAAAAGCATTGCTTTAATAAGGGCAGGAATCCGATCCATTGTTCAGTTATTTTTTAATTTACTTTCAATTTCGCCAAGAATTTCTGGTGATTTGGTAGCAATATCTAACGCAACGCTTTCAATTGTTGAATCAAGAAAAACCATCTGAGTTTGGTCGAGAATGTCTTGTTTCATATAATCAACATCATTATTCATCAATAAATAATGATAAAAAAGGTTGACTAAGTTTTTCCGATCTTTTTTTAAATTAACGGTTAACATTACTGATTACTTTCTAAAGTTGCAGTACCAGTAACTCCTGTGTTGGTAATTGTTAAGTTAGGTGGAAGCGAACTTGCAAAAGCAGCATCAAGTTGGTAAAGACCAATTTGTTGATAATTGCTATTAGTAATCGTGCCATTATTAATATAATTTAAAACAACAGTGACAACACCAAGAATAAATTTACTTCTTCAATTCTTTACACCCACCAATTCTGAATCATTAATTTGAGCATTAATACTTTGATATTGCTTGCCATCTTGATCAACTCCTGGAAGATAAAAGGTTCCTGTATTACTAGTGCCTGTCTTTAAAGCAGCGATCCAGTGGTTATTAAAATTATTAGTTGTATCTCCTCAATGGTTTAAACTCATTACTCCATTATCTTGAAGATTTTGACGATCAACTGGATTTAAACTTAACAAAAACTTGGCAGTAGCAAGAAAATCTTTTTGAAAAATTGAGTGAGGGTTATTAATATCATCAGTAATTTTTGTCGCTCCAGCAATATCTGATAAAGTATCATTACTTAAAACTTTGTAGCTGCCACCACTAACAACTTTAAAACTTAATAACTCACTCTTTTTGGTAAATGAATCAGTTTTTTGTTGAACTTGAAAAGTTGCTTCATAAGCACCTGAGATTTGATCATCGATACTTTGCACATTTTGAATCATGACACTCATACTACTATCACTAAGAATTTCAACAGCTTTATTATAATTAGCAAAACTAGAAGCAATCAAGTTTTTTACTGCCAAACTACCCTGAGCACCTTCATAATAATCTTTAATACTTTGTGGAGTAAATCCTTCTTGTGGATAAAGTAAAATTTTTCCTTCACCCAATTTATTAAAGTTTTTTGCATTGAAATCAGTAAACTTTTGATAATTTACAGGCGAACTTGCCTTATAAGTACAAGCAAGAACACTACTACTGCTAGTAGCACCAATACCAACAGCACTAAGAATGGTTAATCACTTTTTCATAGTTTCTCCTTTTAAAGCTCACTGCTATTAATTATCTCATTAATTAAAGAAATAAAAAACCCTAATCTTGGTTTTCAATTTCACTCATAAAGTCAAAAAATTGGTGATTCTTTAACATTGCAATTTCTTCTTTATAGGGAGGGATTTCTCCAATTCAAGGGGTTTCTAAATATTTAGGAATCATTATCAATTCAGGATCATGAACAATTTTATCTAACGCTTCAAAACCAAGCATCCCATACCCAATATTGGCGTGGCGGTCTTTATGTGAATTTAGTCCAAACTTTGAATCATTGAGGTGGATACAATAAAGTTTATTTAAACCGATTTTTTGGTTAAATTCTTGTTTGACTGCATCTCACTGGTTTTTAATATCATAGCCACTATCGTACAAGTGACAAGTATCAAAACAAACTCCCAAGTCCTGGTTATTATCAACATGGTCAATTAAATAAGCCAACTGGTCAAAGTTAACCCCAACTTCACTACCCTTACCACTCATTGTCTCTAAAGCAATTTTTATTCCTTGAGGTTTTTGCTCAATTACTTGGTTTAAACCTTTGACCAGCTGATTTAAACTTTGTTCTAAACTAGCTCCAACCCCCGCCCCAGGATGGACCACAACGATTTTGACCCCAATCTGATGAGCTCTTTTTAATTCTTGGACTAAAAAATCTACTCCAAAACTAAAGGTGCTGGGATTGATTGAATTTGCCATATTCACAACATAAGGAGCATGGATTGCTAGTGTATTTAAATCAATCCCTCCCATTTGAGCTTGATGACGAAATTCTGTCACATTCAATTCTTCAATTGGGGTGCGTTTAGTAGTTTGTGGTGGTCCTGTATAGAACATAAAACAATTAGCACCCTCAATTTGAGCTTCAGCAATTGTTCCCAAAAGGTAGTTAGTGCTCTTTTTCATTGGAATAAAACTTCCTAATAAAAGCTTAGAATCTTTATTTATCATTTTGTTTACCTGTTAATTTCTTTCTACTGTTAACTTCATCATTTTTTAATAAAACTTTCAGTTCATCTAAATTTTCAACCACACATAAATCCCGAAGATAAGCTACAAATTCAGTTCGAATCGCTTGGTGATAAAGGTCTTGATTAAAGTCAAATAAGTTGGTTTCAATCAAATAATCACCATCAGAATTGATTCAATAACAACTCATTCCCAAAATCGGAGTTTCTTGAGTGGTTAACCAGTTAATAGTGGCATAAACACCTTGCTTTAAAACAAAGTTAGGGCTAACTTTTACATTTGTTGTAGGATAGTTAATTTTTCTTCCTACCTGTTTGCCTTGATCAATTATTCCTTGATAAGAAAAATAACCACCTGTTAACTGGTAATATTCCTCTACTTTTCCCTTGTGCAATGCTGCAGTTAACTTAGCAATCATTGACCCTTCAGTAATTGTTGGAATTAAGTGCACCGCACGCGAACCAAAAGTTTTATTTAAAAATTTTTCACTAATTATTTGATTATTTATCAAAAAGTCACTGTTCATAACTACTTGATCAGCATGTAAATTTTTTTGAATTCCTCTAAACAAGTTTTCTAAACCAAATTGTTGTTCATAATCGCCCACCATATAGTTAATTACATAATCAATCTGCTCAGATTTTGCCCATAATTCAATAATTTCATCACTGAGCAAACTTTCTTGTCTTGAAGTAGTTGTTTGCAGATTCATCAAAGCGATTTTTTCACTATTTAAACGTAATTGTTTTGCTCTGGTGATTAATTGGTTTTCATTATCTCCCCAATGACTAAAATTACTAATAATCATAATATTATGATCAACCTTTCACAACATCATTAAGAGTGGATTGTAGTTAATTATCATTTGTGACTCCTGTTTACTTTCTTAATTATACTAATTAAGATTTAAAAACACAGAAAAATCCCACCCTGAATGTCACTAACCATTCAGGGTGGGATTTTATTTTCTTAAAATGGTGTCCGCTGAGGGGATCGAACCCTCAACCCACAGATTAAGAGTCTGTTGCTCTACCAGTTGCGCTAAGCGGACGCTAAGAACATATTTATCTTATAATATATTCTTAAAAAATATAAGGTGTTTTGGTTTGTTTTTTAAAATCAGGTTCGTTGATGGCGGAAGTAAATCTCTTTTAAGAAGTCAACTCCAAACATTAAAATTACCATCGCTCCAATAATCATCAAGTAGAACTCTCATCACGGCGTAACCATATCAAAGGCAGTTTGAATTTTAGGAATCACAGGAAGGGCCAAAAAGAAAGCTACTCCCGTAATTAAAGCAATTGTCAATGGTTTACTTGGTCGACTTTGATAGAATCGGGCATAGTTATCTCTAGCTACCAAGATAAAGGTAATATGAGAGAGACTATCACCAATAAAGATTGAAGTTTGAATTTGCTCTAACTGGTGGATTCAATCACCTTGTTCTTGACGAATGTTAGTTAACAAGTGAGGGTTGAAAGCAAAGGTTAAAACTAAGGTCATTACAATGTTTAATCCAACTAAAATTATTGCATTTGAGAGGGCAAAAGGAATAATCGACTTTGTTTTTCACTGACTTGGTTTAATCAAATACTGGTCGTTAATTTTGTCATAAATAATTGTGTATTCAATCACATTATAGGCCATATTTTGAATCAACAATTCGATTGCTGAAATTGATTCATGATTAAAGAAAAGAATCCCAAACAACATTTTTAAAGTTAATGAAATCGTTCCAGTAACCTTTAACTTAATGTATTTAACTGTGTTCATCAACCCAATCCGTGACTCTTTAATAGAAGTAATTAACTGCATTAAATCCAAATGATTAATCACCAGAGTGGCACAATATTTACCAAAATCATCACTATTAGTTAAGGTAATACCAATATCAGCTGTTAAAAGTTGGAAACTATCTTCACTATCAGCACCTAAAAAACCAATGGTGTTATTTAACTTTTTAAAGAGACGAATAATCCGAGTTTGGGCATTTAAATTCAAGTTAAAAAAGACATTTGCATTCCTAATTTTTTCAGTTAATTGTTTATCAGTGTAGTTAATAATTTCATTACCATCAACTGCTTTTTTAATTTTAAAATTAAGGTCTCGCGCTAAAGCAATTACTTCTCCTAAACTCTTTTTTGAAAATAACAAAACGTTAATATCTTGGTGTTGAATTTCTTTAACAATCGAACTGCTGCCACTTTTAGTTGAACTCAACAAATCAATTCTTCCTAAGAAGATGTAGTCATCATAAAAAAACGTTCCAGTCGAATAATCTTTTGTTCCTTTTTCAAGATACTTATAATCAATTCCAATACTATAAAAAGCACCCTTACGGTTATCCTGATAAAGATGGTCAAGTTTTTGCTCACCAGTTAACTCTACTACTTGGTTATCTTTTTTTATTGCTAAGGTAGCAAGATTTAATGCTTTGTCGATTTTATCACGCTTAATGATCAATTCTTGTTGTTGCTCTTGGTCGTAAAAATGAAGATAAAAACTATTCTGGTTGGTAGTGCGATTAATAAAAACATAACGTTTCTTTAAAGTTTCCAAGCGATTTTGATACTTGGATGTTTTTAAAAGTAAGTTATTCAACTCTAAATTTGCAGAAGGTGAAACACTGATTGAAAGTAGCAAATAATCAAGAATAAGTTCGTTTTTATTGCCATCAATTCCGGTCATACTTTGAATATGGAAATCTTTATCCACAAAGATTTTGTCTACATCAATCGCTAAAACATCCATTGATCCGATATTTTGAACTGATGAAAGTTCTCGAATTTGAATTTTCTTCTTTGCCAAACGCGAACGAACCCGAGAAAAAGCAGCACTAAGCATCATTGGTAAACCATCAGGACTTAATGCAATTGCTACTGCCATCGCAAACAAAACAGCACTAATTCAAGTTTGACCATCACTAAAACCGCTTCGTGATCCAGATAATAAAGCAACCATAATAAAAATTGTGGGAACAAAAATAATTAAAAGGTAGATTAAAATTCTGGTCACCCGTTTAACCTGATCGTCAAACGTACTTTTACTTTCTCGAGTCCGAATTTTTTCAACCTGTTCATTGTAAACGTTTTTGTTAAGATCACTAAAACTTAATGCTCAACAAGTTCCGCTAGTGACTTTACTACCACGATAAATGATATCAGTTAAATTAAAAATGTTTGGTGAAAACGAGCTGTTAAAGTACTTCTTATTAACAGGAGTGGTTAAACCAGTTAATAATTCTTGACTAACATAAAAGTTATCTGCATAAACAATGCGAGCATCTACTGGAACAATGTCGCCTGGTTGAAGATAAAAGACATCACCTCGAAGAAGGTTAAGTGCATCAACATCAGTTAAATGACCCATTAAATCATGAGCCTGGAGAGGGTTAGCAAACGGATTAGTTGCTGGATTTAAAACAACGTTGCGTAAAACTTTGACCGTTTCAATGTGATGGTTATAAAAGGTTTGGTTTCCTTTTCAAATACCATAATTAGTATATTCAGTTACCACTACAGAAATTCCAACTGAAATAAAAACTAATAGCGCTCCAGCTAAGTAAGTATAAGCATCTTTAGCGCTTGGATTTAATCCATACATCACCAGATTATAAATAATAATCGCTACTAAAATTAAAGTAAAAACATCTTTAAAAGATTCCAAGAAGTACTTAAGCCAGGGAAAGTGTTCTTTTTTGGTTTGGTTTTTAACTTTTGAAGCTACATATTGTTCGGTTAAACCAAAGCTTGGTGCATCCAAAGAATCTAGGATTTGACCAATAGAACTATTAGCATACTTAATAATTTTTTTAGCCGAAGGTGTCTTGACCACTTGGTTTACTTCTGTTTTTGGCATCCTGAACCCCGATCTATGAATAAGTTTTGAAATCTATTATTCATTTTATTATATTAACTAATAATTAGATACCGCAATTTTTTCTTTTTTTAATTTCCAAATGAGAATGAAAACTCCTCTTATTTTAAAAGGGGAGTTTTCAGACTATTATTCGTTTCGTGTAATTGACTCTTCATCACTATAGTTTGGTTTTTGGACAAAGTCGTGCTCTTTTTGTTTTCACCACTTAAACCCATCATCTAAGCGAATTGCTCGACACGCAAAGTAGAGTTCTTCATCAAAATCAGGTTTTAAAGTGTTCCAGTGGTATTTATAACCAACCCGTCCATGTTTAGTTAATCATTGGTGACTCTTTTTCTCAGTAGCAAAGATCTTTGCTTCTTTGTCTCTGCCCAGGTTCTCCATTGCTTGAACGACAATTTTTCCACGAGGTGAACCCCAATTCATTTGTCGCATCAATAACCGACTACCAACACTCAAACCAAGGGTCATAAACAATACAAAGTAAATTAGAAGAATACCCAATTGTGTGAAAATGTAATTAGTTGTTAAAGCAGTTGTTCCTGATCCAGAAACTCCATAAACAATCGCTCCTAGTCCCTTTAAAACATAGGTGAAAGGAACAACATAACTAATGGCATGGAAGAAGGCAAACTGACTGAGAGCTGGAAAAGTTCCCCCTCCAGCCGCTAAAGAAAGGACTAAAACAATAACACAACAAAATCGTCCAACAGCCTCATCTTCAATTGTGAACCAGATGCCCTGAATAATGGTCATGAAAATTAAAACGCTAAACATCAATCATAACCAGATATAAACCATCGTGCTAACTCCAAGTTGGTGTCACCCTACTGCGTAGGTGACTCAAGTAACAAGTGTTCCTTGAACTAAGGCAATTGTAGCAAAGAGCATTCATTTTCCCACATATCAACTTGTAGCAGTTGCTTTTTTGGTTCTTTTAGCCCGATCAAAAATAAAACTTTGTAGTAATGAACCAACATATAGTCCAATTAAGAGGAAGAATTGCCCTAAACCAATTCCATATAGACCGTATTTGGAACCTTTAATCGTCATCGTAGTCAACTTTTGATTAGTCATTCCATAACTATTTTTAGCAAGTAGTTGTGCTAAAATTCTTGGCAGTAACTCGCTAATGTTAGTAGCTCCTAAAAGATAAGTAGAATTGTTTTTAATATTGATGTTTAAATTCGTAACAAACTGATCGTTGGTCATAATCGCCTTGGTAGTAAAAATTGGTGAAGAATTAAAATTATCATAATTAATATCAGTTCCTGTGATTTGCTTCCAAATTGTTGAAACAATCTTACTTAAATATTTGGTGCTAGCAAGACTTTTTTGACCAGTAGTAACTTGATAAGTTTCATAGTTAAGCGTAACAAAGGTTTGATCTACTGGAGCATTACCCAAAACTCCCTTAACTACAGCAATTACCTTGTTTAGTAAATCAATCACACTTTCTGCATCTCCACTAATGCCAAGCGCTTTAGCAATCGCGATTATTCTGGTTAATAAAGGCGAGTTACTTGCTGTATTTAACACAGTTTTTAACAAATTAATAAACTTACCACCAACTTCATCAGCAGTAGCATTTGGATCTATTTCTCCATTATTTAACCCAGCATCAATATTTCCAAAAACAGTGTAATCACGAATATTAGCATTAGTGGCAGTATTAACTGGTAATTTCGAAGCATCAGGCATGACATAAGTAGTAGCATCTTCTAAAGTTGTTTGTGTGGTTGAACCTTCAATACCTCATAAGACATCTTCACCGTTACTTGAACCAATTAACTTCTTAATTGTGGCTCCCTTATAAGAAATGTTAGCCCCAGTATTACTAATTAGTGCGTTGTTTAATATTGTTGGAATCGCTTTGATAAAAACTCCACCAATAACGTTACTAATCGTGGTTAAATAATATCCAAAAATGAAATTTCGCTCAAAGGTAGTTCAAACATCAAGAGGTTTCATACTAGTAACCAATTGGGTCAAAAAGTCTCCATCAAGATCAGTAGTGGTTCCATCATCATTTTGAGTAGCATTACTTTTAGCAAGCATTGTTCCCATATAAGTTAAAAGTTTTTCAATAAAACCACCAGGAATCTTCATTTGAACATAGTACTTCGTTCCTTCTCACTGATGATCAATCTCTTTTTGATTATTTAAATAAGTAATATTAGTTAACTGATAAGTACTATTAATTTTGTTGGATTTAAAAGTGTGAGTTAAATCACTCTCATTAGCACCTGAGGGCTGAAGAACACTTTTAGCAATGGTTCAACCACTCATCACCTTTAAGTTAAAAGTAGGATTGGTTGAATCATAACTAAAACTAGCATTATCTCCATCAACATGAGTGGCTAAGGTAATTGTGGGTGCACTGGCTTGATTATTTAAGACATCCAAAATTGTTGCTTCAAGGTTAGCGATTTTTACGTTCGTATCAATTAAGCTATTAGGAATTAACCAAGCACCATTACTCGATTGGTGGATGCTTTTTGTTTCATCAGCACTATCATAACCCATTTGGCTATTGATGTCATTAACACCAACATCACTGATACTTTCTAAAGGACCAAAAAAGTAAGGATTAGTTGCACTAGTGGTCGTGGTTGGGTTTTCTTTAGTCGATTGAACCATGACTACAGCTTGATCTTGATCCATGATAACCATTGGTGCACGACCAATATTTTGAATCGGGTTTCAGAAAGCAACAATACAAATCACTCCATAAATAATTGGAATAATCGAAATTCCTGCAAACTTAATTAAACGTTTAGGACTACTTAACACCCGATCTTCAAACTCTGTGATATAAGTTTTTCAGACTAATCCAAACCAGGTGCGAATCCTTTTTCCTAAAGCGGGCTTTTGTAAGAGATTGCGATCTTCCTTTTTTTTTCAAACTGACCCAAATCAAGCACCACTTTTTTGTCCTGAATTATTTTTTTTGGGTGAGTTTCCATCTTTGCTCATGATTTAGTTCCTTTCAAAATTTGGTAATTTAACTTAAAAAGATTGATTACTAAAAACTAGTGATTTAAAATTTGTGGTTTTCTGAGATTTTGGTTGAATAAAACCTTCAGCAATTATAAAAGATTTTATCTAACAAGCCTAAGAAAGTAAACGAAAAAAACTTCAATTGCTTTTTTATTTTTCTTCACTTAACGTTTTTTGGCGCCGTTGAATAAAGACTTCTTGTAGTTCACATTCAGCAATTTTAGTCTTTACTCCAACAAGTTGTGCTTGCGCAGTTTCTTGTTCTAAACGGCGTGAATAAACCATCGTGTAAATTACTCAACCAAAAATTGGTAAGAACCATCATAATCACAATTTACCACGAATCCTTTTATAAACCGCTTTTTCTTGTTCTTGATAACTTTGTTTAGTTAGAGTGGTTGTAGTGATCAATTGTTCAAGTTCGCTTTCATTCATTTGACTAGGATCAATTAGATTATATTTACTTTGTTTTGTGCTCATAGCATTTCTCCTTCTTGAGGTTAGAAAAACCCTTTTATTTATTAACGATTAATTTATAATAACATTATTGTATAAAAAAAGGATTGGGTTCGTTTGCATTATCTAGGAATAATTCTCGCTAGTATTACCGCTTATTTAATTGGTTCAATTTCTTGATCAATTATTATTGTTCGGTGAAGACGAGGCATTGATGTTCGTTCAGTAGGATCGAAAAACGCTGGAGCTACTAACACTACAAGACTGCTAGGGAAAAAATGAGGTTTAATTACAGCCTTGTTAGATGGATTTAAAGTCGTTGTGGCAGCTCTAATTGCTGTTCTATTCTCTTTAATCCCCTCTTCTTTATTTAGTGAGACTAGTTATTTTATTCCTGCGGTTTTTGTTTTAGTTGGTCATTGTTGACCAATATATTACAAATTCAAAGGAGGTAAGGCAGTCTCTTGCTTCTTGGGTTTGATTTTTATCTCTAATGTATGATACTTGTTTATCTTCTTAATTGTCTGATTTATTGCTGCTGGTTTTAGTAGAAAGGTCAGTGTTTCTTCAATTATTGGGGCAATAGTTGTTGGGTTAATTATTTGATTACCATGATTAAATGGTTTAAGTTCGTTTGCTTGAAGATGAAACTCGTATGATGTTTGGGTTCAAGAAGCTTGAAGCAGCGTATGATTAAGGTTTGCTTGGATGAATTATCTTCATATGCCAATCGCTGAACACGTTACTCATCTTAAAGGGTTTGCTAGTGGAATGTTAGAAATTCAAATTGTCAACTTAATCGGAGGAGTCATCTTATTGGTGCGTCATTGACCAAATTTCTCTAGAATTGCCAAACATGAAGAACCCCAAACTTTCCCGAAATTAACTGCTCAAGAAAAGGCTAAACTTCGTTATTTACACAATCAACCCCGAATTACTGCTGAAGAACGTAAGGAAATTCAACGGTTAGAAAAGATTGATAAGTTGTCGCAAAAAGCGTTGAAAATTCAAGAAAAAATCGATAAGTTAGATCAACAAAAACCCCCAAAGGATTAGAACCTTTGGGGGTTTTTGTTGATTATTTTGCCCGTTTAACAGCATTCATCGTTTTTTTAATGTCAGCTTCTGAGGGCTTTCTTCCCATACTTAAATACATTGCTCGAATTTGAGCTTCATTAATTGGGGGATTATTTTTCAATTGCTTGCGAACAACTGCTCGGGTAATAAAAAACCCAGCAATTCCTCCAACAACTAAAGAAACAAGAATCACTCCCACTAGTAGACCTGCTAATGCACCACCAGTCATAAGGTTCCTCCTTTTTATCTCATCGTTTATTTTACCAATTTTAAGATTTGATTACTAATTTTTTGACTATCAAAACCTACTTGACTAATAACTTCTTCACCTGGTCCTGAAGCACCAAAAGTATCAATTCCCAGATTTAAACCATTATCTCCAGTATATTTTGCCCATCCAAAAGTAGTTCCCATTTCTAAAGAAACTTTAAACGTATCTGGACGAATCACTGATTGACGATAAGCAAGGGGTTGTTGGTCAAACAACGAAGTAGAAACCATCGAAACAACGTTAGCTTCGATATGATGAGAGGCAAGAATTTTTGCCACATCAAGAGCTAAAGAAACCTCACTTCCACTAGCAATTAAACTAACTCGGGGTTGATCAACACTTTGAATCAAATATCCACCTCGAGCAACTTGTTCAATAACGTTTTGGTGATTCAATTGCACCAAATCTTGACGCGTAGCTACAATTACACTAGGAACTTTTTTTCCTTGTTTGATTGCTCAGTGATAAGCACCAACCACCTCTTGATAATCACAAGGACGAAATAAAACCACATTAGGAATTGAACGAATCATTGCTAATTGTTCAACAGGTTGATGAGTTGGTCCGTCTTCTCCAACTGCAACACTATCGTGAGTAAAGATATAAAGAACTTGTTGTTCCATCAATGCAGAAAGTCGTAGGGCTGGTTTTAAATAATCTGAAAACACAAAGAAAGTTGAAACAAAAGGTAAAATTCCTTCGTGCAAACTTAGACCATTTGCAATGGCTGCCATTGCAAATTCACGGACACCAAACATAATGTTTCTTCCAATTAAATTTTGTTCAGAAAATTTTCCATCAGCACCAACCACTTTAGTTGAACCACCCAAATCAGCTGATCCACCCATCATAGTAGGAATTTTAGTAGTTAAATTATCTAAAACCAAACCAGAAGAAACTCTTGTTGCTTGAGGCTTAGTCGGAATTTGGTTTAACATAGCATCAAAATCAACCTGATAATTCTTCTTTAAAGCTTGATCTAATGTTTTTGCTAATTCAGGAAACTGGTGTTGATAATTTTTAAACAAATCACTTCACTGGTTATATGCTTGTTGACCGCTTTTTAAGGTGTGTTCTTGATAAAATTGATAAACCTCTTCAGGAACATTAAATTCTTCGTATTGATAATCCCAAGTCTCTTTAACATGGTTTAAATCGTTGCCTAGCGGTGCTCCATGGACACTTGGTGTTCCTTGTTTTGTTGCGCCATGGCCAATGATTGTTTTAACTTCGATATAGGTTGGCTTATCACTTTTTTTAGCTTGTTGAATTGCCTGAGAAATTGCTTCTAAGTCTTCGCCATCCTCAACTCTAATACTATTTCAATTCTCTGCTTTAAAGCGTTCGATAAAGTTCTCTTCTTGACTAGAAGCGATAAAATCATCTAATTGCACATCATTAGAATCATGCAAAAGAATTAGTTTATTGAGTTTATTTTTTCCTGCAAATGAAATCGCTTCTTGAGCAACCCCTTCTTGCAAGTCACCATCCCCACAAAGCACATAAGTAAAATGATCAATAATTTCAAACTCGGGTTGGTTAAACTTTGCTGAAAGAAATTTTTCAGCAACCGCCATCCCCACTGCAATTCCAATTCCTTGTCCCAAAGGTCCAGTGGTTGCTTCTACACCACTAATACCTAGTTCGGGATGTCCAGGAGTTTTACTTCCAGTTTGACGAAAATTCTTTAAATCATCAATTGATATATCAAAACCAGCAAGATGAAGAGTCGCGTACAACAAAGCACTTCCGTGTCCTGCACTCAAAACAAAACGGTCACGATTAAACCATTGAGGGTGAGTGGGGTCTACTTTTAAATTTTCAGCATACAACGAATACATCATTGGTGCAGCACCCAAAGCAATTCCTGGGTGACCCGAATTCGCCTTATTAATCATTTCTACTGCCAAAATTCGTAGAGCATTAAGATTGTTATTACCTTTATTATTAAACATTTTATTATTACCCCTTGTTGATTCTTTTTGATTATACCCTCCAAAACAGACAAATCCCTCCCAGAAAGAAAAGAAAACAAGAAAGTTTAATCCTTCTTGTTTTCTTCCTTTTTTTCTTGAGAACTAACATCTCGTCCTGGTGAATCTACCACTTTAATCGTTCTTAACTGACTTCGTAATCCTTCTTTAAAATTTTTAATGAAACGTTCACGAAGTAACTCACGATAAGCAGCTTCTTCAATAGTTAGCGCGCGAATTTTACTTAATTTAGTTAAACGGTTAATCTCTTGCACTAAGCTCTCTTCGTCTAATTGCTCGATTGATAAAAATTCGTTCTTAGACATTAAATTGTCCATTCTCAATCATTAATTGCATAATAAGCAGCACCAACAATTCCCGCATCGTTTCCTAACTCAGCAACTGAAATCACTACATCTTTTTTATACATGTCAACAATGATATTATCCAATCCTTCTCAAACAATATCAACTAGGTCTTGACCCATTTTTGAGCCTCCACCCCCTAAAACAACTGCTTTTGTATCTAAAGCATAAATCATTAAAGACATATGGGTTAACAAAGGTTTATAAATTTCTAATAACAATTCTTTTAACTGAGGATCTTTGGTTTTCTTATAAACTGTAGCAATATCTTTCATTTCCAAACGCTCGATGTTAACACTGTTTGCTTCAAGAAGTTTTTTTACTGGATGTTCAGGGTTTTGATCAAAGATTTTTTTCATCGCTCTTGCCACTCCGACTGCTGAAGTGGTTGGTTCTAAACATTCTTTGATTCCACAATTACATGAAAAAACTTCTTGCATGTGACCACCATGACCAAACTCACCAGCAAAACCGTGTTCACCAGTGACCAACTTACCATCCAGGACAATCGCGCCACCAACTCCAGTACCAAGAATATAAAAAATCTCAGAATTATACTTAGAAGCAGCACCAGTTCAAAATTCACCAAGTGCTGCGGCATTAGCATCATTTAAAACATAAACTGGTTTGCTAATAAACAACTTTTCTAGTTCTGCTTTTAAATTAAAGTCAAACCAATTTAAGTTTCCTGCAATCTTAATAATTCCGTTTTTATGATCAATAAAACCTGGTGAATCAAACCCAATCCGTTCAATATCAGTTTTATAGTCATAACCCCATTCTTTTAAACTTGCCATAACTTGATTAACCAAATTAGGAAGTAAGTTCTTCATGTCGTTTTTGACTTCACCTTTTTGTTCAATTTCACCATATTGATTAATAACACCGAACTTTGCAGATGTTCCCCCCAAATCAATACCTAGTACTTTTTTCATACTTAACCTCATTTCATGACATTCTTATTATAATGATTAAAACACTGTTTTACTTGAAAATAAACAGCTTTTCTTTTAAATCAGTGCCTTTCTTGTCTCGACTAATAAATTAGAATTTTTTGCAGGAACAAAATACCAAACCTCATCCTTAGGGTGAAGTAAAAAACTAACTCAACCCAATTCTTGAACAAAAACATCAATTTTTTGATACCAAAGTTTCTCATTCAGAACAACCTGTTTTTGTTGATAACTTTCTTGATACAACAACCCAGGATGTAGAGTAGTGAAATTTTTGTTTAAATAACTTTCAAGATTAGCAGGTTTGGTACGATGAAGATTAACCATCGGGTTTTGATAAAAATGAATATCTCGAGGTGAACTTAATTTTAAAGTTAAAGCAAATAAATTACCATAAACAAAAGTTTGGGGCTGATCGATTTGAAAGGTTACTTGCTTTAGTTCTTTTTTAAAGTAAAGGTATTTTAACTCTGATGGAGCAATCAAGGAAGTAAAGGAATTCTTTTCAATAATCCCTGGTGTATCAACCAAGGTGATGTTGTTATACTCTAGTCTGATTAAATCAATAGTAGTGTTTAAAAAAGGTGATTCAACAATGCTTGGAGTTTGATCCAAAGCAGTGATTAAACTGTTTAAAATTGAGGATTTTCCCACGTTAGTTCGACCAATAAAGTAGTTATTTTTGAACTTTTTCACAGCTTTTAATAGTTCGTCAATTCCTTGTTTATTAACTTTAGAGAAGAAAATAATTTTCACACCCGCTAAACCAGTGGAAGCAAATAAAGATTCTAAGTAAGTTGCAATCTTCTTTAATTTTACTGCTTTTGGCAATAAATCAACTTTATTGATAACAATTGTGCTCGTGCTTGGATTTAAACTTTTTTCTAAATTAGGAATTCGACTAGCATTCAAATTAAAAATATCTAACAAATAAAAAAAATGATCATCCTCATCTTGTTTGTGAATTAAATCAACTACTTGTTGCTCAAACTTCACTCCATCAATAGAGGTATCAATCACCACTAAATCGTTATAGTTTTTAATCCGAAAGCATCGATAGCAATAGTTTCCTTCAATTTTGGGAGTATAACCTCAATTTTGGGGATCAATAGTTTGTAATTCTCGTCCACAACCCTTACATTTTTTCATCACTAACCACCTTGCTATTTTTATTAACTCCATAAACATAAATAAAATTAATCAAATACAGTAACTTTAAAACATCATTTTGGCAATGACGGCGAACTTCTCTAATTTTTTCATTATAACTATTGAATTGTTCTACATCAGCGAATTTGGGAATTGTATAAAACTCCAAAGCGCTAATACACAGTTGGTAAATATTGGTTTTTTCAGTTAAAAAATTACCTTGATAATAACTATCAAAATAATCAAAAAATTTAGCTAAGCCGGGAAGTTGAACTGTTTTTTCACCCATTTTACCTGGTTTCAAGTTTTTTTGGTTGTAGAATTCAATACCAGTTTGATTAAAATTGGTAAAACTAAACCCGTTTTCTAAGGTTTTATAAATATCAAAAGTATTAATTTCAATTTTTTGAGTAGCTTTTGAACGAAAGAAAAGTTCAGTAGTTTTATTGTTTAAAAGCGTGGGATGTTGGTTAATTCAACGTTCTAAAATTCTAACATCATTGCTTTGTCCAGCAAAAACTAAAGTTTTAATCTCTTTAGTTAAGCAAGTATTCACAAAAGAGGTCAACATTTTATCCATCGTCTTTTTAAAGTTAAAGTGCTTTTGTTCATACCTACGTCGGACATAAAGAGTAGAAATCGCCTTTTTATTCTTTCTTTGTAATAAATCCATATAACTTTGAGCAAAAGAAAAAGACAAAGTGTAAATCAGCGAAGGTTCTGCTTCATTATAAAGTTGGGTATCAAAATTACCCTTATCGTGAGAACGGTTAAAAAATTCTGTATCCATAACTACAACTGGAAACTTAATTATTTTTAATAAATGTTCTTTTACCAACTTTTGATCCACATAAAACTTTTGGTACTTGTTCAATTTATAGTGATCGCCCTCTTGTTTAAAATCGGTCTTCTTCATCATAACCTCAATTCTATTTAGTTGATTGCGAACCCAAATTAGATATAATATAAATTATATAAGAAAGTTAGGTTAGTTTTTACATGAAAATTTTTAAAAATTCAATTGACCAATCAACAGTAAATTGAACCCAAGAAACAGTCAAACGTTTGGTAAAACAGATTCAAAGTGACTTTAGTAAGTTAGATGACGATTCTGAATTACCCGCACAATTGCCAAACATTATCATCGATAAACAAGAGTTAACTAACGAACTGAACAAAATCACCCGTGAAGCATCTTATTTAAAAAGTTTTTCTGATGCAGTTGGTTTTATCAACAGTCAAAAAATTAACATTACTGATAAAGATGGACAAATTTCTTTAGTTGACTTGCAAAACTTGGTTCAGTTTAATCCCACTACTGGAATTGCTCCCCCAATGGCAAAACTAATGATTAAAATTCAATTTGGTCGCACTTTTAATCAAGCGAGCAAAGTCTTAGATTTTATTCGTGATTTGCAAAATAAGATTGGCAAAGAAGAATTGGTGAAAGAAATTGATGCTGTTGATGTTGAATACCTTTTAAACAAAGGAATCAAAGAAATCGGTGTTGACATCGAAAATTATATCGAAAGAAATAAAAATAATAAGAACAAAGATATCAGTAAGGATATTAGTGAAGAAGTAGCGGTGATTAATTCTCCAACGGTTACTTGAGCTGAAAAGACTCAAGCTAAAGATGTTATTGTCATGTTTGCTGATAGAAGTTATCAAAGTTATGTTAATAATAATTTGTCAATTGATACTTTGCTAAATGTTGAAACTAAACAAAAAGAATGGAAAGAATTTATTGCCATTTCTGCTTTAATCAATCAACTAACCTTAAAGATTGATTTTGGTGATTGTCTATTAAAACAAATCCAAATTGATGCTAAAGTTGAGTAGTTACTCAACTTTTTTTATGAATGCTTCACCCTTAGCTGTAATCATTCGTCCTTTATTAGTTCTAATTACATATCCTTCACCAATTAAATAGGGTTCGATCATTGATTTAATTATCTTTCAAGGAATGTTTAAACGTTGCATAATATTTTCTAATCCCAATGGTGAAGATGAGGTCAACACTTGGAGATATTTCAAATCATCACTAGTTAATCCTTGCTCATAAAGTCCCATTTGGTGCAAAATTTGCTTAAGATTTTCTTGATTGTTAAGATTTTTGATTTTTCCTGTTAAATAAAAATCATTAATTCTTTTTGTTAAATTAAGGGCAATTCGTGGAGTTTTACGAGCATAACCTCCTAAATAAGTCGCCATCATTAAATTTAAAGGTAAATTAATCGTTTGTGCATAACCAGCAATTATAGTGCCAATTTCTTCACAACCATAATCATCCAGGCACAAATAAATAGGAAACCGATTAAGAAAAGGAGAAGCGAGTTGATCTAATTCTGTTGTTGCAGTAATTAGGGTAAAGGGTGGTAAAGTAATTTGAATATTTTTAGAATTGTATTCTTGACCAATAATTAAACTAATTTTGCCTTCATCAATCACTGGATAAAGAATTTCACTAACCTGGGTACTAATTGCATGAACTTCATCAATAAAAATAATCTCATTTGGTTTCAGAGTTGTCAAAACTGAAATAATATCACTTGGTTTTTGCAAACTTGTTCCGTTAAGTATATGAATCTTTACTTTCATAACTTTGGCAATTAATTTTGCTAAAGTAGTTTTTCCCATTCCACTTTGTCCATAAATCAACGTGTGATCAAGGGGTTTTTCTAAAATCATTGCTGATTGAACATACATTTTTAAATTGGTAATAATTCTATTCTGTCCTTGATACTCAGCTCAAACATCACTATCTTGATTCATTAACTTCTCCTCCTAACCACGTTAATAAAAACTGCAAACATTCTTCATCATTTCTGGTTAAATCTAAATTTTTAATGACATTTAACACTTTAATTCGAGAATAACCAAGACGGGTTAAACAACTAATCAATTCCTCTTCACGCGAAGAATAAGTCACGTTAAAAAGCGTTTTTTGGAGTTTTGTAATGACATTTTTAGCCATTTTAGTGCCAATTCCTTTTAATTCAAGTAATTTAGCTTCATTATTAGTTTTAACAATCATCAAAATTTCTTGGTAAGTGTAACTTTTCACCAGCAATTGAGCGTTTTTCAAACCAATTCCAGGAATTTTTAATAATTCTCGAAATAAAGTTCGTTCGTGTTGGTTATAAAAAGCTAACCAAATAGTATTAAATTCATTGTGATAAACTAATAAATAAACCTTTTTGGTAGAAACTTGTGCTTTATAAATGATTAACTGATAAATAAAGGTTTGATCTTGAACCAGAAAATAAAGTTGATCTTCTTCTAAATAATGATTTGATGGCTTTAATAAGAGACTGTCAAGCATTTTTACCCCATTAAAGAATACGGAGAAAAACAAAAAAAGTACCAAATATGCCTTGGTACTTTTAAAATTATGCAATGAACATTACTTGTATCGACGATTCTGCTTTTGCTTGTAGATACGTTTTTCTTTTTTGCTTAAGTAGTATTCCCTTTTTCTTGCCTCAGCTTTATTTACTGAAGCTACTTTTTGGAAACGCTTTAAAGCCTTATCAATTGGTTCACCTTCGTGCACAATTACGCTTGCCATGATCTATTTCACCACCAATTCATTTCCCTTATATTATACCTGAAAATTGGTTAAAACTAAACAAATTAAGTGGTTAAAAATCATTAGAAAGGCTTATTTTTTCTTAGTTTTTGAAGTTTTAATCTTCTTTGTTTTTGCAGCTTCTTGTTTTGCTAAAGCACGTTGTTTTTTATATTCTGTCTTTTTTTCTTTTTGCAAAGCTTTAAGTTTAGTTTTGAACGCTGCTTTTTCTTTTTTCATCAATTCTTTTTGTGGTTTTAAACCATCAAGTTGTTTTTGATAATCACTCTTTAAAGTTGCTTTTTCATCCTTGTCACTAGCTAATTTTAAAGCCATTTGGTAATCAGCTTTTGCTATTTGACGTTCTTGTTGATGGCTTAAGGCTCACATCTTCACTGTATGTTTATATTTCAGTTTATCAATTTCACTTGTATTTAGTAATTGATCTTCTTTAAATTCTCAGTGAGCGTTAATCTTGTTAATTTTTTCAGCGTGAACTAATTTTGCTTTAAAGACTTTGATATTTTCATTAATCTTTGTTCTTAAAGTTTGCGCTGCTGCTTGATCTTTTTTATCACGGGTAGTTTTAATAAGTTCTTTGAAACTCTTTTTCAAGTTTTTTAGATAAACCTGACGTTCAAGATCGTCATTACGCATTTTAACAATGCCTTCAATCATTTCTAAATATTCAATTCCTTGATTAGAAACAACATCAATTGTATACTTGTGATCTTTTTGTAAGGTTTGATTCAATTTATCTTGGGTAAAGGCGTTATTAACCACTAATTCTGGTGATTTAACTGTGACAATCACTTGACCTTTATCTTTTGGCTCTACATCAGAAATGTTTTCTAAACCTCCAAAGTAAAGTACTAATCCATCATAATCTTCTTTAATACGTTGGTATTTTGAAGTAGAAACTCCAATACCTTGTTCTGCTGCTTTTGATCCTGGAGCAGCAAATTCAAACTTAATAAAGATTCATCTAAATAATGGGAACGCAACTGCTGCTCCAATTAAACCAAGAATAAATGGAATATAGATGTTAGTTTGTGCTACTGCTTCATGTTTTCTAGTTGCAGTTGGAATAATTCCGTTAACCACAAAGTCTAACAATCCTTGAGAGAAGGTTGAACCCAATCTCACTTGGAACAAGTTAGCTGCACCAAAGAAAAGTCCGAAGAATGGAGCATAGAATCCAAAGAAAATTAATGGAGCTGAGAAGGCAAATAAGAATTCGATTGGTTCAGTAATTCCTAAACCAACACAAGTTACAACTGCCCCCATGTAGTATCCAAATTTCTTTTTACGAGCTTCTTTATCTAAAGTTGACCACATAGCCATTCCAACTGTTGGAATGATTAATAAATCATTGGCATATCCTCCAGAAATAAAGCGAGTAACTTTTAAGTTAACTGCTCAAGCATCACGAAGGTCGAAGTAAGGGTTATTATTTACCAATTCCATGGTCATAAATTGATCCCCGACAATCGTTCAGTTAATACTACTATATGCTTGGGTAAACAAATCGTTTAACTGCGCATTTTGAGCATCAGTAATAGTTTTGTTTGAATCTCTAAATGCTTGAATAATACCATCATACAATTGTTGACGAATAGCTTCAAAACCATTAGATCCAGTTCCGTTTACTCCGATTGTATTTTTAATAAAGTCATACAAAGTTGTTCCATCACTTAACTTAATACCATTTAAATAATTTGTGACATCATGAGCATAGAAGTTTAACTCTTGGCCAACACCAGGAGCTAATCCTCCATAAATTCTAGCCACAGCTGCACCAACGATTTTATATTCGTTAGCTCCTAATTGACCTCCAGCTGAAGTTCATCATAACGGTCCGTAGAACGCTGGGTGGGCTTCAAATGGAAGTAATAATCTAGTTACAAATCCATATAATAGGGAATCTAATCCAAAGGGTAAGTAGCTTAACCCAATTCCGATATATCCCAATCCGTAGTTAACTGCTGGTCAAACAATAATAAACGTACTTGCAACAATTGGAGCAAGGACAATATTTAGTAAAGCGACAAACTTTTCTCCTTCAAAGAAAGCAAAAGCAGTTGGTAATTTTAGGTCTTTGAAACGGTTATAAGTTCAAACATAAATGAACCCTAAACAAATTCCTCCTAAAACTCCAGTGTTTAAACTTTCTAATCCTTGTCATGAGTTGTGAACTAAGTATTCTTTACCACCAAGTTCACTAACAGCTCCTGTTCCCAATCCCAAGACGCTGGTTAATTGAGTACTCTTTTCTAAATCATGTCAGAACCAAATTGAAAACTTAGTTCCGTTAATGTCCCCACCATTTCAACGAATGAAGGGAATCGAAAAGGCGACAAAGGCTATGTAGGCGAGTAACCCTGCATAAACTGCCATTCCTTTATTGCCAGTAAATCCGATAATAATTGCAAGCATGAAGAGTAATCCCATGTTAGAAAGAACAGTTTGACCCATTCCCTTTAAAACTAACCCCAGAGTAGCCACTCCTTCATTACCAGCATATGTTAAGACAACCCCACCAATAGCAGCCAGTAAACCAGCTAAAGGCAAGGTGACAACAACTAATCCTAATGAATTACCAAGTTTATGGAAAAAAGTTTTCGCTTTAGTTTTGTTATAACTCTTGACTAAAAATTCTTCTTGACTGCGAGCTAATTCATCAACATTTTGGTCCTTAATAAAATCATTTACAGTTTTATTTGTAGCACCAATAATTTGCTGTTTAGGCATCTTTTATTTTCCTTTCTCTTTTTTATAGTTAAACCAAACATCAAAAAAGGCAGCAGCCTTTTTTCAACATTTAGCAACACTACATAATTTATAAAATTTTTCCAGACAATACAAGATGAAACAGAGAATTCTCTGGTTTTATTTTCCAGTTTTATTTCCAAAAACTACTTATCAATTTCTTCAAACCCAACTCATAACTCTTCTTGAGTTAAATTGTTTTTAATTTTGATCCGAATTTCCTCTTCGTCAGTAACACTATTCTTGATTTGACTAGCTTGAATGATTGTTCAAATCTCTTCTTGATAAAAAACTTCCTCACCAATTGTAAAAATTTCTTCAATCATCGTCAATTCTTCATTAACTTCTGCTTGAGATACTCCCTCTTCATTACTTGAAGGTTGCTTTTGGATAAAAGCAACCAGTTCTTGGTTATTATCAATTTCCAAATTATTAGAAATTGTTGTTGGTGAATGGTCACTTTTTGCCTTGTTTAGCATTTTTGCAACACTATTTAAAGTCTTAATTTCCAAATCAGTTAATTGACCACTTAGTTCATCAACTTGTTGTGCTAAAGTGGTATACTTTTCACTCAATTCGTTAACTGAAGTAAGAATCGTTTTTAACAAACCACTGAAAGTTTCTTCCATATTGTCGTTATACAAGTTACGAATATGAATTGAATCTGATAAGTCAGTCAATGCTTGAACAATCTTTTGTTCCTTATCTAGCAAATCAGCAACTGTTACTCCTGTTTTTTCAACTTCATCAGCCTGACTAACTCGCTTAACCTCTTCACCAACCACTCTAACTTGAGTATGTTGTAGTTTACTCATCATTTCATCATACTTTTGACGATCACTTTCACGAGTGTTTAAATCACCTGCTAAAAAAGTGGTTGTATCATCAAGCAGGGTGGCATCAGTTTTGGTTTCAGTATCACCAATCACAGGATGATCATACCGGTAATCCATTTTATTTAAAAACTGCTCAAATGCAGCGCTAGTATCCTTACCATTCTGACAAACTGACTCTAAAAACTTCACGTAGTTGTAAGTGATTTTCATCATCTCTTTATCAAAATCTTGTAAAAAGAAGCTTAAATCGCGCATGACCTGGCGTGCTTCTTTACCTTCCTTAACTTCAGTCAAAATTTTTTCTTGAAGTACTGGAGTTAAACTAGCAATAATCTTTTTCCGAACTGGTGTCATTAAATTCTCCCTTATCGTTTATGTTCTAATGATTAATATTCTTAATTATAACGTTTTGCCTGTAAGAAAACCTCAGCAGTTGAAAAATTGATGTCAAAAAAACTTCCCTAAGGGAAGTTTTGCACCAATATTTACTTAATTGCTTCGCGAGCTTTTTGAATTGATTGGTTTAAAGTTGCACAAGATTGGTTAAATTGTGTTTGTTCTTCTTTGGTTAAATCCCATTCAATAATACTTTCTCACCCTTGAGCAGAAATAATTGCTGGTACTCCTGTATACAAATCACTATTTTCATACTCACCACTCAGTTTCGCACCAACCATTAAAGTTGAACGTTCATCATTGAGAATAGCTTTAACAATTCTGGTTAAACAAGCACCAATTCCATAAAAAGTAGCTCGTTTTAATTCAATAATTCGATAAGCCATGTTAATTGCTTGAGTTCGAGTTTCATCTAATTGTTGTTGAGTAATTTGATTACTTTCAATGTATTTACTTAAAGGTTGACCCATAATTGTCGCATGTGATCAAACAGCTACTGATGAATCACCGTGTTCTCCCATTAAAAAGGTTTCGACATTAGTTGGAGAAACTGCTAATTTTTCTCCAACTAATCTTCTTAAACGAGCTGAGTCTAAAGTAGTTCCACTCCCAATAACCTTGTGAGGGTCAAAACCAGTTACTTCTTGATACACTAAGGTTAAAACATCAACTGGGTTAGAGGCAATCACAGTAATCCCACTAAAACCAGAAGCTTTTACTTCCAAAGCAATTGACTTCATAATTTGGGCGTTACCAGCAACCATATCTAAACGGGTTTCTCCTGGTTTTTGAGGACGACCAGCAGTAATTACCAGAACATCAGCATCCTGACAATCCTGATAACTTCCCGCCTTAATGCGAGCAAAGGGGGTCGGAAGGACAGCAGCAGTATCAGCTAAATCTAATGCATTTCCTTCTGCAGCGTCTGGAAAAGCATCAATCAGCACATAATCAGCAGCAATTCCTTGGTTAATTGCAGAATATAAGAAGGAAGTTCCAACTGCACCAGCTCCAATCAAGACAACTTTATTTGCGGTGTTTTTCATTCTTTTTATCTCCTATCATCAATTTGTTTTCTTTACGAAAAACCACTCTATTTTGATTATATAACGATAAGCAACAATTAGCAGGGGGTTTTCTAAAGTTTATCCACCCTCAGTTTTATTCAAGCTTAGTTGATAAAAAAGTGCTAATTTTTAGATTCAACTAGTTGGGAAATTGGTGAATGAAGATAATCTTAACTAATTTTAACCCATCTAAAAAAGGGCAGAATTAAAAATTTATTAATCAAGAGCATTGTTACATGTGCAAGTAAAACCCCAATGCCAGTTCAAAACATACTAAATCCCAAGTCGCTTCACCAGTGACTTAAAGAAACTGCTAAAGAAAAGAACATATCTAGATAAAAGATTAAACCAATCACAAACCCAATCCGACGAATGATAACTACTTGTTTATCATGGTCATCTTTAAAAAGATAAACTGTCAAACAAATCCCAAAAGTTGCTACCATATGACCACTAGGAAATGCACCTTCATCAGGAATTGCTGCTGCTAACAAGTTATTATCTCCGTTTCAATTCCCTTGTCCGGTTGGTTTATATCAAGGATAGGTTTGGTTTGAATCAAAGTAGTTTCAACCCCTACGAGGATTGTTAAAGAGATCACGAGGACTATTTTCAGGAAAATTGAAGTAATAATGGTTATTAATTGCAATCTGGTTGGCAGGATGATTTTGATTTCAATCATCAACTCAAGTCTGCACCAGTTGTTGTTGATTTTCAACATACTGATAATACCGTTCACCAAACAAGGCTTTTAATTGTTCAGCAGTGTAAGGATCAGGGTTAAAACCTGCGTTACGATGCCAAGTAGTTGGACTTTGATTCAAGTAATGAGCAAAACGTTCTGGAGCTTTACTTTGCATTTTGACAAATAAATCACCAAAGCGAATGTTATATAAATACGGGCGACCAAAACCAGTTTTTAGAATTAAAACCGGGATATAAATAAAACCAATACTTAGTAGTGCCACACAAGCGCGCTTTCAATACTGCTGAACTAAAAAGTCGTGACGACGAGCTAATTTTTGGTGCACATACCAAGTAGCAGTTCACAAATAAACTAACTGAATTGTTAGTGAAATGACAAATCCAGGGATTAGATAGCTTCACCCAGTTTGAAACCAGTACCAGTATCCCCGACCAAACCCTTGATCACCAAAAAAGAAGGTAACAGAGCGAAGGGTAACTCCAGCAGTTCACCCTCCAGACATGAACAAATAAATTCAAACAGAAGTTGTGTGATAATGGGCAAACCATCCGTGAGGACGAGCTTTTTTCATCGCTAAAAGGAAGGATTCAATAACAATATATCCCATTGGAAAAATAAAAGTAATTACTCCTTCAAAGCCATCTAATACCCGAAACATAGTTCAAAACCGGATAAACTTGTACTTCATTCCATGATCCAGGACTTCAGAAAACTTTAAATCCACAGAATAATTACTAGCAACAATTCAACTAATCAAGCCAAAAATACAAAAGATAGCAAGCACACCAAAAGCAAGGAGATTTTCTCAACTATAAGGGTTTTTAATTTTTCTTAACATTTTAAATAAATGCCTTTCTTCGATTAAAACTAAAAAATGACAAGAAAAGAGCAGTTTGTTGTTTTCTTGTCAAATCTATAACTATTTTTTTCTTGATAAGTTAACTCCAATTTGATCCACATTACGTTTTGAGAGTTTTTTCGCATCAAGCGAATTATTTTTGGTGAGGTTGGTTTCAATTCTTTACTCACTTAAAGAACGGATTCACCAAAACTTTTGTTCCCAACATTGTTACTCCATAAGCTGTTATTAGGGCTGGTCCTAACCAAAACATCGTAAAACCAAGATCACTTCATCAATGGCTTAACGAAATTGCCAAAGAAAAGAACATATCCAAACAGAAAATTAATCCTGCAACAAACCCAATCCGACGACCAATTACAACACTTTTTTGACGATCACCTTTAAAGATATAAACTGTCATACAAATTCCAAAAGCGGCTGCCATATGGCCACTAGGAAAAGCTGATTGGTGAGGAATCGCTTCTTTTAACAGGTTGTTATCGCCCCCCCACTTTCCTCACCCGGTTGGTTTATATCAAGGATAAGTTTGGTTTGAATCAAAATAGTTTCAATCTTCCCTAGAACGAGGAATATTAAAGAGATCACGAGAACTATTTCCAGGAAAATTGAAATAGTATTTATTAACTAAAGTAATCGGATTCTCAGGATTTTCGGTATTTCAGTTTTGGATTCATTCTTGAATATAAGCCTTACGGTTTTGCACGTATTCAAAATAACGCTCTCCAAACAAATTTTTTAAATCAGAATCAGAATAGGCATCAGGATTAAAACCATAGTCTCATCCACCAACCCCCCCCTGGTTAAGATAGAAGGCAAATCGTTGGGGAAAATCAGTTTCCATCCGAGTCAGTAAGTCTGCAAACTTAATGTTATACAAGTATTCCCTACGGAGACCAGATTTAAAGACAGCAATTGGGATATAAATAAAACCAATAGTTAGTAGTGCCACACAAGCACGTTTTCAATATTGATTGGTTAAAAAATCGTGACGACGAGCTAATTTTCAGTGCACATACCAAGTAGCAGTTCACAAATAAACTAACTGAATTGTTAGTGAAACAACAAATCCAGGAATTAGATAACTTCACCCAGTTTGAAACCAGTACCAGTATCCCCGGCCAAACCCTTGGTTACTAAAGAAAAAATAAACTGACTCTAAGGTAATTCCTGCACTTCATAAAGCGGCCATCAATAAGTATACTCAAGTAAAAGAAGCATGATGGTGAGCAAACCATCCGTGAGGACGAGCTTTTTTCATCGCTAAAAGAAAGGATTCTGCAATCACAAACACCATTGGCAGAATGAAAGTAACTACTCCCTCATATCCATCTAATACCCGAAACATAGTTCAAAACCGGATAAACTTGTACTTCATTCCATTATCCAAGGCTTCAGAAAACTTTAAATCCAAAGAATAATTACTAGCAACAATTCAACTAATCAAGCCAAAAATACAAAAAATCCCTACTACTGCAATTGCAATAATATTTTCTCAATAATAGGGCTGGGTTTTGTTTTTAGTCATTCTTATAATCAAAACTTTCTATTTAAAATTAAAAACTAAGAGAAATTTTACCACGAAAACCAGAAATTTCCGCTTTTTGTTTTGAGAATATTTTAAAATGAAACTTATTTTTCATTCTCCTCTAGTGACTGTTCACTTAAAGCATTTTGAATTTCTGCTTTTAAATCTTCACTAACAACAGGAGTAACTTCGATTTCACTCAACAGTGATTTTCCTTCGTTAGTTCGTTTAATTCCTTGTTCAGAATAAGCAGCTTGTTCACTTTGATCTTGCTTAGCGATTGCTTCTAAACGCTTATTTTCTTCTTGGTAAAGATAAATCTGTTCATTAACTCGACTCATCGATTCAAGCATCGAAGCAGCAATTAAACACAAGACCTCGATTAGATAAAACGGAGCAAAAACAATCATGATGGTTTTTGCAGGAGTTAGAGTTAAGGTAAAAATCAAAGTGATTAAAGCAAAAAAAGCACCACTAAGATAAACTCCGATACTCGAATAAAACAACTTTAAATCTTTAGCAGTATGAACGTAGGGAGTTTTTTTCTTCAAGTTCTGACGAATTAATAAATAAATCCCAACCAAAAATACACCAAGAAGGGTCAAGGTTAAACTTACCCCTTGTAAAGCAGCTTGATTATGATGAAAGATGTTTTTTCAAGCTTGTAAAAACCCCAACAACGGACCAGTAAATAAAAACACCGACCCAATCGTAGAAATATACTTAGCTAAATTATAAGTCTTTGTGTTCACCTTGATAAACCACCTTTCCCTTAATAATCGTTTGTTCAACGACTAAATCATTTGATAAAACAACAAGATCAGCATCCATTCCTGGTGCAATCATCCCAGTATGATCAATGATATTTAGTTGTTTAGCAATATTAGTTGCACTCATATGCGCTAGTTCAACCATCGGAATCTGACATAATTGTGCATAAGTACGCACGTTATGATCAAAACCAGCCGGAGAAGCCGCCAGGGTATCAGTACCTTTTAAAACCACTCTTAAACCTTTTTTTGTCACTGGTAAATCGCCTAAAAGATAATCACCATCCTTCATTCCCTTAGCAATCATTCCATCAGTCACAATCACGATCCCCTTAAATCCTTTAGTTTTATAAATCATTTCCAAAACTAAAGGATCTAAGTGAATTCCATCAGAAATTACTTCACATAAAATGTCATCGCGATTCATTGCAGCAACTACTAGTCCAGGATGGTGGTGATCAACGCCACTCATTTGGTTAAACAAATGAGTAACATGACGGACCCCTAACAAGTATTCTTGTTCAAGAAATTGCTTAGCTCCGACGTTACAATGTCCAGCACTTGGTAAAATCTTGTTTTGGATTAATCACTTCGTGTAACTACCATCCTGTTCTTCAGGAGCATAGGTGACAATTTTTAGGTTTCCATGGGTTAACTGATTTCATTGTTGGGTTAACTTAATGTCAGGTTTTTTTAGCAATGTAGCATCATGAGCTCCCTTTTTGCTAGGAGCAATAAAAGGACCCTCCAGATGCGCTCCTAAACAAGTAGCTTGTTCTCCGTGATTGAATTCAAGCATAAACTTTCCAAATTCAGCATAATACTGGTTATTTTTTTCAACCGTATTGGTAACTGAAGTTAAACAAAAACTAGTAACTCCTTCTTGGGGAGTTTTTTTCGCATATTCAACATAATCTTCAATTCGACCACTTTCAAAAGTAATTCCATACCCACCATGGACATGACAATCAATAAATCCTGGCATGATTCAAGACCAGTTGAGATCAACTCCAAGTTGATCAGTTTCTCCTGGACAAATTTTAACAATCTTATCATCTAAAATTTCCATTCATCCCTTGATAACTTGGTCAACTAAAACAATTTGAGCATTTTTAATAATCATGATTATTCTCCTTACTTGCAAGTAATTGCTCTTTTATTTTACTGGTTAAAGTCGTGCTTCGCACAATATTTCTTTTATTAATTCCTTGGTAGAAAGTATCAAAATCACCAAGGATAGTCAAACTTTTCTTTGCCCGAGTGATTGCAGTATAAATCAATTGATTGGTCAAAAACATTTGGTTCATTCCTTTTTCCAAAACTAAAATCACGTTCTGATATTCACTCCCTTGGGTTTTATGAACACTACAAGCATAACTTAAACCTGTAAAGTTAAAGTTATCAGCGTGAAATTGTTTGGTTAAATCATTAAACTTAACCATTGTGTCTTCTAAGTGATTATTAACGAGAGTAATACTTTCAATGATTCCTACATCCCCATTACTCAATCCTAAATCACTATCATTGACTAGATACATAATCTTGTCATCCTGACTAAAGCGAAGGTTCTTCTTAACTAAAGTTTGAGAAGTTAAAACTTCTGGGGTTTTTTTCAAAACTTTTTCTTGATAACTGTCTTGCAAGATGGCATTTAAAGTATTAATCCCCAAATTACCCTTATAAAAAGGAGCAATCACCTGAATGTTTAACAAGTTTGTCGCTGGAGCACTTTTAACAAACTTACAAAAAAGTTCTTCAAGAGTTTTTGCTTGTTCTTCAACACTTTGATCAAAAATAACTTCAACATTACTCAATCTTTTTAAATCATCAGGAGTTTGAATCTCTTTATTTAAAACCTTGTACGCTAAATCAATAATCCCATTACCATTCTTTTGACGATAAGGATTAGTCAAGCGCACTTGACTTAACTGTTCAACTGCTAACAAATTAGCAAACAAATCGCCATATCCCACACTTGGTAGTTGGTTTTGATCACCAACCAAAATAATTTTTTCCACCCCAAGACTAGCCTCACTTACCCGAGCAAACAAGAAGTTTTCAATCATTGAGGCTTCATCAAGAATTAGACAGTCGAAATCAAACTGATGATCACGATTAAACCGAAACGTTTTATTCTCTTCAGCACCTAAAAGTTTGTGAATAGTTGTTGCTTTTAAATGATCATCAATTTCGTTTAACCTAGCACTTGCTCGTCCTGTTGGTGCAGCTACCCGAATCTTAATTCGATCATTTAAATAAGTTAAAAGTTTATAAATTCCTTTAATTACCGTGGTTTTTCCAGTTCCTGGACCACCAGTTAAAAGTAAGAAATTTTTCTCAACAGCCATTTTTAACGCCTGTTGTTGTTCTTGGTCATACTTAAATTCTGGTAATTTCAATTCAAGAGCAAGTTCTGCTTCAACTTTAGCAATTAAAGAGTCAAGTACTTTTTCATCAACTAACAAACCTTCTTGTGCTTCGATACGTTGTTTAATTGTTGTGGCAATTAAATTTTCATCATTTCAAGATTCTGCAGAATAAATCCTCTGGTCAATAAAGTAAAGCAGTTTGAGTTCCTTCGCTTTTAACAATCCTTGATAGATAACTTCAGAATCAAACTGGTGGGTATAAGTTTGTAGTTTGAGAGTTAATTTTTTTACATTCGTGTAAGTATTACCAGACTCATACAAGAGTTCTTCACTCTGGTTGTGAGCAGCTCACGCAAGACGTTTGGGATCATCGACACTTAGTTTTTCAAAATAAACCGCTACTTTTTCCACTTCACTAAAAGGAGTTAAGTGGTGATCATAGGCATATTCATAGAAACTATTAGTTAAAATTTCATCAATTTCAGTATCACTTTCACTGTGTTCTTTTAAATAGTTATAAAAATCAATTTTAAGGTTTTGTTCATAGAAAATTTTTGTTAACTGGTTCTGATTAACAATCTGGGCTAAAACGTGTTGAATTAAACTAACCTTTTGAGAACTTAAACCTTTAACTAAAGTTAAACTATCAGGGTCAGCATTGATTTTTTCAATGACATTATCCTGATAGTGTTCAGCAATTAAGGTTGCTGCTTGTCTTCCAATTCCAGGAAACAAGGCACTTGAAAGATAGTTAATCACTTGAGTTTTGCTTTTACCAACCCCCAGTGAGGCACTCAAAACATTAAAACTCTTTCCATACTTGTTATTGTCTTCAAATTCTCCTGTTAATTCATAATTCACATGAGCTTGTAAACTACCAATTTGGCCCTTAATTTTTACTGAAGCATTACTTTGTTCATCACTTTTAAAAAGTGCTACTCCCCACCCAGCTTGGTTTTGAAAGAGAAATTTAGTAATTGTTCCAGAAAGGATTAAAGGTTGTGTTTCATCTTGTGCACTCATTTTTCCATCCACTTTCTTTGTTGCTTTAATTTTATCAAACCTAAATCAAGACAAAGTCCAAACAAGAAAAAAGAGTGGTTTAACCCACTCTTTTGGTAAAAATACCTTAGCACTAGCTAGCACTTTAGTTTGTTTAATAACTCTAAACCCATATAACAACAAAGATTTAGGATATCAATTTAAATAGTGATTCTAATTGATTGACAAAGCATTTTTAGAGCAATAAACACTTGATCTAATTAGAAACAACTACTAACAAGCATAACCATAGTAGATGATGATGGTTAACTTTTTGGAGAGAAAAATTTAATAAAAAATATTAAAGAGAATTGTTTTAAGAAAATAATGTGTAGTTATCATGAAACCAAAAGTTAAAAATAAGAGAGAGCAAAAACTCTTGGAAGATAACCACTGTCCATATTTCAATCAACGCAGAATTCATGGCAATTCTGTTGTTAAAATAAAGAAATTAGGACTTGACGAGCAATAGACATCACCTTTAGCGGCATAAATAAAGGTTTGAAAGAGAGCATCTAGGAATAAATCCTATAGAAATTTAATTAAGAGAACAATGCATTTACATTAGTTTATCAACACCCAGATCCAATTAAATTGTTTGACCAACCATAAGAATAAAATTAACAAGAATAGTGATTAAAACATGAGATTAGAGAGAGAATTAGTTTTAAAAAATTCTTTTTTTACTTACTTAAACGCTGGTAAAACTAGTTGGGGTAGGGTATCATAAATATTTAATTAGGTTAGAGAGCAAGCCTAATTAGTAGAAACGATCAGTCCGAACAGATCTTGTTGATTGTCATTATCAATCAACTTCATCCACAATATTTAAAACTAACTAAGAAATTAAGTTTATATCAAAAGTAAACGACTTGTGTATGTTTGTATTTTGTAGAGAGAATTGTTGCAATCCTTGAGCAGAGGACTGCTTTTTTTATCATCAAAATGACTAATGGCGAGTTAATCAAGAATTAAAATGACGATTTTTTAATTAATGTTGGACGAAAACATTAACTTTTAAGTCCCACTCACCACTACTTGGTTATTAAACTTTATTATCTGTACAGGCTTCAGATCTTAATAAAGTTTAGTGATTTCAATAACTTTTTTGGCATCATTATTATTGAAAAGCACAATTTCTAGTAAAAAAACTTATAAGGTACTAAAAACCAAAGCTGATTTTAATTAATTAGTTTTGCTGAGCCTGAATAGCATTCACATACCAAACATCCATTACTGGTCCAAAGACCTCATAATGTTGATGACTAAAAGTCATAACTCATAACCTTGAATCATGAATCCAAAGCTAATTAATCAGCAAGGTTTAGTGATAATTCACTTGTTTTTTACCATTTTTAATAGTAGAAAGCAAAGTACCTAACAGTTTATATCCTAAGCTATTTTACCGATTCGCAATTAATTTAAAACTTTGCAAAGTTTTTGTGAAAACTAAACTTGTTAACAAAAATAACCATTTCTGCTATCGTCAATTCCACAGAAATTCTTTTTAAAATTTCTCCTTAATTGCTAATTTTAGTATTACACTTTTTCGTTATTAAAACACCAAAAAAGACTAAAAAGTTGTATTTTAAGAAAAATAGCAAATATAAACCTTTTTATTTTGATACTTATTTTTAGTTTTCCACAAACAATAACTTTTTCCAAAAATTAAATAGTTTTTAGAAAAATCTCTAATTAAGACTTTTTATTATTCTTTTCTAAACATCAAAGCGATTATACTGATAATTTTATCGTTTTTATACCAATGATTAAAAAATCTAACCTTATTAAGGTTAGATTTCAATAAGAGAATAAATGAAAACTTTATTCTTAGTTCAATTTAGATTAATCTATTTACTTTTAGATTTATTACTCATTTTAAAGAAAGCCGCTGCCACTCCACCCAAGGAAATTCCTAAACCAAGACCTAATAACACGTAATCTGCAGCAATTAAAGTACCAGAAAAATTATCCTTAGGGTTGATAAAAGTTGAACCAGTTTTTCGATCATCAATTACCAAAGTTCCAGAAGCAGTAATAAATAGCGAAATTGCAGTAATCATTAAAGCAGCTCCAATGACTTCTAAAAACAACGCTACCCCTCCCAAAGCAGCATTAGTTTTAGGCATTTTCCCCAAAAAGAAGCCCACTAACGGAAGCGCAAGAGCTGAAAAAGCAACAACTAACCCAGCGATTCCTAAACCATAAATATCTAACATCTTTCCTGAAGCATGGTTTAAGTCACTTAGTCTTGCAGTATGCAAAATTGAATAACCATCTCCTCCATCAGTGCTAGTAGCAAAACCAATTAATTCAAAAGCGATTAATGAGAACACCAAAAAGCCTAGAATTCCTAAAGTGGCTCATAACATTCTAAAGTTAATTTTCATATTCTTTTCCTTTCCTTTTCTTTAATATCTTTAAGTATAAAACAATTGCAACTTAATAAACAGAACAAATTTCTTATCCTTAATAAAAATCACTTTTAGAAGTGATTTTTATAGTTATTTAATTGGAGTGCTATTTTGGTTAAAACCACCAATCGTAATCGTTTGATCGTCATCAATTTCTGACAAAACTGGACTTGGTTCAATTGGTGATGAACTAGGAACACTTGATTCTTGTTGTACCACTGGTTTAACCTTAGTAGTTTGATTATTTAACTTCGGATTAGTAGTTGAAGTTGCAGAAACTGATGCAGAATCACCTAATGATTGAGGATTATTTTCTTTATTGGTTCTGGTTTTGTTAAACATTTTAACAGTTCAGAAGTTGAAATTGAAGAATCCACGCGTAATTCCAGCTAAGGCAATCAATCACCCAATAACCAAAACAACCACGATTCCCGCAATCGCCCCACCATTAACCTTATAAGTAGCTAATCCATCAAAACTCTGAAAATCTCGAATGAATAAACCGATTCCAGCCAACATCAAGACTCCTGCTAGAACTGTTAAAACCATTGGAATAATTCCCAATCATTTGGTTAATTTCGGACTTGGACTTCAAAACATCATCGCAAAAGGAACAATGATTGTAATTCAAGCAATCACAATTCCTGCAACCGTTGCTCCATAAGTAGGGTTATGATCAGTTAAATTACCAATCGGAATTAATAAAGAAACAGGAGCTCCTAAAACTGTTGTTGAATTTTTTACCCCGAACCCCATGCTAACAAAAGCAATTAAAGATAAAGCACCAAATAAAAGAATTCCAATAATTGGATAAAACATCTTTCAATCAACTTTATGCTTTTTTGTTTTTACTTTTTTTTCTACAGTAGTATCTTTCATTTTTTATCTACTCCTTTTTCCTTATCTTTTTTTATCTTTCTTTATTATAAAGGTTTTCTGGTTAAGTAACTAATTTAAACCTTATTATCGTCTTCATCAGCTAATAAATCATCAAAATTCAACTGAGTTTCATCAACATTATTCTTTGTGGTTAATCCAAAATCAAAGTCATCAAGAAGAGAAGAACCTAAGCTATTAACTTTTTTTTCGATATCTTCTTGCAATTGTGAATCAACTTTTTGTTTTGTCTCAAGGGTTACTTTTTTAGTTTTTTTAACCTTAGCAGTTTTTGGTTCTACCAGAATTGAAGAAGTTTGTTCCCCAACATATTCTTCACTTCCTAAAACCTTAGTGTGTGGATCAATCATTTCACGAGCAATCACATAAGCATCAACAACTTGCTTAATTGGCAATTTGGTAGCTGTTGCTCCTAATTGTCCGACTTTGGTGGCTTTAATTGGTAAAGCCTTAATGTCATCATCAGCGTTTAATAAAACAAGTTCATCATCTAAATTAACATTAAAGACCTTACTGATTACTTCTGGTTTGCTCTTCAAAGGAGTAAACAACTTAACGCCTTTCTTGGGACGAACATAAAGGGGGAGTTGGTCTTGACTTAGACGTTGGTAGCTATCTTGTTGAGTTAAGAATAAAACTTGTTCTTGTGGAGTTAAAGGGACTACACCGCTAATTAAATCATCTTTACTAGAAGCTTTTACTCCCTTAGAATTCAATCCTTGAATCGGGATATCTTCTAAACTATACCGTACTCCATAACCAGTTTTGCTCACTACTCCCACATATTTAGTTTCAGATGCGATTAAATTAGCACTAACTACTTCATCACCCTGAGCTAGTTTCATAATTCTAAAACCTTTGTTAAAACTTTTAGTTTCTAAATCACTCAGAACCACTCGTTTAGTTAACCCTTGTTTGGTTCCTAATAATAACTGTCCTTGACTGGAAGCAAAATCATGCAAACAAAAAGCAGTTAAAACCACTTCCTCACCACCCATAGAAGCAAACTCATTAATATGAATTCCGTTATCTTTTCATTTACTAAACCCGACTTTAAACAAGGGAATTGAATAGTAATTTCCTTGGTTCGACACCGCAATTAACTGGTCCATGTTAGAAACTTCTTGGTGATAAATTCACGCATCACCAGGTTTGCGACCAAAAGTTTCAATTTCGTTTTTACCATAAACATCATTACTAATTGCTTTTAAATACCCATCCCTAGAAAGGTAGAGGTGCAAAGTTTTTTCCACAATCGTATCTTTAATTTCAACTTCTAAGTTTTCAACTTCTTTTTCAATCACCGAACGACGAGGACGACCATATGAGGCTTTAACTTGATTTAAATCATCAATAATTGCTTGGTTTAACGCTAAATCATCTTTTAATAAAGTTTTATATTCTTTAATTAAACCCTTTAATTCTTTTTGCTCTTGTTCTAGTTTAACAACATCAGTTGAAGTTAGCCGATAAAGTTGCATATCTACAATTGCTTGCGCTTGGGCCTGACTAAAGTCATAACTTTGGATTAAGTTTGTCATGGCATTACCACGGTTATCACTAGCGCGAATGGTTTTAATTACTGCATCTAAATTTCCCATCGTTTTGATCAAACCTTCAACAATTTCTAAACGCTCAAGCGCTTTGTTAAGGTTATACTTAGTTTTCTTTTGATAAACATCGACATAATGATTAACATAAGAATCTAAGATTTCTAATAATCCCACTTGACGAGGTTGTTTATTAATAATCACCACGTTGTTATAGTTATAAGAGATTGAAAGGTTAGTTTGTTTAAATAAAACTTTTCTTACGACTTCTAGATTAGCTTTTGCACTTAAATAAATCGCAATTCGAATGGCGTGTTCTCTTCCTGATTCATCTATCACTTCTTTGATTTCCAACCCAGGATTTTCATCAGCCACCAGACCAATATCTTTAACTAAATCTTGTTTAATTACTTCATAAGGAATTTCATCAATAATTAACGCGTGTTTTTCTTCGTGTCATTTTGAGTTTAAGATAACTTTTCCCCGACCCTTATGAAAGGCATTCTTGACCCCATCAACACCCTGAATAATTCCTCCCGTAGGGAAATCAGGACCCTTTAAAAATTTCATCGCTTCTTTTAAAGTTAACTCCGGGTTTTTGATATAAGCAATTGTTACATCAACCACTTCATTAAGATTATGAGGGGGCATGTTTGTGGCATATCCTGCAGCAATTCCAGTCGATCCATTAACCAAAATATTTGGAAAATAAGCTGGTAGTACGGTTGGTTCTTTTAACTTATCATCATAGTTTGGAGCAAATTCAACTGTATCTTTATCTAAATCACTTAATAATAACTCAGAAATTTTTTGCAGTTTTGCTTCAGTATAACGGTATGCTGCAGCACTATCACCATCAATTGAACCGTTATTTCCCTGCATTCTTACTAACGGAACGCCCATCTTTCAATCCTGAGACATTCGCACCATTGCTTCATAAATCGAACTATCACCATGGGGATGATATTTACCCATCACATCTCCAACAATTCGAGCTGATTTAAGAGTTGGTTTGTTATAAAAGATTTTCAACTCACTCATCCCGTACAAGATCCGACGTTGCACAGGTTTTAAACCATCACGTACATCAGGTAAAGCCCGGTCTTGGATAATATATTTAGCATAACGACCAAAACGATCTTCCATTAAATCATCAATTGGAAAAGAAATAATTTCGTTGTTTTTTGTTAAATCAGAGTTTTGTTTAGCCATTTAGTAGCCTTTCTTAAATAGTTATTTTCCAGCATTGGATTTTGGTTGGTTAAACCAAATGGTGGTTAGAACCTGTAGTAATGATCCTAAATCTAAAACTTGATTCAAGATTTTTCCACCATCAGTCAACAATCATTGTTTAGAGAATAGTTTACTGGTGTAAACTACTGGTTCTTGAAGACTTTCAGCCTTTCGATAAAAATCCAAAGTTGTAATCAAGAGTTTTGTTGTTTTACTATAAGTAATTAAACCCTCATAAAGCGTTGCTAAACTATTACGAGTTCAGTTGAAGTTTAATTTCAATAACTGTTGTTCATTTAATAATACTTTTATTTTAGAACTTTTTTGTGCAGAAGAGAGGTCAAGATGAAATTTTGGTGAACCTTCAAAAAAATTAATCCGGAAAATTGCATCTTTGATTGTTTTAGTTTCAACCACAATCTTTTGTTCTATTGAAGTTTTAGTTTCTTGTTCTAAGGGTTGGACCAATTCTTTAATATCCACTGTTTGATAACCTGCTAATAAATTAAAAAAATCTAAGTGAGCTAAACTAATTAATTGTTGTACAGTTCGTTTTCTGAATAACTTTTTGTTATTAACCTTTCACTTCTCATCCTTGGTATCAAGAAGATATAACTTTTCTTGAGTATTATAAGTAATTACTTTATCAAGAATAATTTTTAACAAAGTTTGTTGACGGTTAGCAACTTGAAAAAATCAGGTTGTACTTGCTTCATCTTCAACTAATATTTCAACTTTATTAATGATTGTTTTAGCGCCATCCATTCGGGAAGAAACTACTTCAATCAAGATTCTTTCATCATTACTAACACTAATCAAATAATGATTAGGAACAAACCCGAGAAACTGTTTTAATTCATCAGCTTGATGATTTAACTCCTCAATAACATCACTTATTTGATTGTTTAACACTTTTTTCATTTTTTTGCCTTCTCTCTTGTTAACTATTTTATAAGATAATGCCAGCTTCTTCATCTTCAAGTGTAAACTTAATGTTTTCTTGAATTCACTCTTTTCTTTTTTCGACATTATCACCCATTAAAACTTTAAACGCGCGGTCAGCAGCATGACCATCTTCTAAATCAACCTGAATTAACTTCCGTGAACTTGGGTCCATTGTAGTTTCTCACAACTGGGTATCATCCATTTCTCCTAAGCCTTTAAACCGTTTTAATTCATAGCGTTTATTTTGATTAGCCTGGACAAATTTTTCTAAATCACTTTCATCTCACAAATAAATTGACTTCTGGTCACTAAAAATAATTTGGTATAAAGGAGGTAGAGCAATATAAACCTGGTGTTCTTCAATCAATTCTCTCATGTAACGATAAAAGAAAGTTAATAATAAGGTTTGAATGTGCGCTCCATCAGTATCAGCATCAGTCATAATAATAATCTTTTGATAATTACTATCTTCTAAATCAAATTCACTACCAACCCCAGCGCCAATTGCACTAATGATGGTATTGATTTCTTCGTTTTTCAATAAATCTGTAAGTTTTGCTTTTTCAGAGTTAATTACCTTTCCTTTTAAAGGTAGGATTGCCTGAATCTTCGAATCTCTTCCCTTACGAGCACTTCCCGCAGCAGAATCTCCTTCGACTAAGAATAATTCGTTTTTTGTTTTATCTTTACCAGAAGCTGCCATTAGTTTTCCAAGCATTGCTTTGGTTTTGTTTTTTCCTTTCGCGTTCCGAATTGCTTGACGTGCTTTCCGTGCTTCTTCACGAGCTTTCCGTGCTAATAAAGCTTTTTCAATAATCGTCGTCGCTAACTCTTTGTTTTCTTTTAGTCAAAAAGTAAAATTCTGATTCATGATTGTTTCAGTAGCAGCTCTTGCTTCACTAGTTCCTAACTTACCTTTAGTTTGACCCTCATATTGAATTAATTCTTCAGGAACCTTGACACTAACAATTGCAGTTAAACCTTCTTTTAAATCATTACTATCCAAGCGAGCATCTTTTTCTTTCAATAAACCAATTTCTAACGCATAGTTATTGATTGCTTTATTCAATCCAGTTTTGAATCCAGTTAAATGCGTCCCACCATCAACTGTCTTAACGTTGTTCGCAAATCCTAAAACATTTTCTTTATAGTCTTCAGTGTAACTTAAAGCGATTTCCACATCAATCCCTTTTTCATTACCTTGAAGTTGCACCACAGGAGTTATCGGGGTGTGGTTATGAATTAGTTCTTTAACAAATTCAGCTAACCCGTTAGTGAATTTATAATCAACTTGTTTTACTTCACCATTTAATTGAGTTAAGTGAATTTCTAAACCAGAAGAAAGAAAAGCCGATTCTTTCAAACGTTCACTAATGGTTGAAAAATGGAATTTGGTTGATGAAAAGATAGTTGGATCTGGTAAGAAATTAATTGTGGTTCCAGTTTTTTTAGTCGTTCCTACTTTAGTTAAGGGTTTGGCAAGTTTACCACCATTTTTAAACTTAATTTCGTTGATTTCTCCTTCACGATAAATCGTGACATCAAAACGCGTTGACAAAGCATTAACTACACTTGAACCAACCCCGTGTAATCCTCCAGAGGTTTTATAACCTCCACCACCAAACTTTCCTCCAGCATGGAGTACAGAAAAAATCACTTCAGGAGTGGACTTTTTTAACTTCTTGTTCATTCCAATTGGGACACCCCGACCATTGTCTTCAACAGTAATTGAACCATCTTTTTCCATTGTGACGTTAATCTTAGTCGCAAATCCTGCCATCACTTCATCAATTGAGTTATCGACAATTTCTCAAACCAAGTGGTGTAATCCGCGAGTATCAGTTGATCCAATATACATTCCAGGACGTTTACGAACTGCTTCTAATCCTTCTAAAACTTCAATCGAATCATCATTATAAGCGGTAGTATTTTTCTCAGCCATTAATAAACTCCTGTCTTTTTTATTATCCTTGGTCGTAAATGTTTTCTAAAATTCATGCTTGGGTATCAAGAAAATCTTGACGTAACTCCACACTTAGAAAGGGTGACTTTTTATCTTGATATAAAAACTTAACCACAACTTCTAAGAGATCATCAAGAACCATTTCATAAGCAAACCCTACGTTGGTGAAATTAGCTTGTTGAATTTCATATAAGTTTATACCTTGCTGATTATCATTACTACTAATTTCTTTTAAAGAATTAATTGGTTTAATTTGAATTGGTTTCTCTAAAATGTCATCTAAATAACTTAATAAATACTTCGTTCAAAACCACGAAGCGTCAGGATTATTAGCATCCTGAAGATTACCTTGTAAATAACTTTTAAACTCTTGAGAATCAAAATCAACACCTTTAAAAATAATAAAATAAAGTTTATCTTTAATTTTACTTACCAAGAATAAACCATACAAAGTTTGTCCGTCATCATACAAGTAAAAATTCTTAATAATCGGGTTATGGTTATTATCAATTTTTGTGTAGTTTAATTTCATAATTTTACCTCGTTCTAATCATACCGTAGTTAGTCCTTTTCAAAAAAGAAAAAATAATTTAAATAGTAAAAAAGACCTTAATAGTAAGGTCTTTTAAAAGAACGCGGTCATATCTCTGTACAGAACATCGTATTAATCTGCTAAAAAGATTTTCATTGGGTGAATCACATTTTCAGGATCAATCTCAGCACGCTTATTCATTCTTCGGTCTAATCCAGCTAAAACATCACCATTCATCTTTACTCGGTCAAGAATGTCATTATTTTCATCAATTTCAGTTCAATAATCTTTAATAAATCAAGTATAGAATTCACCAGTTAAATAATCATGACGTTCAACTGCTTTCTTCTTAAAATCTAGAGCAAAATCTAAAGTTTCTTGACGCATCTTAATGTAATATTCCAACGCTTCTTTTGGGTGGGTAATAGCAAACTTTTCAAACACCGGTGCAACTAACTGGTAATCTTCAGCTCCTAAACTTCCTTGTAAGTAATTAATAATTCGACGTTGATGCATAAATTCATCAACTGATTGAACTTGATAAAATCAAGCAAATCCTGGAAAACCGTTTTTATTTAATTCTTTAGAAAGTTGCATGCAACGTAATTGGGTTGAAATGTGTAAATTTAAAAAGTCAGTAACTTCTTTGATAGTATTCTTGTGAATCATAGTGTCATTCTCCTTGTTTCGTTTTTTATTCTACCACTCAAGAAAACACAAAAACCACTACAAGATAAATTTCAACGATCTACAATTGTCAAAAAAATCCTTGCATAATTAATTTCATCTATTAATTTCATCTATCTTTAAAGATATTTGTTTCAAATCACTATTTATTTTTACACAAAACTCTTTAATTATTTCCTCAGCTACGGAAAGTTCGTTTTCACCAGCTTTATCTCATTCATCCGGATAACTCACCGAGAAAAGTTCGCCAGATTTCTTAGAATATTTTTCAATCTCACTTAATAGGCTTGAGAAAACATTAACAAACTGTTCATCCGCCGGTTCAGTTAAACTTATCGTATAATTGGTTTTGTTTAAAAGATTTTTAAAACATATACTCTGTTCTTGCGATAAATAACTAACTTTGGCGACTTCTTTTTTCAAATTCTCCATAAATATCTCCTCTTTTATTGAAAGCTTCCGATCCTCCTTCAAGGATATTCTCAGCAACTTCCTTCCACTTTAAAACATCTTTATTTCCATTTTCTAGATTTTCACTTTGATTTTCCCCTAAAAAAGTTTCATAAACACCCTTTTGTTCTTCGTTTTCTCTTCTGTATATGACAGTTTGAGGGAATAATAAAACTCCCAAATTGGCGTTGTGTGTTGACATTATAACGAATCCATTAGTTGACAATAGATTTATCTTGCTCAAAACAAAGTCATTAACAAATCTATTATCCAAAGACTTCTCAGGTTCATCAAAAATATAAAACATCTTTTCATCATTAATGTAATCCAACAACATCATTATCTGTTTTTCACCTGAACTAGGGTTCTTTCCGGTTCCGTCTTCTAAGCAAGTCCTGCAAACATACCTTAACAAACTTTCTGGTTTCTTTCTGAACTCAGTTTCAATTTGGTCACTTATTTCTTTAATAATTAATGGAAATTCATTGCTATATATGTCCGTCACAGTTATTCCTTCTAGTCGATCTAGAAACTTCTGAGCATTGGTATTTTCTCCCTTAATTAAACTAAATCCAGAATTTTTAAATTTTTCTAAATTATTTTTTGTAAAAACAATTCTATTAGCAACCAAATAAATATTCTCAATATCTTTCTGCTTATTTATTATTGAACCCAATAGAATCTTTTCTTCATCAATTGAATAGTTTATTAAAGTATTTTTGACCTCCAAAAAATTATTCTTATTTTGTCACAAATTAAACAATTCTATATTTGAAGGCATAGCTTGAATCTGTCGTTTAATGGTATAACTTTCCTTCAGTTTATCCTTACCTTCTTTTATTATTTTCTCTTTCATATTATTCAAATAATTTTCAGTTGAATCTTTTTTTATCAAAGAAAGAAATTCATTAATTTTTGAATTGATCTCATCGAAAGAAAAACCAGAAAAATTAGAATTTTTTTTATAACAGTTCACAATTTCTAAAACACTACTAATCTGAGTATAATCATCCTTTCGTTTTTTCAATACAGCTTCCAAAGAATTTTTCTTAATTTTATTTCACGTATATGGATCTTCATCCTTCAGTTGACTCAACTTTAATAAATCCATACCCATTTTTCTACGTCGTTGTTCCACGTGTTCTTTCAGATTTAAAAAAGCTGATTTTATATTAGAATAAGAAATATTTTCATTATATTTAATTGAAGCATACAAGCTTGAAACTTTATCTTCAAAATCACCGCTCTTTTCATCTAGTAATTTTGTTAATTCTTTTCTTTTTAATTTGTACTTTTCATCATAGTTATCTCCATCATCTTTTTGAGAACTAAAAATACTTATGTTTTGTTGTGTCTTTTTATAAATTTCATCCTTTATATTTTCCAACAAAACAGTTTTTCCAGAACCTCGCGGTCCTATAATGATGTTCGTTCCTTTCTTAACACTAAAAGATAATTCTTCCTCTCATTTACTATCGTTTCTTTTGTCTTCAGGCAAAAATTTCAATTCATATGAATCACTAACTTTACCACCATAAAGTTGATTTTTATGTAAATAATCTTTTATCGCGGAATAAGTTACAAGTTTAATAGGTATAAAAGGTAATTCATCTCTTTTATCTTTACCGGAATTGATAAAGTTCTTTCAAGAATCATTATCACTACCAACTAAAACACGTTGACCTTGACCTTCATAAATCGCTGCAGAGTGAGCATTTGTAGCTCCGTAATAAAAACAGGACTTGGAATTAATTAATCCCATATTTATCCTTGCTTTAACGTCATCCTTTAATGCTCCGTCTTTTTGTTTTGAAGGAGCTATCAATATAGCTTCATATTTTTTTGCAAAATTTAAGAGTTCTTCCAAACTTACACTAAAATTTTCATAATTATCATTACTTCTTTGAAGTAATTCAGAATTCAACTTTTTAGAATTTTCCGGACTTACTATGATATTGAAATTACGCGATTTTGAACCTTCTTCACCTAATAGATTAACATTTACATCAATTTCACATCCAGGAAAAACAATCAATTCTAAATTTTCTATATTTCTATTTATTAACTCAAACTGTTTTTCATCAAAAATATTATGATTAGTTATGGCTATTATCTTCACATTAGCATCCACTCGTGACCTAATAAATTCTTTTGCCGCTTCATCCGTCAAAGGCATTTCCCTGTCTTTTTTTCGTTCTCCTTTTTTTATACTTCTAGTATGTGTATGAAAGTCAATTTTTGTATTTTTTTCATCCATTTTTTATCTCAAACCTCCTCACGTTTTTATGCTAACTCTAAATGTAGATTGTGACAACAAAAACATCACCTTAAGGTGATGTTTTTGTTGTTTATTCTTTTTCCTCAACCAAAGCGGCAATTTTAGTAGCTACAATATCTACTGCAACATCATTTCCTTCATAATAAGGAACAATCAAGTCAGCAAAATCAATACTTGGTTCAACAAAGAATTGGTGCATTGGTCGTACAACGTTTAAATATTGATCGATTACACTATCTAAAGTTCTCCCTCGTTCTTTAACATCACGTTCTAAACGACGAATAAAACGAACATCATCAGCAGTTTTAATAAAAAGTTTAATATCACCCAAATCTCTGATTGATTCAATATGTAAAGCGAGAATACCATCTAAAATAATGACATCTGCTGCTTTCATTATCTTACTCTTTTTATCTCTCACGTGTTCTTTGAAATCATATTGAGGAACTTCAATTGTTTCACGATTTTTCAATGCCATTAAATGTTTCTCTAACAATTCAACATCAAGTGCATTTGGATGGTCAAAGTTAACCTCTTCTCTCTCGTCGCTATCCATATATGATAAATCATTATAGTAATTATCCATTGATAAATATTCAACAGACTTATCTTTTAAAATCTGTTGAGAAATCTTAGTAGCTACTGTAGTTTTTCCAGATCCTGATCCACCAGCAATAATAATGATTGTTACTGGTTTTTTTGTATTTTGTGTTTTCTCCATGCCAATACCTCAATATTTTAGTATAGTCACTTCGAAGCTTTTATACAAGAGAAATGTTTAATTCCTTATTTATCAAAAAATTCCATATTCGTAATCTCAGGGTAATGATTTTTATTAAAATAAATTTCCCTAACTAAATCAGTACTTTTTTCCGAAGATTCTTCGCATAGACAAACATCTATATTCATCAGTAGATTAGTTAAAGAGATTAGACATATTCACATTTTACCAATTGATCAATTATTTATTTCTCAATCATGACAAGCCTTGTTTCTCATTTCTGTTCGAACAATATTAATAGCGTTAAAATCAATCATTTTTTTAATTTTATTGTTTCTGGAATTAAAATTTATACGTGCAATACCGGGAATAAAAAGATTTTTAACTAAAAATTGATCAAGATTATTAGGATAATTTATAGTTGAAGAAGTTAATGTTTTGATTAATATTTTTTTAAAATTATCGTCAATTCCTTCGTTATAGTCGATTAAATTTTTTATCCCGAGCTTTAGTATAAATTCAAATTTCGCAAACATCTGAACACAAATTAGTATTAATTCGCCTTCTTGTTTTTTTGACCATATTTTTTGAGGAAACATAGGATTCGCAACTTCTGTTAAAGCAGAAGATAAATAATCATAATATTCTTTAATTTTTGTATTAACTTCATTCGTTAAACTGAATTGCAATTTTATCTTACAAGTATCTTCATCGACATCTTCAAAATAATTCATTAACAAAGACACTCGCTCAATATATCGATTCTTCGCTTAATTTTTTCTAAACTTGTTGTATTGTTAAAAAAGGCAGATTTACTAATATCAGGATCACTCTTTAATTCACTTTGTTGTAACATTTCATTTTCATATCTTTTAAAATCTATTTTAGAAAGATTTTCATTCTTAATAAGTAAATACATAATCGTTTCAAATATTAAAGGTGATGTTCAATTGGTATACGTCACTTCATTAGTTTTGTTCTTAGCAACAATCGGACAATAAAAAACTTTACCATTAGAATCAATCAAGTTATTGTATCTATCAATGGCCTCTGCAACTTTATCCATTGTTGAGATCACATCAGGATTTTTTGTTTGTTTCAATCATTCTGCAGTATTATTTAATTGGTTTTTTAATGTAATTTTGTTATGAACTTCATCTAACTTCATAATTTTATATAAATTAATTCCACGTAAAATTAACTCGTCTTGACCAGCGTTTTTCTTATCAGTTTCTTTGATTTTAATCGATTCTTTTTTAACCGCCGAGTCAGCTAAAATAGACAACCTCTTTATATTTTCAGAATAATTTAAAGAACTACGAATCTGTTGATTTGATAATTTAGTACCGGTTTTATTTATTCTAGCAAAAACGTTAAATATTCCAAACGCATCTTCCGCATCATTGACTTCTTGACTAATAATAATCGTTGAAATTCTTGTTCTTTTTAATTTATTTTGTCAAACCTTATCAAATTCTGAAAAAGTTTTGCCATCCCATTCGGCAACATTAGATTTTAATTTTCAGCTAGCTGAGGAATTATTGTCGTACTTTTGATTATTAATAAATTTTAATAGTGTGGTAATTCTTTGTAAGCCATCAATGATATTATATTTTTCAGCTTGATTATCTTTGAAATTACTTAAATAAATTGAGGGGATCGGAATCCCGATCAACAATGATTCTATAAATTCATTTCCTTGGTCTTGTTTTCAAACATAATTTCTTTGGAATTCTGGTACATAAATATCTTCTGTTTTAACTAATTCTAAAATATCATTAACTGAATAATCTGTTTGTTTTCATTCAATTTTAATCTTTGATAAATCTATTTCAGCAGTTTCCTCTAATGATCCGGCATCTAAAAATTGTTGTTTAATTATATCGTCTAATTCCCTTATTTCTTCACTCATAACTCTACCTCTAAATTGAAACTATATAATATTTATAGTACGTCAATATTTTGAAATTTGATAGATACATGCGAAAAATAGAGATGAAAAGAAAAAAATGGAATTTAGAATTAAAAATAAAGATGAAAATGAACAGTTCAATGACTATGAATATCCAAAATATGTAAAACAAATAATAAATTTAATAAATCAAAATACTCAAGCAACCAGACCGAACAATGTTGGTCAATTGTCTGATTTATTTCCTGAGTACGCTTCTGAAAAGATAAATATCTCAGTCAAAAGTTGAGATGAATGGTACAAAAATAAAATGGGAGATACCATTACTCCAGCAGTAGATAAAATTATGAAAGCATTACCTTCAATGAGAACCGCCATTGATCAAATTGATCGAGCAATGGTTGAAAATTATATCAAGTCATTAATCATTGATAAAACTTATGAAGGATTAAATGCTCAATATAAAATAATAAGTTTGATCGGTGAAAAACTAGATCTCCCCTTCAGAAGAGCCACCAAAGAAGAGGAATCTAAAAATATCGATGGTTTTATTAATGATATTCCAGTGCAAATAAAACCAGAAACGTTTAAAATTACTAATCCTACTACAAAAGTGCAAGAAATCGATTGTGTAATAATATATTATAAAAAAGAAAAAAACGAAACGATTGTTAGTTTCGATGAGACATATTTTAAAAGTAATTAACTCGAAGCAATGCTTCGTTTTTTTCTTTTTCTATTTGAATTGATTTTATTTTATTTATCTTTATTCTCAATTCTTGTTTAGTTTTAACCCTAGTTTTTAAATTTTCATTAAAGTATTTTACTTCAGATTGAGAATTCGTAACAAAATCTTCGTGTTCTGAAATTCTTTCATCAATTTTTTTGTTCATTTTTTTAGTAATAGTATTATTATCTTTTTTTAGTGAATCAACAAAATTTAAATATAAACCTTCGTCCAATTCGACACCAATTGAATTTCTTTCGTTTAACATCGCAGCAAGTGTTGTTGTTCCGGTTCCTAAAAAAGGATCCAAAACCGTATCACCTTTAACTGAAAACATTTTAATCAAACGATCTGCAATTTCAAAAGGATAAGCCGCGGTTCTTTCTCTGGAATTTAAAATATTGTTTCTTTGTTTTACTCCTTTTACGTCTCAAACATCATTAAATCAAACATTTCTTTCCTCTCAAAAAAAGGCACTTTCTAATCTATTTTCTTTTTCATTATTTTTCAAAAAATCACGTTTCTGTTTCCGGAAAATCAAAATGTATTCATGTTCTAAAGTTACATATGCTCCAACAGGCAACATACCAGAACCCATGAATTTGTTTGGAGAATTTGTTTGTTTTCTTCAAATTATGCTTGGTAATTGGACAAAACCTTTACTCAAAAAATATTCAACAATCTTTTGGTGATTATTGAACAATCTAAATTGTGAACCAATCTTTCGGGTGGCATCACCAATATTTATACAAACAATCGCATCTTCGGATAACAATCTCAAAGATTCATTTCAAATTTCGTTCAAAAAACTAATACTTTTTTTAAATTCATTCCCAATTTCTTCTTCATTTTTTGCTAAACTATCGATTTCAAACAACTCATCTCACATTTTAATCATCGGATAAGGTGGAGAAGTGACAATAAGATCAACTTTTTGATCGGTTTTAGCACTCACTTCTTTGCTATTATGATTAAGAATTAAATGTTTTGTTTCCATACAACAACCAACTTTCTCATATAAAGTTATTTTAATTTTACATAACAAAGAATGAAAAATCTAGTCATATTTCTTTATTTTCACAACATAAGAGATAACCCCGCGGTTATCAACATTAACTTCTTTACTAATAATTTCTTCGCTTTTACCAATTAATTTAAAGACTTGAATCTTATTATTCTTATCAATACTAAATTTATCAACCAAACCAGCATCAGAATAAATAAACCAGATATTGTTATTACTTGTATCTTCAAAGCGACTAGCTGCTTTGTTAAAACTTCCATCCTTGCGAATCCAGTTATTTTGTGAATCCCATTTCAACTCACCAGTGATTCGATTGTATTCATTGATATAACCATACTTTGTGTTTTTAGTTTCTACTGAAACCGAACAAAGAATATTTTCTTGATATTCACTATTAGTTTCAATAAACCCAGTAATAAACTTCCCACCTTGTCAGTCAACTAAACTTCCATCATCTTTATAGATCACTTTAGTCACAACTGCTGATTGCACTTTGGTGAAATTAGAATTCAAGTAGCTGGCGGTTTCATCACTTACTGATGTAGTAATTAAATCTTCATTATTCAATTTGAATTGCAATAAATAAGTTAACTCTTTCAAAAGATATTCGTATCGTTTCTGACTTAAACCACTTCATAAATCTTTAACATTATTCTGAATAAAGAAATTCAAGTATTTCTTCAAATCAGCAAAGAAAGAGACAATGAACAAATCGTTAATTGTTTGATATTTTGATGATTTACGCGTTTCGATCATTTTTAACAATTCTTTAATCAAAGAACTATTATTAAAAACACTAAACTTAGCAAAGATTTTATTTAAGCGGCCCAATTCCTTTTGATCAAGATTCTGGTTCTGCTTGAAATAAAACTTATAACATTCTTTACCATAAAATTGATAAATATTATCAAAGTTATTAAGAATAAAGTTTTCATAAGTTTCATAATCTTCAATGTTATTTTGCCAATAATTTTCCAAAAGTTTATTAATTCTTGCATTATAGTTCCCATTAGTCATCTTTGCTACTTTATCTTTGAAATAAGCTTTGGATGCTTTTTCAAAATGGAATAAACTATCTCCTGCCACATATCCAGAAACTTTGTCAAAGTTGACTTTTAAGTCTTTAATTTGTTTGTTGTTCAAATCATTACTCATTAATGGTTCTAAGAAAATAAACGGGTTATAGTTCTTGTTAACTTCAGCATCAATATTGTTAATAAAGTCAAAGACTTCCAAGCGCTTGTCTGGAAGTTTTCTCAAACCTCTTCCTAATTGTTGTAAATAAACAATCAAAGAACTTGTTGGTCGCAACAAAAACAAGTGGTCAATGCTTGGGACATCGACTCCTTCATTAAAAATATCAACTACACAAAGATAGTTAATTTCTTTATTCTTAAAGTTTTCAATAAAGATCTTTCGAGCTTCTTTATTGGTTTCACCAAACAAGACTGCTACTTTTTCATTTTTCTCTGATAAATAATGCGCCACACTATTAGCATGATTGATATCAACACAAAAAATTAAGACACTAACATCATGACGGTTAATTCCAATATACTTTACCAAATTCTCATAGACAAACTCATTGCGTTTCACCTGACTTAACTTTTGGGATAGCAACTTAGTTTGAGTAGTAATATCGACTTGATGTAAATCAACACTATCATCTTTAATAAAGTAGTAATCAAAGTTACTTAGTAAATTTCGGTTTAAAGCCGTGGCTAAATCCAACTGGTAGGCATACTCACCATCAAAGAAATAATCTTTGACATCAAAACCTTCAGTTCGTTTTGGTGTTGCAGTTAAACCAATAATTTGACTTGAAACTGCTTTTAAGGTTTCATAAACTTGTTTATAAGTTGAGGCTTGAATGTGGTGTGCTTCATCATAGACAACCAAATCAAAAGGTTTATCTTTAACTAGTTCTAAATGACGCGATAGGGTTTGAATCGTGGCAAAAATCTGGTCATCACTTGGAGAAATGCTTGACCCATCATAAAAATCTACTCCAAACTGGTGATCTCTTAAAACACTTTGAAAGGTTCTATGGGCTTGACTCAAGATTTCTTGTTGGTGAGAAATATATAACAGTTTTGGTTTTCTCCCCATTTGACTAAATAATTGTTTATAAAAGAAAGCAACTAAAGCAGTTTTACCAGTTCCTGTTGCCATCACGATTAAATGTTTATTCTTTCCAATCTCAATTCTTTGGTTCAAAACATCCAAAATCTCTTGTTGATAAGCAAAAGGTTTAATGATTTGGGTAATAAGATCATTAGTAGTATTCTTGGTTGGGTGGTTTAACCTTAATTCTGTAGCATTTTGTTCTTGAACTAATAAGAACATTTCCTTGTTAATAATTAATTCATTAATAATCTTATGATCACTAAAGTCAACAAAACCAGGATCATTTCAAAGGAAGAAAAAATTCTCTTCTAAAGTTTTAATCAACGATGGTTCCCGAAATTCAGAAATCTTTAAGTTATACTCTTTTCCTGTGACCACACCAGTATAAGTTAAATTACTTGAACCAATAAAAGCAGTTGAAAAACTATGATTACGTTTAAAGAAATAATTCTTGATGTGTAACCTTTCTTGACTTGATGAAGTGAGGTTTTCAATCCTGATTGCCACTCTTGAAGGATAATCTTGGTATAACCTTTGTAACCCCCGTAACTCTAAATGTGAAGAATTACCATCATAAGTAGTAGTGATAATTTTTAGACTAATTGCTGCATCATTTTCTAACAAACTTCGCAGTTTGTTCACTGTTGGTTGAGAAATGAAGGGACTAATTAAATAAATCTCATCAGCAGTTTGGGCATTCTGGTGTAAATGATGATACAGCCTGCTTGTAATCAGTTCGTTCATACTCAAGTTTTTACTCAACTCAGGAATCACAGTAGTGTTTTGGTGTTTGTTAACGACCACTTCTGCATTAAACTGATAATTAAAACGCTTGTTTAAATAGTCTAACTTTTCAGCTAAACTATTGAAGGTGATTTGGTCAAACTCTGCTCTTAGCTGACTACTAAACTGGTTGATAATCCATTCGTTGTCAACATCAACTACATCTACTTTCGTACTTTGTTTATTTTCTTCTTTACGTGTTAAATTATTTAACAGTTCTAAATAATCTTTACCCATTAACCTATTTCTCTCTTGTTTTTACCCTATTTTGTTAACAAATTTTACAGACAATTAACAAGATAGCAAGTAAACGATTTGAAATAATCAAGAACTTGGTTAAAAAGAAAAAAACATTGCTCTTTTGCAATGTTTTTTCAATATTAGACAGTTATTTAAAACTTCTTTTGGTTCAAAGTACTTTGGGCAACCATTAACAATTCATCAACACTCATTTGGGGTTGATTGGCAACAACACTTGCCAAGATTGCTTCAAAAAATGGAGCGTTAGCAATTTTTACCCTCTTAGCTAACGATTCATCTAACATTGTTAACACCATTTGACTATTCATAATTGAAGAACCCATATCAGCAATGATTAACACCCCATCACCTTCATCGATTGTTTTGATTTTGTTTTTAATTGCTAAAACATCAGTACCAAAAGCTTGGTGGTCTTCAATTCCGCCTAAATAATCAAATTTAAACGGTTCACTTTTCATCTCACCAAGTAATTCCACCACACTTTTAGCCACGTGATAAGAATGTGAAATTACCAGGATACTAACCATTATTCATAACCAGACTAATTGTGGCAAAAATCAAACTAATTGTGACACTTCCTGGATCAATATGACCGATGCTACGGGCTCCTAAATAAGAAGCTCTTCCCTTTTTAGCTTCTAAATCAACAGTATCATCACTACCCTTTTTAGCTGCAGCAGCAGCTTGCGCAAAAGCTGTGGCTTCATCATCATTTGCTTGTAAAGCTATCAAAGCTGGAGCAAGAGCATCAAGAAGAGTTTTATCACCCTCTTGAGCTTTAGCAAGCGTTTTTATTGCTTCAATCCCTTGTGCTACACCAGTAACTCAAGCACTTAAAGGGGTGTTGTCTTCATCAGGGAGTGCATGACTAATTTGTAACGCTAAAGTACCTAATAACGGTCCGCTTGAACCCCCAATTTTACTCATTAAAGTCATTGCGACTTGTTTCATAATTTTTTTGGGAGTTTGCCCAGAAAGTTGTGGAATAATCGCTTTGACTTCATCAAATCCCCGTACAACATTAGTGCCGTGATCTCCATCCCCAATTGCTTGATCCAAATCATTTAAGTAATCTTTTTGTTCGTTCACTACTTGATCGATTTTTTCTAAAATTACAATTAATTGTTCACCATTCATTCTTAAAGCACCTTCATTCCAATTGTATTTGCCCCAGCTAGCAAGAGTGGTTGAGTTTCATCATCAAGTTTAACCACTGAAATACTCATTCCAGGCATATCAATTGAAGTTAAATAATTACCAACCCAAGTTTTAACTACTTCAACTTCGAGATCTTTTAACATCATAATTGCTTTTCTAGCAATGATGTCTAATTCCATTTCTGGAGTTGCTCCTAACCCGTTGATCAGTAATCCGACCTTGCTATTGGCAGTTAGTTTTAGACTATCAATAATTTTTTCCATAATCATTGCAGTGAATTCATCAGCAGTTTTCATAGGTTCTTGACGTAATCCTGGTTCACCATGAATTCCTAATCCCACTTCAGCAATCCCATCACTTAATTCAAACCCACGTTTGTGGTTAGCAGGAACTGTTGCTCCGTTTAGACCAATTCCAAAAGTTGCCACATTAGCAACTACTTTTTGAGCAGTTGCTTTCACCTCTGCTAAACTAGCTCCACTCATAGCTTTTGCCCCACTAATCTTATGAACAAAAATCGTTCCTGCCAGTCCGCGCTTACCAGCTCCAACTGAATTTAAATCATTTAAAGCGATATCTTCATCAACAATCACAGTTTCAACCTTGATGTCTTCTGTTGCAGCCATTTGGGCAGCCATTTCAAAATTCATCACATCCCCAGTGTAGTTTTTAACAATTAACAACACCCCATTTTTGTTAGGAACATTTTGAATCGCTGCTAGAATTTGATCAGGAGTGGGGGAGGTAAACACTGGTCCAGCAATTGCAGCATCTAACATTCCTTTGCCCACATACCCAGCGTGAGCTGGCTCATGGCCACTACCCCCACCACTAATTAAACTAACTTTATTTTCATCAAACTCACTGCGAACAACGACTTCATAATCTGGCAGTCTTTTGAGAATTTCAGGAAAAGCCAAGGTCAAACCTTCTAACATTTCTGGGACAATATCATCAACTTTATTAATAAATTTCTTCATAAATCAAACTTTTTCTACTCTCTTCTTAATAATTCTAATTCTAACTGAAATTAGCCACTTACAACAGAAGTTTTTCTTATCAAGGCAAAAAAGGCAGACTTAGAAAAACCAAGTCTGCCTTTTAGGGTACAAATTTAACATAAATTAAATTCATATTCAGCAATTATATGAAATACACGTTGTTATATGGGATTGTTTTTAGTTATTAGTTAATTATTTCATTCATTGCCAAGTTCAAGAAAAGATCTCTACTTCCTCTTCTCAAACATCGTTGTGGTGTTAATCATTTCTAATTAACACTTATATTTTATGGAGTTTTGTTTACAAATACAACGAATTAAATAAAAAACCGCTATTTTCTACAACTTTTAACAAAATGTGATTAAAATTAAGCGATTAAGTTCGAAGTTTCACCTCATTAATTAGGTTTGTTTTAGGGATTATTTGCAAACAAAACGCACTTTTTGGTTCGAATTTTTCTTTGAAACAAAACCACTTAACGATATAATCAAGTCATTAGCGGCAGGAGGGAATGATGATGAAAGACCCCAAAATTCTTAATGACTTTTATGAAAAGTTTAAAACTTTTGAAACCCTTGATACTTCAAAAAACATTAATCCTGAAAACACTAACTTTGAATTCTTTACTTGAATCGACCAATTAAAAGAACAACTTTATGAAAACAATTTTGAATTAGCACAAACCTTAATTAGTCAAATCAAAGGAACACCTTACTTAGAATTTGAGTATTCTTGAAACTATCTCCAATCAAAGTTAAAAAAGCACCAAAACCACATGAATTTTGCAAACCAGGTCAACGCCACTCAACCTGCTTATTATGATCTCCAAACAATGTTTACTTTCGTTTTTTCCTTGCTTAACCGGTTAACAATGCTTCATTATATTGAAAGTAATATTGACTATTTTTATAACCTAATTGAAGAAGAATTAGAAAAAGATGAAACCGCAAACATTTCTAAAATCATCAGAAACAAGTTAAAACGCGTAACCTTCAACAATTGAAGATATAACCCGTTCATTACTCAATATGAAAATTCTTTTTTATGAAGTGAGTTTTTAAAAGAAGCCCGAAACATCGATGAACACTACGGAGTTTTATTCAAGATTGAAGATCCTAAAGCCTTTGAAAACACCACTTTTAACTTCTTCACTGAAATCATTCTTTCAGTTTATCTCTTCTTATTCTATTTAAAAGTTTATCTTGCAGAATATGCCAGTCACAAAAATAAAGGAAGTTTCTTCATTAAGTAACTATTGCTGATAAAACTGCTTTAAAAAGTTGTATGCAGTCGTGATTAAATAAATCGCTGCTTGACGTTCAGGATCTTCAGGATTCAAATCAGGGTGAAAGTTTTTTGCTAACTGGTGATAAGCTTTTTTAATTTCAGCCACACTAGCTCCTGGAGCTAAGTCTAACACCATCAAAGCATCTTCAACATTATCAATTACAATTTGGTTAAAATCGTGGGGTAAAACATTGGTCGCAAAATCAGCAAATGCGTTTTTATTAAAAGCGTTTTTTTTGCGCATTTTAACAACATCCATTGGTCACTTCGCATAGAGTTGTTTTAAATAACCCTTCAAAATTCGGGTTGCTTTAAAAGTTAAATCGTTGAAAAATTCAAAAGTTTCATCATCTAAAAGTTCCATCAAAAACCCGGGATCATCATCATAATTTGCCAACGACTGGTAAATTGAAAGAATTTTACTTAGATAAATTGGCAAACGAAGACAAAGTAATTCTAAATAATCTTGATAATAAGCAATAAAAAGGTTTTGATAGTCAATTTCAATTAACTGATTATCCCCACTAAGATTATTTTTCGCATTAAACAAAGTTTCTTGACCATTTTCAAAAATAAATAAAAAGTGATCGTTAAGCTTTTCTAATTCCTGGTTGGCAAATAAATCTGCCACCTCTTCACAAGCTAACTTTTCAAGATAACTTAAGGTATTAAAAAAATCACTACCAGTTAAACTAGTAATCTGTTCTTCAAAACCATAATCTTTCACCAGAAAAGTTCGCTTGGTTGCCAAAAATGCTTCTGCTAAACTCATTGACAACTCATCACCAAGAATTTCATGATAACTTGTTTTGGTTGCCTGATCATATTTTTTAGCATTTTCTTGACTTAATTGAACAATTATTTGGTCGGCTAATTTTTTAATTTTCATGTCTCAATTTTCCCCTCTTAACAGGAAAAAACAATAAATCACTTTGACAAAATGATTTATTGTTTTTGCTGTTGTTTAATCGTTTCAACCACTTGTTGAGCTAAAACCTTACTATCATTATTATTACCATTAATTACTAAAAATGGTACACAATCCTTTAATTTTTCATATCATTTATCATAAGTTTGGTTCAGAATGTTTCAAAACATCGGATCAACATTCTGTTCACTTTCAATTCCTCGAGCACGAATCCGCTCAATTGACACCTGACTATCAACTTTTAAATAAATCACCAAATCATAAGCGGGATCTTGATCATTAAACAAGGAAGGAATTGTTGCAATTTGGAAATAGTCACTATAGACTTGTCAATCTCGAGCATCAAGTTTTTCTAACTGGTAGTTAGTATCAGCAAAAATAATTGTATCCATAACTCCCCGATCAAAAAGGACATCCTTTTGGTCAGAAGATTGTTTTAACTGCTTCATTCTCGCAGCAAGCATCCAAATCTCCATTTTATAAGTAATTGCACGAATATCTTTATTATTACTATAAAGCTGGGAAAAATAAGGATTTTTTTCTAGAGGCTCTCAAAAAGTAACATAGTTAGGAAGAAAGGAATGGATATTTTCTATTAAAGTAGTCTTCCCAGCTCCAACCGTCCCAAAAATTGCAACTCGCATTATTAACCCCCATAACAATAATTTAATTCTAACAAAAAGTTAACTGATATTTAAAAAGTTTCTCAGCATCAAACTTAACCTCATCGCAGCTTTTGGCAGAAACTCGTGAAACTGCTGACTATTCTCCTTGGTTTTTTCCAAAACGTCACTAATAATTTTAAGTGCGATCATTGGGTGATTGAAATGATCGGCTACTTGATAAAAACTCGCACATTCCATATCAACAACAACGATCGGTTCAGCTAATTTATCAAGATACTGACAAACTTGTTGTGGTTGCACAAAAAAGATATCACTTGTTGCTCCATTGCCCAAAACTATGCTTTCATCTAAAATTAAAGTTTGAACTTGTTTGATTAAAGTTTGAGCAGCAGAATAATACTTCTTCATTGAAGGAATTTGACCATAATCATAACCAAAAGAAGTAGCATCAGCAGTAGCATAGTAGGCATGATTAACTAAAATAACATCATTTTGGTTTAGCGTTAAATTAACCCCACAAGCAGTGCCAACATTAATGATTCATTCAATTTTCTGGTCTTGATACTTCGTTAGTAGGTAAGTTAATCCTCATGATGCATTACTAATCCCTACCCCAGTTCAAGCAATCGTTAAGTCTAAATCAGGTTGATAAAACTCCGGAATTAAAGAACCTTCAACTCGTTGTGCTTCAAGGTCAATCACAAACTGGTTTAATTCTTCTTCCATCGCTCCAATCACAATCTTCATCTAATTCTTTCCCTCTTTAATATAATATTGATAAGTTTTAGCCAATCTCTCCCCAACTTCATGGTTTTGGTTTTTGCTCACTACCTGATTATATTGGTTTTTTAACAAAGTTTTAAAACCTTGGTTTAAATCCTTGAAACACAACTCGCGAAACTCTTTTACACCATCATAATTCCGTTCACTTGAAATTTTATCAGCACAAAAAACAATTTTATCTAAAAGACTCATATTTTGTTTACCCACTGTGTGGTTAAAGACTGCTTGGATAATCTCTTCATCACCCATAATTCAATCGTGTTTTAAGTGTAATCCTCCAACAAAACTATGTCATACTTGTGAGGATTCAGTTAGTAAATCTGGAGCTCACTTGGCTAAATATTGCTGGAGTTTTGGTTTTTCTCACTGCTTGGCAACATCATGCAAAGTTCCTGCAATTAAGGCTTTTTTAGCATCCAAATGGTGGTGAGTTGCTAAATCGTGCGCCATTTGCCCCACATTTAAACAATGCAAGTAACGATTGTTATCCATTTGCGCTTCTAAACGTTCAGAAAGGTATAACAGATGGTAATTCACATAATCATTAATTGCTGGAACTTGTAAATCCAGGTGTTTTAAATTACGAATATCAGTCGAACTTAAACCTAAACGGTTGAAATTAAAAACCTCTAAGTGGTATTTATCAACGACTTCGTGGTTATAATCATCACTTCTTAAAAAAACCTTAAACTTAATCATTTGGATCAATTCATCAAACTGGTCTCAAGATTCAAACCGATCTAACTGGTCACTACCCATAATAAAAGCAAATTCCACATTTTGATCATCGTACAAGTCTAAAAAATATTTAACTGTATGATAAGTGTAACTAGCGTGGGGTTGATCAATTTCGTGAGTGTTAATTTTTAAAAAATCATAATCTTTTATTAAAAGGTTCAACATTGCTAAACGATCAGAATTGCTACTATTTTGTTGAGATTTAAACGGATTTAGATAAGTAGGAATTAATCAAACTTCTTCAAATCCTAAATCAGAATAACAAGCTTTAGCGATGTTTAAATGATCGGTGTGAACTGGATCAAAACTTCCTCCAAACAGAGCAATTTTTTTAGTCGTACTCATGTTTGATAATTCTTTCTAATTGTTCACCAACCCCGTTTTCATCAACTGATTTAATAACTTTATAAGCTAAATCTTTTAAAGCTTGGACCCCATTATCAACCACATAACCGTGTTCAACTAACTTAATCATTTCTAAATCATTATAATTATCACCAAAACAAACCACTTGTTGAGGATCGGTATTAATTAATTCTGCTCACTTCTTCAAACCAAACTCCTTATTAATTCCTTTTTTTAAGGCATCAAAAAGCATGGCATCAGATTGAACATAGTTAATTTCATCTTGATAGCTATCAAAGATTGCTTGCATGGCCTTGCGTTCTTCATCATTTTCTACAACACAGACCAACTCTAAGGGTTTAATACTTTCATCAGCAATCGCGTCTGCGATTGCATCAAGATCAGGAAAAATGGTAATTTCAAACTTATGTGAAGGTTTTTGCTTTTGATTATAAGCATTTCACGCTTTAATGCGGTTAGAATCAGCAGTACCAACAATTGCAGTGGGAGTATAACAAATCAAATCCAAATCAAAATTATCCGCCTCACGGAAAATCGTTACACAAGTACGTTTATCGAGATATTCAGCAGCCAAGACCTCACCCTTATGATCAGTAATTAACGCCCCATTACAAGAAACAATCGGAAGTTTAATCTTTAATTGTTCAATCACCGCTTTATTTACCACCATATTTCGACCAGTAATGAAACTAAACTTGTTACCACTAGCTTTTTGATATGAAGCAATATCAGTTAAAGTTGTTTTTAAAAAACTAAAATCCATAAGCGAAATCGTCCCATCAAGATCACTTAGCACGTAGGGTAAATTATTTTTATCGTTTGCCATTTTTATCACCTCCTTTATTGTTCTTTGACTCATTTTCGAGAATTAATATAGTCCGATCCTCGTTGAGTTTCACTTTGACAAAGATTTAAATAGTCTCATTGTCGCAAGACTTCACTACTAGCAATTCCAACACAATTGGCTAAATTGATACTTCGAGCAGCTTCAACCATTGGAATTCGAAACATCGTTTCTTGATAAGCATAAAGGATTTCTTTATCAATCCCAGTCGATTCCTTACCAAATAGTAAATAAACTTCGTCGTTTATCGTAGTGAAATCAAAACTTGACAAGGGTTTATTCCCATAACGTGTTAAACAATAAAGCGAAACGCAAGGATGCTTAGTAATAAAGTCGTCCCAATTATCATAACGAAAAAGTTGTACCTTTTTATACTCGTTAGCACTACTTCGCGCCATATTGTGTTCATTGAGAATAAAACCCAAGGGTTCAATAACATGAAGATTCATGTCAAAAGCAACACAAGTGCGCATAATTGCCGCGGTATTTTGCGCAATCTCTGGTTCAAATAAAACAATGTTAATTTTGCGCATTCTGCTTAATTATCCTTACTTTCTAATCACTGCATTAATTTTGTTAAGGCTTGGCTTCGTGATGATAAACTATTTTTTTCTATTCCGATTTGAGCAAGAGTTAAATTAGAATCATTCAAAGCAAAGACCTGATCATAACCAAATCCATCAACACCCCGAGGTTGGTAAGTAATATAACCTTCTAATTCACCTTCAAAAGTTTGTTCATTCTTGGTAATTGGATCATAATAAGCCAAGCAACTAACCATCCTACTTTGGCGTTGGGCCTTAGTTTTCAACCCTTTATCATCAATTAATCTTAGTAATTTAGCATTAATTTCTGTATCAAGAGTTAAAGGTAGCGCTCATCTTCGTGAATAAACTCCAGGAAAACCATTAAGTCCATCAACAAGAAGACCACTATCATCACCAATTGAAGGTTGATTAATCATTAAAGCTAAAGCTTTAGCTTTAATGAGCGCATTTTCACAAAAAGTCGTGCCATTCTCTTCAATTACTATGGAATTTGGTAAATCTAATAAGGACTTAACTTCATAACCACCTAACATCTTTTTAAATTCTTGAATTTTATGAAGATTAGTTGTCGCAATTCAAATTTGTGGTTCACCCATCATCAAAGTCCTTTGTAAAAATTGAGTTAATATTATTTTATACTTTATTTATTTTAATAGGAAAGGTTCAGAAATGAAAGTCGCTCAAGGTTTAACCAACAAGATTAGTTTAGAAAAAGGAATGATTAGAAAAACCTCTTCACCAGCGGTCGACTATTTTTTAAACCGTAAGGCAGAGAGTGAACTTTATCAACAATTTCAAGCTCTTCCTGATCAGGATTTTTACTTAAAACCCTTAACTTGAGGAGTTGATGTTGATCGACACTTTTTTAGTACCTGAACTTATTATCCAAACAGTTATACCTTATTAGACCAACCAGAAAAACTTAGCGATCTTACAACCTTAACTGCAATGATTAAGATCATTGAAGCATACCATCATTTAGAAGTAGAAATGCCCTTCTTTGAAGCAAGAGAATATTTAAATAAGTTTGTCACAAAAATTCAAAACCCCCTAGTTGATCTATCGAGTTATCAAACCAAACTTGATCAAATTATCACCAGATGATACGAACCAGAATTTAAGGTTTGTTTATCGCACAACGACATGGTTCCTGGCAACTTTCTTTTTGTTGATGATCAGTTAAAACTGATTGATTTTGAATATAGTTGTTTCAACCTTGCTTTATTTGATTATGCTGGCGTAATTAGTGAAACTTTACCTTCAAATCAAATCAAAGCTTTTGTTGACCTTTTAGGTTTAAGTGACAAAGAAAAAACCAAACTTAAAGATTTGGTTTTTTATGCTTATTTGCTTTGAATCAATTGAGCAACTTATATGTATGAAAAGATGCACCAACCAGTTTATCAAGAAATTGTGCAGTTAATGAATCAAAAATTACAAAACTTCGCTAAACTTCCTTTTTAGTCTTTTTTGCTTGTCTTTTAACAAAACGTTCACGCTTTTTAGCTTCCTTGGCTTCAAGTTTAACTTCATGTTTATCAATCGTTTTATTATTAAAAGCTTCTAATAATTTTGCATCCAATTGCTTTTTAAATTCGTCTAATTCCTTGGCTTGAGTTTCACGAATTTCATGGTTTTTTTGCGCGCGAACTAAACGAAGCTGAGCTTTGGTGGGAATTGGTTCACCATTCTGATAAGCAAGTAATAAAGCTTCTTCATCTTCTTCAACCTTATAACGATAATTTCGGGCAAACGAAGTGACAAGAACTCCTAAAAATAATCCACCAATGGCAATAAATAAACCAATCAGGAATCGAATAATTATTTGGACACTGAGATTTAATTTACTATCAACTAACCAACATCCATTCATTATTAAAGTAAAAAACACTAAAGAAAAAATTAAGGTGAAGGTAAAACTATCTGCATTTTGTCAGCGGTAAAAAAAACTAACAATTTGAATAGTTCATGCTCACAACAAGATTGCTAAACAAATTAAAACCAAGAATCCTGCGTGGGGATTTAATAAATCGTTGTAATGGTTAAAAGCATGATATTTTTTAAGTTCAGGACCAACAAACACTCAAACTAAAATAAAAGGGATAATCGTTTCGATTAACTGCCATAAAACTAACCATCCAAATCTAGTTCTAGTTAAATTAAATTCTCGGATTTTATTTCAATAAGAATCTTCTCCTACTTTTTGTTTCTCATTGTTAAGTTGTTTACTCATTTTTCTTAAATTCCCTTGTAATAGGGTAATTATAACCAATTTTGACCAAACAAAAAAGCAACCCCTTTTGGGGTTGCTTAAACTCATTTACTTATGGAGCAGGTGAAGGGAATCGAACCCTCACAGTCAGCTTGGAAGGCTGAAGTTCTACCATTAAACTACACCTGCATTTAACACCTTTTAATAATACACAATATCATCAGAGGGTGTCAATAAATTTTTGCTTTATTCTTAAAAAATCACCTTTCTTAAAACAAAAAAAGGAGATCAAAATCTCCTTTTTAATTACTTAGTTTAACAATCTCTATAGCGGTAAGTCTTTTCTAGTAAAGATAAAAGCAGAACCAACATAAGTTCCAATCCCAATTCCTGCTAAAATAATCATTCCTAAAATAGCAGTTGGGTTTAAATCAATCTTACCCTCTTTTATTGTGTAGCCTTCAACATAGAATAAAGTATTAATGGTTAAATATTTGGTATATTTTCCAATTGAACCGATTTGGGATAAAATTGACATCAAAATAAAGAAAACAATAATTCCCCCCCCGATAGCAAAAGTTAAGACAGATTTGTTAAAAACACTAGAAATAATAAACATAAATCCTGAAGTAGCAAACAACAACAACATGAAACCAAACATTTTTAGTGTAAATAATCCTAAATCAACATCAGTTTTTTGCAGAGAAACTGTAGGAAGAATAATAATTAAATTAATCAAGAAGAAAAGCAAAGCATAAGCAGCAAAATAAATAATCTTAGTATTAATAATCTTTCAACGGCCAATTCCTGCTGTCGCAGTATAAGTAATCGTTCCCTTCTGTACATCACCAGTAACAATCCCATTTCCTGCAACAATGATAAAAATCGCTGACATTTCTAAAGCAATTGAAGTGAAAAAGACTGCATCAATAACCTCTGAAACCACCTTAATTCCGTCATCAGCTTCAGCTACAGCGACAATTGCAATTACTGCAAGAGCAGGAACAATTAAACAAAGTAATTCAAAAATCCAGTAGGATTTAATTTGCTTATTAAATAAAAATCTATTCATGACGTTTTCCTTTCTTACTTTCCTCTTCTTTATAAAAGTGTAAAAAGTATTTTTCAAGATCGAACTTGTTTTCTTCAAAACTAACTGGTTTATACTTTTCAATTGCTTTTAAGAAACTTCCAACATAAGTTCTAGGCACAGTAAAAGTCACTGTAGTTTTTTCTTCATTAATTGTTTTAATTTTGTAAGTTTTTGGTTTTGAGGTATAGGGTTGATCAAATTCAACCGTGTATTCTCGAGTTTTTCCCGAATTGATTTCACTTAAATCTAGTTGAGAAATAATTTTTCCTTGTTTAATGATTGCCACCCGATCACACGTATTTTCAATTTCTTGAAAAATATGCGAAGACATCAACACGGTATGACCCTTAGCTTTTTCACTTTTAATTAGTTGGACAAACTTATCTTGCATTAAGGGGTCCAATCCACTAGTAGGTTCATCAAGAATCAAAACATCAGGGTGATGCATAAAAGTTAAGATTAACCCGACTTTTTGTTTCATTCCCTTTGACATTTTCTTAATTTTGACAGTGGGATCAAATTCTCAATACTTAATCATTTCTTCAATTTCAGTCCAATTTTTTAGTTTTCTTAATTGATAAATGTATTTAATATAACTAATCCCAGTTTGATTTTCTGGTAAAGCTAATTCTCCTGGTAAATAACCAAGCTTCTTTTGAATTTTAGTTGAACCTTTTCAGCAATCAAGGTTATGAATTTTCGCCTTACCTTTTGCTGGTTTAATAAAACCCATTAAATGACGAATAGTAGTTGATTTACCAGCCCCATTAGGCCCTAAATAACCAAATACTTCGCCTTCATTGACACTAAAACTCACATCAAAAATTCCTTTATTGTTTTTGTAGTTTTTGGTTAAGTGTTCAACATCAATAATTTTATTTGTCATTATCTCATGCTCCTTTAATATTTTTTAATCAAAAAGTATCTAACTTTGGGTGGAAAAAGTTGGCTTTTCATGTATTTAGTCAGCAAAACTACTTTGAAAGTACTTATCAATTCTTTAGTCAATGATCAACTTCTGATTAATTGTTTAACTTTATTATTAAAAATCAAAATTATCTTGATAAAGAATAGTGCTAAAGAATTTGAAAAAACTTTATCAGAAAAACGATTTTTTTCAGTGATAAAAACAACTTCTAAATTAACATAAACTTCAATTAAGTTTTGTGAACTAACTACAATCAAGTGGAAAACCGCAAAACCAAGTAGTAAACCAATAATTGCTAAGTTTCACAATAAACCCAATCCCGATTCACGGTATTGCCAAAAAACAAAAATTTCATGAATCGAAATAATAAAACTCATACTTAAAACAACGTACTTAAAATCATTTTCTTGGTTAGCTTTTAACGATTCAGTAATAAAAATTGATATCATCATCACCGTAATTATTGAAAAAAACACTAGAGTAAGATTAATAAATATTCTATTAAAATAAATTACTTTAAAAGCAGAAGAGACAATTGCAAAACTAATAATCAAAACCATCAAGGACTGATATAAAAATTTAATCCTTTTCCGGTTTTTAGTCATTATCAATCCATCCTTTTTTAAAAATCCAGGATAATTCTACCAAAAACTAACCAAACTTAGTACCTTTTAACTTACAAAAACCACTCAACTCTAAAAATAGAAACTTGTTGAAATTGTTAAAAAAATAAACTTAAAAGTGTTGAGTTCTCTTTTTTGCAATATAATAAAGATAGAAGTGAAATGAAACAGAGGTAAAAAAAATGAAAAAACTTTTAGTCACTCTATCAGCCTTAGGAATTACTGCTTCATCTGCAGCAACCGTAATTAGTTGTGGTAGCACAGATAAAGATCCTGTGAACGATGCTATCATCAATAGTATTGCTGCAGAATTAGAAGAAAAGACTACCGCTAGTTATTTAAGTGTCGATGTTCCTAACAACGAACAAAGTCAAGATCAGGTTAAAGACAAGATTGTCAGTCAAAGTGTTAATTTGAGTAAATATAAAAAACAATTAACAATTAAGGTTGCAAATTTTAGTGCAGCAAGTGAAGACGGAGATAAAGGAAAGATAGCTTTAGAAGTACTTCACAAACAAGAAAACATTAAAAATCCTCAGGATGGTTCTAATGAATTTGTGTTTAACTTCCTGACCAAAGATATCGTAGAAGATATGAAAGAAACCATCCCTGGACTAACTAATCAAGTAACTGATTTGTTAAACAACAATCCATCAGTTAATCTAGCAGATTTTAAAGTTGACTTAGGTGATGCTCCAGTGGTTGGAGGAAAACAAACAATCAAGAATTTAATTAACACAGTTATTCCTACCATCAAAGCTTTTCTTCCTGCCAAAATTCCTGCTAATTTTACAGATGATGAAAATTGAACAAAATTTCAAGGATTGATAGCCACTGCTGAAACACTATTGAAAGACAACAATACAATTAATGAATCAATTACCCCAATGGAGGGAATTAGTTTAAATGTTAGTCTAAAAATTACTGATGTTTTAACAAGTATTCTTCCAGATTTAATTCATTTATCAAACTTTATTGAACAACAAAGTCAAACTGGAAATACCAATCTGATTTTAAATTTAATTCAATATTTCTTTGCTAAACCAAGCGATATTAACGATGATGGTTTTGGTCAAATTAATCAAGGTATTAAAGATGTTAATAATGAAGGACAAACAATTACTTTTACAAATAACTTAGAACGTTTGGTTTATGATCTTTTTGAAGGTTGACAAACTTCAACTGGATCAAAAGTGCCAAACATAACCCCAATCAAGCTTGATTACAATGGCCAACCAATTAGATATCAATCTAATCTAACTGATGAAAACAATATCGCCATTGGAGTTTTCGACTTTATTCCTGAAGTTAATCTTAGCAACTTTATCGACTTTATTCTAGGAACTAATCATTCTTGAGATGATAACCAAGACGAACAAAAAACTTGGGAAGGTGGTTATGATTTACAAAATCCACTTTCATTCTTCTTCACTCTTGGAGGAAAAATTCTTGGATTTGATGATCCTATTCATTTCCAGATTCCAACCAATAATTTGGCTGATGCAATAAAAGATTCTTTAAAAACTTTTTTAAACTCAAACCCAGATTTAGAAAATAAACTTGATTATCTAAACTTGAATTGAACTCAAGGAGAAATGACTGTTTGGTATCAAACTGATGGTAATTGATTACAAGCTAAGACATTTGCAGACTTATTAACAGCAAAAGATCTTCGTATTGAATTTATCAACAATACTTGAGAAGTTAAAAATAAACTAGACAATCAAGTAAAAACAATCATTAATAAAGTTTTAACTTTAAACTTAAACCTTACTACTCCAGTTTCAACTGGTTCTGTTTCAGAATAAATAAGTAGATAAAGTTCTATAACAAAAAAACAGAACCATTATTGGTTCTGTTTTTTTAAATCAATAAGGATTTATTTTCTTAATCCTAAAGCAGCTACCACTTCTTTATAACGGTTAACATCTTTACGAGTTAAGTAGTCTAATAAGTGACGACGTTGAGCAACTTTTTTTAATAAAGTTCTTCTGGTTGGAACATCTTTTTTGTGAATTTTTAGATGTTCAGTCATGTTATTGATATCTTCAGTTAAAATCGCAATTTGCACTTCTGGTTTCCCAGTGTCAAGTGTTGAACCTCCAAACTGTTGAACCAACTCAGCTTTACGAGTTTTTGATACCATTTTATTTTCCCTTTCTTTAGTTTTGCTAAATACTGTTTAAACTTAGTAAAAATTCTAAGGGCAGAATCTAAACTTAGTAAAAACAAATACTTGATAATCATAGCATATTTTCAGGTCTAAACCTTAATTTTCAAAATGATAAAACCCTTTTATTTCAAAGTTTTTCCTAGATATTTAACTAAAGTAATAAATTCTGGTTTTTTGTTCTTGAGTTGATCAAAATCAAGCAATTCAACCGTGTGGTTAGTCAACAAAATCGTTGCAGCTTGTTTGTCATCAACTCTTCCCTCGTAGCAACCCTCGCTTAACTCTAAATTGGGAAAAACTACCTTTTTTGTCGAGTGGTTATTTGCCTCTACATACAATTTAAACGGAGTGTATAAAAGTTTGTTTGCTTGGTTAATTTTACCCTTTTTTAAAAGATCACGAATTTTAGTCGAAGAAAGTGAACGCGAGTTTCGATTTAAAACATAAACATTCTCATCACCAAAATAACGTTTTAAATCTGTTACTGTTCCTTGTTTATCAGTTCCAAAGGTAAAGTCACTACCTTCAACTAACATCTGACACTTTAAAGTCTTTTTTAACCAACCCATAAATTGGTTTTGACTATAACTTTGCAAATTTTCATTCACCACTAACTCAATGTAATAGTCAAGAGCAAAATAGTCCTCAAAGATGGTCTCTTTTTCCTTTGGATGCATCATCTGCTCATTAACTTGATGATTTAAAGAATTAAAAGAGGAATTAAAACTTAAAACAATTAACTGTAAATAGTTCTTAACTGCTAGTTTAGTAGCAATTTTAATCAATTTCTCGTGATATTGGTGTAAACCATCAAATTTTCCAATCACCACCAAACTCCGTTTGATTCCTGGAATCTTTTGTAAATCATTAATATCAGCTCTAATTGTAATCATGTTAATCCCCTCTTCTTAATGGTTAAAACCACCTTTTATACTCTTATATTGTCCACTCTCTTCTCGAGCATACAAAGCAACTAAATGGTGTTGATAACTTAAAAACACGCGATCAAGAGTTAAGGGAAGGGTAATTTTTCTTCCGTTTTCCACTTGATAAAACTCTGTTTCATTCAACTCATGAATGGTTCAACCACTTAGTTTTACTGCTTCGTAATTAGGAATTAAATCTGCTCAAGTTAACTCATCAAGGGTTTTTGTTTCATCAAGATGAAAAACTCCCGATTGCAAACGATTTAACATCACCACATGAGCATAAGTATTCAAATCAGTAGCAATATCAACAACCAAACTCCGAATGTAAGTTCCCTTACTTACTGTAGTGGTCAAATAAAAAATATTATCTGGTTCTTGAATAAATTCATCAATCCGACTTTGATAAATTTCTACAGTTCTTGGGGAAATTAGCACATCAACCTCATGATTTCTTGCGTATTTATAGAGTTCTTTTCCTTGTACTTTGATTGCGCTATAGATTGGTGGTGTTTGTTCATAAACCAAACCATTGTATTTTTCCACTACTTGTTGTAATTGATCAATGTTCTTCACTGTATGATTAAGATCAGTTTTAACCACTTCACCTTCACTATCATAAGTAGTAGTGTGCTCATAAAGCTTAGCTCCAACCTGATAGGTTTTAGTTTGGTTTAAGAACAAATCTGAAAGCTTTGTCCCTTGATTTACCAAGACAACGACCACTCCTGTAGCTAGAGGATCTAAAGTTCCTGCATGACCGATTTTGTTGACTTTTAACTTGGTTTTAATAGTTTGAATTAACTGGTTGGTGGTCATTTCTTTTGGTTTGTTAACTAAAAAAATCCCTGATGGTTGTTGTGTCATTACTCTCCCTTATTGCAGTAAGTTAATTTTACCAGGGATTTTTTGATAAAGAAAATACTACTCCTTGACTTTTTTGAGTAGTATTTTAACTATTTATCAGCTAAGATTTGGTCAATCCGGTTAGCACGATCTAAAGAATCATCATAGACAAAGCTTAAATCTGGTACTTTCCGCATTTCTAACTTTCTGGCTAACAGTTTGCGAATTAAATTCTTTTTTTCTTCTAAATGAGTTTGAACAATATTCTGGTTAATTGTTTGGTTTGAAAAAGCAATAAAAGAATAATAAACTTTAGCTAACTCATTATCATTAATTAAGCGTACCTCACTAATTGAAACCGCTTTCAAGATGACATCATCAATCTCTTTAGTAAGAATTAAAGTTAATTCTCGACTAATTATTGACTCTTTGCGGCCTTGAACTTTAGGATTTTTCATTTTCAATCTCTCCAATCTTCGTAATTATACTAGTATTAATTATTAGCAACAGTCTCCACTAGATAAGACTCAATTATATCGCCGATCTTCAAGTCATTAAAGTTCTTAATCGTAATTCCACATTCAGAACTAGTTTTTGCCTCTTTAATATCGTCTTTTTCGTGTTTTAATCCAGCAATTTCACCATCATAAATAACCACACCATTTCTCAAGACACGCACCTTATCTTTTCGTTTAATAACCCCATCAACAACATAACACCCAGCAATGGTTCCCACAGCAGAATGTTTAAACAAGACACGCACTTCAGCTTGTCCTTGCACCTTTTCAACCATTTCTGGATCTAACAACCCCTTGGCTGCTTGTTCTAATTCCTCAACTACTTTATAAATCACGTTGTGTAGTCTTAAGTCAACCCCACGTTCTTCAACTACCCTACGCACTTCAGCACTAGGACGAACATTGAACCCATAAAGAATTGCATTTGCAGTTTGGGCTAAAGAAACATCAGTACTGGTAATTGCTCCAACACTAGCACGGATAACTTCAATCTTTACTCCTGGAATTTCAAGTTTATTTAAAACTTGTTTTAACGCTTCGACACTACCTTGAGTATCAGCTTTAATAATAATATTAAGATTCTTTAATCCCTCTTCTTCGATCTGAGTTTTGATTTTATCTAAAGTCACAATCTTACTAGTTTGTTCTGCTTCGCGAGCTTGACGATCAGCTTGGGCTGTGGCAATTTGACGAGCAGTCTTTTCATCATTTAAAACTAAAAATTTATCTCCTGGTAAAGGAACATCATTTAATCCTATAACCAGTACTGGCATGCTTGGTTCAGCTTGACTAACACTTTTATTTTGGTCGTCACGAAGGTCTTTAATTGTTCCATACGTTCCCCCAGCTACCAAAACATCACGTAAACGTAAAGTTCCTTGTTGCACTAACACTGAGGCCACTGGTCCTCGGGCTTTATCTAAATGAGCTTCTAATACCACTCCTGAAGCAAACTTATTGGGATTAGCTTTTAAGTCTTCAACTTCAGCTACTAAAAGAATATTTTCTAATAACTGGTCGAGATTTAATTTGGCTTTTGCACTTCCTTCAATGAAAGGAACCTCTCCACCTCACTCTTCGCTAATCACTCCTTTTTCCATCAATTCTGCTTTTACCCGGTCAGGATTAACTCCTGGTTTGTCCATTTTATTAATGAAAACAATCATCGGTACTTTAGCTTGACGGGCATGATCAATAGCTTCTTCAGTTTGAGGCATTACCCCATCATCAGCAGCAACAACTAAAACAATAATATTAGTTGCGTTCGCTCCTCTGCTTCGCATTTCAGTAAACGCTTCGTGTCCTGGAGTATCAATAAAAGTAATCTTTTGTTCAGTTTGAGGCATCACAATTTGATAAGCTCCAATTGCTTGTGTAATTCCCCCAGCCTCTGAAGTAGTGATATTAGAATGACGCAAAGCATCTAAAAGGGTGGTTTTTCCATGATCAACATGCCCCATTACTGTAACCACTGGAGGAATGGTCACTAAACTCTTAGGGTCATCTTCAACTTGAAAGGTTTCAAGCAAGTTTTCTTTAGTAACAATATTTTCTTTTTTAAAGTCATAACCATTTTCAATTGCTAATTCAGCAATTTGGTCTTCACTCAATAATGTATTTTGATTTAGCATTAAACCTTGCTTAAAAAAATACTTAACAATTTCAGTCACTGGTTTATTGATTTTTAAAGCAAACTCAGCAATTGTTAAAGGACCAGTATAAACAAACACCCCATCAACTAACCCAGTTTGTTTTTCTTCTTTTAACTTATTTTTAATCGTTTTGGTATGTTGGTTTACCCGTTGTCGTTCCAAAGCCTTTTTTGATTGATTTTTATTATGGTTTGGTTTGTTTTTCTTGTTTTCTGCCATTTAACTCCACCTCTTTTTACTCTTCTTGATATGATTTGAGCAATCAAGCCAAGTTTTTATCACTAATTCCAATTGCACTAATGTTATTTGGAGTTTTTAAAATCTGGTTTAACTCGTATTTGCTAATCTCACTGTCGATTACTTCTATTTTATAATAGTTTGCTTTATTAACAACTTTTTTCTTCTGACTTACTCCCATTTGCGCAGTTAGAATTACCAGAAAAATCTTTTGAGACTGGATCATTTCAAGCAAACGTTGACCATAAACGACCTGATGGGCTTTTGTAGCTAAACCAATCGCTTGTAAGAATTTTTTTTGTTGTCTAACTATCAATGTTCTTTTACTTCAATTTCTAACTGGTCATAGATATGGTTAGGGATGCGGATTTTTAACCCTTTATCTAATAAACGTTTTTTACGCGCTTGTCTAATAGCTTCTAAACTTGGAGCAAGATAAACTCCCCGACCCTTAATTGTTTTAGTTGAATCAATCAAAATCTCATCCTTAGGAGTTTTAACTACCCGAATTAAACTCTCAAAAGGTTGCAAAGTTTGTGAAACTACTTCTTTTCTTAAAGTTAGTTGTCCCATTAGTTAATCATAGTATGAGTCATACTCATCGCCTTCGTCGTCGTCATCACTATCATCCCCACTTATTACTTCATCCAAAGCTTGAAGATTTTTACTGATTTCATCCAAGTCACTTTCATCATTTTTTTCAAGGATTGAAGAATGTTCAGAAGTTTGAGAAATCGTTTGATTTCCTTCCTCATCAGCAATTTCAGCTTGGAAACGTTCTAATTCTTGTTCTAATTCTTTAAGAATATCATCATTGGTTTGAAGAACAGATTTTTGATAATTTTGACCATCTCTAAAACGGGGTTGACTAGTACGAGGATTATTATTCTTAGGACCTTTTCTTCGACGCATTGTTGAGTCGATAAATTCTTTTGAAGCAAGTTCATCAGGAGAAATATTTCCGTTTCACTTATTTTCAATTCCTATTTCTTGAGCTTGTTTTACTGAAATAATATTAATTTTCATCTTTAAAAGGTTAGCAACCAAGCGAGCAGCGACCCCACCACGACCAATTGCTAAAGAAAGTTGTTCGTTAGGTACAATAATATCAGCTTCGTTGTTTTCTAAATCAACATCAACTGAAACAACTCTAACTGGAGCCATTGCACTCATAATGAAGGTGTTTAAATCTTCGTCTCACAAAACAATATCAATCTTTTCTCCGTTTAATAGTTCTGAAATTTTACTAATTCGTGACCCATGCACCCCAACCAATGCTCCAATTGGTTCGACATTAGGATCTAAAGATTGGACAGCAACTTTTGCTCTGATTCCTGGTTCACGCGAAATTCCTTTAATATCAATAATTTCTTCAGCAACTTCTGGCACTTCACGTTCTAAAATTCTTCTTAAAAACCCTGGTGCAGTTCGAGAAATTGAGATTGGTGAAAAACGATTTTCTCTTTGCACTTCATCAACATAAAAAGAAACTAAATCACCAATTTCAAAATGATCACCAGGAATCAACTTTTTGTTTCATAAAGAGGTAGTGGCATCATCAACTTCAATTAAATAACCATCTCCCCGATCATTAGTACCAACAATTTTTCCAGTTAACAATTGGTGGTTTTTATCAGCAAACTTATCATATAAACGACTACGTTCTGCACCCTTGATTTTTTGTTGAATAATTTGACGAACTTGGTGAATTGCTAGTCGAGAAAACTCCTTTTCAAACGGAATTTGACGATGAATAATATCTCCTTCTTTAACCTTGTCACCAAACTCTTGACGAGCATCATCAAGACTAATTTCTAACCAGTCATCAAGATCATCTTGAACTTGATCAACAACCTTTAATAATAAATACATTTTAATTGATCCAGTTTGGTCATCTAAATCAACTTCAGTTAATGCTTCAGTGTCAAAAAAACGTTCGTAAGCTTTTTGAAATCCTTCTTTAATTGCTGTAATAATTTCGTTTTCATCAATACTTTTTTCATTAGCAATTTGGTTAATTGCTTCTAAAATGTTGGCGTAATTTTCCATTTACTTTTTCTCCTTTTTCTTTAAAACTTCACCGCATGGCGAATAAATTTAATCTGGGCAAACTCAAGGTCTAACTTTTGTGGTTTTCCTTTAACAAAATAACTAAACACATATTTCTTGTTTGTCTGGTCAAAACCTAAAAACGTCGCATAAGTCTTAGTAATTCCTTTTTGGGGATTATTAAGTTCTAAATAAACATAATCATTTACTGCTTGGTTTAATTCTGTTTCATTACGAATTGGTTTTTCGATTCCAGCACTAGCAACTTCTAAGAGATAAGGTTCGATAAATTGGTTATCTAAAGTGTCTAAACCTGCTGAAATCGCTTCATTAATTTGTACTAATAAATCAAAATCAAGTGGTTTATTCCCTTGTTTAAACTCAATTAACACTTGTAAAACATCTTCGCTATCAGAATTCTGGTAGCAATTAAGTTCATAAATTCTAAGTTCATGAACAGCAAGAATCGGTTGAATCAACGCCTCTAATTGTGGTTGAATTTTCTTTAAATCAATCATTTTTCCCCTTATTAACCTTTGGAAATAAGAAAGGAAGGTTATTAACCTTCCTTGGAGTGCTATTTCCTTAATGTCCTTTTCTATTATATACTTTTTATTTAATAAAACAAGATTAATCAATCACTAAAACATAATCAGCTAAAGATTTTCGTATCTTTTCTTGATTGTTTGCGTGAGTTTGTTCTGGATTAACCTTTCCTAATGCTAAACCAATGCCCACGACTTCGTGAGGGTGAAGATAACCTCGCTCTTGTAAAAACTTGGTTAATTGAACTTGATTAAATCCTTCATGAGGAGTGGTATCAATATGTAGTTGTTCTGCTTGAATCATTGATGCAGTCATATTAATGTAAGTTTGAGCAATTGATCATTGCGTTGGATTAAACCCCTGACCTCAAGTTAAGCGTTCATCCCAACTACTAATAATATTACTTAAATCAATTTCGTGTTTAGTTAAAGTCTCAGGATCAAGGATATACTTTCTGGCTTTAAAAATTGATTCGCTTAAAATATAATCACCATGATCAACGACAAACAAAAGGTAAACTGAACAATCAACTAGTGCTGTTTGATAATAAAAATAGGGTAAAAGACTTTGACGAAAAGTTTTATTTTTAATTACGATGATTCGACTATTTAGAATCCCAAAACTACTTGGTGAAAAACGAGCTGCTTTGATAATTAATTCTAAATCATCTTCATCAAGGTTAAAAGTTTGGTCAAACTTACGGACACTATGACGATCTTTTAATAAGTCTGCAACCAAACGACTATCCTTACTTTTCATTCTTAACCCCACTTTCTTTAAAAATCAAAACTAATTTGTTCATCATTAGTTAACGAATCAGTAATCTTCAGTTCTTCAAAAATTTTCATTTGGGTATTAGTAATTTGGGTACGGGCTTTTAAATCGTTAACTGAGCTAAACTTCTTCAATCTTCTCGCCAATTCAATTGAATTAGCCACTGCCCCTCCTAACGAGTCAATGACATTAAAGGGAGGAATAATAACTTTTTCTCTGGTTTGCTCATCAATCTTGACCCCAAACCTTGTTCCTTGCGACAAGTTAAAGTCAATGTTTTGCATCTTAATTCCTCGAGCATACATTTCGACTAACACTTCATAAACAGTTTTTAAATCTTGTTCTTTTTTACTAATCGGCAAGTTATGTTCTTGTTTATAAATGATTTCTCGTAATGATTGTAAAACACTATCATAACCCCCCAAAGCAACCTTTAAATCAAAGGCATCAGCACGAGTAGTAAAATAAGTTGCATAATATTCTGCAGGATAATAAATCTTATATCACGCCACCCGGTATGCCATTAAAACATAGGCTGTAGCATGAGCTTTAGGAAACATATACTTAATCTTTAAGCAAGATTCAATGTATCATTCAGGAACATCGTGTTTACGCATTAACTCCATTCACTCTGGTTTTAGACCTTTTCCCTTTCGCACCGATTCCATAATCACAAACGCATCATGAGAAGGTAGGTGTTTTTCTAATAAATAGACCATAATGTCATCTCTACACCCAATTACTGTTGAAATATTGGCTTGGTTCTTTCTGATTAAATCTCTAGCATTACCCAACCACACATCAGTTCCGTGAGATAAACCAGAAATTTGTACTAAATCAGCAAATGATGAAGGTTTAGTTTCTTTTAACATTCCCCGAACAAATTCAGTTCCAAACTCAGGAATCCCAATTGCTCCTGTCATTTCACCATTAATCTGCTCTGGTTTTAAGTTCAACGCATCTAAACCATAAAACAAGGAATAAACTGTTGGATCTGATGTTGAAATACTAATCGGATCAACTCTGGTTAAATCGCCAAGCATTCTTAGTGCAGTTGGATCGACATGACCTAAAATATCCATTTTTAACAAGTTGTCGTGAATTGAATGGAAATCAAAGTGAGTTGTTAATCACGAAGCGTTTTGGTCATCAGCGGGATAGTTAACAGGGGTAAAATCTTCGATTTCGTATTCTTGAGGTAGAATAATAATTCCTCCTGGGTGTTGACCTGTAGTTCTTTTAACTCCTTGAGCTAAAAAAGCTAAACGTTCTTTTTCTACCCTTCGAGGTTGATGATATTCATCGTGAGTTTTTTCAAAATAACCACTAACATAACCAAAGGCAGTTTTTTCAGCGACTGTAGAAATTGTTCCCGCACGGAAGACGTTGTGTTCACCAAACATTTCTTTAGTAAAATTATGCGCTTGGGGTTGGTATTCTCCAGAAAAGTTTAGATCGATATCAGGAACTTTATCTCCATCAAAACCTAAAAACGTTTCAAAGGGAATATCATGACCATCTCCCATTAAAATTTCCCCACATTTAGGACAGTTTTTTTCAGGTAAATCATAACCGCACTTAATATCAGCAGGAGTCTCAAAATCAGCATATTGGCAGTTTAAGCATCGATAATGCGCTTTCAAGGGGTTAACTTCAGTGATATGAGCAGTAGTAGCTACAAATGAAGATCCTACCGAACCACGCGATCCTACCAAGTACCCATCGTGTAACGAACGTTCTACTAACTTATGTGAAATTCAATAAATCACCGCAAATCCGTGTTTAGTAATGGAAGCAAGTTCTTTTTCTAACCGTTCAGAAACAATTGTAGGCAAATTCTCTCCATACATTTCATGAGCAGTTTGATAACACTTATCGTGTAATAACTGGTCAGCGTTTTCAATGTTTGGCGCAAAACTTCCGTCTTTGACTGGTTGGATTCCTACATCAATCATGGCACTAATTTTTTGCGAATTAGTAATCACAATCTCTTCAATCAAACTTTTGTCATCTAATCACGCAAACTCTTCAAGCATTTCTGCAGTTGTGCGAAGGTATTGGTCAGGATAATCCTTAACTTTCCCCCGATAATCATATAAGGGGTGAGATTGCCCACCCAAACCTTTGGTGTTGATATAAATATCACGAATAACCTTCAATTCAGGATCAACATAATGACAATCACTAGTAGCAACAACTGGTTTATTTTCTTCTTTAGCAGTTTGAATAATCAACTTAATTACTGCTTTTAATTCCGCTTCATCTAACGCCCCATTTTGAATTAGATGTTTATAAACACTTAATGGTTGAATTTCAATATAGTCATAATAATTAATTTGTTCACGAAGTTTTGCTTCAGTATCAGTACGAGCACTTTCAAAAACCGCTCCATTAACACATCCCGAACCAAATAAAAGGTTATTCTGAGCGTGAAATTTGTCTAAAGTGGACTTTAAAACCTTGGGTGAAGTGAAGTATTCTTGAGTGTGAGATAAAGAAATTAATTTATAAAGTTCTTTCAACCCTTCCTGATTTTTAGCTAAAACATTGACATGAACTCCCCGAGCACGAGTAAAGTTCGCATCATTGTGATGATCAACAGGACGAATTAAATTCCAATCCTCATCTTTGACAATTGGGTATTGTTTCTTAATTTCGGCTCACATGCGCTCGAAAACATCAGTTAAAACATCAGCATCATAATCTCCCCGGTGAGCTATTTTGTCATCATACAAAATCCCAGTTTTTTTAGCAACAGTTCCTAACCGGTGATTTTTAAGGTTTGGTCAATAAGCTCTAGCAATTGTTAAAGTATCGATTACAGTATTTTCCAGAGGTGGGTAACCAAGTTTTTTTGCATAACTTTGTAAAAAGTCAAAGTCGAAGTTCGCATTGTGAGCTACTAAAATTGCCCCATTAATCGTTTCATAAATGGTTTTAAAAGCAGTTTCAATCCCTGGTTTATCAGCAAGCATTTCATCTGTGATGTGCGTTAAATCTTTGGTAAATTGCTTTAGAGGGTGAGTTGGTTTAATTAAGAGATCAATCTTTTCTCGGCGCCCAGAAACATAGTCATAACTTACCGCACCAAACTCAATAATTTCATCAAACTCTGGACTCAATCCTGTAGTTTCTAAGTCAAAAACTACCCATTTTGCTTTATTTAAATCAACACCCTTTGGATTAAATACATACCAAATATTTTCATTAACCAAGTTTAACTCTGAACCATAAATTAACTTAAATTGATCTTGAGCATTCCGTCCTTTATTAATTTTTCTTAAAGTGGCATAAGCATCAGGAAAGGCTTGGACATTTAAATGATCAGTGATTGCAATCGCTTTTCAATCCCAGTTAACCGCTTGGTTTAAATAATCACTTCCTGTGGAAATACCATCCATAACCGACATCTTGGTGTGTGCATGCAATTCTACCCGTTTATTTGGTGCATCATCAAGTCGTTGGTGAATTGCTCGGTCAATCTTTTTAAAACTATCAGCGACAAAAATTTGTTCTCGGTCAAATTCAGAGTAGTTAGTTCGTCCTTTAAACGCAATTCAATCACCTGGTTTGGCTTTAACCTGTTCTAAACTTGCTAAATCACGATCTTTTAATTCATCATCAGTTAAGTCATCAAAGATAGTGGTGGTCTCACCCTTTGCAAAGTAGGTTACTTTAATCGAATCAGTCCCATCACTAACTTTTAAAGAATAAATCTTACGTCCTGACTTGGAGGTTCGAATCTCCTTGTCTAATAAATAGGCATGAATCACAATATTTTGAGCATTATCATCAACATCAAGAAGTTTTTCATATGTTGGTATTTCTAAAGAGGCATTATTCTTTCCTCCCTTATAACCACCAACCATCACTTTTGGTTTGCTTCCGGTTTGACGAACAAATTCGTTTTGACGACTTTTTTCCATTTCAACTAGTTTAGAATATTGAGAATTATGTTTTTCTAGAATTTGGTGCGGGTCTAGAGTTTCATCTAAACTAACTTTAACTTTCATATCTTTTAATCCGTACTGGTGAAACTTAGCTTCATAGTAAGTTGCATCTTTTGCTACTTCTTCAAACTCCATTTTACTAGCGCACTTAATTTGAAATTCGTTCATCAAGGCATCAAAATGGCAGTTACTAGTCAAAACCATCTTTACTCCACCCTCAACTAACTGCGCTTTACTAGTTTTAATAAAATCAAAATACTCAGCAAAAATCATCTCATCAAGCACGAGGTGATCAACACTGATAATTAACTTCATTTTCATAACAGAATTATTTTTAAAGGCAGTTTCAACCTTTTTAACAAGACTAACTGGTAATAATTTTGGCGCTTGAAAATAAACTCGAGCTTTATTCTTTCGTCGGTCAATTTCAACTCTTTCTTGGGTACATTGATCAATTATCAATTCTTCTTCAGCAGTTAAAGATAAACCAATTCCTGCAAACATTTTATTAATTTTGTCATTTTTAATCATTTTTTATTACACCCCATCACATTTTATCCTACCACTAAGTCTTTAATCCTTACTATTACTAAAGACCAGTTGTATGAAAAATCAACAAAACCAGAATCACCAAGATTCTTATAAAAAACGCTTAGTCAATTAAATTAAACCAAGCGCAAGCGTTCATAGCTTTCTCATGTACTTAAAAAGTCGCTAAACTAATAAAGTACAAAATAAAGAAAACAAATAAGAAGGAATCCAAACGGTCTAATAATCCCCCATGACCAGGAATCAAGTTTGAAAAGTCTTTAACGCCAAAAACTCGTTTATATCAAGAGAAGAAGAGATCGCCCACCTGTCCAGCAAAAGAAATTAAAATCGTCAACAAGAAAAGGACAACTCCAGGAATTGCATGACCTTTATCATTGACTTTTACTTCCATGATGTAAGCAAAAGGAGCATAATCTGGGAGTAGATAAAAGAACAACAACGCATAGACACTACCACTAACAATTGCGATAGCACTACCAATTCCGCTTCCCTCCCAAGTTTTTTTAGGACTGATTTTTGGTGCCAAAGGTGTTTTACCAAACTTTCGGCCCCCAAGATAAGCAAAACTGTCAGTAAAAATAATTGTTCCCCAAGCTCAGATGATTGTATTGAAAGTAAAAAGAGGAAAAGGATCCTTGCCAAACTCCATTGACAAAGCAATTTGATTAAATCCTTTAAATCCAAACACAACTACCAATGCATACAAAACTAACATTATTGATTGCTTTCAACTATCAGTGAAATTACCCTTAGCAAAATAAGGAATTGCAGCAAAAACCACCACACCTAATAAAATTACCAAAAAGACAATATACCAATGATACCAATCGTGCAAGTTAATATCTTTAGTAAAGGCTCAGTTTTCGTGGTCTTCAAAAGGAAAAGCAAACAAAATTACCCCACTAATAATTCCTGCTAAATAAAGTGGTCAATCAGTTTTTTTGATTCCCAACGCTTTAATTAATTCATAGGTACATCCCGCAACCAAAATGATGGTTAAAGCCCAATTAAGATAACTAGCAGCTTGAATGTGTTCAAGTCGATTATGACGCAAACCTTCAGTATAGAGTGCAGATAAACCAACATAAACAATCAAAAAAACTAATAAAAAAACCGAAGAAACCAAACGTTTAACAAAGTCACTAGACTCATAACGTTGCATAAAAGAAGGTTTTTTTGATTCTCGTGATTTGGTGGTTCTTTTCATCAACAATTACCCCTTCCCAACCAGTTAATTAATAACCTAATCATAACATTATTAACCTCAAATGGTAGAAAAAACCAGGTTCAGCATTAAAAGAAACCAGAAGATTAAGCTATTTAATTTTTTGAAGTTCACGCAAAGGAGTGGTTAGTGCTTCTGCTCCTTGAGCAGTAATCACAAAGTCATCTTCAATTCGCACACCTCCAACTCCAGGAAGATAAATTCCAGGTTCAACAGTTAAAGTCATTCCCGGAGCTAAAACAACATCACCAACCGGATTTTCATAAGGTTCTTCGTGAATTTCAATTCCTAACCCATGACCAAGACCGTGAGTGAAGTATCCTTGATAACCTTGCGATGCAATAAACTTATCAACTTCTTGGTGAATATCGCCACATAACACTCCTGGTTTTAACAGACTAATCCCTAAACTTTGTGCCTGATAAACAACATCATAAACCTTTAATAATTCAGGGTTGCTTGGATGTTCACCTACTAAAAAGGTTCTAGTTTGATCAGAGGCATAACCCTGAAAATAACATCCCATATCTAAAGTGACAAATTCGCCTGCTTCAATCACCTTATCACTAGGAACAGCATGAGGTTTGCTCCCATTAACTCCACTAGCAACAATTGTATCAAAACTTAACTTATCCGCTCCATTACGCAAAAAAGCATCACTGACAAAGGTGGCCACCATTCGTTCAGTTATTCCCGGGCGAACATAACCAAGTACTTCTAAAAAAACTTTATGAGTAATTTCTGCTGCTTTTTTTAAAGCCTGAATCTCTTTTTCATCTTTAATCATTCTAATCCGATTAGTATTAACTGGTATTAATTCAATTTGATTAAACTTTGTAGTTCAAGTTAGGTAATCTTGATAAATTGTTCAATCACTTTCAAACCCTAAACTTTTAACCTTCTGATCAACTAAAATTTGTTTAATTTGGGCAAATAAATCACCTTTAAACAAGAAAAGTTCATTAACATTTTGTAAAGTTTTACTTTCTCTAGCAGCAGTGATATAACGACCATCCAAGAATAAATAACTCCCTTTTTTAGTAATTAACAAGTATCCAAGTGAAGAAGGAAAGGCAGTGTATCAAAACCGATTTTGTTCAGAAGTAATTAAAATTGCTTCCACCCCATTGGTGGTTAAAAGATTCTGAATTATTGCTTGTTTACTCATAAAATGCTCCTTTTGCTTTTAATAATATAAGAAATTATCTGCATAAAAAAGACCTTTAGTAATTTTTACAAAGGTCGGGGTCGAATTTATTTCTTTTGTTTATGTAATTGATGCTCGTTACAATTTGAACAATATTTTTTTACTTCAATTTTTGGTTTTTTCTTATCATTTTTTCCGATGTAATTTTCGTTTTTGCAAACGCTGCAACGTAAAATAATTTTTTCACGCATCTTTTTTCTCCTTGTTAATTAATAATCATATAAATTTAGCTAAAGTTACATGCTCTAACATGCCAATTTATCATAGCAATTTTTTTAATAACTTGCAAGATAAACTATGTATCTGAAAACTGATAAGTTATAATAAGAGTGGTTTTTCGTTTTTAACTAAAACCCAGTAAATAGGAGCGGCAAATGAGAAAATTGTTAACTATTTTAAGTACGATTACATTGTTTTCAACAGCAACAACTAGTGTAGTTGCTTGTGGAAGTAGTAATGACCACCAGAATACAAACATCAAGTTTAGTACCTACCAAAGTTGAGTTAGTGCTTCTAAAGAAAATAGTAATGTTTCGATTGTTTTTATCGGTGGAAGAGAAAACTCAGATACCTACAGTTACTTGTCTGCTTTGAACCAATGGGTCTATGGTACTGTCCCTGTAGTGGATAAAACTTTTGATAGTGATAATGTCAATAATCCTACCAAAGCAATTAGCGCTGTGCGTAAAAATATCGACCTAACTCAGTTAGGAGCAACAAGTTATCAAAGAAAAATTCGTGATGCGATCTTAAGTTCGACAATTACTCCTCCAATTGATGCAGCAAGTTTAGATAACGAAGATAATAACGAATGGTATGGGGTTGAAAGTGCTCAACAAGCAACTAGTATTGTTTTGAATACAATTTTAGTTAACGACATTACGACCTTTTGGAAGTCTTCTAATTTAGGAAAAAATATTATTACTGATTTGTTTGATAATCAATTTGAAGCTTATTGAGAGTTTATGCAAGCAAAGAGTACCACACCAAATGATGATGCCGACCAAAGTAGTGATACAGTCAAGTCGCTGGCCAAAACTAAACGGTTAACCGACTTTAATACGATGATTAAAGATGGTAGTGGTCCTTACTTTTTGGTGTTTAGAAACGGTAAGTTGATTAATATGACTTCAGGTTATGCCAACTACTTTGAATATAATCCTGATTTAAAAAATGATGGTACCGGGGCTATTGATGTTTATATTCAAGCAGCTAATGATTTATCTAACCTATTTAGTTATTTAGTAGGTTCAGCTACCAGAGGCTATGGTTCTTGAGTTAACCAAACTTATGCACAATTTAATGCTCAAACCAACAAATCTATCTGGGCTAGCAACAAAGATCTTGTCGATACTTGAACTAACCGAACTTTTGTAGGAACAAACAACGTTCCTGATTCAAGTGCTTTAACAAATTTAAACAATAGCAATGATGACAGCAGTGCAAAACTTGTTTATAACCTTGATTGACAAAAATACAAATAAAAAAGACCTTGTAAGAATAAGGTCTTTTTTTTCATTAAAATGCTTGATAAACAGAACGAATGACAATGTCGTTTAAACCTGTGTCTTCAGGCATCTCGATTGCATTCTTAATTGCTAATGCTACTCGTTCTGGAGCAATTGCTTGAGCTGCCTTTGCACCATCTTCCACCTGTTTTTTCATTTTTTCATCTGTAATTGAATTAGGTAATTCAGTATCAACATACCCTGGATAAATCCCAGTTACCCGAATATTATCCCTATCAGCAGCAACTTCTTGACGTAATCCTTCAGTAATGGCGCGAACTGCAAATTTAGTGGCACTATAAACTGTTGCTCCAGGTGCAACCTTGAAACCAACTACTGAAGAAACATTAATAATTTGACCGCTTTTCTTTTCGCGCATCGTAGGAAGAGCAGCGCCAATTCCGTATAAAGTTCCTTTAATGTTAACATCAATCATCGCGTCTCATTCTTTGACCTTTTTTTCTTTCATTCAGGCTTGGGGCATAATTCCCGCGTTGTTAATTCAAACATCAATTTGACCATAAGTATCTAAAGCGAACTTGGCTAAGGCTTCG
>Ga0154008_100010_pt1 | contig 61254 bp, 82 predicted proteins | sample TSNJ092MetaG_FD_104711 | JGI IMG/M metagenome (GOLD analysis project Ga0154008, IMG submission 104711) | Attine ant fungus gardens microbial communities from New Jersey, USA - TSNJ092 MetaG | ecosystem: Host-associated > Fungi > Mycelium > Unclassified | place: USA: Connecticut, Klassen Lab...
TATCCCAATGACCACTTAGGCAATGGCATGTATAAATTGCTTCTGCACTTGGCTGAGACTCAAAACAGTGGCCCATCATCCCAACCCATTAGCCATCCATCTGTCATGCATTGTGGCATAAGTATACCAGTGCTCAGCTATGAGATCTGCTATGTCCCTAATTCTCAGGTCAGGGTCAGGGGAATAATATGACAACAACTTGGTTCTATCTTGTATAAGTATCATGTGTATTACTTGACCCAAAATTTGAGTGCACAGATGGCCAGCGTAGATGTCAAAGGGATGCATTCTGTCTGTCATGACTTGGCCAAAACACCTAAGTCATTTTCTATTTTCTTTTCTATTTGCTACTGTGTATGCTTAGTCACTATCCTATGATCCTTCTAGAAGATTCTGTCATGTGACATGTGACATAACCCTTATCTAATCTTATCTCCTCAGATCTCCATTCTATAAATAGCTTTTATAAATAGATTTCCTGTCCTTTTAGTCTATTTAATAATACAAGTCCACAATCTTTGAAATCTTATCTTGTTTATGTGGAGTCATGACATATCTCATATGATCACATGACCTTCTAGAATGTTCTGTCACATGATGTGTTATGTGCTACTTTTGTCACATCCATCATCACACTTATGTCACACTACTTAGGTAAGAAAAAGAAAATAATGACCCAGGCATTTTGGCCAAGCCATGACATTACCCTCTCTTAAAGTTTCTTGTCCTGAGGATTTTCTTTATAACTCATCATATGGGTCCCATAGGTTCCCTATCTCATCATCTTCCTCTGTCCATTCCCTAAGTTCCAATTTTTTGCTCAAATTCTTTCTCTTTCCTGATCATTTCCATTGTTCTCCTACCTCTAACTTGTTCTTCCTTTCATCTTCTCCAATTTCTTTTAAGTCTTCCCCAATATTCTTTGTTGTACCTCCTGTCTAACCATACAAATAACTTTCTTGTTGTAAACCTTCCAGGTAATTCTCCCCCTGCAAATATTCTCTTATTCTCTTTTTTCTCTTGCCTTCTAATATCTTCTATTGTCATGACTCAGCATGAGCAAGACAAAATCATAGACATTGTGGACTTGTATTATATTAGGACAGATATAAATCTATTTATAGAAATCTAAATATAGAATGGAGATCCAAGAAGATAAGATTAGATAGGAGAAATCATATGATACATTATATGATAGAATCTTCTAGAAGGATCATGGGATAGTTACTAAGCATATATAGTAGTAAACATAGAATATGTATAAGTAGGTAGCTGAATCCAACAGAAACTCCATTGAGTTCTCTTCATTCTCTCAAACATTGAGTGCCTCTAGCTGAGTATCTTGCTTAGTTAGTCATTACATCTATATTCCTATGATATTCCCTCTCAAAGTCTTCAACTGTCTCTCTTGCATTTCCTAAGTTCTCTTTTCCTTCCCAAGTATCTGATTCTGCTATAAATCCTTTCCACTGTACTAAGTGCTTGTCTTTCCCTCTGATTCACTACTTATTTAATATCTTTTCTACTTTCTATTCCTCTTCTCCTTCAGTAGCTACTGGAGTAGGTTGCTTCTTTCTCTGCCTCTCTACTTGCCCTATATACTTTTATATTCTACTAACATTGACTACCAGATGAATTTTTATTGTACTAGGTAGTTCTAATTCTATTGTGTTTGAATATACAATCCTTTTTACTTTGTAAGGTCCTACAAACCTCTCAGTTAACTTCTCTGTTTGCCTTCCCACTGTAGCAACTTAGCCTGAGATGACTTAGTTGTACTCCTAGTCTGAGTTAACAAGGAGAACTCAATAGAGTTCCTATTTATTCATGTACACTACTTATACAATTTCTGCATGGTCTGTGCACCTATCTCTCATGATTACATGATCTCTTAAATATTCTATCATGTGACATGTTATGTGCTATCTATGTCACACTATTATACCATCACAACTACATAGAAAAAGAAAAAGAAAAAGAAAAGAAATAATAACTTAGACATTCTAAGTCATAACATCCACCATCTGGTACTGTAGTGACTAGCTAAGCAAGATGCTCAACTAGAGGTACTCAATGTTTAAGAGAATGAAGAGAACTTGATAGAGTTCCTATTGGATTTAGCTACCTACCCACATAGTGGCTTAGCCTGAGACAACTTAATCACACTTCTGGTCTGAGTTGACAAGGAGAACTCATTAGAGTTCTCATTTATTTACTGTACACTACTTATACATTTTCCACTATTTGCTATTATTTATAAAGTCCTGCATGTTTCTTTTCATCCAGCTATCCCACACATTTGATCTTTAGAAACTAAAAGGAAAAGAAAAGAAAAAAGAAAAAAATATTGACTTAGCTGTTTTGCCAGGTCATGATAGCTTATATACATTTTGTGTTTACTACTATATACACTTAGTCACTATCCTATGATTCTTCTAGAAGATTCTATCATGTGATGTATCACATGACTCCCTTATCTAATCTTATTTCCTCAGATCTCCATTCTATAAATAGTTTTCTTGTTTATTTGTCTATTTAATTGTAATATGGGTCCACAATATCCAAAATTTTATCTTGCTTGTGTCAAGTCATGACATTACCCTCCTTTTAAGGTTCCTTCCATTGTCTCCAACTTTTTTCTAACTCCTTCAAGTATTTCTCCTCAAATTTTCCATCATTCCATCTGTATAGCAACTTTGCCATGTATCTCTTAGGTAATTCTCCTCTATTGTCTTCTCTTATTCTTCTTGCATTTTCCTCATATATGTTCTCATACTCCTCTATCAATTCTTTCACATTTTTCAGATTTTTCTTCTTTTCCCAAGTGTCTTCCTCTGCTATATATCCTTTCCATTTGACCAAATATTCCTATCTCTCTTGTCTTCTCCTCTTGTTTAACTACTTTATATTCCTTTTCCCCTTTGATTATCACTAGTGCTGGTGGTACTTTCTTCTGCCTCTTTACTTGCTCCTTGTATCTTCAAATTCTACTGACATTTACTACTGGGTGAATTTTCATGGATCCTGGTAGTTCCAATTCTACTGCATTCAATGATATGACCCTTTTTACTTTGCAGGGTCCTACAAATCTCTCTACTAACTTTTCTATTTGCATTCCCTCCATTTGCCACTTTAAATCCTTGGTACTTAGTAGTACTCAATGTCATAACTCAACATAAGCAAGATGAGATCTTGGACATTGTGGACTTGTACTATATTTGAACAGACTGGATGGACAAGAAAGCTATTTATAGAAAGCTATTTATAGAATAGAGATCCAAGAAGATAAAGATTAAATAAGGGTCATATAATACATCATATGCCATGACTTGGCAAAATAGCTAAGTCATTATTTATATTCCTTTTCTTTTTCTTTTCTTTTAATTTCTAAAAGATCAGACATATGGAATAGCTAGATGAAAAGGAATGTGCAGGACTTTATAAATAGTGGTAAACAGTAAATAATATATAAGTAGTGTATAGTAATTGAATGAGAGCTCTAACAAGTTCTCCTTGTTAACTTGGATAAGGAGTAGGATTAAGTTATCTCAGACCAAGTCTTTATATCATGTGACAGAATCTTCTAGAAGGATTGTAGGATAGTGACTAAGCATACACAAGGGTAAATACAAAATGTATATAAGTAGCTAGCTGATTCCACTGGGAACTCTATCAAGTTCTCTTCATTCTCTCCAACATTGAGTGTATTTAACTAAGCATCTCACCTAGTTAGTCATTACACTCAATCTTCTACTTTGTACTCTTCTCTCTCACTTCTCTTTCTGTCTGTGTACTTCTTTATTTCTCTTTGTGCCTTTTTCAGCACTGCTTGTATCTCTTTCTGAATCTCCTTTATCCCTTTGGTAAACTTCTCTGCTCCTTTATATTTTCTCTTCTTTCTCATCTCAAATCCCATTCTTGGATCTCTCCCACTGTTTGCTCTGAACAGCAACACTTGAGTCAAGGCATTTATCTTGTTGTTATAGGCAAACTCTATAGTTCCTAGCTACTCTGGCTACTACTCTTGCTGGTGATCTATGAACATATGTAGGTGCTGTTCCAACCCTGATTTGTACATTCTGTCTATCTGTCTGTCTGTGGGTGAAATACCATTGATAACTTTGTCTCAATTCCTAGCATCCTGTTAAGTTCCCTTATGAGTTCTGCCACAAATTACACTTTTCTATCTGAAATTATACTTTCAGGCAATCTATGTAGTTTCCAAACATGATCCCTGAACAGCTTTGCTAACCCCTCTGCTGATATTTTTTCTATCATTGGAATAAAGTATGCCATTTTAGTCAGTTGGTCATACACTACTAGTATTACATTATACCCCTGGGTATCATGACTTGGTCAAAATGCCTAAGTCATTTATTCCTATTTTCTTTTCTTATCTAAGTAGGTTGTGACATAGTGTGACAGGAGTGACAATGATGTAAGGTAACATGTGATATGTTATGTGATGGAATATTCTAGAGGGTCATGTGATCATGGGAGATAGGCACATAGACCAAGTAGTAAATGTATAAGTAGTGTACAAGAAATAAATGGGAACTCTATTGAGTTCTCCTTGTCAACTTAGACTTGGAGGGTATTTAAGGTATCTTGACTTAGGCACTACACTGGGCCAATGGCAATTTAACAATGAAATCTGCTATGATATGAGCCCATGGTTTGGCAGGTACCTCATTTGGCATTAGCTTCCTTGCTAGTGCCTTTGTTTAGTTTTGGTTCCTCTAGCAGAGATTACATTCCTCTATGTATTTCTTTATCTCCTTTGTTACTTCCAGCCACCAGAAGTTTCTGGTGACTAACTCTACTATCTTCTACTGCCCTCTATGTCCTCTCACTGGTGTGTGTCATGGTATAGCTGGATTACTTCTGTTCTCAACCCTTCCTCCCCTGGTATGTACACCTTTCCTTCTTTCAGCATTAATCTGTCTTCCTCTCTCCACTCCTTGTCTCTTAGCATTTTAACTCCCACATTCTTCATCTCCTCTATTGCTTTTATAACTTCATTGTTCCTAGACTTTACTTTTCTTATTCTCTCCAATATATCCATTCCTTCAATCAATACTTCTACTTATACCTTCCTTAACCATTTTGGTTTCACTAGTGTTCTATTCTTATTATCCTTTTCCACTCCTTTGTACTAATCTAGTCTTCTATCCAGTCTGTCTGCTTTTGCCATTCTACTCTCTGGGACATGTTTTAAAGTAAAATCTAGATAGGAGTAATGCTTATCTTGCTTGTTGACAATTTAACTTCTGGCTTGTCATAAAATACTTCAAGTTTTTGTGGTCTGTCTAGATTTCAAACTTTATCCTGGCTCCTTCTAGGAAGTGCCTCTAGGCTTCTAAGCAACAAATTACTGCCCACATCTCTTTGTTATAGATCTCATAGTTCCTCTCCATTTCATTTAACAACTTAGAAATGAAGGCTACTTATAATGACTAGCTAAGTGAGATGCTTAACTAGAGGCACTTAACATTGGAAAGAGCAAAGAGAACTTGATAGAGTTCCCTTTGGATCCAGCTACCTACTCATATACATTCTATATTTACTACTATATATACTTAGTCACTATTCTATGGTCCTTCTAGAAGATTCTATCATATGACAGGTCACATGACTCCCTTATCTAATCTTATCTCCTCAGATCTCCATTCTATAAATAGATTTCTATAAATAGAATTCTTGTCCTTTTGTTTAATTATAATACAAGTCTACAATGTCTGAGATTTCATCTTGCTTATACCAAGTTATGACACTACTGGCCTTCATTTTCCATCCTTATACTTTATCAATAATATACCTCCTGTCACATAATCACATGTATCTGCTTCTACTCTTATCTTCTTATTTAGGTCTAGTGCCACCAGCACTAGTTTTGTGGTGAAGATTTCTTTTAGCTTCCTGAATGCTTTCTTTTGCTCTGATCCCCATTTCTACTTTTTGTCCTTTTTTACTAACTGATGTAGAGGCTTGGCTATCTTTGCAAAGTCTTTGACAAATCTCCTATAATAATTTGCTAAGCCCAAGAACTTCTGAATGTCTTTTATTCCTTGGGGTATTAGCTACCTCATTACTTCTTTGACGTTCTCCTTCTCTATTTTGAACTCTTCTGGTCCCATGATCATCCCTAGGAACCCAATTTCTTTTGCCTTCTATATGCATTTCTCTGGTTTGATGTAGAGGTTGTTTTCCTCTAGTTACCCCAATACTTCCTCCACTATTTCATCATGCCCCTTCTTTGTCTCTGTAGCTACTAACATGTCATGTATGAAAGTGGCAATATTCCCTTTGTTGATCATATCTCTAAAGAGGTCATTTATCATGGCTTGGAAAGTAGCAGGTGAGTTTAAATGAGCCTATATGAATTGTGAGTGCTGCTTTCCACTTATTACCTTCTTTTATTCTGATATTGTTGTAATCCCATCTCAAGTCCATTTTAGTGAACACCTTCTTGGTCTCCATGTTGTTAATCAGCTCAGAAATTAGGGGTAGAAGGTAGCTGTTCTTTACTGTTCCCTTATTTACATAATAATAGTTCTACACCATCCTTCTCTTCTTAAGTTGACTTTCTACAAATGCTTGGACCTCTCCCTTCTTTGTTCATGATAGGGGATAGATTTTTCCTTTTCTTGGTACCAAGTTAGGTTTGAGATCTATGGTATGATCCCAGGGTTTTCTTGTTGGTATCCTCTCCAATTCTATTTTCCCAAACACTTTCAACCACTGATAGAACTGCTTGGGTACCATCTCCTCCACCTTTCTATAGTCTTCCTTTATTTCTTCCATTTGTTCCTCCTTTATCTCTTCCATTTGTTCCTTCTTTTTTCTATTTTCTACCTCAAGTCTTTCTCATCGTCTATGTCTGTCTTTCTTGCTTTTCTTTTCTGAACTATCTCTTTCTTCCCTGTATACTTTCCACAAATAGGTAGGTACCAAGTCATCTTGACTTTTCCCATCTCCCAATTTATCTCTGGGTTGTGTACTGCTAGCCATAGCATTCCCAGAATGACATCCACTTTTCCTAGTTCACACACATTCATTCTCACTCTCTCCATATGTTCTTTGTAGTACACATTGGTTTCTGCTTCATGTGTTATTGCTCCCTCACTATGTAACAACTAGCTAGGTGGGACACTTAACTAGAGGCACTCAACATTGGAGAGAATGAAGAGAACTCAATAGAATTTCCATTGGATTCAGTTATCTACTTATATATTTTCTATATGTTTAGTCACTATTCTATGATCTTTCTAGAAGATTCTATTATGTGACACATCACATGATCTCCTTATCTTATCTTATCTAATCTCCTCAGATCTATTCTATAAATAGTTTTTATAAATAGATTATTGTCCATTTAGTCTATCTGAATATAATATAAGTCTAGGATATCTGAAATCTCATCTTGCTTGTGTCAAGTCATGATATACTATTATTACTACTATTTACATTTCTTACTCACAATGGTCTCTTTAGTTTTTCTAACTTAAAACCTTTTTTCTCTGCTAATCTTTTGCTCATAAACAACCCCATTGCCCCATTGTCTAGTAGAGCTTTCACTGACACATCCTCATGTATATCTATCTTTTCTAGCCCTATGTTGAGCCAGATCTCCCTTAGTGGTTTGAGTGTTTACCTCATTTCCCTCTTAATGCATTTTTCTAAACCATTTTTATTTAGGCTATTTAATACACTGTATTTTTGTTAGAGACCAGCTGAGGGCTTACTGATTTCCATTCTCTTTTGACTCCTCTTGAGTCCCTTCTCTAACATCTCTCCTATTTCTACAGTTCTTTGCCATGTGTCCAAATATTCTGCAATTAAAACATCTCTGATCTCCTCCTCTATCTCCTCCTCTATCTTCTTCCCAGGACCTTGCCCTATCAATGTTCATTGTATTGGAGCTCCTTACCCCTGCTCTATTCTAATTCTAACTTTCTTGGAAGCCAGTGCTCTTGAACCCTCCTCTATTCCACTGAGGCCCAAACTCCAGACCTCTTACTGTGTCGGGCTCTTCTCTACTCTTTTGGCCCCAAGGGGGTCTCTGCCCTCCTTAGTGCTGTGCATTTGGCCCTATAGGTATCTATACTATAGCCTTTCCCTCCAATACTCTCTCCTCTGCTCTACTCTGTCTAATATTACAGTCTAACCTTACCACCCTCTCCTACCACTCTGTAATTGTGCTAGGCAGAGATTCTACCTCAGCCAATCTTCTTCTGATACTACTGTTTAGCTCCCTCTTGAATTCTTTCACCAGCAGTCTTCTTTTATAGTTGCTTCCTCATGCAGTCCTTTTGAAGATCTGCATATTGTAATAACTTAGTCAAGTGAGATGCTCAACTAGAGGCACTCAATGTTTGAGGGAATGAAGAGAACTTGACAGAGTTCTTGTCAGCTACTACTTATACAAGTTCTGTATTTACCACTATGTATGCTTAGTAACTATTCTGTGATTCTTCTAGAAGGTTCTATCATGTGATCTGTTACATGACTCCTTATCTTATCTTATCTCCTTGGATCTCTGTTCTATATTTAGCCCTTTTCTATAAATAGATTTTCTGTCCATTTAGTCCATCTGATTATAGTACAAGTCCACAATGTTCAAAATCTCTTTTTTCTCTGGCCAAATTATGATATTACTTTCCCTTTTAAGGTTCTTCCTCTAGAAAAACTTAGGTTCCTTCTAACATCTCCAATTTCTTTCTAACTTCTTCAAATATTCCTCCTTGAATTTTCCATTGTCCCATCCATATAATAGCTTTGCTGTGTATCTCCCTGGTAATTCTCCTTTTTGATCTTCTCTTACTTTTCTTGCACTCTCTTCATATATATCCCTGTACTCCTCTATCAACTCCTTTGCATTCTTCAAGTTCTCCTCCTTTTTCCAAGTATCCTCTTCTGCCATATATTCCTTCTATCTAACTAAGTATTCCTATTTTTCTTGTCTTCTTCTTTTATTCAGTAATCTTTCTACTTTCTACTCCTTTTCTCCTTCTACTATCACCGGTGCTAGTGGTATCTTTTCCTGCCCCTTAACTTGCTCCTTGTATCTCTATATTCTACTAACATTCACCACTGGGCAAATTTTCATTGATTCTGGCAACTTCAACTCTACTATATTTGACAATATGACTCTCTTCATCTTGTATGGTCCTATATACCTTTCCACTAGCTTTTTCATCTGCATCCCTTCCATTTGCCACTTTAAGTCTTTTGTACCCAGTAGTACTCGATCTCCTACTTTGTATTCCTCCTCTTTGCTTCTCTTTCTATCCATATACTTTTTCATCTCCCTTTGTGCTTTCTTTAATACTGCTTGTGCCTCTTCCTGTACTTCTTTCATTCTCTTCATAAATTCTTCTGCTCCTTCATATTTCTCCTTCTTTCTCATCTCAAATCCTATTCTTGGATCTCTTTCACTGTTTTCTCTAAATGGTGATACCTAAGTTGAGCTGTTCACTTTATTGTTGTAGGCAAACTCCACAGTTCCTGACTACTCTGGCCATTGTTCTTGCCTATGATCTATGAACATATGTAGGTACTGTTCTAACTCCTGATTTGTGCACTTCGTCTGCCCATCTGTCTGTAGATAGAAGGCTATAAATAACTTTTTCTCAATTTCTAGCATTTCATTGGGCTCCTTCATGAGTCCTGCTGTGAACTGTGCTCCCCTATCTGAAATAATACTTTCAGGCAATCCATGTAGTTTTCATACATAATCCCTGAACAACTTTGCCAACTTTTCTGCCAATGTCTTCCCTGCTGTTAGAATAAAGTGCATCATCTTTGTTAGCTGATCGCATACCACTAGTATAGCATTGTAACCTTGGGCCAATGGTAATTTTATAATAAAGTCTGCTGTAATATGCACCTATGGTTTTGCAGGTGCCTTGTTTGGCATTAGCTTTCCTGCTGGTACCTCTGTTCAATTCTTATTCCTTTGATAAAGATTATATCCTTCTACATACTTTTTCACCTCCCTTGTTACTCCTGGCCACCAGAAGTTTCTGGTGACTAACTCCACTGTCTTCCACTGCTCCCCATATTCTCCTACCAGTGTATCATGATGCAACCAGATTACTTCTGTCCTCAATATACATATACTTTTCCTTCCTTTAGCATCAACCCATCCTCCTCTCTCCACTCCTTATCTCTCAACATCTTTACTCCTGCTTTCTTCATTTCTTCCACTACTTTTACTACCTCATTATCTTTTGTTTTCAACTTCCTTATCTTTTCCAGTATATCTACTCCTTCTATAAGTACCTCCTCTACTTGTGCCTTTCTCAACCACTCTGGCTTTACCAACATTCCATTCTCGTTATCTTTCTCTACTCCCTTGTACTAGTCTGGTCTTCTGCTTGGTCCATCTGCTTTTGCCATCCTACTCCCTGGAATGTGTTTCAGAGTAAAGTCAAATCTAGATAGGAACAATGCCCATCTTGCTTGTCATTGATTCAACTTCTGATTTGTCATAAAATACTCTAAGTTTTTATGGTCTGTCCAGATTTCAAACTTTATCCTGGCTCTCTCTAGGAAATGTCTCTAAGCTTCTAGACAATGAATTACTACTAACACCTCTTTGTCATGGATTTTGTAGTTTCTTTCTGTTTCATTTAAAGACTTAGAGATGAAGGCCACTGGCCTCTACCTTCCATCCTCACATTTCATTGACAATATTTCTTCTGTTGCATAGTCTGATGCATCTGCCTCTATTCTTATTTCTTTATCCAGATCTGGTGCTGCCAGTACTGGTTTTGTAGTAAAGACTTCTTTCAACTTTCTAAACACCTTCTCCTGCTCTGCTTCCCATTTCTATATCTCGTCCTTTCGCACTAACTGGTATAAGGGCTTGGCAATCTTTGCAAAATCTTTGACAAATCTTTTATAATAGTTTGCCAACCCTAGGAACTTTTGTACATTCTTTACCCCTTGGAGTGTTGGCCACTTCGTTACTTCTTTTATCTTTTCTTTTTCCATTTTAAACCTCTCTGGTCCCATAATCATCCCTAGGAACCCTATCTCTCTTGCCTTCTATACACACTTCTTCAGTTTAATGTAGAGGTCATTTTCCTCTAGTTGCTTCAGCACTTCCTCTACTATTTCATCATGCCCCTCCTCTGTCTCTGTAGTTACTAGCATGTCATCTATGAAGGTGGCAATGTCCCCTTTATTTATCATATCTCTAAAGAGGTTGTTTGTTATGGTCTAGAAGGTAGCAGGTAAGTTGGTGAGCCCAAAGTACATTACAGTTGGTTCAAATGATCCTATGTGGGTCATGAATGCTGCCTTCTACTTGTCACCTTTTTTTATTCTAATGTTATTGTAGTCCCATCTCAAGTCCATCTTTGTAAACACCTTCTTGGTCCCTATGCTATCAATTAACTCTGATATCAGGAGTAGGGGGTAGCTGTTCTTTACTGTCCTCTTATTTACACATCAATAGTCTTGTACCATCCTCCTCTTCCCATCTTTCTTTGGAACAAACAGAACTGGTGATGTTTGTGGTGACTTAGAAGGTTGGATATATCCCTTCTTTAGTTGGCTTTCCACAAACACCTGGACCTCTTCCTTCTCTGTGTGGAATAAGGGATAGATCCTTCCTTTCCTAGAAATGAAGTCTGGTTTGAGATCTATAATATGATCCCAGGGCTTTCTTATCAGCATTCTTTCTGATTCTACCTTTCTGAATACTTTAAACCACCAATGGAACTGCTTGGGTACCATTTCCTTCACCTTTCTATGGTTCTCCCTCATCTCTTCTATTCTTTCTTTCTCTTCCATTGTCTGCCTCAAGTCTTTCTCATTGTCTATATTTGCCTTTCTTGTTTTCTTTCTCTTTGTTATCTTCCTCTTTGCTATATCTTTCTTCCCTGTATACTTCCCACAAATAGGTGGGTATCTCATCATCTTAACTTCTTTTGTCTCCTAGTTGATCTCTAGGTTGTGTGCTGCTAGCCAGGGCATCCCTAAGATGACATCCACTTTCCCTAGCTCACATACATCTAGTCTTACTCTTTCTACATACCCCTTATAGTATACATTGGCCTTAGCCTCATGTGTTATTGCTCCTCCACTATTATCACTCCCATCTATGTTTCTCACTCTCAGCAGTCTTTCTAACTTTTCTAGCTTGAACCTTTCTTTCTTTGCCAACCTCTTACTCATGAACAACCCTGTTGCTCCACTATCCAGTAGAGCTCTTACTAGCACCCCCTTATGTGTATCTATCTTTTCTAGTCCAATATTAAGCCAGATCTCTCTTAGTGGTTTAAGTATATGCCTTACTTCCCTCTCAATGCATTTGTCTGAATTCATTTTATTCAGACTACTGAGTACATTGTATTTATTTGAGGAGACCAGCTGAGGGCTTACTAATCTCTATTCTCTTTTGACTCCTCCTGAGTCCCTCCTCTAATGTCTCTCCTATTTCTACAGTATTTTGCCATATGTCCAAAAATTTCACAATTGAAACATCTCTGATCTTCTTCTCCCCAAGACTTTCCCCTATCCACATCTATTGCATTGGGGTCTCTTGCCCCATCACCTCCTTGATTCTGTCCTTCTTAGAAGCCAGTACTTTTGAATCCTCCACTATTCCATTGAGGTCTAAATCTAGGACCTCTCACCACATTGAAACCTCCTCCACTCCTTTGCCCTCCTTGGTACTGTGTATTTGGCCCTGTAGGTGCCTGTACCATAGCCTTTCCCCCCAACACTCTTTCCTCTGCTCTACTCTGCCTAATATTGCAGTCCAACTTGACTGCCCTCTCTTGCCACTCTGTAATCATGCTAGGTAGTAATTCCACTTCAGCCAACCTCCTCTGAATATTTCCATTCAACCCCCTTTTGAACTCCTCTACCAGTGGCCTTTCTTTGTAGCCACTTTCTCTTGTAGTCTTCTTGAAGAGCTGTACATACTCATCACAAGTCCTACTCCCCTGCTCCAACATCCTCAACTTATCCACCTTCCTTGATTGTTCATCAAACTCCCTGAACTCACTCCTCATTTTGGTAAACAACTTCTCCACTTTTGTCACTACTGATGTCCCCTATATAATCTCCTCCAAAATGTTCTCCTTTCACACTTCTACCACTCCTCCCTGCATATATAATAGTACCCAAGATATCTTCTCCCTCTTTGTCCTCCCTTCTAGCTTTATACCTGCATATAGGTAGGATGCATTAATGAAACCCGTTACTTTCTCCCTCTTTCCTTCAAAAGTTAAAGGCTTTGCTGTCTCTATTCCCCCTCCTCTGTTCTGTAATAGCCTCTGAATGGCTGTTGCTTGCTGAGCCAGATAGTGCATTATCTGCTCAGGTGTTGGTTCATTTTGCTGTTGTTGTTGTTGTTGGGGATGATCCCTAGATGATGATTGAAACATGGTAGTAGGAGGTAGTGATGGTGATAGTTCTTCTTCTTCTTCTTCTTCTGAGAAGGTATAGATCTCCTTGTCAGATAGTAGTGCAATCTTGACTCACTTAAAACTACATCTGCTAGGGCATACAATTTTCTCCCAGCCAGACACCTAATGCCCTACTAACTACTGTCTTAATACTAAGGTTAAATGATTACTCCTAAGAAGGAGATCCCTACTCTAGTAGTGCCTCTGTAAGAGGTTAGCACTATTCCCCTGCATGTACGAGTGACAATGCACTCTCAGCATGAGGTTCTAAGGGTCTGAAAAAGGTACAAGTATGCTACTAATGATACCACCCAAAGGCTAAGGTTAGGTCTTGGAACAGCACCTGGGTATGGGACTATTCTGCTACCACTTGTCTCTAACTGGCAAGTAAGTTCCCTTGAGTCTGAGGCCTGACTATAGTTTGTGGCTACTGGTCATGATGACCAGTGGCCAAGAGCAATAGAGAGTAAGAGTAGATAGGGTCTGGTAGTGGATAGTACCTGGAAGTGGAATCAAGTTCTAATGTAATAACTTAGTCAAGCAAGATGCTCAACTAGAGATACTCAATGTTTGAGGGAATGAAGAGAACTCGATGGAGTTCTCATTGGATTCAGCTACTACTTATACAAGTTCTGTATTTACCACTATGTACACTTAGTAACTATCCTGTAATTCTTCTAGAAGGTTCCATCATGTAATCTGTCACATGACTCCTTATCTTATCTTATCTCCATGATCTCCATTCTATATTTAGCCCTTTTCTATAAATAGATTCTTGTCCATTTAGTCCATCCAATTATAGTACAAGTCCACAATGTCCAAAATATCTTCTTCCTCTGGCTGAGTTATGATATATATACTCGTCACATATTCTATTCCCCTACTCTAATATCCTCAACTTATTCACCTTTCTCCACTGCTCATCAAACTCCTTAAACTCACTCCTTATCTTGGTGAAAAGCTTCTCTATTGTTGTCATTGCTGATGTCCCCTATATTATCTTCTCCAGAATGTTCTCCCTCCAGACCTCTACTATCCCTCTCTGCACATATAGCAGCATCTATGATATCTTCTCCCTCTCTGTCACAAACTTTATTCAGACCATATCTCTATCAATTCTTCATCAATTCCCATAGTCTCAAAGGTGCTCAAGAGTTCTCAAGAAGACCTTTTGAACAATGCCTAGAGCGTCTCAATGCAATTAGTATTTACCAAGCTACCAGGCAATCAGTAGATAAAACTATAGTAAATTGCCAATATTTCAGGAACTGCCATAATTGATGCTTTGCTTCTTGGAGCACTAATAGTACTCCTCATTCTGCTTAGATTGACCCCAAAATGACCTCAAGGCAATATGTATTTGAGGAGATAGAAGGTCCTCAATGTTTGTATATGACATTTTATTGGTTACCCATAGATAACTCATCTGTTCTTGAATAGGACAAAGGACAGCCCTACTATAGTACAAAGGCACTACCATATGTAGAACAATAGGTAGTAGCATGTGATAGTTTGTCTTGGAGCACAAACCATTACATTTCTATATATAAAGACTCTTTGTCTGAGGATTGGACCTCAGACTTAACAACATCTTTTGTCACTGTCTAAACTTTGCATTTTTGTACCTTGAATACTCAAATTCAACAATCACAAATCAGTAAATGGCCTTTTGTGATACTCTCTATCCTTCTTTCTAGCTTCATGCCTGCATACAGGTTGTTATCAACCACTTGGTCAGTAGTATAGAAAATACAAAAACATAATATAAGTATTACATAAGGGGATTATATAAGCAATCAACTACATAATAGATTAGATAATTAGGTCATATGATGTAGTCATATATAGTTACATGCAGATTACATGGCAGAGTAGCTAGTATATGTATGTTATGACTTGGCAAAACAGCTAAGTTGTAGCAACTTAGCCTGAGATGACTTAGTTGCACTCCTAGTCTGAGTTGACAAGGAGAACTCAATAGAGTTCCTATTTATTTCTTATACACTACTTATACATTTTCCACTTGGTTTGTATGCCTATCTCCCATGATCATATGACCTTCTAAAAATATCTCATCATGTGATATGTCACATGAATGCCTCTGTCACATCCACCATCACACTATGTCACACTGTCATACTGTTACAACTTTAGGTAAGAAAGAGAAGGGAAAAGGAAAAGAAAATAATAAATAACTTAGGCATTTGGCCAAGTCATGACACCACCCCCCTCTCAAGGTTCCTCGTCCCAAGGATTTTTTATAGCTTGTAGTATGGGTCATAGATGTTACCCATTTTGTTATCTTCTTTTTCCTGTTTCCTCAGTTCCAAACCTTCTTGTTTAATTTCTTCTTTTTCTTCCTTCTTGATTGTCTCTAAGGTTCTTCTGCCTCTAACTCATCCTTCCTTCCATCTCTTCCAATTTCTCTCTAGTCTTGCCTAGTACTCTTCATCATACTTCTTATTAGTCCACCCAAACAACTTTCTTGCTGTAAATCTTCCTGGTAATTTACCTCTTGCAAATATTCCTTTACTTTCTTCTCTCTCTTGTCTTCTAACCTCTTTTGTGTCCCTGTGATATTCTCTTTCAAATTCTTCAGCTGCTTCCTTTGCATTCCCTAAATTCTTCTTTCCTTCCCAGGTATCTGACTCTGCTATAAAGCCTTTCCACCATACCAAATACTTGTTCTTTCCTCTAATCTATTGTTTATTGAGTATTTTCTCTACCTCCTACTCCTTTTCTCCCTCAATGACTACTGGAGCAGATTGCTCCTTTCTCTGTCCTTCTACCTGTCCTACATATTTCCATATCCTACTAACATTGACTACTGGATGTATTTTTACTGTACTAGGTAGTTCTAGTTCTACTGCATTCAATGATATAATCTTCTTGACTTTGTAAGGACCCACAAATCTTTCTGTTAGCTTCTCCATTCACCTTCCCATCATTTGGTACTTTAAATCCTTGGTACTCAGCATTACTAAGTCCTCCACCTTATACTCATCTACCTCTACTCTCTTCTTATCTGCATACTTCTTCATTTCTTCCTGTGCCTTTCCCAAAGCTGCCTTTGTTTCCTCCTGTAATCCTTTCATCTTCTCCACAAGTTTATGTGCTCTCTCATACTTTCTCTTCTTCCTTGTCTCAAACCCTATCCTAGGATCTTGCCCATAGTTTGCTTTAAAGGGCGATATCTTAGTGCTAGAGTGTATCTTGTTATTATAGGCAAACTCTGCCATTCCCAACTAATCTGGTCATTGCTCCTGTCTATAGTCTATAAACATTCACAAGTACTATTCCAGCTCTTGGTTTATCCTCTCTGTTTGTTCATCTGTTTGAGGGTGGAATGCCGTTGATATTTTGCTCTCAATCCCTAACATCCTATTCAGCTTTCTTATCATGCCTGCCACAAATTGTGGCCTCCTGTTAGATATGATGCTTTCAGGGAAACCATGCAACTTCCACACATTATCTCTAAACAGCTTTGCTAGTCCTTTTGCTGATGTTCTTTTCATAGTAGGAATAAAATAGACCATCTTCATTAATCTATCAACTACTACTAAGATCGAATTGTATCCTTGAGCCAGTGGTAGCTTAGTTATGAAGTTGGCTGAAATATGCATCCATGGCTTTTCTGGAATAGAGTTGGGCATTAACTTGCCAGCTGGTTGCTCTGTGTGGTTCTTGTTCCGTTAATAGGTATCACATCCTTCCATATATTGCTTCACTTTCTTAGTTACTCCTGGCCACCAGAAGTTCCTAGTGACCAGTTCCACTGTCTTCTATTGCCCTCTATGTCCTCCTATAGGCATATCATGGTGTAGCCTAACTATCTCTGCTCTTAGCTTCTCATCTTTGGGTATATATACCTTTCCCTCTTTATATATAATCCTATCTATCTCTTTCCACTCCTCATCTCTTAACATTTTCACTCCTACTCGCTTTATTTCTTCTGCTACTTTTATTACTTCATCATCCTTGACCTCTGACTTTCTTACTTCTTCTAATAAGTCTATTCCTTCTATAATCACCTCCACTGTCTCTGTCTTTCTAACTTCTAGCCACTCTGGTTTCACCAACACTTCATCCTTGTTATTCCTCTCTACTTCTACTTTCCAATCTGGTCTTCTGCTCAGGCTATCTGCCTTCCCCATCTTACTTCCTGGGATATGTTTAAACATAAAGTTGAATCCCTCCTTACTTTTCACACACACTTTTCTGGCTTGACATACAAGTTATTCTCCTCTAGCCTCCTCAGTACTTCTTCTAATATCTTATCATGCTCTTTCTCTGTTTCTGTTCCTACTAGCATATCGTCCATGAATACTGCTACCTTGCCTTTATTTATCAAGTCCCTTAGGATCTCATTCATCATTGCCTGGAATGTAGCAGGCAAATTTGTCATCCCAAAGAATATTACAGTTAGTTCAAATGACCCCATACATGTTGTGAATGCTCTCTTCTACTCATCCTCCTCCTTGATTCTTACACTATTAAAGCCCCATCATAGATCCATCTTTGTGAATACTCTCTTGCTACCCATTGTGTCAATTAGGTCTGTTATTAATGGTAATAGATAATTATTCTTCACAGTTTGTGCATTTAATTCACAATAGTCCATAACCATGTGCTTGCTTCTGTCTTTCTTTCCAACAAAGAAAACTGGTGACGTCTAAGGGAATTTTGACAGTCTTATGTATCCCTTTCTGAGTTGATCTGTCACAAAGTTTTGAACTTCATCTCTCTCTGTTTTCAACAAAGGATATATCCTTCTCTTTCAAGGTTTGAAGTTCTCCTTGAGATCTATTGCATGATCTCAAATCTTTCTTGTTGGTATTCTCTCTGACTCTACCTTTCCAAAGACCTTCTTCCACTTCAAGAATTTTTGAGGATCCATTTCCTCTATTTTCCTGTAGTCTGCCTCAACTTCCTCCTTTCTTCTCCAATCTTCCTTCTCATCTGCTGCCCATCTAACTATTTTCTCTTCCTCTGATGTTGCTACTTATCTTCCTCTTTTTGCTTCTTTCTTCTCTTTTATCTTATTGTTCCTTCCACACAATGGTGGGCATCTTGTCATTTTGACCTCTCCTGTTTCCCAGTTGATTTTTGGGTTATGAGCAGCTAACCAAGACATGCCCAATATTACTTCTGTCCTTCCCAAATCACAAACATCCATTTTCATTCTTTCTACATGGTTTTGATAATATGCATTTACTTCCACCTGGTGTGTTATCATTCTTCTGCTATTATCTGTTCCATCTACATTCTTAATCCAGAGGGGTCATTCTAACTTCTGCAGCCTAAATCCATGTTTGGCTGCCGTTCTCTTATCCATAAACATCCCTGTGGCACCAGACTCCTTTTCTATACTTTCTCCTTCTACTGTACCTTTTGTGGCCTTGCCACATGCGCCACTTTCTCTTCCTTCCTTCTCTGTCTTTCCACCTCAATGTTTGGGCATTCCCACTTGTAATGCCCCACCCCCCAACACCTGAAATGCCTTACTTCTCCTGCTGCCTTACTTTAACCTTCTCTTTTACTCTACACTGCATCATTCTGCTTGCCAATACCTCAAATTTATTTTGGGAAACTGTTTTCCTCTTCTCCTCCTTTTCTTGACTCCTACAGTTACAGGCCAGGTGCCTGAATGTAATGACTAGCTAGGTGAGCTGCTTAGCTAGAGATACTCAATGTTTGAGAGAATGAAGAGAACTTGATAGAGTTCTCATTGGATTGAGTTACTACTTATACATATTCTATGTTTACTACTATGTATGCTTAGTAACTATCTTGCAATCTTTCTAGAAGGTTCTGTCATGTGATCTGTCATGTGACTCCCTATCTTATCTTATCTCCATGGATCTCCATTCTATATTTAGCTGTTCTATAAATAGAATTCCTGTCCGTTTAGTCCATCCTATTATAATACAAGTCCATGATGTCTGAGATCTCTTCTTTGTTATGACTTAGCTAAAATGCCTAAGTCATTTTTCTATTTTCTTTTCATTTTCATTTCTTACCTAAGTAGGTTGTAACATAGTGTAACAGGTGTAATAGGAGAAGGTAACAATGGTAACATGTGACACATCACATGATGGAACATTCTAGAAGGTCATGTGATCACAGGAGATAGACACACAGACCAAGTGGTAAATGTATAAGTAGTATACAAGAAATAAATGGGAACTCTATTGAATTCTCCTTGTTAACTCAGATAAGAAGTAGTTCTAAGTCAGCATGACTAAGTTCTTACATTCTTTCTCTAGCCAAATCATGACATTACCCCCTGCTTTTAAGATTCTTCCTCTGGAAGAACTTAGGTTTCTTCCAGCATCTCCAATTTCTCTCTAACTTTTTCAAATATTCTTCCTTAAATTTTCCATCATCCCATCCATATAACAGTTTTGCTGTATACCTCCCTGGTAATTCTCCTCTTTGATCTTCTCTTGCTCTCCTTGTACTCTCTTTGTATATGTCCTCATATTCTTCTATCAGCTCTTTTGTGTTTTTCAAGTTTTCCTTCTTTTCCCAAGTATCCTCTTCCACTATATATCTCTTCCATCTAACCAAGTATTCCCATTTTCCCCATCTTCTTCTCTTATTTAACAATCTTTCTACCTCGTATTCCTTCTCTCCCTCTATTATCACTGGTGCTGGTAGTGTTTTATTCTACCCCCCAACTTGCTCTTTGTATCTCTGTGTCCTACTCACATTTACTATCAGATAGATCCTCATTGACCCCAGCAACTCCAACTCTACTGCATTCAATGCTATGACCCTTTTCACTTTGTATAGTCTGATATATCTGTTCACTAACTTCTCTATTTGCATCCCCTCCATTTGCCACTTCAGATCCTTTGTGCTCAACAGTGCTTGATCTCCTACTTTATATTCTTCTCCCTCACTCCTCCTTTTGTCTGCATACTTTTTCATCTCCCTTTGTGCCTTCTTTAATGCTGCTTGTGCCTCCTTCTGTACTTCCTTCATCCTCTTCATAAATTCTTCTGCTCCTTTATACTTCCTCTTCTTTCTCATCTCAAATCCCATTCTTGGATCTCTTCCACTATTTTCTCTAAACAGCAACACTTGAGTTGAGCTGCTCACTTTGTTATTGTAAGTGAACTCCACAGTTCCTAACCATTCTGGCCACTGTTCTTGCCTATGGTCTATGAACATGCATAGGTACTGTTCCAACTCCTGATTCGTGTACTCTGTCTGTCTGTCTGTCTGTGGGTGGAATGCTGTAGACAACCTTATCTCAATTCCCAGCATTCTATTGAGCTCCTTTATGAGTCCTACCACAAACTACGCTCTTCTGTCTGAAATAATACTTTCCAGCAATCTATGTAACTTCCATATATGATCCCAGAACAGCTTCACCAATCCCTCTACTAGCATTTTCTCCATTGTTGGAATAAAGTGTACCATCTTCATTAGCCAATTGCACACCACTAGTATAGCATCATAACCTTGGGCCAATGGTAATTTTATGATGAAGTCTACTGTAATACATGCCTATGGTTTTGCAGGTGCCTCATTTGGCATTAGCTTTTCTGCTGGTACCTCTGTTCAATTCTTATTCCTTTGATAGAGATCACATCCTTTCACATACTTTTTCACCTCTCTTGTTACTCCTGGCCACCAGAAATTTCTGGTGACTAACTCCACTGTCTTCCACTGCCCCCCATGTTCTCCTACTGGTGTATTGTGGTGTAACTGGATTACCTCCATTCTCAACCCCTCATCTCCTGGTATATATACCTTCCCTTCTTTCAACATTAGTCCATCTTCCTCTCTCCACTCTTTATCTCTTAACATCTTTACTTCTTCTTTCTTCATTTCTTCCACCATCTTTACTACCTCATCATCTTTTGTCTTTGACTTTCTTATTTTTTCTAGTATATCTACTCCTTTTATAAGTACCTCCTCTACTTGCACTTTTCTCAACCACTCTGGCCTTACCAACATCCTATTCTCATTATCTTTTTCCACTCCTTTATACCAATCCAGTCTTCTACTTAGTCCATCTGCTTTTGCCATCTTACTCCCTGGAATGTGCTTTAGAGTAAAGTCAAATCTAGACAGGAACAATGCCCATCTTGCTTGTTATTGATTCAACTTCTGGTTTGTCATAAAATACTCTAAGTTTTTATGGTCCATCCAGATTTCAAACTTTATCCTGGCTCTCTCCAGGAAATATCTCCAAGCTTCTAGACAACGAATTACTGCCAACATCTCCTTGTCATGGATTTTGTAATTTCTTTCTGCTTCATTTAACAACTTAGAGATGAAGACCACTGGCCTCTACCTTCCATCCTCACACTTCATAGACAATACCCCTCCTGTTGCATAATCTAACACACCCACCTCCATTTTCATTTCTTTATCCGGGTCTGGTGTTGCTAGCACTGGTTCTGTGGTAAAGACTTCCTTCAACTTCCTGAATGCCTCTTCTTGTTCTACTCCCCAATTTCATTTCTCATCCCCCTACACTAACTGGTGTAAAGGCTTGGCAATTTTTGCAAAGTCTTTGACAAATCTGCTATAATAGCTTGCCAATCCTAGGAACTTTTGTACATCCTTCACCTCTTGGGGTGTCAGCCACTTTGTTACTCCCTTCACCTTTTCTTTCTCTATTTTAAACCCCTCTGGTCCCATAATCACCCCTAGGAACCCTATCTCTCTTGCCTTCCACACACACTTCTCTGGTTTGATATAGAGGTTATTTTTCTCTAGTCACTTCAGCACTTCCTCCACTATTTCATTGTGTCCCTCTTCTGTCTCCGTAGCTACTAGCACATTATTTATAAAGGTGGCAATGTCCCCTTTATTTATCATATCTCTAAAGAGATTGTCTATTATGGCTTGGAAGGTAGCGGGCAAGTTGGTGAGCCCAAAGTACATTACAGTTGGTTCAAATGATCCCATATAGATCATGAATGCTGCCTTTCATTTGTTACCTTCTTTTATTCTAATGTCATTATAGCCCTATCTCAAGTCTATCTTTGTAAACATCTTTTTGGTCCTCATACTGTCAATTAGCTCTGATATCAGGGGTAGGGGGTAACTGTTCCCCACTGTTCCCTTGTTTACATATTGATAGTCTTGCACCATCCTCCTCTTTCCATCCTTCTTTGGAACAAACAGAACTGGCAATGTTTGTGGCGACTTGGAAGGTTAGATATATCCCTTCTTTAGTTGGCTTTCCACAAACACCTGGACCTCTTCTTTCTCTGTGTGGGATAAGGGATAGATTCTCCCTTTTCTAGGAATGAAGTCTAGTCTAAGATCTGTGGCATAATCCCAGGGCTTCCTTGCTGGTATCCTTTCAGATTCTACTTTTCTGAATACCTTCAATCACCAATGGAACCATCTCTTCTACCTTCCTATGGTCTTCTCTCATCCCTTCTATTCTTTCTTTCTCCCCTATTATCCATCTTAAGTCTTTCTCATCATCTATATCTGTCTTTCTTGCTTTCTTTCTCCCCTATTATCCATCTTAAGTCTTTCTCATCATCTATATCTGTCTTTCTTGCTTTCTTTCTTTTTACTATCTCTTTTTTTGCTATGTCTTTCTTCCCCATATACTTCCCACAAATAGGTGGATATCTTGTTATCTTAACTTCTCCTATCTCCCAGTTGATCTCTGGGTTGTGTACCACCAGCCAGGGCATCCCTAAGATGACATTCACCTTCCTTAGCTCGTACACACCTAGTCTTACTCTTTCCACATGCCCCTTATAGTACACATTGGCCTTGGCCTCATATGTTATTGCTCCTCTACTGTTGTCACTCCCATCCACATTTCTCACTCTTAGCAGTCTTTCTAACTTTTCTAACTTGAACCCTTTCCTCTCTGTCAACCTCTTACTCATGAACAACCCCATTGCTCCACTATTCAGTAGGGCTTTTACTGACACCCCCTCATGTGTATCTATCTTCTCTAGTCCAATGTTGAGCCAGATCTCTCTTAGTGGTTTAAGTGTATGCCTCACTTCCCTCTCAATGTACTTGTCCAAATCCATTTGATTCAGACTACTGAGTACATTATATTTATTTTGGGAGGGCTTATTGATCTTTGTCCTCTTTTGACTCCTCTTGAGTCCCTCTTCTAATATCCTTTGGATTTCTGCAATTTCTAGCCATATGTCTGAATACTCCACAGTTGAAACATCTTTAATCTTCTTCTCCCCAGGACCTTCTCCTGTCTACATCCATTGCATTGGGGTCTCTTGCCCCATTGTCTCCTTGGTTCTGACCTCCTTGGAAGCTAGTACTTCTAAAATCTCCACCATTCCATTAAGGCCTGAATCCAGGACCTTTTACTACATTGAAACCTCCTCCACTCCTTTGGTCCCAAGAGGGCCTTTGTCCTCCTTGGTGTTGCATATTTGGCCCCATAGGTACCCATACTGTAGTCTTTCCCCCCAACACTCTTTCCTCTGCTCTACTCTACTTGATATTGCAGTCCAACTTGACCGCTCTCTCCTGCTACTCTGTAATAGTGCTGGGTGGATATTCCATCTTGGCCAATCTTCTTCTGATATTCCCATTTAATCCCCTTTTGAACTCCTCTACTAGCAGCCTCCCTTCATAGCCACTTCCTCTTACAGTCTTCTTGAAGAGCTGTACATACTCATCACAAGTCCTACTTCTCTGCTCCAGCATTCTCAATTCATCTACCTTTCCTAGCTACTTGTCAAACTCCCCAAACTCACTCCTCATTTTGGTAAACAACTCTTCCACCATCATCACTGCTGATGTTTCTTGTGTGATCTCTTCCAAAATATTTTCTTTCCATACTTCCACCACACCTCCTTGCACATATGACAACACCCATGATATTTTCTCCCCCTCTGTCCTTTTTCCCAACTTCATACCTGCATATAGGTGGTATGCATTGGTAAAACCTATCACTTTCTCCCTCTCTCCTACAAAAGTTGGAGGCTTTGCTGCCTCTATTCCCCCTCCTCCATTCTGCAACAGCATTTGAATGGCCATTGCTTGCTGAGCCAGATAATGCATTATCTGTTCAGGTGTTGGTTCATTTTGCTGTTGTTGTTGCTATTGTTGCTGGGGGTGACCCCTAGATGATGATTGAGACATGGTAACGGAAGGTGGTGATAGTGGTAGTGACTGTTCTTCTTCTTCTTCTGAGGAGGAGGTGTAGATCTCCTTGTTGGATAGCAGCACAATCTTAACTCACTTAGAACTACATCTGCTGGGGCACACAATTTTCTCCCAGCCAGATACCTAATGCCCTACTAACTACTACCTTAATAATAGGGTTAGATGATCACTTCTAAGAAGGAGATCTCTACACTAGCAGTGCTTCTCTAAGAGGTGGGCACTATTCCCCTGCGTGTACAGACCACAATAGGCCTTCAGCATGAGATTCTAAGGTTTGAAAAATTACAAGTACTCTATGAACAACACCACCCAAAGGCTAAGGTCAGGTCTTGGAACAGTGCCTGGGTATGGAGCTGTTCCTCTACCACTTGTCCCTAACTGGCAAGCAAGTCCCCCTGAGTCTGGGCCTGACTATGGTTTGTGGTTACTGGTCATGATGACTAGCAACTGAAAGTAATAGAGAGTAAGGGTAGGTAGGGTCTGGTAGTGGATGGTGTCTGGAAGTGGAATCAAGTTCTAATGTAATGACTACCTAGGCAAGATGCTTAGGCAGAGGCATTCAACATTTGAGAAAATGAAGAGAACTCAATGGAGTTCTCATTGGACTCAGCTACTACTTATACAAGTTCTGTGTTTACTACTACATATGCTTAGTAACTATCCTGTGATCCTTCTAGAAGGTTCCATCATGTGATCTGTCATATGATTCCTTATCTTATCTTATCTCTGCAGATCTCCATTCTATATTTAGCCTATTCTATAAATAGATTCTTGTCCATTTTAGTCTGTCCAATTATAGTACAAGTCCACAATGTCTGAAATATCTTCTTCCTCTGGTTGAGTCATAACACATGCTTTGTTGTGAGCTTTCTGTTTATAAATATTCCTGTAGCACCACTGTCTAATAATGCTTTGACCAATATTCCTTTATGAGTATTGGTCTTCTCTACTCCCATGTTCAACCACACTTCTCTCAATATCTTGAACATCCTCCTCACATCTCTTCCATCCCCCCTCCTCTTGCTGCACCTTTTAGAGTCTCACTCCATGCACTACTACTCCCCAGTTCTTTTATGGTACCTTCTTTCCTGTTCTATACTCTGGACACAGGATCTCTCACAACTCTTCTCTACATATCTTCTTGTCCACTGCCATATCCTTTTTCCCACACTTTGTGCATTTCACTTTTATTCCTCTGCCTGCTTCCCCTTCTGCATTTCTCCACTCCCATCTTCTCTTGCAATTGCCACACCACATATTACTCAACTGGGCCTTAGGGAGAAATTCCTGCCTCTGGTTCTCTTGCATTTTTGTTCCCTTATAGTCACATTCTCTATACTTCATGTACATTACCACCTCCCACCTTGTACTCCATCCTCTCTTCTCTAATGCTGCGCTTCTCAGGGGCATACCCTGCATGCTGCTGTATTCCTGCACCTTTTCCCATAAGGGATACACTGGCCTCCTCTCTTGCTGTACCATTTGTGGCCTTGCCACATGCACCACTTCTTCTTCCCTCTTTCTTTGCTTCTTCTCTTCAACCTTTGGACACTCCTACCTGAAGCACCCTATCTCCCAACACCTAAAACACTTCACTTCCTCTATCTCCTGCCACCTTACTTTGGCTTCTTCTCTCATTCCATACTGCATCACTCTACTCACTAATACCTCAAACTTATTTTGGGGAATTGGTTTTCTTCTCTTTCTCTCTTTCCTTATTCCTGTAGTTATGGGCTAGATGCCCAAACTTTCTGCATCCCCAACACTTTCTTCTCTCTCTCCCCTCTAACTCTGCCCTTAGTTTGGCAAGGGCTTTTTTTTGGTTGAGCATGCTGCTCATAAGTTGGTTGTGTTGTTGAAGAAACATTATGCTATGCCTCTTGAAAGTGATTAGATAGAGTTGGTCTTACTTATTGCTACGTCTACTGGGGTGCAAGACCTTCACCTAGCTAGACTCCTACTTCCTTACTGACTACTGTCCTAATACTATGTTTAGACAATCACTCCTAAGAAGGAGATCCCTACTCTAACAGTGTCTCCTTAAGGGGTAGGCACTATTCTCCTATGTGTATAGGTCATAATGGACCTTCAGTACAAAGTTCTAAGGGTTTTCAAAAGTTTACAAGTATGCTATGAAAAACACCACCCAGAAGTAAGGTTAGGTCTTGGAGACAGCACCTGGGTATGGAGCTGTTCCTTTACCATCTGTTCCTAACTAACAGACAAGCCCCCTTGAGTCTAGGGCCTATAAGGAAATAGACCAGTGATTGTGATGATCACCAGTTGAGAGAAATATGAGAGTAAGTTTGGACAGGGCTCAAGGCAAGCAATATCTGGATAGTGGAATCAAGTTCTGGTATAAGGACTTAGTCTGAGATGACTTAATCCCACTCCTTATCTAAGTTAACAAGGAGAACTCAATAGAGTTCTCATTTATTCAAGTACACTACTTACACAATTTCTACATGGTCTGTGCACCTATCTCCTGCAATCACATGACCTTCTAGAATCTTCTGTTATGTGTCATGTGTCATGATTCAACCAGAGAAAAAAGAGATTTCAGACATTGTGAACTGTACTATGATCAGACAGACTAAACAGACAGAAAAGTTATTTATAGAAAGGGCTATTTATAGAATGGAGATCCACAGAGATAAGAGATCATATAACAAATCACATGATGGAACCTTCTAGAAGGATTGCAGGATAGTTACTAAGCATACATAGTGGTAAATACAGAACTTGTATAAGTAGTAGCTGAATCCAACAAGAACTATATCAAGTTCTCTTTATTCCCTCAAATGTTGAGTGCCTCTAACTAAGCATCTCGCTTAGTTAGTTATTACAACATGTCACATGTTACTCTTGTTACCTCTCCCATCACACCCATCACACTTGTCACTATGTCACAACCTACTTAGGTAAGAAATGAAAATGAAAAGAAAATAGAAAAATGACTTAGGTGTTTTAGCCAAGTTATGACACTACTACTGCTGAGATGGAATCATATTCTTATACTAATGGCAATTTAGTAATGAAATCTGCCAAAATATATGCCCAAGGTTTTTCTGGAATTGAGTTGGGCATTAACTTTCCAGCTGGCTATTCCATGTGGTTCTTATTTCTCTGACAGGCATTGTACCCTTCCACATATTGCTTTACCTCCTTTGTCACTCCTGGCCACTAGAAATTCCTAGTGACCAATTCTACTGTCTTCCACTGCCCCCCATGTCTTCCTATAGGCATATCATGGTATAGCCTAACTATCTCTGCCCTCAACTTCTTATCTTTGGGTATGTATACTTTCCCTTCTTTATACATAATCCCATCTACCTCTCTCTACTCCTCATCTCTTAGCATTTTCACTCCTGCTTGCTTCATTTCTTCTACTGCCTTGACTACTTCATCATTCTTCACCTTCAACTGTCTTACTTTCTCTAACAAGTCTACTTCTTCTATGATGATTTTTACTCTTTCTGCCTTCCTCACTTCCAACCATTCTGGTTTTACCAGGACTTCATCTTTATTGTCTTTCTCCACTCCAACCTCCCAATCTGGTCTCCCACTTAGGCTATCTGCCTTCCCTATCTTGCTTCCTAGAACATGCTTCAACATAAAGTTAAATCTTGACAGATATGATACCTATCTTGCTTGTCTCCTATTTAACTTTTGTGCTTTCATAAAGTATTCAAGGTTTTTATGATCTGTTCAAACCTCAAACTTTGTTGTAGTTTCTTCTAGGAAGTACCTCCATGCTTTCAAGTATCTGACCACTGCTAACATCTTCTTGTTGTAAATCTCATAGTTTCTTTCTGTATCACTTAGAGATTTTGAAATGAAAGTGACCAGTCTCCATAACTCATTGAAGCACTTCATGGATAGCACTCCTCTAGTAGCATAATTTGAGGTATTTACCTCTACCCTGAACTCCTTATCTAAGTCTGGGGCTGGCCTGGTTGTAAAGACTCTCTTGAGCTTGTCAAATGTCTTCTGCTGCTCCTTTCTCTATTACCACTTCATATCCTTTCTCGTCAGTATGTCCATTGGCCTTGCTACTTGAGCAAAGTCCTTAATAAACCTCCTATAGTAATTTGCAAGGCCTAAAAACTTCCTAATATCTTTCACGTTTTTTGGTTCTGGCCAACTCAATACTCCATCTACCTTTTCTTTCTTCATTTCTATTCCATTAGGTCCTATGACAACTCCAAGGAATCCAACCTTCCTTACTTTTCATACACACTTCTCTGGCTTTACATATAAATTATTCTCCTCCAGCCTCCTCAGCACTTCCTCCACAATTTCATCATGCCTCTCCTTGGTCTCAGTTCCTACCAACACATTGTCTACAAATGCAGCAACTTTTCCTTTGTTTATTAAGTCCCTCAGGATCTTGTTCATCATCATCTGGAATGTGGCTGGCGAGTTTGTCATCCTGAAAAACATAACTATGGGCTCAAATAATCCTATGTGTATTGTAAATACTCTTTTCCACTTATCTCCTTTCTTAATCCTTACATTGTTAAAGCTCCACTGCAAGTCCATTTTTGTGAACACTCTTTTACTCCCCATATTATCAATTAGGTCAGTTATTAATGGTAATGGATAGTTGTTCTTTATAGTCTGCTTGTTTAGACTGTGGTAGTTCATAACCATCCTCTTGCTTTTATCCTTTTTGCCTACAAAGAACACTAGTGACATCTGAGGGGATTTTGATAGCCAGATATATCTCTTTTTTAACTGGTCCTCTATGAAATTCAGGACTTTTGCTTTTAGACAAGGGGTAAATCCTTCCTTTCCTAGGTTTAAATGTCTCCTTGAGATCTATGGCATGATCCCAGACTTTCCTTGTCAGCATCCTTTCTGACTTCACCTTCCCAAATACTTTCCCCCACTTCAGGAATTTCTTAGGAATTATTTCCTCAATCTTCCTATGATCTGTCTCAACTTCCTCCTCTCTTCCCTAGTTTTCCTTATTATCCACTGTTCACCTTATAATCTTTTCTTCTTCTAGGGTCATCACCTGCTTTCCTCTCTTTACTTTCTCTTCCTTTATCTTTGTATTCCTTTCACATAATGGTGGACATCTAGTCATTTTCACCTCCCCTATCTCCCAGTTGATCTCTGGGTTGTGAGCAGCTAACCAAGGCATGCCTAATATCACTTCTGTTCTCCCCAAATCACAACATCCATCCTTATTCTTTCTACATGGTTTTGATAATATACATTTACCTCTACCTGGTGCATTATCATCCCTCCACTGTTATCCACTCCATCTATATTCTTAATCTGGAGGGATTGTTCTAGCCTCTGTAGCCTAAATCTGTGTTTTGCTGCTATCCTCTTATCCATAAACATCTCTGTGGCACCACAGTCCAAGAGTGCCTTCACTGTAACTCCTTCATGAGTGTCAATCTTTTCTATTCCTATTGTCAACCAGACATCTCTTAGGGGTTTCAATGTTCTCTTTACATCCCTTTCACCACCTCCTTCTTTTGCTGCACTTTTCAGAGCCTCTGTCTGTGCACTGCCTTGCTGTGCTTTTCCCTCTCTAGGGCACGCTGCCTTCTTCCTGCCATTCTTCCTTGGACATCCACACCACTTTGTCTTCTCCCATGTCTTTTCCTTAAGGACTTCTTGCCCCCTATTTTCCTTCATATATGATCCTTTCTTTCTGCACCACTTACACTCCAGGTACATCACTATTACCTCCTCTGTGTACCACCCCAACTCTATCAAATATGCTTCCTCTAGGATATCCTCCTTGCAATGCTCCTATGCCCTCTATTGTAGAATGTGTTTCAGACTTCTCTTCTACACTTCCTCCCTTTGCTGTGTCTTTTGTGGCCTTGCCACACATGCTGCTTCCTTCTTCTTTCTCCTCTGCTTCTCCACTTCAATATTTGGACACTCCCACTTGAAGTGCCCCATTCTTCAACACCTAAAACACCTAACCTCTTCTTCTACCTCCTGCCATCTTACTTTGACTTCCCCTCTCACCCCACACTGCATCACCCTGCTTGCCAACACTTCAAACTTATTCTGGGGAATTGGCTTTCCCTCCCCTTGTTCCTGCAGTTATGGGCCAGATGCCCAAACTTCTTACAACTCCAACAATTTCTTCCTTTCTCCCCTTCCAATTCTGCCCTTAACTTAGTGAGGGCTCACTTTTGATTGAGCATGCTGCTCATAAGGTGGTTGTATTGTTCTAGTGGCATAGTGCTTGTTACTGGGTGGTTGAATAGGAATGTGATCTCACTAAGTACAACTATGTCTACTAGGGCACAAGATCTTCACCCAGCCAGACACCTACTGCCCTACTAGCTACTGCCCTAATATTATGGTTATACTATTACCCCAAGGAGAGGATCTCTAACCTAAACACCTCCCTAAAGGTGTGGCATTAATCCTCTGCATGTACAGCCCACAGTAGAACTTCAGCACAAGGTTTATACAAGGAACAGCTAACTAGTCTATCTACCAATGCTTGGTTGCTAGGTCAGGTCTTAGTGATAATACCCAAGCTTGGTGTTATACCTCTACTATCAATCCCTAACTGATTGACAAGTCCCCTTAAGCCTAGGGCCTGGCTATGTTGTAGTGGTTCTGGGTTATGCTACCTAGATACTGAGGAAGATATAAGAGTAAGTAGCAAGGCTCTGTGATGAGCAGTGCTAGAAGTGGAATCAAGTTCTAGTGTAGTAACTTAGTCTGAGATGACTTAGCTACCCTTCAAGTCCGAGTTGACAAGGAGAACTCAATAGAGTTCCCATTTATTCAAGTATACTAATATAAATTCTACTTGGTCTATGTGTCTATCTCCCACAATCACATGACCTTCTAGAACCTTCTGTCATGTGTTTACTTTTGTCACCTCTCCTGTCACTTCTGTCACTATGTCACAACCTACTTAGGTAAGAAAAGAAAAAGAAAAGAAAATAGAAAAATAACTTAGGTATTTTAGCCAAGTCATGACAGTAGGGTATTTATAGAGAGATCATGTGATTGCAGGAGATAGGTGCACAGACCAAGGGAGAAATGTATAAGTAGTGTACAGTAAATGAATGAGAACTCTAATGAGTTCTTCTTGTCAACTTGAATAAGGAGTAGGATTAAGTCATCTTAGACTAAGTCTTTATACTTGTACTATATTAAGACAGACTAAACGGACAAGAATTCTATTTATAGAAAGGCTAAATATAGAATGGAGATCCAAGAAGATAAGATAAGGAGTCATGTGACAGATCACATAATAGAACCTTTTAGAAGGATTGCAGGATAGTTACTAAGCATGTATAGTGGTAAATACAGAACTTGTATAAGTAGTAGCTGAATCCAATGAGAACTCCATTGAGTTCTCTTCATTCTCTCAAACATTGAGTGCCTCTGCCTAAGCATCTTGCCTAGGTAGTCATTACATAGGTGCATAGACCAGTAGTAAAATATACAAGTAGTGTACTATAATCAAATGGGAACTCTATCAAGTTTTCCTTATCAAGTTGGACTTGGAGGATATAAGAACTTAGTCATGCTGACTTAGAACTACTCCTTATCTGAGTTGACAAGGAAAACTCAATGGAGTTCCCAATTACTTAAGTATACTACTTATACACTTATATAAATTCTACTTGGTCTGTGTGCCTATCTCCTGCAATCACATGACCTTTCTAAAAATATCCTACCATGTTACCAACTATGTCACACTGTCATACCTATTTAGTAAGAAAAGAGAAAAGAAAAGAAATAATGACTTAGGTGTTCTAAGTCATAACACTATGTAGATTTCTATTTCTGACTCTAACTCTGATATTTCTCCACTTGTAGATATTGTGTCTATGCTGATTTCTTTGGGTACCATGTCATTAACTACTACTATTATGGTCAGCATGTCTTGAGCTATTATCTTGCTCTCTGATTTTCTAGATTTGCTTTCTTATCGGATATCATTCTAGCTGTTATTGCTTTTGCCATTTAGTCTCCTGTTACTTTTAGTTATCATTATTTGTATGTTTCTCAATTAATTGCTTGTGTTATTTTAACTTATGTTTAATTATAGCCCACTCCCTTACAGTTTTAGTTCAGTACTTATTGACCTCCCTAAGGTTCTAGACTACCTTTGCTTGATTATGTTACATTTGGCATATAAATTGAGACTTTTTGGGTAAATGGTCCTTCTCTAGTAGGTCATCTTATTATTTTCCTTATGAATTAGGTTTATTTAGTGTTTTTTATTGTATCCACTTATATCACTCGTTGGATATATCATTGGGTTAAGTCTATGTTTTTCATCTATTGTCTTTGGTTAGATGTTATATCTTTGTATCATTATATTCTAGTCATGCCTGACCACATGTGCCAAGGTAGGAAAAAATTTTCATGTCTTTAACTATCAAGTCATTTCTAGGAAAAAATACAGGGACTTCAGGGCAGTCCCTTCTATGGAGTTGAAGACATCCTTTATAAGTCTTATTATAGTGTCATAGTATATTATATTACACTATAGAATCCTTACAAAGATTCTACCACATACTTTTCAAGTACCTTAGCAAAGTCTGTAACTCTGAGCCTAGGGCCCATGGTAAGGGAGTACTAAGGGAGCATGTACCTACAACTGAACTCTGAACTGAGACACTCACTTCTATGCATTTGACCTGCCCTCAGGACTGGGAGAGGAAGAGTTCAACACAAAATTTTGCTGAACAAATCTTTAGGAAAGAGGCTTAACCTCAGTGGATTGTAGCAACAAGGCTACTCTACCACTTACAGTACCCCATCCCCATTCAAGTTGTCTATAAAGGATTCTCTCCCACTCATATTACCATTGCAATTCATGAACAAGCTACCACAGCTGTTTTTACCATGGCTACCCAGTCTATCTCATTTGGTACATGAGCAATGCTCTATGTTAACTCAATCATATGATGTGGGATCACTATTGTCGTCTCTAGCATAGATTCTGACTTAGAGGCATTCAGCCATAATCCAGCAGATGATAGCTTTGTACCATTGCCTGGTCAAACAGATGCAAATACCAAATATCTGAATGAACAGTTCCTCTTATACTAAGTTCAATTACTATTACAACAACACTCTATCAGTAGGGTAAAACTAACCTGTCTCATGACAGTCTAAACCCAGCTCACATTCCCTATTAGTGGGTGAACAATCCAACACTTACTGAATTCTGCTTTGGTATGATAGGAAGAGCTGACATTGAAGGATCAAAAAGCAATGTTGCTATGAACACTTGACTGCCACAAGCCAGTTATCCCTGTGGTAACTTTTCTGGCATCTCTAGCCTCAAACTCCAAGAGACTAAAGGATTGATAGGCCACACTTTCATGGTTTGTATTTACACTGAAAATCAAAATCAAGGGGACTTGTACTCTTTTGTTCTACTCAAGATTTCTGTTCTCAATGAGTCCTCCTTAGAACACCTGCATTATCTTTTAACAGATGTGCCACCCCAGCCAAACTCCCCACCTGACAATGTCTTCAACACGGATTGGTCTGTAAAAGACCTTGAAGCCAAAAGGTGGAACTGTTAATCCCAGCTCCGCCTCATTGAATAAGTAAAAAGATGATAAAGGTAATGGTATTTCAATGGTGCCAAAGCTCCCACTTATTCTATACCCTCTATGTCTTTTCACAATGTCAAACTAGAGTCAAGCTCAACAGGGTCTTCTTTCCCTGCTGATTCTGCCAAGCCTGTTCCCTTGGCTGTGGTTTTGCTAGATAGTAGATAGGGACAGTGGGAATCTCATTAATTCATTCATGTGCATCACTAATTAGATGACGAGGCATTTGGCTACCTTAAGAGAGTTATAGTTACTCCTGCCATTTACCTGCACTTGGTCGAATTTCTTCACTTTGACATTCAGAGCACTAGGCAGAAATCACATTGCATCAATACCACTTTCTGGCCATCGCAATACTATGTTTTAATTAGACAGTTAGATTCCCCTTATCTCTGTACCAGTTCTAAGTTGGTTGTTAAGTGTGTGCCAGACACCCTATGAGGAGCAGCCAAGGCTATCCACACCCAAGTCCTGACCAAGTCCACTCAGAGGTTACCTCCCAAGCAGTCCCAGCTGGGTCCCAGAGCTTTCAACCAAGGCCCAACACACCCAACCCTTAGAACCAACCCTTTTCCCAAAGTTACGGATCTATCTTGCCAACTTCCCTTATCTACATTGTTCTATCAACTAGAGGCTGTTCACCTTGGAGACCTGCTGCAGTTATGGGTATGACCAGATATGAAAATTATCCATTCCCTTGGATTTTCAAGGGTTGTCAAGAACGCACCAGACACAACTCACGTGCTGTACTCTACCAGCCATTGAACCTTTGAAACAGAGCTTCCCTATCTCTTAGGATCGACTAACCCATGTCCAACTGCTGTTACCATGGAACCTTTCTCCACTTCAGTCTTCAAGGCTCTCACTTGAATGTTTGCTACCACCACCAAGATCTGCACTAGAGGCTGTTTCACCCAGCATCACTGCCAAGGCTTCTTCACTACCTCCATGCCTGTCTACTTGTCAGCGCATCACTTTGACACTAATGGCGAGGTATGGGTATCATGCTTAAGTGCCATCCATTTTCAGGGCTAGTTCATTCGGCAGGTGAGTTGTTACACACTTCTTAGCAGATTCTGACTTCCATGGCCATTGTCCTGCTGTCTAGATGAACTAGCACCTTTTGTGGTGTCTGATGAGTGTAAATTCTGGCACCTTAACCTCACATTTGGTTCATCCTGTATCGCCAGTTCTACTTACCAAAAATAGCCTACTAGAAACTCTCAATCGCTGAGCAGTTCAGTCAAGAAACAGCTCATTCTTATATATTTAAAGTTTGAGAATAGATTAAGGTTGTTTCAACCCCAAGGCCTCTAATCATTCACTTTACTATATAAATCTGACATGAGTTTCTGCTATCCTGAGGGAAACTTCAGCAGGAACTAGCTACTAGATGGTTTGATTAGTCTTTCACCCTTATACCCAAATTTGATGATCAATTTGCACATCAGAATTGTTACAAGCCTTCACCAGAGTTTTCTCTGGCTTCACCCTATTCAGGCATAGTTCACCATCTTTTGGGTCCCAACATATATGCTCTACCACAGATCCATCCCAAAAGTTCAGGTCCAGGCATCAATGCTCCCCACGACAGGGATCTCAACTTTTACTTTTATTGCACATATAGGTTTTCCACCCAAATACTCACAGGCATGTTAGACTCCTTGGTCTGTGTTTCAAGATGGGTCGCTTAAAGCCATTATGTCAACATCCCAAGCATAGATGTAGGCTAATAGCCCCAGCCTTGTGGCATACTGCACACCTCAATCCCGACCACCATATCTGACAAGAAGCTATAACACAGTCAGGGCTGCCACATTCCTCAAGCCTTTTTCCAGTGGTCAAAATTAATACTGACCCGTCAACCAGGAAATACACTGCACAAACAAGTGAGGCTGATCCCCAGCCAATGCAACTGACTTCAAGTGTTTCCCTTTTAGCAATCTCATATACTGTTTAACTCTTTTTCCAAAGTTCTTTTCATCTTTCCCTTACAGTACTTGTTCACTATTGGTCTCTCACCAGTATTTAGCTTTAGATGGAGTTTACCACCCATTTTGAGCTGCATTCCCAAATAACTTGACTCTTCAAGAGCATACCACAAAGCCCTGGTAGTCCATGTCAGAGACAGGATTCTCACCCTCTATGATGCTCTATTCCAGGAGACTTGTACACAGTCCAGTGCAGGTAATGCTTCTCTAGATTACAACTCAGATGGCCAGAGACCACCAGATTTCAAATTTGAGCTCTTCCCACTTCACTCGCAGTTACTACAGGAATCCTTGTTAGTTTCTCTTCCTCTGCTTATTGATATGCTTAAGTTCAGTGGGTAGTCCCACCTGATTTGAGGTCAAGCTCGTCAAGATGCCTTTCAGACATGGTTGGACAGCAAGGTCACAAACAGACTTACCAGTGCATAAAACTATGACACCTATTAAACCCAACAAAGCAAGTCACTTGCAATGCTCACAAATGCATTTCAGAGAAGTCTATCCAACATGCTAAAGCCCAAGACAGGCATGCACAGGAATGGCCAACCACCTGACAGACAATACAAAAGGCAAGCACTCTCCACTTCAAGACAGCCTTCTAGGCACAATTCTCCCAGGTACTTTACGGTTCAACTGACACTCAAACAGGTGTACTCCTCAGAATACCAAGGAGCACAAGGTGTGTTCAAAGATTCAATGATTCACTAAATTCTGTAATTCACATTACTTATTACATTTTGCTGTGTTCTTCATTGATGTTAGAGCCAAGAGATCCATTGCTGAAAGTTGTATAAAAATACTAATCACAAGCACACTCAATTACACTCATTTGTAATAGTAGGGCATGGCCACTGCTCACCATCCAGAGAGCAGAGAGCCACAAGAAATGCACAGGAGGATAAAGCAAGTAGTAGTACCAAGGGACAAGTGTGCACATTGCCTTCAAGAGTGGCCAGCTGACAACCTTCCCAAGGTATAAATACTCAATAATGATCCTTCTGCAGGTTCACCTATGGAAACCTTGTTATAACTTTTACTTCCTCTAAATAATCAAGTTTGGTCAGCTTCTCAGCAAAAAAGTGCCATTTCTAGCTCCCCAATGCCAATCTGGAGACCTTACTAAGCCATTCAATCAGTAGTAGCGAAGGGCAGTGTGTATAAAGGGCAGGAACATAATTAACGTGAGCTGATAACTCACACTTACTAGGTATTCCTTGTTGAAGAGCAATAATTGCAATGCTTTATCCCTAGCATGACAGAGTTTCACAAGATTACCCAGACCTTCCAGCCAAGGTGAAAGAACTCACTGGCTCTGTTAGTGTAGTGTGTATGCAGCCCAGAACATCTAAGGGCATCACAGACCTGTTATTGCCTCAAACTTCCATTAGCTAGATGCTGACAGTCCCTCTAAGAAGCCATAGACCAGCCACAGCTGGCCTGGCTATTTAGCAGGTTAAGGTCTCATTCATTATTGGAATTAACCAGACAAATCACTCTACCAACTAAGAATGGCCATGCACCACCACCCATAAAATCGTAAAAGAGCTATCAATCTGTCAATCCTAGTTATGTCTGGACCTAGTGAGTTTCCCTGTGTTGAGTCAAATTAAGCTGCAGGCTTCACACCTGGTGGTGCCCTTTTGTCAATTTCTTTAAGCTTCAGCCTTGCGACCATACTCCCCCCAGAATCCAAAGACTTTGATTTCTCGTAAGGTGCCAAATGACACATCAATTTTGAGGTCATCCGATCCCTAGTTGGCATAGTTTACTGTTAAGACTACAATGGTATCTGATCATTTTCAATCCCCTAACCTTCATCCTTGATCAATGAAAACATCCTTGGCAAATGCTTTTACAATAGTCAGTCTTGAGTCAATCCAAGAATTTCACCTCTAGTGACTCAATACCAATGCCCCTAACTGTCCCTATTAATCATTACAGTGACTCTAGAAACCAACAAAATAGAACCACATCGTCCTATTCTATTATTCCATGCTAATATATTCAGGTATAGGCCTGCTTTAAACACTCTAATTTTCTCAAGGTAAAAGTCCTGGTTCCCTTATGCATGCCAATAAAGGGCACGCAAGCTCACCAAGAAGTAAGGCCCACCCAAGCAGTACATACTGTTAAGCAGACCACCTAGCCAGGTCTGAAGTTTGACTATGGGCTTTTTAACTGCAATAACTTTAATATACACTATTGGAGCTGGAATTACTACAGCTGCTGGTACCAGACTTGCCCTCCAATTGTTCCTTGTTAAGGGATTTAAATTGTACTCATTCCAATTATAAGACCTGAAAGAGCCCTATATTGTTATTTATTGTCACTACCTCCCCATATTGGGATTGGGTAATTTGCATGCCTATTATCTTTCTTGGATGTAGTAGCCATTTCTCAGGCTCCCTCTCTAGAATCGAACTCTTATTCCCTGTTACCTGTTGAAGCCATGGTAGGCCTCTATCCTACTATCAAAAGTTGATAGGGCAGATATTTGAATGAAGCATCACCAGCACAATATTATGACTCAGTTGGAGCAAGATGAAATCACAACCAATATTACTTCTGTCCTTCCCAAGTCACAAATATTTATCTTTATCCTTTCTACATGGTTTTGATAGTACACATTTACTTCTACTTGGTGTGTTGTCATTCCTCTACTATTATTTGTCCCATCCATGTTTTTAATCCTAAGAGGTCACTCTAACTTTTGCAGGCTGAACCCATGTTTTGCTGTTATTCTTTTGTCTATAAACATTCCAGTAGTACCACTGTCTAAGAGCACTTTCATTGTCACTTCCTTGTGGGTGCCAACCTTCTCTATTCCTATTGTCAACCAGACATCTCTCAGGGGTTTCAATGTTCTCCTCACATCCTTGTCACCACCCTCCTCTCTTGCTGTGCCTTTTGGAGCTTCTGTCCATGCACTGTCTTGCTATGCTTTTCTCTCTCTGGGGTATGCCACCTTCTTCTTATTATTTTTCCTCAGACATCCACACCACCTCATCTCCTTCCATCTCTTTCTCTTAAGGACCCCTTGTTCTTTATTCTCTTCCATGTATGATCCTTTCTTTTCATACCACTCACACTCCAGGTATGTCACTACCATCTCTCCCATATACCACTCTAGCTCTATCAGATATACTCTCTCAGGTATATCCTCCCCACAATGCTCCTATGCTCTCCATTGCAGAATATATGCTGGGCTTCTCCTCCATACCTCCTCCTTTTGCTATGCCTTTTGTGGCTTTGCCATGTGTGCTGCTTTCTCCTCTTTCTTCCTCTGCTTCTCCACTTTGATATTTGGACACTTTTACTTGAAGTGCCCCACTCCCCAACACCTAAAACATCTAATCTCCTCTTCTACCTTTTTTCATCTTACTTTAACCTCCTCTTTTACACTACATCTCATCACTCTACTTGCTAACACTTCAAATTTATTTTGGGGAATTGACTTCCCTTCCCCTTCCTTCCTCTTATTCCTGCAGTTATGGGCCAGATGCCTGAACTTCTTGCAACTCTAGCAATTCCTTCCCTTTTCTCCTTCCAATTCTGCCCTTAACTTAACAAGGGCTTACTTTTAATTGAGCATGCTGCTCATGAGGTGGTTGTATTGTTCCAGCAACATAGTGCTATGTTACTGGATAGTCAAATGGAAATTTGATCTCACTAAGTACAATGTTATAAGATGACTCCCAAAGAAGTAACTATTTCTTGTGCATTCATTAATCTGATGGGGAACATCCAAAAATACAATACCCAAAAGGTATAAATAGCATGGGAAGGATTATGTAAGATATGTATAGTACTTAGTAAGGGTCATGTGATCACAGGATATAGGTACACAGACCAACAGATATTTGTATAAGTAACTACCAGAATTCAACAGGAAACTCTATTGAGTTCTTTCTGAACATCTACCTTGGGTAAACTCTAAGTCTTCACAACTCCACGTTAACATACAACCACATCTGCTGGGGCACAAGATCTTCATCCAGCCAGACACTTACTGTCTTACTGACTACTGTCCTAATCAAAGACATATACGATCACCTCTAAGAAGAAGATCCCTACTCTAATAGTGCCCTCTTAAGGAGTAGGCACTATTCCTCTGTGTGTACAGCCTACAATGGAACTTCAGCATGAGTTTCTACTGATTGAAAAGGTACAAGTATACTATAGACAGCCCATTTAATCACAAGATCAGGTCTTAGTAATAATGTCCAAGCCTGGTATTGCACTTTCACTATTAATCCCTAACTGATTGACAAGTCCCCTTAAGCCTAGGGCCTGGCTATGTTGTAGTGGTTCTGGGTTGTGCTACCCAGATACTGAGGATGATAAAGAGTAAGTGTGCAAGGTGTTATGACTTGGCAAAATGGCTAAGCCATTATTTATATTCTTTTTCTTTTCTTTTAGTTTCTAAAGATCAGACATGCAGGATAGTTGGATAGAAAGGAATGCATGGGACTTTATAAACAATAGTAAATAGAGGAAAATGTATAAGTAGTATACAGTAAATGAATGGGAACTCTAACAAGTTCTTCTTGTCAACTTGGACCTAGAGAGTAGCTAAGTCATCTCAGACTAAGTTACTACATGCATGGTCTTGTGTGTAGTGATTAAGTTAAGTGAGATGCCTGACTTAGTCACACTCAATGTTAAAGAGAACAAAAAGAACTCAATAGAATCCCCAGTAGATTCAACTATCTACTTATATTGTAACAACTACCTAGACAAGATGTTTAGGCAAAGGCACTCAATCATTTTGAGAGAATGAAGAGAACTCAATGGAGTTCTCATTGGATTCAGCTACTACTTATACGAGTTCTGTGTTTACCACTATGTATGCTTAGTAACTATTCCACAATCCTTCTAGAAGGTTCCATTATGTAATATGTCACATGACCCTTATCTTATCTTATCTCCTTGGATCTCCATTCTATATTTAGATTTCTATAAATAGATCTTTGTCTGTTTAGTCCATTCTCATATAATACAAGTCTACAATATGCATGCCTTGGTTAGCTGCTCACAACCCAGAGATCAATTGGGAAATAAGAGAGGTTAAAATGACAAGATGTCCACTACTGTGTGGGAGAAATAGTAAGATAAAAGAAAAGAAAGAAGCAAAAAGAGGAAGGCAAGTAACAGTGTCAGAAAAAGAGAAAATAGTTAGATGGGCAGCAAATAAGAAGGAAAATTGGGGAAGAGAGGAGGAGGTTGAAGTGGATTATAGGAAGATCAAGGAAATGGTTCCTAAGAAATTCCTAAAGTAGAAGAAGGTGTTTGGAAAAGTAGAGTCAGAAAGAATGCCAACAAGGAAGGTCTAGGATCATGCTATAGATCTCAAAAAGACATTTAAGCCATGAAAGGGAAGAATATACCCTTTATCAAAGGATGAAAGGGAGGAAGTCCAGAAATTTGTGATAGACCAGTTTAGAAAGGAGTATATTAGACTATCAAAGTCCTCTCAGATGTCACTGGTATTCTTTGTAGGCAAGAAGAATAGAAGTAAGAGGATGGTAATGGATTACCATAGTCTAAATGATCAGACAGTGAAGAACAATTACCTACTGCCCTTAATTACAGACCTAATAGATACAATAAAAAGTAAGAAAGTATTTACTAAGATGGATCTATGGTGGGGGTTTAATAATGTAAGGATTAAGGAAGGAGATGAGTGGAAGGGAGCATTCACAATGCATGTAGGGTCATTTAAGCCAACAGTAATGTTCTTTGGGATGATAAACTTGCCTGTGACATTCTAGGCCATAATGAATGAGATCCTGAGGGACTTGATAAATGAAGGCAAAGTAGTGGCATTTGTGGATGATGTGCTAGTAGGAATAGAGGCAAAGAAAGGACATGACAAGATAGTGGAAAAAGTATTAAGGAGGCTAGAAGAAAATGACTTATATGTCAAGCTGGAGAAGTGTATATGGAAAGTAAGAAGGGTTGGGTTCCTAGGAGTAGTTATAGGGCCCAATGGTATAGAGATAGAGAAAGAAAAGGTAAAAGAAGTGTTGAGCTGGCTGACACCAAAGAGTGTTAAAGATGTCAGAAAGTTTTTGGGTCTCGCAAACTACTATAGGAGATTCATTAAGGACTTTGCAAAAGTAGCTAGGCCAATGAACATGCTCACAAGGAAAGATGTGAAATAGCAGTGGGGAGAAGAACAGGAGCAAGCCTTTAACAACCTTAAGAGAATCTTCACAAGTAGGCCAGTATTAGTGGCCTCTGACTTAGACAAGGAATTCAGGGTTGAAGTAGATGCATCTAATTATGCTACTGGAGGGGTATTATCAATGAAATGCCCAGATGAGTTGTGGAGACCTGTTGCTTTTATCTCAAAATCTCTAAGTGATATAGAGAAAAACTACAAGATACATGATAAAGAGATGTTAACAGTAGTTAGAGGTTTAGAAGCATGGAGACACTTTCTGGAAGAAACTATGATGAAATTCGAGATCTGAACAGACCACAAAAATCTCGAGTATTTCATGAAAGCATAAAAGTTAAATCATAGGCAAGCTAGATGGGCATTATACCTATCAAGATTCAACTTCACGCTTAAGTACATTCCAGGGAGTAAGATGGGGAAAGTGGATAGTTTAAGTAGGAGGCTAGACTGGGAAGTAGAAGTAGAAAGAGATAATGAGAATGAGGTGTTAATAAAGCCAGAGTGGCTCAAAATTAGAAGGACTGAAACAGTGGAGATAGTAATAGAAGGGATGGACTTATTGGAAGAAGTAAGGAAGTTGAAAGTAAAGGATGATAAAGTAGTAAAGGCAGTAGAAGAGATAAAACAAGCTGTGGTAAAAGTATTAAGAGATGAAGAGTGGAGAGAGGTAGATGGGGTTATGTATAAAGAGGGGAAGGTATATATATCTAAAGATGAGAAGCTGAGAGTAGAGATAGTTAGGCTATATCATAATATACATATAGAAGGACACAGGGGTCAGTGGAAGATGGTAGAACTAGTCACTAGAAATTTCTGGTGGCCAGGGGTTACCAAGGAAGTGAAACAATATGTAAAGGGATATGATGCCTATCAGCAGAATAAAAACTGCACAGAGCAACAAGCTGGCAAGTTAATGCCAAATTCTATTCCAGAGAGACCTTGGACACATATTTTAGTGGACTTCATAACTAAATTACCACTAGCTCAGAGATATGACTCCATTCTGGTAGTAGTGGACTGGTTAACCAAGATAGTATACTTTATACCAACTACAGAAAGGACAATGGCAGAAGGACTAGCAAAGTTGTTTAGAGATAATATATGGAAATTGCATGGTTTTCCTGAAAGTATCATATCTAACAGGGGGCCACAATTCACAGCAGGAATAATGAGAGTTGAATGAGATGTTGGGGATCAAAGGCAAAATTTCTATGGCATTCCATCCTCAAACAGATGGGCAAATGGAGAGAGTCAATTAGGAGTTAGAATAGTACTTAAGAATGTTTATTGACCACAGACAAGAGCAGTGGCCAGATTGGCTAGAAACAGTAGAATTTGCATATAATAATAAAGTATACTTGTCAATTAAAGTGTTACCTTTCAAAGCAAATTATAAATAAGATCCTAGAATGGGGTTCGAGATGAGAAAGAAGGGGAAGTATGAAAGAGCACAAAAGTTTATAGAGAAAATGAAGGGAATTCAAGAAGAGGCAAAAGCAGTATTGGGGAAAGTATAGGAAGAGATAAAGAAGTATGCAGATAGGAAGAGAGCAGAGGTGGACAAGTATAAAGTAGGAGACTTGGTAATGCTCAATACAAAAGATCTGAAGTATCAGATAGTGGAGAGGCAAATGGAGAAGTTGACAGAAAGATTTGTGGGGCCTTACAGAGTAAAGAAAGTCATATTATAAAATGCAGTAGAATTAGAACTACCTAGTACAGTAAAAATTCATTCAGTAGTTAATGTTAGTAGAATACAAAAATATATAGGGCAAGTAGAAGGGCAGAGAAAGGAGCAATCTGCTCCAGTAATTATTGAAGGAGAGGAAGAGTGGAAGGTAAAAAAGATACTGAACAAGCAGCAGATCAGAGGGAAGGACAAGTACTTAGTATGGTAGAAAGGATTTACTGCAGAATTAGACACTTGGGAAGGAAGGAAAATTTAGGGAACATGAAAGAGGCAGTTGAGGAATTTGAAAGGGAATACCAAAGAGATATGGAAGAAGTTAGGAGGCAAGAAAAGATAGAAAATAAGGGAATATTTGCAAGAGGCAAACTATCTGGAAGATTTACAGCAAGGAAGTTGTTTGGATGAACTGACAAAAGGTACGATGAAGAATACTGGACAAGGTTAGAGAGAAATTGGAGAAGATGGAAGAGAGGACGAGTTAGAGGAAGAAGGACCATAGAGATGATCAAAGAGGAAGAAGAAGAAGAAGAAATGGAACAAAAAGAGTTAGAACTAAGAGAACAGGCAGAAGAAGACAACAAAATGGGTAATATTTGTGACCTATATTATGAGCAATAAAAAATTCCTTGGGACAAGGAACCTTAAGAGGGGGATAGTGTTATGACTTGGCAAAATAGCTAAGTCATTATTTATATTCTTTTTCTTTTTTTTTCTTTTAGTTTCTAAAGATCAGATGTGTGGGATAGTTGGATGAAAAGAAATGCACAGGACTTTATAAATAATAGTAAATAGAAGAAAATGTATAAGTAGTATACAATAAATGAATGAGAACTCTATCAAGTTCTCCTTGTCAACTCAGACTAGGAGTAGGACTAAGTCATTGCAGCTGTATCCTTATATGATGAGTCTAGGACACATGAGCTGGTCAACACTATAACAAACCTATCATAATGTCCTGGGTGAATAAGATTGCCCTATCACCTGCCCTCATTGGCTGGTGATCAACTTGTCACTCTTTGCTGCACAAATACAGTAACTTTCTTTGATGCCAACACTGCAGATGGCATTTATTCAAGATAATACCAAGTTGGTGTCCTATTATCTATTCAAAATCTATGACATGGCAAACCTCATAGCTAAGCTACTCATGGATATGACCTTATCTCACAATACATAAGCAATGAATGGATAGTGGGTCAGGATGATGAGTTGCTATTTTGGGTCCCACTTGAGCATAGACAAGTTTTATGCCTGCCTCATACAGGAATAATTTGGGAGCTGCCAATAAAACTAGCCTTCTTCAACTTCAAGTTCAGCATCAAGTGTATAGATTGCATTGACCAAAAGTGGCTGAAAGAACTTGAGGATGGATAAGCAAGTTACTTGGGTAGGCACTCAAAAACATACATTAAATACTATTTTACTTCTGTAACAAATGTACTGGGTGCCCATCATTGCTTCTTTCTCTCTTACCACCATCCTATATGGTAGTGCCCAGTAGAGAATTAGCAAATACATTTAATTTTATCACTTCTCCTTAACACAAACTGTCTCATCAACAAGCTAGCAAATCATCCCACAGAACACCTGCCATTGACCCAATGGACTTTGAAGAAGACAATCTAAGGGGTTGCTCTCCTAAACAAGAACACAACTCTCCAAGGAATGTGTTTACTAAATCCTATGCATCATCTTTGTCCATAGAATATGCTGAAAGAATGCAAATTCAATCCAACAACATAAAGTAGGCTGAGCAAGTAGAATAGGAATACCAATAGAACCCAGACTTCCCATATGCCCCTCAAGCTTCAGACATAGAACACTCCCAACCAACACATGGCAATGGCATAGACAGCAACACAGTATCTCCTCCTGTTTTAGAACCATCTATTATTCCATATCAGGCAAACCAACCTATAGACCCACTCCTCTGGGATGGTAACTTCTCAGCTATTTCCCTCTTTGGCACAGAAGAATTCCTTAACAGCAATACAAAGAACATTGCCTATTCCTTGCAAAGAATGGCAAATTTTATCAAGCAAAGACCCATTGGTGATAAAACAGAAAAGGACATCCCACAAATAGACCAATTTGGTTATGCAGCATGGGAATTTATTTTGGCCATCTACAAAGCAGGATGGGATAAAATCATAGCTAATGCCAATGGTAAGTCATTCAGGCAATGTGTGTCCTCATAGTTCAATAGGAACAAAGTCATGGTTAATAAAGATAACAATGGCAAACTGGCTAACATCTCTAAGGTCCCCCCACTGATCCCCCCTAGGCCAAGTGCCAGTGTACTTGCCAAATCCAAATATCACAATAAAGGCAAATCATTCACACAAGATACAAAGAACAGTGTCAAAGATATTCTCAAGATCAAGGAAGCATTTCCAAAACTTTCATTGAATAAGATCATAGAGATTCACAGGGTTGCCAATAATAAACTGACATTGAACAAAAGAAAAGTTATCATGACAACTAAAGGTCCTTCTAGGAAACAAGTCATTGTTCCCATGAGCAAGGAAAATACAAAAATGATGATGGACAAAGCAGATTTACATGTTACTAACATCAACAGGATTCTGAAGTCAATTAAGTTGGAAATCATGGCAGATTTCATTAGGGCTAACAACAAGGGCATTGCTATCACTACTAATAAAATAGCTAACCCATCAGACTTGAAAACTATAGAGAATTACATCAACAATGTGAACAATATCAATCACAAACAAACTGCCTCAGCATGACTGCCTTAATCCAAGTTATACTTAAAAATATTAGGTATACCATATGTCAACTGTGACAACAAAACAATCACATAGAGCATTATTAAAGAGGTAATTAGGAATACTCACATCTTCAATGATATCACATTAGCTTTCCACCCAAGGATCATCAAAGCATCCTCCAAATCAGACCAGGCAATCATATGGATTGATATATAGGATTCACAAAATGGCTCTAAAGCTAAGAAGATAATCAACTATAGCTTTAACATTGGAAAGTACATAGCTATAGTCAGGGGAATGAATATGAACCCAGGAGTCTCTCAATGCAAAAACTGCTGAAAGTAGGGCCACACTACCTTTGCATATTGTGTACATGGTGTCAAGTGTCAGAAATATAATGGCCTCCACAAGCTTGAACACCATAGAGAGTAAAAAGAATGCAAGATTTTAATTTTTAAAGGTCAGAAAAATTAGATTTTCCAGATGTCTCTCAATAATTGAATTTTATTGAATTTTATGAGTTTTTTTGAATTTTCAGTTTTTGAAAAATCACTATTTGAAAAAGTTTTTGCAAGATTTTTTACTGAAGAATTCAAGTCAGTGAGTGTTTTTATATGTTTGTGTTTGGTCTTGAAAACTTTGAGGTAAATTTTTTTGAACTTTTACTTTTTTTTACTGCTGGCATATATAGTTTGTGTTTTTCTCTTATTTTTATTATTTTGTAAATTGGAATTTTTTAATTTTATCTTTTATTGAAGTTGTTTTTGGCACTTTATTATTTTTATGTTTTTTTGGGCTAGCTTTTTATATGTTTTTTTACAGTTTTGTTAAATTTTATTGTAGACTATTCCAGTATTTTAATAAGAATATTTATTTTTAGCTAGGCTCTATTTCAAAGGAAATTTGTAACTTTTACTTTTTAGTTATTTTAGTTTTAGTTTATTTTTAATGGAGACAAGGGACATTATTTGGGGCTTTATTTGGATAAATTTTATTTGTATTTTTATTTATTTTTGGCTATTTTTGTTTTTAGTTTGTTTTATTTTTAAATTTTTAAAATTTTATATATAAGTAGTTAATTAAATTAGTTTTTACACTAGAAAATAAATACTTATTATGATAATTTTATCTTAGACTAATTAGTTTATTATGATTTATCCTTTTTTAATTTCACCTTAAGGTGCTTATAATAAAACTTTTATTTTCATTTGTCAGTTGATATAGTTATGGCATGGTGCTGCAAAGCTAACCCCACCAAGATGTCATGACTTGGCAAAATGGCTAAGTTATTATTTATATTCTTTTTCTTTTCTTTTTCTTTTAGTTTCTAAAGATCAGATATGCAGGATAGTTGGATGGAAAGGAACATATGGGACTTTATAAACAATAGTAAATAGAGGAAAATGTATAAGTAGTATACAGTAAATGAATGGGAACTCTAACAAGTTCTCCTTGTCAACTTGGACTTGGAGGGAGATTAAGTTATCACAGCTTGGTCTTTACACAAGACTCAAGATGAAGAAAGAAGACCCATGTCCCCACAACTTTAAATGCACCAACTGCAAGGGAGAGCATCAGGCTGATAGTTATGAGTGTCTATTCTGGAAGCATAGATTCAACAGACAATGGTACTCAAAGAAGGTGCAAGAGCTCTGAGAAATCAGAGCTAATTCAATTCACTCAGCTGTGGGTGGCAACAAATTATGTTAATTAAGCATTATCTAAAAATTTTCTCCCAGAATGTTTGAAAAAATAAAATACTTACTGATACTATTCTAGAAATGCAAAAAAATAATGCAGATATAGTGTTTATCTAGGAACTTCCAAGATTCCTTATACACTGCATTCCAAGCTATACTAACCCTAAAAGTGATCCCCCGTATAGAGCACCAAACCACCCAGAATGGACTCTCTTCATTCAAAAGAACTCATCCCAGGACAATTACCCCAGAGTTGCTACTTACATAAACAAGTGAATATCATGGCTAAGATTCTCTCTTTACACTGACATCATGGACCACAGAGACATCAATATTCTTTTATTCTATAATTGCCAAGACATCAACTTTGTCATTAATGTCTACTCAGACAGTGATCAAATAGCCATTTGGGCCCTGCAAGATTGTACCAGAGACATCAGAAATATGGTAGTTATGACAGAGGACTTCAATATCAGGGATAGCAATTGGGACCCCAACATCCACCATCACTCCATAGACTCGAAAGACCTACTAACTGTTGCTGATAGCCTAGGCCTGGAACTTTCACCTCCTTTAAACCTGGGTCCTACAAGATTTGCTAATAATTAGTGTGATGCTAACTCTATCCTAGACCTAGTGTTCTTGGCACCAAACAACTTAGGATTCAGGAAACATAGGATACTCCTAGAAATTTGTAAACCATCTGATCACATACCATTGGACATCACAGTACAAATAAAGGAGGAAAATATTGATAACATACTCTAGTCCATAAGAAAGGGCAGCAGTGATAAAAAAGATTTCATTGAAACCATAAGGAAGAATCTCAAGCACTTGGACACAGTGTTAATCATGAGTCAAGAAGATCAAGAGATGCATGTCAACTAGCTATCAAATATATTTAGCAAGGCTTGGGCAAAACATGCAAAGGTAAAGCATATCACTAAACACTCCAAGGAGTGGTAGAATCAGGAATGCATGGACAGCTTTCAAAGATACCATGTGCAAAACAATCTTCAAAATTGAAAAGAGTATAAAGCAACTATACATGAGTCCAAAAGAAAGTTTTTTGATGAAAAAATCCAAGAAATTGCATTGTCCAACAAGAGACCATGGGATCTCATGAACTGGGTCAAGAAGAAAACTCTTCTTGCCATTAAAACTATAGCATTTGAAGACCAACTGTGTAATAACTTGACGTCCTTGTGGAATGCACTGCACAGCTCCTATAACTTGACTGAAAACCGCCCTATCAACCATAGGTTTCTGAATAAAATTTCTCAACTCAATGAGTTTGAGTGGCCACCTTTCACCAATCAGGAATTTAAGAATGCCATAGCTAAGTGCTCCACTTCCTTCACTCCTGGGCCCAATCACATTGCCTGGAGATACTTGAGACCCCTTATATATGACAAGGAATATCTTGACAAGATTGTTGGTATTGCTAACGCCTGTATTACATTAGAATTTTGGCCATCTTACTTCAAAGAAGCCAAGTCAGTTGTCATACCCAAGCCCAACAAAGAAGTATATAACACCCCCAAGTCCTTCCAACCAATTGTCTTGCTCAACACAACAGGGAAACTCATTGAGAAAGTAATCAGTAACCAGTTACAGTATCACATGGCCCAGAATAGATTTCTCAACACCAATCAGCTGGGTGGCATCAGACAACAGTCAACTATTAATGCAGGCTTATACATCACCCACCTTATATGTGCAAGGTGGCTTAAACAGTACCATACAGGTGTCATTGCATTTGACATCACTCAATTTTTTCCTTCTCTTAATCACATTTTCCTTTCTAGGTGTCTCAAAAAAGCAGGTCTCAATACTAATATCATAATTTTTTCAACAGCCACTATTCCAATAGGTCAATAACTTATGCATGGAACAGCTTTGTATTGCTGCCCTTCAATACAAGTGTCAGAGTAGGCCAAGGCTCAGCTCTTTCCCCTATCTTATCTGCCATATATATGGCCCCAATCATAAAAATGTTCAAAAAAGAATAAAAAACCTAAAAGAAAAAATTCCTTCTGACATTCTCTCTTTTGTTAACAATGGTCTTCTAATTTCTCAGGAGAAAAGTTACAATTTATCATCTTCCTTTCTTTTATGTAGCTATAATATCATGTCCAAAATCCTCTCCAACACTGGTCTAGTCATGGAACACAGTAAGTCAGAAGTCTTTCACTTTACAAGATCTTGACACCTCCCAAACCCACCTCTTGACCTCACTTCAGTGGGAGACCCAATCCTCACCCCAAAACCCATATGGAGATATTTGGGATTCTATTTTGATCATAAATTAACCTTCCACTATCATGTCTACTATTACACCACTAAATGCATTTCAATACTGAATGCAATGAAACTCCTAGGAAATTCTTTATGCAGCATTCTTTCTACTCAGAAGCAGTCGTTATACAGGACCTATGTATTATCTATTGCATTATATGGTTTCCAACTATGGTTCTTCAAAAACACCCCCACAGTCAAAAATCTGTTAGAATCAAAGAAAATGCAATGCAGAGCTACTGTGTGGATCACAGGAGTATTCTGTACATCACCTACAGAAGGTATTGAAGCTTTAGCAGGCCTAGTACCCATTGCTCTTCACCTCCATTGCATGCCATCAACTCATTGCTAGATACTCAATATGCAAAGAATTAACCTCCTCATAGATTTTCAACAGCTAATCTCACAGCAAAACAACAAGCAAAACTCAAAAGCCCTATCAAGGATGTCAACAATCATTTATCAGAAATCACCAAGACATTTCAACCCCTATATCCTCTCTTCTCTCCTAGTTCAGGAGTAGTCGATCATTTTTCTAGTAGAATTACTTTTCATTCCCCTATCTCATCTAGTGACAAGGGCACCCATGAACACATCCAGTGTCTCAACAAAGTCTTTTGACAGTCACAATCATCTCTACACAACATGGCTGTTATAGCCAATGGCGGTGTCAAGAAGTCTAACATTGCTATAGCCATTGCCCATATCTGGAAAGACAACACCCTTATCAATCAACCCTGTATCCAAGCTATGAATGCTATGCCCATAGAAGCTGAATTAATGGCCATTCGCATTGGTCTCATCTCTGCCATGGAAAGCAATGATACTTACAGCATTATTGTGATCACCAACTCCATCATTGCTGCAAAAAAAATCCTCGAATCCCAAGTCAACCCCTTCCAGAACATAGTTATCCCACTTGCCACAAAGATAAAGTCATTCCTAGGAAAAGACAATTGTAACAACATTCATTTCTGGTATTGCCCCAGCAAAACAGAATGGCCCAGACACAAAATTGTCAATAGCCAGGTTAAAGTGGCCAACAATATCCCTATTCTTCTTAGTAGAAATTCCTTCTTATTTAGCAAAAAAGAAGGAATGCAATGACCTCCTTGAGGAGTGGCAAAAGGCTTTCTTGTCAAGCCAGAGAAAAGAACAAATATTCTTGGAATTCGAGGATGAAAAACTATGTGCACATTTCACTCACATGACCACAGGACACACTCTGATAGGCAAATATCACCAATGCTTCTTCCCAAATTCTAACCTTAGTTGCCCCTGTGGCCAAGTGGAAATTCAGACCTGTGAGCATATTGTCATGCAATGTGAATGGCACAATCCCTCTATGAGACCATGCAACACTGTCATCAATAGTTTTGTCCACTTCCTTGCTGACAATCCAACAGCATTCAGTTTTGACAATGGCTGACCATCACAAAAGACAAGGCCTTAAAGGGCAACAATGTTACCCAAAGTTCTCCATTTCATCTCTTATTTACCTTCTCTATTAGCCATGTAAACTCTTGTCTGTAGTTATATAAGCAGATATCGTATATCTACCACAGCCTGCCTACAAGCTCCGTGTAATAAATAGTTGATTTAAAAAAAATAAAAAAAAAGTACTGGGTGCCCATATCAATATGCTGCGATTTTCTCTTATCTTGACTCATATATACAATGTACTTGCTGCCCGACTCTGATCAACAGAAGGCGTGACATTTGAAATCTTTGTGAACATTAGCCCATGATCTCTCAACTAGACAATACATTTGCACTTGCTATATGATGCAATCAAAGATTTTGTCTCTCCAAAATACAGCAGTCTCATATGGATGCTGCATAGGGCCACGTGCCGCCAAAGTTGCATCCGATCAATCATGCCCCATTCATACTCGCTCTCATCATCCTCTACTGTATCCTGAAAGGTATCTGTAGTATCATTTGCTAATAGACGTGGTTTCCACTGGCATTTTGAAGAGCCGATGCAGGAAGTACCCATCTTGGAAATCAAGTGAATGAGGATGAGCCGAACAAAGAACCGAGGTATTGAACCCATTGGGAACCGAGGAGTAGGATTTAGTTGAAATAGGCATCCAAATACTTTTTTCAGGAACCACACAATGAGCTATGCAAACATCTGTGCTCTCCTATGGCTCAACTCTAGTAAACACATTTTAATAGATAGATACAATTATTCTACTTTGGTTTCCAGGAATCTACCATTTTCGAATCATGTTCTTTCAAAATTGGTCCTCCTGCTTCGCCAGGCCACCGGATGTCTCTATTTCGTTCTGCTGGGTAACGAACTTGCCCTGCTTTCCCCGCCCAGTCCATCACGGCTCCCATCGTCGTTCTCCATGATGCTCCCCCTGGTGTTAGCCATTCTTGATCCCTACTCCATCTTTACATCGTCATGGGGCTCTCTTTCGCTCACTCACACACAGACTCTCTCTCCCGATCAGAAATCAGATCATACGAACTTTTTCAATTTATATTTATCATCACCATCCCAAGAACCCAGACCCAGAGCCAAAAAAGGACGTGTACTATTCAATTTCAGTCCATCCATCCCCATCCCCATAGAGGTCCCACGCACCTCTTTCATCCAGACCGTATTCAAAGAAGGGAAGCTGAGATGGAATGGGATGGCTGGGGGCTAAAGCTATATCCGACCAAGTATGATATGGCATGGACGAAATGAATAGTTACGGATGGAAAAATATCGAGGAGGAAGGAGGAAGGAGGAGTGAAGATTGAGCTGGGGGAACATCTCCGTCCTATAACCGGATAAATAGATTAATCTGCCTGCCTCACTATAGCGCCTCTACAAAATTCTGAGTTGATTTGATTTGATTTGAGTATCACGAATAGCGACAGGCTATACACGTCTCGAAATTGTCCGTTCATAGTTTGGATGATCGCTCTCAATTCAATTGAAGTTGGAGCCAACAGGCCAGTCATGGAATGAACCCCTCTCCCCTTTCTTCTCTCCCCTCTCTTCTCTCGCCCGTTCTTGACATCTGACATTTGCCATTTGTTGGATCACAGGAATGACTGTTTCGCCATTGCCATAGCCAATATCGAAAGACCATGTGTTGCTCATGTGAATATCAAGCACCGATCCAATCCGACGCAGAACAGTAGACCGTTCTTGTGCGTCTATCTTCTCTTCTTTCAACCCACCTTTTCTTTTCTTTTCATTCCACAACACCATCCCTCTGACGCTTTTCTTTTCTTCATTTTGGGAATCGGACGGGTCCGAATCTCCTGGCGGCGATTAGCGATGCTCCCACTACTCATGCTCACGCTGTGATGTGACATCAACATCGACATTGATCGATCAATCCGAACCTCATCTCAAGAGCGAAACAAAGACGAAAAGCAAAAAGCGAAAGGCGAAAGTGAAAATGCCGAGGCCGAGACTGAGACCGTCCAAACGAGCAGCAGCACCAAGCATAAGCATAAGCGCTAGACCAACCAGGCAGGGTTTTCAAGTTCAAAGTTCAAAGTTCGAGTTCAAAAACCTTGCCTCTCGATCCTCACCCTCTCACCTCTCGATCCTCACCTCTCGACTCGAATCAACAGAAGGGGACGTTGGTCGTTCACATCACATCGGTTTCGGTACGTTTTTTTTGGCTTGGCTTGGCTATGAGGATATCAGTACCACGGGGGCACTCAACTGTCATGATCATCGTCATTTCTACATCAAACCTCAGCACCACAAGTTCAGAAAACTCACCTCGTTCGACTGTCTATCCCGACCCGACTACGACTTTTTCTTCTTCTCTCTTCCCCCCATCCGAACTCACGCCTTTAGATTTGAAGTCGGGGACTACCGCTCGCCCAAGCCCAACCAGAGCCATCAAGATGGCTCATAACAGCGTGCTTCGTAGACTGTGGACTGTGATTGTGCGTGTGTCGTTCTTCCTAATGCTCGCATCATCCTGATCTTATGCTCAGGAAATTGGACGACAACGATCCTCTGGCTCTGGTTCTGGCTGGACTGGACTAGACCCAACTCGAATTCGATTCCGATGTGGATAAACCATGCACCATGCACCATGTGCCACGTTGGATTGATATGATCGGATGATGATTCATTGACGGACGGGTTGCGAATGGCTCAAAGTGTAGGGTGTCAAGCTTGGAGTTTTGGCATGAGGTGGTGGCGACGACGACGGTGAACTGAAGATGGCAAACGGTGGATTGAAGGGGGGTATCTATGTTGACATGCTTTTCTTTTGAGGATGGGAGAAGCTGACCTGACCTGAACTGAGACTTGTAGCCCTTCTCCCAACCTCGGTTGGAAATTCAAACTCGAGCCCTGGACTGGACTACAATTCTAGGCTTTATGATTGTCGTCGTTGTCGTTCTAGTCGTTATGGCTATTCTGCCCCTCGTCAACTGCTTTTTCCTCCGTTTCTACTTCCTTGGTCTCTTTCTTTGATCTCTCCGCCTTTTTTCATCGAGGACATCACTGGCGTTATCGGCATGATCAATGCCACCAGTGCGAACTGCACTAGCGACACTGATGATGGCAGTGCGAGTGCGATGTTGCGTGATCCTAGCCCGCCTTCCTCCTCCTCCACAACTTGTTCTCGTTCTCGACCTCAGTTATCCTCCATTAGTGTGAATTGTCTCCAAACCCAAACCACGAATGAACCACTTGCATTTCATTCCACTTGTAGATTGTGTTTTCCTTCCGAGTCGATGACCATCCCCACGATCATTCAATTGTATGTTGTTTTTTTTGCTTTTCCCTTTGCCTTTTTTTCGCAGATGGGTTTGGGACGGGTCTTGTGAGTGATTGGCTTGATCCTTGAGATAAAGTCTATCGTTGCTGTTGCTTCTGAAGGTCGTCATGCAACTGTGCTGATCATTGACCAATGGTCCCATGTACTGCAAGTCCTCCCCTTTTGTTTTTATACGTGGGCAACTTGTTTTTCTCCCCTTTTGTTCATTACGACTCTCGGTGAAGCGATACCAGGCAGTCGATGATCAGGTGAACGGAGGGGACTGAGAGGGATCGAGTTGGATTTTCCAAGGGTGGGTGGCGCGACTGCCGACAGGGATTCAGAGTCTGATTTTGACTTTGATTTTGATGCCAATTCCCGGTCCCAATCCCGCTTCCGATTCCAATTCCGATTCTGATTCCGATGACAGAAAAAAAGTCAAGCATCTACCATCAAGTTGAGCATTTCAATCAAACGAGGCGTAAGATGATCCGATCCGATCATGCTATGCTGCCTCTGCCTCTGCTGTTTTAGAAAAGTCTGGAAACCTCAAGCGAGGTGTGAATGTGCCATACTGTAACGTACCATACCATGATATACCATATCGTGATATATATGTATATGTATATCTTGGAATGGGTTAGGCTAACGATCATGATGACAAGCGTGAGCATTCATTTTTAATTTGAATTTGGGAGATGCGGATAAAAGCTCATAATTTTAGCGCTATTATGTGTGTGTCTTGATTTTTGGGTTTTTTTTTAGTTTTTTTTTTGTGGTAGGCTGGCCTCGTGAGCAATGTATCAGAAAAATGAAATGAAATAGATGAAATGAAGGGATGGGCGGTTCGAATAAAATGGAAATCGTGAATGGAATCGTGATCCCTCTCCCTTCCTCTCTTCCATTTTCGGTTTCTATTCCTATTCTGTTTCTGTTTCTATTTTTCCTTGGAGGTGGATAGACAGATAGGTTTGGGGTTAGCTAGCTAGCTACATAAAGCGAAAAAGAAATCATCTACTCTACTTTCTCCCTAATCCCATATCCTGTATTTTTTCTTTGTCTCAGATACAAGGACTTTTGGGTTAGACCTTCGATCGGGATTGAGAGGAGGTGCTAATGCAATCAGTAGTGACCCACCGTGTGAGCAGCATGACGATGTGATCAAAGACTGCACCGCAGGACAATGATCACATTGTTGGAAATATTGACGCAGTCCTGATCTCTGAAAACTGATTAAAATGGATGGGAAATCGATTTATTGTATATGGATGTAGGACAGGTGTCAAAAGTGACACAATTGATTTTTCTCATACACAGGTCTTAAATCAATGCTGACTAAAGTCTGTCGTTCTCACCGATATACAACACTCATGGCCAGTGCATCTGAGACATCAGAGTCTCAATTAAGTTCTAATACAAAGACGACGAACTCAAAGGCCCAATCAAGTTCTGAGTCCAGTTCTGAATCACAGAAGATGAGGGCCGCTGCCCGCTCCAAGCTGATGGAAGAGGCCAAGAGCATAGGAGAGGATCTTAAAGCGCTACAACCAGAATTCGACAATATGAGCGATCTATTTCCAATAAACACCTGGAAAGACAATAAAGTCGTCTTCGCCAAATGGCGAGTCTTGTTTGCTGACCTACACAATTGTACTCGTTGGTTGCCAGAATCGAGAAGTGATATGAATCGACGGCTTCAAAATCCACCAGGGCTGAATGGTATGTTCCAAGTTATTCTGAGAATGATCTTCCTCACACAATTCTACAGTAATGGACATTTTCAACGCACGCTTCGAGAAATTCATAATGCTAGTCAGGCAGCTGCAGAATGACCTCCCAGCACCTTCGGACTTTGCACAGCCCTCGGTTTGGCCTAAGGCTCAGAAGGGTACTCCCATCCTCTGTCTTCGTCCTCCCAATGCAATAGGTCTCCCATTGACCACACTGCATGACGTTTTCCTCAACTTCCAACACGAAATATCTAGGCCCCTGCCAACAACTGAAACTGTGGCAGTCCAGATTGCTGCCTCGGTACTTTGTTCAAGAATGGGAGAGGATTTTGAGGATGAAACATCACGCGGCGAAGTTTTCGATGAATGTGTCAGTGGTGTTCTCAAGAAGGGGGAGGTGGATTGCGAGCTGAAACCTTATCCGTCTGGCCATTATGGCAAGATTGATCGGTGTATTCGAGAAGCAAATATACCAATAGCCCTCCGCGAGGATAAGCTGGAATTTGGACATGGAGGGTCTGATGCATACATGAAAATTGCTCGCTGTTACAACCTCCTTGTGGGGGTTCTCACTAGCTGCAGCGCAAAAGATTCAAATGCCACCAACTTTCTCACTCATGGAGCTCCATGTTTTTTGATCTGTCTCATCGGTACCCAATGTTGTTCGCTCATCCTTGCATATGTTGACTTGATTCCCAGGGCCGATGTTGATCGTATGTGGTGGGTTCTATGATGGTTACAAACCAATCGTCGAACCACTTGCCCAGCCTGTATTTATGTTGGCCGATCACACCCGGACTCGTCAAGGCGAAGTAGCAAGACTGCTGGGGGCATTGGTCAGGGGAATATCATCTTTGTGACAGTGAGGGCACGATGGAAATGTGTTTTGACCTCTGCCACTCACAGTGTTACTTGCAGGCTTGTGACTGAACCTTGTGAAATCTCATTTGCACCTTCGACCCCTCGCATCTACAACTCATGCACGTTACTCGAACAAAAAGACGAAGATGGGACTCTGATATTTGTGTCCAGGCTCAACTATGGATACAAGCGACTGTCTCTTGCCACTCTCTCGTCTCCTTCCATTCCCGGCCTCCCAAGTCCTTGTCAAACTCATTCCTCGCTCCTATTCACAACATGTCCACAAGCATATGGCAGATAATGGGCTAGCTCCCAAGCTGTATGGCTATGCAGACGTACAAGGTGCACCAACTGCCTATGTCATGGAGTACCTTGATCCATGCACTTGGCAAACATTACACGAATTCCTCAAGTACAATGCGACAGCCGTGGATCGTACTCAATTGCAGGAGGCTGTTGATGGTATCATTGAAAAGCTGAAATCGGAGAATTATGTTCACGGTGATCTTCGAAGCAACAACATCATGATTCGAACCGATGTGATAGAGAAATGTGTGGACCTGAGGGTGATTGATTTTGACTGGGCAGGGGAGGCAGGACAAGTTCGTTATCCCGCAGAACGGAATAGAGACATTTGGTGGCCTGGCGAAGCAGGAGGACCAATTGAGCAAGATCATGATTTGAAAATGGTGGATTCCTGGAAACCAAAGTAGACTCATTGTATTTATCTATCAGGCTTGAGCCGTAGATGTTCCAATAGCTTATTGTGTGGTTCCGTAAAAAAGTATTGGGACGTCTATTTCAACTGAATCCTACTGTTCCTAACCCTCAGTTCAATACCTCGCACCACAGGGGTTCTTTGTTCGGCCCATCCTCATTCATTTTGGAGAGACAAAATATTTTATTGCACCACATACCAAGCGCGACATGTATTATGTATTTGAGAGATTACGGGCAACTGCTCACAAAGATTTCAAATGTCACGCCTTCTGTTGATCAGAGTTGGGCAACAAGTATAGGAGTCAAGAAAACAGTAACGAAAACATCATTGAGTTCAGGAATTGTAAACTAGGAGCGAGAGAATTAAGCTTTGGCAGCTATGGGATCATCAGTGTCGATCTTTGAAAAAAGATACAAGTATCACACACCAGAATCTTCCATCCGCCTCATGATCCTACTCAAACGGCTTGAACCACGTTTTGGTATCTTGATGGCAGTTGGTGACCACACAAATGTGGTGTCATACATGTCATCAGTGCCTGAATCTGAAGAGTCTGACGAATACATTGAAGTGAGATCTGCATATTTTCCACCTGGGCGATGAATCTGCTTTTCTTTCTCATTCAAAGGCAGGGAAGACGAGGGACATGATAATGATGGAGGACACGTGTTCGATGATCGATGATGGTTGTTGTAGATGGGGATAGAAGTTATTCTCGAAGGGGACCAGCAGCTACTACGAGTGTGCTGTGTCCTCCCAGTCGAATGAATTATCTCATCGTCTGGACTGACCAACTCGTGTGTCATGGGCCTCGATATTTTCCACATGTCATTGTGGTTCATGTACAGCATCGAGCTGAAATACGATGGCATAAATAATCGATCCGTCGTTTGGTGTTGACCAGGTGAACAATTGCTGCCGTGCTCTTCAATACCATCAATGTAAAAGCGGGTGGGCTCATTGTTGAGCTCGAGCTCTTGGATCATCCGACGAGTCATGAACCGGTTGAGGTCAGATGCGCAGAGGTAGCTAGTCATGTACATGGTGATGGTGAGTGACTGAAAATTGGGGGATAGCCGAAGACAAGCTCACCTTTTTATCTGAAACCACAAGAACAAAAAGCTCATGGCATGGTGGCTGTGTCATGGTCTAGTACTATTCAAGCGTGCATCGTGATTGGTGTCCATATTTTCATTTTCATTTTCGGTCTAGTCTAGTTGTGACCAGCATTCTACGCGACTTGCCGGGTGTCGAACCAAGCACCTCGCGTATTGGTTGGGTGTCCATGTACAGCAGCACGGAACACATCAGGAGAAGACGCCCGGTGGCGTGTCGTCAGGGGGATATCATCATACGAGTCCAAATTTTACTAGACCAAAACTTGCTAAGCAAGCGATGGACCCACTTGTGCCTTAAAATCATTACAGGCTATTTATTGTCCGATGGTCTATTGTTTTCTGTCCGAGGTGAGTTTCTGTCGGTCTCCTGGATTTCACTTGAGCATCACGGTGGTATGGTTCATGGCTGGTGTTGAGTCATAATTCCATGAGTTTAGGGAGTGGAAACCCAATGCCCACTGACCAGCTGACCTTTGCCACAGCCACTTCTATTTATGAAATTGATGATCAAGAATTATTTCAATGCAGTGCTCGGTACCCTAAATTTCCAATATGTTATTGGTCCCGAATATCGTATCTTAGACTCCACCTTTCCCTCACCGACCTCCGTCATATTGTCTTGAGCTGAAAGTGGGGACCCAGTCAATGTTACAATGTCTTCTGCTCCTTTCTCATCTCGGGATGTCATTCGGTTCTTGTACTTGGGCAGAAACCCAATGGCCAGATGAGAGTTCTTTTACTTTTTTCTGGAAAAGCTCAATTCTTATCTGTCTCAGGTGTGTGAAGCACTAGCTAGTGACCTTTACATGCGGATGAATAACTGTTGCCTTAGTCACGTTGATACCACATATGATCACTCCAGCTGCAGTGCCCCAAGTTATCTGCACTTGCGCCAAGTGTTACTCCTTCTCCTTCATCACACCTGATAACCAGACTATCTAATGTTGCCAATATAACAAGTGTGGCACATGAGCAGTGGACTAACATCGAACCTCGGCTGATCAGCTGTTTGTCCGTCGTGTGGGTATGTCGGTTCATATTGTAAGATGAATGACTCGTCAGATACGTTCATACAGGTTTTCGAGAATCATGAAAGCATAAGAGGCTGGCAGGGTAAACAGACCCGTCCAGTGTAGAATGCGAGGGGCGAGTTTGGGAGGCTTGAGAACGGGCTTCAAAGCTGTAAATCATGATGATGAGGTGGTGGAGGTGATGGTAAGAAGATAAGAAGGACTCACGCATGTCAAGATCCTCGCATCTTTGTTTGCGACGGATGGTTGCGTCACGGTCATGAGAGGAGCGAGTGAAGGAGCGGGTGATGGGTGGGCGATTCTGGGAAAAGGGGGGCGCACTGGAGGAAGTGAGCA
>Ga0154008_100023_pt1 | contig 32385 bp, 59 predicted proteins | sample TSNJ092MetaG_FD_104711 | JGI IMG/M metagenome (GOLD analysis project Ga0154008, IMG submission 104711) | Attine ant fungus gardens microbial communities from New Jersey, USA - TSNJ092 MetaG | ecosystem: Host-associated > Fungi > Mycelium > Unclassified | place: USA: Connecticut, Klassen Lab...
ATATAAGTGGAAATGGAGAGAACAGGAGAAAAGAAAGACATAAAAGAAAAGGAAAAATTTAGATGACACTCTTGCCTATCAGGCCTCTACATATGATGGTTTCATCCATTGTCAAAGCTGGATTATCCACTAGGAAGTGGACAAAGCTATTAATGGCAATATTGCATGGTCTTGTCAACAAATCATGTAATTCACATTGCATTACAATGTGTTCATGTGTTTGAACTTTGGATTTGCTACATGAACATCTTGTGGGCTCATTCAGGAAGAATTGCTGGCAATACTTGCCTATGGGTGTATGCTCTGTGGTCATACACATAAATCTTGCACACAAGGCATTAGTAAAGCCTATGAATGGGAGCTATGAGCCTTCCTTTGCATAAGTGGGCTTTATGATACTTTGCTTCTTGTCTTTGAAGTCCAAGAATAGCTGGCCTCTCTTTTTGCTTGCTGGAAACAATTCCTGCCACTCTCTGAGTATATTGTTGCACTTCTTCTTTTTACTGAACAAAAGGGAATTCTTGCTTGGGAGTATTGGGTTGTCCACAGCTGCTTTGACTTGGCTGTCAACAAGTTTGTGTTTTGGCCATTCTGCTTTATTTGGGCAAAACCAAAATTGAATTTTATTTCTTCTATCTTTGCAGAAGAATGTCTTGATCTTGGTGGCTAGTGGTATGACAAGACTCTGGAATGGGTTGACCTTTGACTCTGTAATTTTTTTGTATCTTCAATGGAGTTAGTGATAATGGTGATGTTATGGATATTGTTGTTATCCATTACAGGGATGAGACCTATACAGATGGCCATTAGTTTGGCTTCAATAGGGGTGATATTTATTATTTGAATTTGTGGGCAACTGATGATGGTATTGTCTTTCCAGATATAAGTGATGGCTGTTGCCATGTTTGATTTCTTGACTCCACCATTGGTGATTATGGCTACATTGTGGAGCAAAGATTGTGTCTGGCAAAAGGCTTGGTTAAGTCTTTGTATATGACTGTGAAGATCTTTGTCACTTGAAGAAAGGGGGGAATGAAAGGTAATTCTACTAGGAAAATAATTGACTACTCTTGAACCAGGAGAAAAAGTGAAATAAATCAGATTGAAAGTATCTGTTACTTCTGATAGACATTCATTAACATCTTTGATTGGGCTCTTGAGTTTTTTGTATTGTTTTTCTGTGAGCTTTGATGTTGCAAACCTATGAGTGTTATGACTTGGAACACCTAAGTCATTATTTCTTTTCTTTTCTTTTTCTAAGTAGTTGTGGCAGAGTGATGATGTGATAATGTGACATAGGTAGCATGTGATATATCACATGAATAAGGATATTTTAGAATGTCATGTGATTGTGGGAGATAGGTGCACAGACCAGGAAAGAAATATATAAGTAGTGTACAATAATTAAATGAGAACTATCATAACTTGGCTGGAGGAAAATGAAATCTCGGATATTGTGGACTTGTACTATAATCAGATGGACTAAATAGATAGGAAATCTATTTATAGAAAGCTATTTATAGAACAGAGATCTGAGGAGATAAGATAAGAGGTTATGTGACAGATCACATGACAGAATCTTCTAGAAGGATCACAGAATAGTTACTTAAGTGTATATAGTAGTAAACACAGAACTTGTATAAGTAGGTAGCTGAATTCAATAAGAACTCCATCAAGTTCACTTTGTTCTCTCAAATGTTGAGTGCCTCTAGTTGAGCCTCTCACTTAACTAGTTGTTACAAGAACTCTATCAAATTCTCCTTGTTAACTTGGACTAGGAGTGCAACTAAGTCATCTCAGGCTAAGTTGCTATACCAGAACTTGGTTCCACTACCTGGATACTACTCACCTTGAGCCCTATCCAATCTTATTCTTATATTGCTCTTGACTGGTGATCATCATGATTACTGGTCTATTTCCTTATAGTTAGGTCCTAGACTCAAGGGGACTTGTTTGTTAGTTAGGAACAGATGGTAGAGGAATGGCCCTATACCCAGGTACCATTTCCAAGACCTAACCTTACCTCTGGGTGGTATTGTTCATAGCATACACTTGTATATTTTCCAAACCCTTAGAACTTTGTGCTGAAGACCCATTGTGGTCTGTACATGCAGGAGAGTAATACCTACCCCTTAAGGAGGCACTGTTAGAGTAGGGATCTCCTTCTTAGGAGTGATCGTCTAACCATAGTATTAGGGCAGTAGTCAGTAAGAAAGTAGAAGTCTAGCTAGGTGAAGGTCTTGTGACATGACTATAAGTAAGACCAAATCCTATTTGACCTTTAAGAGACATAACACAATATCTCTTCAACAATATAATCAACTCATGAACAGTATGCTCAACCAGAGAAAAGCCCTTGCCAAACTAAGGGCAGAATTAGAAGAAAAAGACAGAAGGAAATGTTAGGGATGTAAGAGGTTTGGGCACCTGGCCTATAACTATAGGAGTAAAAGGGGGAAGAAAAGGGGAAGACAGTTTCCCAAAATAAGTTTGAAGTATTGGCAAGTAAAGTGATGCAGTGTGGAGTAAGAGGAGAAATTGAAGTAAGATGGCAGGAGGTTGAAGAGAAGGTGAGATGCTTCAGGTGTAGAAGAGTAGGGCACTTCAAATGGGAGTGTCCAAACATTGAGTTAGAGAGGCAGCAGAGGAGAAGAGAGGAGGAAGCAGTGTGTGTGGCTAGGCTGCAAAAAGCATAACAAAAGGAGGAAGTGTGGAGAAGAAGTCCAGTGCATGTCCTACAATAGAGGACATGGGAGCATTGTGGGGAAGATATACCTGAGGGGGCATGTCTAATAGAGCTGGAGTGGTATATGAAAGAAGTAGTAATGACATATCTGGAGTGTGAGTAGTGTGGAAAGAAAGGATCGTATATGGAAGAGAATAGGGGACAAGGAGTCCTTAAGGAAAAAAGATAGGAGGAGATGAGATGGTATGGATGTCCAAAAAGGAATGGTAGGAAAGAGATGGTGTACCCCGTAGAGGGAAAAGCGCAGCAAGGTGGTGCATGGACAGAAGCTCCAAAAGGTACAGCAAGAGAAGAGGGTAATTGTAACAACTGTCTAGGTGAGATGCTTAGACAGAGGTATTCAATGTTTGAGAGAACAAAGAGAACTTGATGGAGTTTTTATTGGATTAGCTACCTACTTATACAAGTTTTATGTTTACTACTATATATGCTTAGTAACTATCCTATAATCCTTCTAGAAGGTTCTGTCATGTGATCTATCATATGACCCCTTATCTTATCTTATCTCCTTGGATTTCATTCTATATTTAGCCCTTTTCTATAAATAGAATTCTTATCTGTTTAGTCCATTCTATTATAATACAAGTCCACAATATCTGAGATTTCATCTTTCTCTAGCTAGGTTATAACATTACCCTCCTTTTAAGGTTCTTTTTCCAGAAGAACTTGGGTTCCTTCCAACATCTCCAATTTCTTTCTAACTTTTTCAGGTATTCTTCCTCAAATTTTCCATCATTCTATCCATATAACAGTTTTGCTGTATATCTCCCTGGTAATTCTCTCCTCTTGTCTTTTTTTACTCTTTTTGTACTTTCCTCATATATATCCTTATACTCTTCTATTAACTCTTTTGCATTCTTTAGATTTTTCTCCTTCTCCCAAGTATCCTCTTCTGCTGTATATCCCTTCCATCTAACTAGATATTCCCATTTTTCTCATCTTCTTCTCTTGTTCAACAATCTTTCTACCTTGTATTCTTTCTCTCCCTCTATTATCACCAGTGCTGGTGGTATTTTCTTTTGTCCCTTTACTTGCTTCTTATACCTCTGTATTCTACTGACATTTACTACTGGGTGGATCTTGGCAACTCCAATTCCATTGCATTTGACAATATGACCCTCTTTACTTTATAGGGTCCTACAAATCTCTCTACCAACTTCTCTGTTCATATTCCTTCCATTTGCCACTTCAAGTCCTTTCTACTCAACAGTACCCAATCCTCTACTTTATATTCCTCTCTCTCACTTCTCTTTCTGTCTGCATATTTTTTCATCTCCCTCTATGCCTTTTTTAATGCCACTTGTGCCTCTTCCTATACTTCTTTCACCCTTTTTGTAAATTTTCCTGCCCCCTCATACTTTCTCTTCTTTCTCATCTCAAATCCCATTCTCAGATCTCTTCCATTATTTGCTCTAAACAGTAATACCTGAGTTGATGCATTTACCTTGTTGTTGTAGGTGAACTCTGTAGTTTCTAGCCATTCCAGCCACTGTTCCTGCCTATGGTCTATAAACATACATAGGTACTGTTCCAACTCTTGATTTGTGCATTATGTCTGCCTGCCTGTCTATGGGTGGAATGCTGTAGACAATTTTGTCTTGATCCCTAGCATTCTATTGAGCTCCTTTATGAGTCCTGCTGCAAATTGCACTCCTTTGTCTGAAATGATACTTTCAGGTAATCCATGTAGTTTCCATATATAATCCCTGAACAGCTTTGCCAACCCTTCTGCTAATATTTTCTCTGTCGTCGGAATAAAGTGCACCATCTTTGTTAACAAATCACACACTACTAGTATTACATCATACCCTTGGGCCAATGGTAACTTCACTATGAAGTCTGCCATAATGTGTGCCCATGGTTTTGCAGGTGCCTTGTTTGGCATCAACTTTCCTGCCAGTATCTCTGTTCAGTTCTTATTTCTCTAGCAGAGATTGTATCTTTCCACATACTTTTTCACCTCCTTCATCACTCCTGGCCACTAGAAGTTTCTGGTGACTAGCTCTACTGTCTTCCACTGCCCCCTATGTCCTCCTACCAGTGTATTGTGATGTAACCAGATCATCTCCATTCTCAGCCCTTTCTCCCCTAGTATATATACCTTTTCTTCTTTCAACATTAGTCCATTTTCTTCTCTTCACTCCTCATCTCTCAGCATTTTCACTCCCACTCTCTTCATTTCCTCTACTGCTTTTACTACTTTACCCTCTTTTGTTTTTGACTTTCTTATTTTTTCTAGTATATTTACCCCCTCAATAAGCACTTCCTCCACTTGCACTTTTCTCAACCATTCTGGCTTTACTAGCATTCTATCCTCATTATCTTTCTCCACTCCTTTATACCAGTCTGGTCTTCTACTTAGTCCATCTGCTTTTGCCATTCTACTCCCTGGGATGTGCTTTAGAGTGAAGTTGAATCTAGATAGAAACAATACTTATCTTGCTTGTTGTTGGTTTAGCTTTTGATTTGTCATGAAGTACTCCAAGTTCTTATGGTCCATCCAGATTTTGAATTTTATCCTAGCTCCTTCTAGGAAGTGTCTCCAGGCTTCTAAACAATGGATTACCACCAACATCTCTTTGTTGTGAATTTCATAATTTCTTTCTGTTTCATTTAACGACTTAAAGATGAAGGCCACTGGCCTCCATCTTCCATCTTCACACTTCATGGACAACACTCCCTCTGTCACATAATCTGATGTATCTGCCTCTACTCTCATCTTCTTATCCAGATCCAGTGCTGCCAGCACTAGTTCTATAGTAAAGACCTCTTTCAACCTTTTGAATGCTTTCTCTTGTTCTACTCCCCATTTCCACTTCTCATTCTTCTATACTAACTGGTGTAAGGGCTTGGCAATCTTTGCAAAGTCTTTGACAAATCTTTTATAGTAATTTGCCAAACCCAGAAACTTCTCTACATCCTTTACTCCTTGGAGTATAGGCCACTTTGTTACTTTTTCTACTTTTCCCTTCTCCATCTTAAACCCCTCCGGTCCCATAATCACCCCTAGGAACCCAATTTTTCTTGCCTTCTACACACACTTCTCTGGCTTGACATAGAGGTTGTTTTCCTCTAGTTGCTTCAATACTTTCTCCACTATATCATTATGTCCCTCCTTCATCTCTATAACTACTAGTATATCATCTATAAAGATAGCAATGTCTCCCTTGTTTATCATGTCTCTAAAGAGGTCATTCATCATGGCTTGGAAAGTAGTAGGCAAGTTAGTGAGCCCAAAGTATATTATAGTTGGTTTAAATGAGCCCATGTGGTGTTATGACTTGAAATGCCTAAGTTATTATTTCTCTTTTTCCTTTTTTTTTAATTAAGTAGTTGTGACAATGTGACATAGGTAACATATGACATGTGACATGATAGAATATTTTTAGAAGGTCATGTGATTGCAGGAGATAGACATACAAACCAGGAAAGAAATGTATAAGTAGTGTATAATAATTAAATGAGAACTCTATTGAGTTCTCCTTGTCAACTCAGACTAGGAGTGCAACTAAGTCATCTCAGGCTAAGTCACTATACTAGAACTCAATTCTCACTTTAGTGCCACTCATCACAGAGTCCCACTTCTTATACTCTCTTATCTTCCTCAGTATCTGGGTAGTACAACCTAGAACCACTATGACATAGCTGGACCCTAGGCTTAAGGGGACTTGCTTGCCAGTTAGGGACAAGTGATAGAGAGGTAGCTCCAAACTCAGGTGCTATCTCAAGACCTGACCTCAACTTTGAGTAGTATTACCCTTAGTATACTTGTACCCTTTCACTAGTAGAAACTCGTGCTGAAGTCCCATTGTGGGCTGTACATGCAGAGGAATAGCATCGACCCCTTAAGAAGACATTGCTAGAGTAAAGATCTCCTTCTTAGGAGTGATCGTATAACCATATTACTAGAGCAGTAGTAAGTAGGGCAGTAGGATACTTGGTTGGGTAAAAACTTGAGTACCCCAACAAGTGTAGTGATAAATTACTTGAGTCAACTATGATCTAGAGGCATAGCATAATGTCTCTTCAACAATACAACCAACTTATGAGTAGTATGCTCAACCAAAAGAAAGCCCTTGCCAAACTGAGGGCAGAATTAGAGGGGAGAAATGGAAGAAAGTATTGGGGATATAAGAGGTTCAGGCACCTGGTCCACAACTGCAGGAATAAGAGAAAGGAAGAAAAGAGAAAAAAAGTCCCCCAAAATAAGTTTGAGGTGTTGGCAAGCAGAGTAATATAGTATGGAGTGAGAGGGGAGGTTAAAGTAAGGTGACAGGAGACAAAAGAAGAAGTGAGATGTTTCAGATGTTAGGGAATGGGACATTACAAGTGGGAATGCCCAAACATTGAGGTGGAAAGGCAAAGGAGAAAGAAGAAGAAGATAACACATATGGCAAGGCCACAAAAGATGCAGCAAAAGAAGGAAGTGTGGAAGAGAAGTCTGGCACATATTCTGCAATAGAGGGCATGGGAGCATTGTGGGGAGGATATCCTGGAGAAAGCATATTTGATAAAGTTAGGGTGGTACACAGAGGTGGTGGTGATGACATACCTAGAGTGTGAGTGGTGTGGGAAAAAAGGATTGTATGTGGAGGAGAACAGAGAGGAAGATGTCCTTAAGGGAAAGAGATAGGAGAAGACAAAGTAGTGTAGATGTCTGAGAAAGAATGGCAAGAAGAAGACAGTGTGCCCTAGAGAGGGAAAATGTTATGACTCAGCCCGAGGAGAATGAAATCTCAAACATTGTGGATTTGTATAAGACAGAATAAATGAACAAGAAATATATTTATAGAAAAGGGCTAAATATAGAATGAAGATCTGAGGAGATAAGATAAGATAAAGATAATGTAACAGATTATATGATGGAACCTTCTAGAAGGATTGTGGGATAGTTACTTAAGTGTATATAGTGGTAAACACAGAACTTGTATAAGTAGGTAGCAGAATCCAATGGGAACTCCATTGAGTTCTCTTTATTCTCTCAAATGTTAAGTGCCTCTGTCTAAGCATCTCACCTAGACAGTCATTATATTAGAACTTGATACCACTTCCTGGTACTGCTCAACACCAAGCCTTACCAACACTTACTCTCTATTACCCTCAGCCACTGGTTGTCACAACTAGTAGCCACAAACTATAGTCGGGCCCCAGACTCAAAGGGGACTTGTTTGTCAGTTAGGAATGAACAGTAGCAAAGCAGTCCCATACCCAGGTGCTGTCTCAAGACCTAACCTAGACCTTTGGGTGGTGTCGTCATAGTATACTTGTACTTCTTTTTCAAACCTTAGAACCTTGTGCTGAAGACCCATTGTAGTCTGTACATGTAGGGGAATAGTGCCTACCCTTTAAGGAGGTACTGCTAGTGTAGGGATCCTCTTCTTAGAGGTGATTGCATACCTTTTGACTAGGGAAGTAAATGTCTGGCTGGGAGAAAATTGTGTGCCCTAGCAGGTATAGTCATAAGAGAACCAAGATTGTGATATTATCTGACAAGGAGATCTATACCTTCTCCTTAGAGGAAGAAGAAAAAGAAGAAGAAGAACTATCACCACCACTATCTCCATCTCTATTTCCCATGTCTCAATCATCATCTTGGGATCACCCCCAACAACAACAACAACAACAAAATGAACCAACACCTAAGCAGATGATGCACTATCTGGCTTAGCAAGCAACAGCCATTTAGAGGCTGTTGCAGAATGGAGGAGAGGGGATAGAGGCAGTCAAGCCTCCAATTTTTGAAGGAGAGAGAGAAAAGGTAGCTGGATTTATCAACATATGTTGCCTGTATGCAGGTATGAAGTTAGGAGGGAGGACAGAGGGGGAGAAGATATCTTGAGTATTGTTATATGTACAGAAAGGGATAGCAGAGATGTAGAAGAAGAATATTTTGGAGGAGATAATGCAGAGGATCTCAGCAGTGACAACTATGGAGGAGTTGTTTACCAAGATGAGGAGTGAGTTCAGGGAGTTTGACAAGTAATCAAGGAAGGTGAATGAATTGAGGATGTTGGAGCAGAGAAGCAGAATGTGTGACAAGTATGTGTAGATCTTCAAAAAGACTACGAGAGGAAGTAGCTATGAAGAAAGGCCACTAGTAGAGGAGTTCAAGAGGGGGTTGAATGGAAACATCAGGAGGAGATTGGCTGAGGTAGAATCTCTACCCAGTACTATTACAGAGTGGCAGGAGAGGATGGTCAAGTTGGACCACAGCATTAGGCAGAGTAGAGCAAAGGAGAGAGTGTTGGGGGAGAAGGTTGTGGTGTAGATACCTACAGGACCAAATATGCAGTACCAAGGAGGGCAGAGACCCTCTTGGGGCCAAAGGAGTGGAGGAGGGGTAAGAAACCCTAATGCAATGGATGTGGATAGAAGAAGGCCCTAGAGAGGAGAAAGAAGAAAGAATAGAAGAAATGAGAGAGAACTATAGAAAGATGGAAGAGATGGTACCCAAGCAGTTCCATTGGTAGTTGAAGGTGTTTGGAAAAGTAAAATCAAAAAGAATGCCAACAAGAAAACCTTGGGATCATACCATAGATCTCAAGCCAAACTTTGTGCCTAGAAAAGGAAGAATCTATTCTCTATCTCGAACAAAGAAAGAGGAGGTCCAGGCATTTGTAGAGAGCCAGTTGAGAAAGGAATATATTTAACCTTTTAAGTTACCACAAATATCACTGGTTTTATTTGTTCTGAAGAAAGATGGGAAAAAGAGGATGGTGCAGGACTATTGATATGTGGATAAAGGAACAGTAAAGAACAGTTACCCTCTACCCCTAATCTCTGAGTTAATTGATAGTATGGGGACCAAGAAGGTATTCACAAAGATGGATATAAGATGGGGCTATAATAATGTTAGGATCAAGAAAGGTGATGAATGGAAGGCAGCATTCATGATCTCTTTAGGAATATAATAAATAAAGGGGATGTTACCATCTTCATAGATGATGTATTAGTAGCCACAGAGACAAAAGAGGGACATGAAAAGATAGTAGAGGAGGTACTAAAACAACTAGAGGAAAATGACCTCTATGTCAAACCAGAAAAGTATGTGTGGAAGGCAAGAGAGATTGGGTTCCTAGGGGTGATTATGGGACTAAAGGTATTCAAAATGGAGAAAGAAAAAGTAAAAGGAGTTACAAAATGGCCAACACCCCAAGGGGTGAAGGATGTGTAGAAGTTTTTGGGTTTGGAAAACTACTATAGGAGATTTGTCAAAGACTTTGCAAAAATCACCAAGCCCTTACACCAGTTAGTGCAGAAAGATGAGAAGTGGAAATGGGGAGAAGAACAAGAGAAAGTATTCAGGAAGCTGAAGGAGGCCTTTACTACAGAACTAGTGCTGGTAGCACTGGATCTGGATAAAGAAATAAGAATAGAGGCAAATGCATTGGATTACATGATAGGAGGGATGTTGTCTATGAAATATGAGAATGGAAGGTAGAGGCCAGTGGCCTTTATCTCTAAGTTATTAAATGAGACAGAAAGGAATTATGAAATTCACAATAAGGAGATGTTGGTAGTAATTCATTGCCTGGAAGCCTGGAGGCACTTCCTGGAAGAAGCTAAAATAAAGTTTAAAATCTGGATAGACTATAAAAACTTAGAGTACTTTATGACAAACTAGAAGTTGAATCAACAGCAAGCAAGATAGGTATTGTTTCTATCTAGATTTGACTTTACTCTAAAACATGTCCTCAAAAGTAGAATAGTGAAGGTAGACAGGCTAAGTAGAAGACCAGACTGGTATAAAGGAGCAGAAAAGGATAATGAAGATAGGACATTGGTAAAACCAGAATAGTTGAGGAAAGTGCAAATAGAGGAAGTACTTATTGAAGGAGTAGACATATTGGAAAAAATAAAAAAGTCAAAGACGAAAGACGATAAGGCGGTGAAAATGGTGGAAGAAATGAAGAAAGCTAGAGTAAAAATGTTAAGAGATGAGGAGTGGAGAGAGAAAGACAGACTAATGTTGAAAGAAGGAAAGATGTATATACCAGAGGAGAAAGGACTGAGAATGGAGGTAATCTAGTTATATCACGATATACCAGTAGAAGGACATGAGGGGTAGTAGAAGACAGTAGAGTTAGTCACCAGAAACTTCTAGTGGCCAGGAGTGATGAAAGAGATAAAAAAGTGTATGGAGGGATACGATCTCTGCCAATGGAATAAGAATTAAACTGAGGCACCAGCAGGAAAACTAATGCCAAATGAGGTACCTGCAAAACCATAGGTACATATTACAGTTGACTTCATTATAAAGTTACCATTAGCCCAAGGTTATAATGCTATACTAGTAGTGTGTGATAGATTGACAAAAATGGCACACTTTATTCTAACAATAGAGAAGACATCAGCAGAAGGATTGGCAAAACTGTCCAGGGATCATGTATGGAAACTACATGGATTGTCTGAAAGTATTATTTCAGACAGAGGAGCACAGTTTATGGTAGAGCTCATGAAGGAACTCAATGGAATACTAGGGATCGAGACAAAACTATCTACAGCATTTTACCCATAAACAGACAGGCAGACAGAATGCACAAATCAAGAGTTGGAACAGTACCTATGTATGTTTATAGACCATAGGCAGGAACAGTGGCTGGAATGGTTAGGAACTGTGGAGTTCACCTACAACAACAAGATGAACACATTGACTCAGGTGTTGCTGTTTAGAGCAAATAGTGGAAGAGATCCAAGAATGGGGTTTGAAATGAGAAAGAAGGGGAAGTACAAGGGGGCAGGAGAATTTACAAAGAGGATGAAAGAAGCACAGAAGGAGGCACAAGCAGCATTGAAGAAAGCACAGAAGGAGATAAAAAAAGTATGCAGATAGGAAGAGAAGTAAGGGAGAAGAATATAAAGTAGGAGATCAAGTACTATTGAGTACAAAGAACTTGAAGTAGTAGATGAAGGGGATGCAGATGAAGAAATTAGTAGAAAGGTTTGTAGAACTCTATAAGGTAAAATGGGTCATATTGTCAAATGCAGTGGAGTTGGAATTGCTGGGATCAATGAAAATCTACCCAGTGGTAAACATTAGTAGAATATGGAGATATAAAGAGCAAGTTAAGGGGCAGAAGAAAATACCACCAGTACTGGTGATAATAGAAGGAGAAAAGGAATACAAGGTGGAAAGACTATTGAACAAGAGAAGAAGACAAGGAAAATAGGAATATCTAGTTAGATGGAAGGGATATACAGGAGAAGAGAATACTTGGGAAAAAGAGAAAAATTTGAAAAATGCAAAAGAGTTAATAGAGGAATATGAGGATATATATAAAGAAAGTGCAAAAAGGATAAAAGAAGATAGGAGAGGAGAATTACCAGGGAGATATACAGCAAAGCTGTTATATGGATAGAACAACAGAAAATTTGAGAAAGAGTATTTAAAGAAGTTAGAAAGAAACTGGAGGCATTGGAAGGAACCTAAGTTCTTCCAGAGGAAGAACCTTAAAAGAGGGGGTAATGTCATGACTTGGCCCAAGGAGGATAAAATCTCAAACATTATGGATTTGTATAGAACAGAATAAATGAACAAGAAATATATTTATAGAAAAGGGCTAAATATAGAATGGGATCCAATGAGATAAGATAAGATAAGGGTAATGTGACAGATTATATAATGGAACCTTCTAGAAGGATTGTGGGATAGTTACTTAAGTGTATATAGTGGTAAACACAGAACTTGTATAAGTAGGTAGCAGAATCCAATGGGAACTCCAATGAGTTCTTTTCATTCTCTCAAATGTTGAGTGCCTCTGTCTAAGTATCTTGCCTAGATAGTCATTACAGAAAAGTGTAACAAGACAGTGCACAAACAGAGGTTCTGAAAAGCGCAGCAAGACAGTACACAGACAGAGGTTCTGAAAAGTACAGCAAGGCAGTGTACAAACAGAGGTTCTGAAAAGTGCAGTAAAAGAGGGGGGTGGTGAAAGGGATGTGAGAAGGACATTGAAACCCCTAAGAGATGTCTGGTTGACAATAGGGATAGAAAAGATTGACACTCATGAAGGAGTGATGGTGAAGGCACTCTTGGACAGTGGTGCCATGGGAATGTTTATGGACAAGAGGACAGCAGCAAAACATGGATTTAGGCTGCAGAAGCTAGAACAACCCCTCCAGATTAAGAATGTGGATGGGACAAATAATAGTGGAGGGATGATAATGCACCAGGTGGAAGTAAATGTGTATTATCAAAACCATGTAGAAAGGATGAGGATAGATGTTTGTGACTTGGGGAGGACAGAAGTGATATTGGGCATGCCTTGGTTGGCTGCTCATAACCCAGAAATCAACTGGGAAACTGGGGAGGTAAAAATGACAAGATGCCCACCACTGTGTGAAAGGAATAACAAAATAAAAGAGAAGAAAGAGGTGAAGAAAGAAAGGTGAGTGGTGATATTAGAGGAAGAAAAGATAGTTAGATGGGTAGCAGATGAAAAGAAAGGTTGGGGAAGAGAGGAGGAAGTCAAAGCAGACTATAGAAAGATTGAGGAAATGGTTCTTCAAAAATTTTTGAAGTGGAGAAAGGTATTTGGGAAGGTGGAGTCAGAGAGGATGCCAACAAGAAAGGTCTGGGATCATGCTATAGATCTTAAGGAGATGTTCAAGCCAAAGAAGAGAAGGATTTACCCATTGTTAAAGAATAAAAGGGAAGAAGTCCAGAACTTTGTGAACGACCAGCTGAGAAAGGGGTACATTAGACCATCAAAGTCCCCTCAAACATTGCCAGTATTCTTTGTAGGCAAGAAGGATGGGAGCAAGAGAATGGTGATGGACTACCATAGTCTAAATGACCAGACAGTAAAGAACAATTATCCATTGCCCTTAATTACAGATCTAGTAGATATAATGGGGAGTAAGAAAGTATTCACTAAAATGAATCTATGGTAGGGATTCAATAATGTAAGGATCAAGGAGGAAGATGAGTAGAAGAGAGCATTCACAATGCATATAGGGTTATTTGAGCCAATAGTAATGTTTTTCAGAATAACAAACTTGCTTGCTACATTTTAGGCAATGATGAATGAAATTTTGAGAGACTTGATAAATGAAGGCAAAGTGGCAGCATTTGTGGACAACGTGCTGGTAGAGACAGAAACAGAGGAAAAACATGATAAGATAGTAGAGAAAGTATTGAAGAGATTAGAAGAGAACGACTTGTATATCAAGCTGGAGAAATATGTATGGAAAGTGAGAATGGTTGGGTTCCTAGGAGTAGTGATAGGGCCTAATAGCATAGAGATAGAGAAAGAGAAAGTGGAGGGAGTACTGAGTTGGCCTATACCAAAGAATATCAAAGATGTCAGAAAATTTTTGGGTCTTGCAAATTACTATAGGAGATTCATTAAAGACTTCACAAAGGTGGCTAGGCCAATGAATATGCTCACAAGGAAGGATATGAAGTGGTAGTGGGGAGAAGAGCAGGAGTAAGCCTTTGATGAGCTTAAAAGGATCTTCACAAGCAGGCCAGTACTAGTGGTCCCCAACTTAGATAAGGAGTTCAGAGTAGAAGTAGATGCATCAAACTATGCTACTGGAGGGGTACTGTCAATGAAATGTCCAGATGAGTTGTGGAAACCAGTTGCTTTTATCTCAAAATCTCTAAGTGATACAGAAAGAAATTATGAAATACATGACAAGGAAATACTAGTAGTAGTTAGAGGCTTGGAAGCATGGAGGCACTTTCTGGAAAGAACTACAACAAAATTTGAGATCTAGACAGATCACAAAAATCTCAAATATTTTATGAAGGTACAGAAGTTAAATCATAGACAAGCTAAATGGGCACTATACCTATCAAGGTTTGACTTTATGCTCAAATATGTTCCAGGGAGTAAGATAGAAAAGGCAGATAGTTTGAGTAAAAGGCTAGACTGAAAGATAGGAGTAGAGAAAGATAACGAGAATGAGGTGTTGGTAAAACCAGAGTGGTTAAGAATCAAAAGGACAAAGGCAGTAAAAATTGTAATAAAAGAGATAGACTTATTGGAAGAAGTGAAAAAGTCAAAAGTCAAGAATAATAAAGTGATAAAAGCAATGGAAGAGATAAAGCAAGCTGGGGTAAAAGTATTAAGAGACAAAGAGTGGAGAGAAGAGGATGGGATAATATATAAGAAAGAGAAGGTGTATATGCCAAAGGATGAAAAGTTAAGAGCAGAAATAATCAGGCTACATCATGATATGCCTATAGGAGGACATGGAGGCAGTGGAAGACAGTGGAACTGGTCACTAGGAATTTCTGGTGGCCAGGAGTAACTAAGAAGGTGAAGTGATATGTAGAAGGGTGTGATGCCTGCCAAAGGAATAAGAACTGCACAAAACAGCCAGCTGGAAAATTAATGCCTAACTCAATACCAGAAAAACCTTGGGCACATATTTTGACAGACTTCATTACTAAGTTGCCATTAGCACAAGGATATGACTCTATCTTGGTAGTAGTGGGCTGATTAACAAAAATGGTATACTTCATACCAACTATAGAGAGAACATCAGCAGAAGGGCTAGCAAGGTTGTTTAGAGATAATGTGTAGAAGTTGCATGGTCTTTCTGAAAGCATCATATCTAACAGAGGACCACAATTCATGGCAGGAATAATGAGGGAGCTCAATGGAATGTTGGAGATTGAGAGCAAGATGTCTATGGCGTTCCACCCTCAAACAGATAGACAAATGGAGAGGGTCAATCAGGAACTTGAACAGTATTTACAAATGTTTATCAACCATAGGTAGGAACAGTGGCTAGATTGGCTAGGAACAGTAGAATTTGCATACAATAACAAGGTACACTCATCAACTAAAGTATCATCTTTTAAGGCAAATTATGGGCAAGATTCTAGGATAGGGTTTGAGATGAGAAAGAAAGGGAAATACAAGAGGGCATATAAATTTGTGGAAAAAATAAAGGGAATCTAGGAAGAGACGAAGGTGGCATTGGAAAAGGTACAGAAAAAGATAAAGAAATATGCAGATAGAAAGAGAACAAAGGTAGATGAGTATAAAGTGGGAGACTTAGTAATACTAAGTACAAAAGATCTAAAGTATCAGATGGTAGAGAGGCAAACAGAGAAGTTGACAGAGAGATTTGTGGGGCTCTATAGAATAAAGAAGATTGTATTATCAAACATAGTAGAATTAGAACTATCTAGCACAGTAAAAATTCATCTGGTAGTTAATGTTAGTAGAATATGGAAATACATAGGGCAAGTGGAAGGAGCAACCAGCTCCAGTAGTAATCAAGGGAGAGGAAGAATAGGAGGTAGAGAAAATACTAAATAAATAACAAGTTAGAGGGAAAGACAAATATTTAGTATGGTAAAAAGGGTTTACAATGGAGTCAGACACTTGGGAAGGAAGAGAAAACTTGGAAAATGCAAAGGAGGCAGTTGAAGAATTTGAGAGAGAATATTGCAGAGACATGGAAGAGGTTAGAAGGCAGGAAAGAGTAGAAAACAAGGGAATATTTGCAAGAGGAGAGTTATCTGGAAGATTCACAGCAAGAAAGTTATTTGGGTGGTCAGATAAGAGATATGATAAAGAATATTGGGGAAGACTTGAGAGGAACTGGAAAAGATAGAAAGAAGAATGAATGAGAGAGAAGAGGACCATAGAAACAATCAAAAAAGAGGAAGAAATCAAAGAGTCAAGGATTAAGGAGTGGACAGAAGATGATGATGAAATGGGAAACCTACAGGACCTATATAAGGAGCTATAAAAATCCTTGGGACAAGGAATCTTGAGAGGGAGGTAGTGTTATGATTTAAAATGCCTAAGTCATTATTTCTCTTTTTCCTTTTCTTTTTCTAAGTAGTTGTGACAGAGTGATGATGTGATAATGTGACATAGGTAGCATGTGACATGTAACATAATAGGATATTTTTAGAAGATCATGTAGTTGTGGGAGATAGGCACACAGACCAGGAAAGAAATGTATAAATAATATACAATAATTAAATGAGAACTCTATTGAGTTCTCCTTGTCAACTCAGACTAGGAGTGCAACTAAGTTATCTCAGGCTAAGTCACTACAATGAGGTGGATGATTTTTTGTGTACTGTGAATTTAGAAGTGAATTTATAGCATGAGATGGAGAAATTGATGTATATCATAAGTAATGGTAACTGTTAAGTTTTTTGAGGTGTAGGTCAATTGGTATAAGTCCAGCAATAGCTTCGACTCCTTCTGTGGGCAATGTTCAGAATGCCCCTGTAATCTACAGAGCAGCTCTGTGTTACATTTTTCTTAACTCTGCTAAATTCTTTACTTTTGGAGCACTCTTGAAAAACCATAATTGAAAGCTATAAAACACAATAGGTAAGATGCATATCCTATATAGGAGGCATTTTTGAATAGGAAGTATGCTGTGCAATGAATTTCCCAAAATTTTCATGGTATTGAGTGTTGATATGCATTTGTTGGCATAGTGGTGGACATAATACTGGAATGTTAGTTTGTGGTTAAAGAAAAATCCCAAGTATCTCCAGATGGGTTTGGGAGTGAGGATGGGGTCTTTGACTGAGGTAAGGTCAAGGGAGGGATTAGGAGGGTGTTGTGATCTCATGAAATGAAAGACTTTGGATTTGTTGTATTCCATAACAAGTCCAGTGTCTATAAGAATCCTTGACATGATATTATAACTATATAGAAGAAAAGATAAAGATAAATCATAGCTCTTCTTGTAATAACTACCTAGGTGAGATACTTAGGCAGAAGCACTCAATGTTTGAGAGAGCAAAGAGAACTTGATGGAGTTCTCATTGGATTCAGCTACTACTTATACAAGTTCTGTATTTACCACTATGTACACTTAGTAACTACCCTATGATCCTTCTAGAAGGTTCCATCATATAGTCTGTCACATAACTCCTTATTTTATCTTATCTCCATGGATCTCTGTTCTATATTTAGCCCTTTCTATAAATAGATTCTTGTCCATTTTAGTCCATCCAATTATAGTACAAGTCCACAATGTCTGAAATATCTTTCTCCTCTAGCCAAGTCATGACATTACCTTCTCTTTTAAGGTTCTTCCTCTAGAAGAACTTAGGTCCCTTCCAATATCTCCAATTTCTTTTTAACTTCTTTAAATATTCTTTCTCAAATTTTCCATTGTCCCATTCATATAACAGCTTGGCTGTATATCTCTCTGGTAATTCTCCTCTTTGATCTTCTCTTACTCTTCTCACACTCTCTTCATATATATCCTCATACTCCTCTATCAACTCTTTTGCATTTTTCAAGTTCTTCTCCTTTTCCCAAGTATTCTCTTCCACCATATATCCCTTCTATCTAACTAAGTATTCCCATTTTCCCCATCTTCTTCTTTTATTCAATAGTCTTTCTACTTTATACTCTTTTTCTCCCTCTATTATCACTAGTGCTGGTAGTATCTTTTCCTGCCCTTTAACTTGCTCCTTGTATCTCCATATTCTACTAACATTCACCACTGGGTAGATCTTCATTGATTCCAGCAACTCCAACTCTACTGCATTTGACAATATGACTCTCTTTACTTTATAGGGTCCTACAAATCTCTCTACCAACTTCTCCATTTACATTCCTTCCATTTGCCACTTCAAGTCTTTTGTACTTAGTAGTACTCGATCTCCTACTTTGTATTCCTCTCCTTCGCTTCTCTTTCTATCTGCATACTTTTTCATCTCCCTCTGTGCTTTCTTTAATGCCGCTTGTGCTTCTTCCTGTACTTCTTTCATTCTCTTTGTAAATTCTCCTGCTCCTTCATATTTCCCCTTTTTTCTCATCTCAAATCCCATTTTTGGATCTCTCCCACTGTTTGCTCTAAATGGCAATACCTGAGTTGAGCTGTTTACCTTGTTGTTGTAGATGAACTCCATAGTTCCTAACCATTCTGGCCACTGTTCTTGCCTGTGATCTATGAATATATGTAGGTACTGTTTCAACTCTTGATTCGTGTACTCCATCTGCCTGTCTGTCTGTGGGTGAAAGGCTGTAGACAATTTTGTTTCAATTTCCAGCATTCTATTGAGCTCTTTCATGAGTCCTGCCACGAACTGTACTCCTCTATCTGAAATAATACTTTCAGGCAATCCATGTAGTTTCCATACATGATCTCTAAACAACTTTGCTAACCCTTCTGCTGATGTCTTCTCTGTTATTGGAATAAAGTATGCCATCTTTGTTAGCCAATTGCACACCACTAGTATAGTATTGTAACCTTGAGCCAATGGTAATTTTATAATGAAGTCCACCATAATATGTGCCCATAGTTTTACAGGTACCTCATTTGGCATTAGCTTTCCTACCAGTGCCTCTGTTCAATTTTTATTCCTTTGACAGAGATTATATCCTTCTACATACTTTTTCACCTCCTTCATCACTCCTGGCTACCAGAAATTTCTAGTGACTAACTCCACTGTCTTCCACTGTCTCCTGTGTCCTCCTACTGGTATATCGTGGTATAACTGGATTACCTCTGTTCTCAACCCCTTATCTCCTGGTATGTATACCTTCTCTTCCTTTAACATTAGTCCATCTTCCTCTCTCCACTCCTCATCTCTTAATATCTTTACTCCTGCTTTCTTTATTTCTTTCACTGCCTTTACTACCTTGTTATCTTTTGTTTTTGACTTTTTTATTTTTTCTAGTATATCTACTCCTTCTATAAGTACTTCCTCTACTTGCACTTTTCTCAACCACTCTGGCTTTACCAACATCCTATCCTCATTATCTTTTTCCACTCCTTTATGCCAATCTGGTCTTCTATTTAGTCCATCTGCTTTTGCCATCTTACTCCCTAGAACATGCTTTAGAGTAAAGTTGAATCTAGACAGGAACAATGCCTATCTTGCTTGTTGTTGATTCAACTTCTGGTTTGTCATAAAATACTCTAAGTTTTTATGGTCCATCCAAATTTCAAACTTTATCCTGGCTCTCTCCAGAAAATGTCTCCAAGCTTCTAGACAATGAATTACTGCCAACATCTCCTTGTTGTGGATTTTGTAATTCCTTTCTGTTTTATTTAATGACTTAGAGATGAAGGCCACTGGCCTCCACCTTCTATCCTCACACTTCATAGACAATACCCCTCCTATTGTATAGTCTGACACATCTGCCTCCACTCTCATTTCTTTATCCAGGTCTGGTGCTGCCAGCACTGGTTCTGTAGTAAAGACTTCTTTCAACTTTCTAAACACCTCTTCTCATTCTACTCCCTAATTCCATTTCTCATCCTTCCACACTAACTAGCATAAGGGCTTGGCAATTTTTGCAAAGTCTTTGATGAATCTCCTGTAATAATTTGCCAACTCTAAGAACTTCTGTATATCCTTTATCCCTTGGGATGTTGGCCATTTTGTTACTTCTTCCACCTTTTCTTTTTCCATCTTGAACCCCTCTGGTCCCATAATTACCCCTAGGAACCCTATTTCTCTTGTCCTCTACACACACTTTTCTGGTTTGACATAGAGGTTATTTTCCTCTAGTCACTTCAGCACTTCCTCCACTATTTCATCGTGCTCTTCTTCCATCTCTGTAGCTACTAGCATATCATCTATGAAGGTGGCAATGTTCCCTTTATTTATCATATCTCTAAAGAGGTCATTCATTATGGCTTGGAAGGTAGCAGGCAAGTTGGTGAGCCCAAAGTACATTACAGTTGGTTCAAATGATCCCATATGGGTTGTGAATGCTGCCTTCCATTCATCACCTTCTTTTATTCTAATATTATTGTAGCCCTATCTCAAGTCTATCTTTGTAAACATCTTCTTGGTCCCCATACTGTCAATTAGCTCTGATATCAGGGGTAGGGGGTAACTGTTCTTTACTGTTCCCTTGTTCACATATCGATAGTCTTATACTATCCTCCTCTTTCCATTCTTTTTCAGAACAAATAGAACTGGCAATGTTTGTGGTGACTTGGAAGGTCAGATATATTCCTTCTTTAGTTAGTTTTTCACAAATGCCTGGACCTCTTTTTTCTCTATGCGGGATAAGAGATAGATCCTTTCTTTTCTAGGAACAAAGTCTGGTCTAAGATCTATGGCATGATCCCAGGGCTTCCTTGTCGGCATCCTTTTAGATTCTACTTTTCTGAATATCTTCAACCACTGATAGAACTGCTTGGGTACTATCTCTTCTACCTTTCTATGGTTTTCTCTCATCTCTTCTATCCTTTCTTTCTCCTCTATCATCTATCTTAAGTCTTTCTCATTATCTATTTCTGCTCTTCTTGCTTTTTTTCTTTTTACTATCTCTTTCTTTGCTATGTCTTTCTTCCCTATATATTTTCCACAAATAGATAGGCATTTTGTCATCTTAACTTCTCCTGTCTCCCAGTTGATCTCTGGATTGTGTGCCACCAGCCAGGGCATTCCTAAGATGACATACACCTTCCCTAGCTCACATACATCTAGTCTTACTCTTTCTACATGCCCTTTATAGTACACATTGGCCTTGGCTTCATGTGTTATTGCTTCTCCACTGTTGTTACTTCTATCCACATTTCTCACTCTTAGTGGTCTTTCTAACTTTTCTAACTTGAACCCTTCTCTCTCTGCCAACCTCTTACTCATAAACAACCCTATTGCTCCACTATCCAGTAGGGCTTTTACTGACATCCCTTCATGTATATCTATTTTCTCTAGCCCAATGTTGAGCTAGATCTCTCTTAGCGGTTTAAGTGTATGCCTCACTTCCCTCTCAATGTACTTGTCCAAATCCATTTTATTCAGACCATTGAGTATATTGTATTTATTTTGGGAGACCAGCTGAGGGCTTACTGATCTCCATCCTCTTTTGACTCCTCTTGAGTCCCTCTTCTGATACCTTTTGGATTTCTGCAATTTCTAGCCATATGTCCAAATACTCCACAGTTGAAACATCTCCAATCTTCTCCTCCCTAGGACCTTCTCCTATTCATATCCATTGCATTGGGGTCTCTTGCCCTGCCACCTCCTTGGTTCTAACCTTTTTGGAAGCCAGTACTTCTAAAACCTCCACTATTCCATTGAGGTCTGAATCCAGAACCTCTTACCACATTGAAACCTCCTCTACTGCTTTGGCCCCAAGGGAGTTTCTGCCCTCCCTGGTGCTGCGCATTTGGCCCCAAGGGTACCTGTGCTGCAGCCTCCCCCTCCAACACTCTTTTCTCTGCTCTACTCTGTCTAATATTGCGGTCCAACTTGACTGCCCTCTCCTGCCACTCCGTAATAGTGCTGGGTAGAGATTCCACCTCAGCCAATCTTCTTCTGATATTCCCATTCAATCCCCTTTTGAACTCCTCTACTAGTGATCTCTCTTCATAGCCACTTTCTCTTGCAGTCTTCTTAAAGAGCTGCACATACTCATTACAAGTCCTACTTTTCTGCTCCAACATTCTCAATTCATCTACTTTTCTTGACTGCTTATCAAACTCCCCAAACTCACTCCTCATTTTGGTGAACAATTCCTCCACTGTTATCACCACTGACATTCCTTGCATAATCTCTTCCAGAATATTTTCTTTCCATACTTCTGCCATACCTTCTTGCACATACAACAACATCCATGATATTTTCTCCCCCTCTATCCATCCTCCCAACTTCATACCTGCATACAGGCGGCATGCATTAATGAAACCTACTACTTTCTCCCTCTCTCCTTCAAAAATTGGAGGCTTTGCTACCTCTATCCCCCCTGCTCCATTCTGCAACAGCCTCTGAATGGCTGTTGCTTGCTGAGCCAGATAATACATCATCTGCTCAGGTGTTGGTTCATTTTGCTGTTGTTGTTGTTGGGGGTGACCCCTAGGTGATGATTGAGACATGGTGGCAGGAGGTAGTGATGGTGGTAGTGATAGTTCTTCTTCTTCTTCTTCTTTTTCTTCTTCTGAGGAGGTATAGATCTCCTCATCGGATATTGGCACAATCTTGACTCACTTAAAACTATGTCTGCTGGGGCACACAATTTTCTCCCAGCCAGACTGTAGTAACTTAGCCTGAGATGACTTAGCTACCCTCTAAGTCTGAGTTGACAAAGAGAACTTGATAGAGTTCTCATTTATTCATGTACACTACTTATACAATTATTACATAGTCGGTGCACCTATCTCCCACAATCACATGATCTTCTAGAACCTTCCATCATGTGACATGTGACATGTTACCATTGTCACTTCTCCCATCACATCTATCACACTTGTCATACCTGTCACCATGTCACAACCTACTTAGGTAAGAAAAGAAAATAAAAAGAAAATAAAAAAATGACTTAGGCATTTTAGCCAAGTCATGACATTACCTCCCTCTCAAGGTTTCTCGTCCTGAGGACTTATAGCTTGTAATACAGGTCCCATAGGTTTCCTATCTCATTGTTATCTTCTTTTGTCCAGTCTCTAAGTCCTGACTCCTCTTGCTTGATTTCTTTTTCTTCTTCCTTAATTGTCTCCATAGTTCTTCTTCCTCTAGCTTGTCCTCCTTTTTATCTTCTCCAATTTCTCTCAAGTCTTCCCCAATATTCTTTGTTGTATCTCTTATCTGACCACCCAAATAACTTTCTTGCCATAAATCTTCTAGGTAACTCTTTCCTTGTAAATATCCCTTTATTTTCCTCTCTTTCTTGCCTTTTATATCTCTATGATATTCTCTCTCAAATTCTTCAACTGCCTCTGCATTTTCTAAGTTTTCTCTTTCTTCCTAAGTGTCTGATTTCACTGTGAATCCTTTCCATCATACCAAGTATTTGTCTTTCCCCCTAATTCTCTGCTTGTTTAATATCTTCTCTACTTCCCACTCTTTTTCTCCCTTGATTATTACTGGAGCCAGTTGCTCCTTTCTCTACCCTTCTACCTGCTCTACATATTTTCATATCCTATTAACATTAACTACTGGGTGAATTTTTATTGTGCTAGGTAGCTGTAGTTCTACTGCATTTGATAATACTATTTTCTTAATCCTATAAGGACCCATGAATCTCTCTGTCAACTTCTCTGTTCATCTTCCCACCATCTGATACTTCAAGTCCTTGGTACTTAGCATTACTAAATCCTCCACTTTATATTTGTTCTCCTCCACTCTCTTTCTATCTGCATGCCTCTTCATCTCTTCCTGTGCCTTCCCCAATGCTGCCTTTACCTCTTCCTGTATTCCTTTCATCTTTTCTACAAATTTATGTACCCCCTTGTATTTTCCCTTCTTTCTCATCTCAAACCCCATTCTAGAATCTTGCCCATAATTTGCTTTGAAGGGCAACACTTTAGTTGATGAGTGCACCTTATTATTATATGCAAATTCTGCTGTTCCTAACCAATCTGGTCATTACTTCTGTCTATAGTCTATAAACATTTACAAGTATTGCTCCAGCTCTTGGTTCACCCTCTCTGTCTGTCTATCTGTTTGAGGGTGGAATACTGTAGACATTTTACTTTCAATCCCTAGTATCTGGTTCAACTCCCTCATTATTCCTGCTATGAATTGCAGTCCCCTGTCAGATATGATACTTTCAAAAAGACTGTGCAACTTCCATACATTGTCTCTAAACAACTTTGCTAGCCCCTCTGCCGATGTTCTTTCCATAGTAGGAGTAAAGTGGACTATTTTTGTTAATCTGTCAACTACTACTAAGATTGAATCATATCCCTGAGCCAGCAGCAACTTTGTTATGAAGTCTGCCGAAATATGTATCTATGGCTTTTCTGGAATAGAGTTGGGCATCAACTTCCTAGTAGATTACTCTGTGCAGTTTTTATTCCTTTGGCAGGCATCACATTCTTTCACATATTACTTCACCTCCTTGGTTACTCCTGGCCACCAGAAATTTCTAGTGATCAGTTCCACTGTCTTCCACTGCCCCCATGTCCTCCTATAGGTATATCATGATGTAGCCTAACTATCTCTGCTCTAAGCTTCTCATCCTTGGGTATATATATCTTTTCTTCTTTATACATAATCCTATCCATCTCTCTCCACTTCTCATCTCTCAGCACTTTTACTCCAGCTTGTTTCATCTCTTCCATAGCTTTTATTACTTCATCATCTCTAACCTTTGACTCTCTTACTTTCTCTAGCAAATCTACTCCTTCTATTATAACTTCCACCATCTCTGCTCTTCTAACTTTCAGCCACTCTAGTTTTACCAATACTTCATTCTCGTTGTCTCTCTCTACTCCCACTTCCCAGTCTGGTCTCCTACTCAGACTGTTTGCTTTTCCCATCTTACTTTCTGGAACATGTTTGAGCATAAAGTCAAACTTTAATAGGTATAGTGCCTATCTGGCTTGTCTATGGTTTAACTTCTATGTCTTCATGAAATACTCGAGATTTTTATGGTCTGTCCAGATCTCAAACTTCATTGTTGTTCCTTCCAGGAAGTGCCTCTATGCTTCTAAATCTCTGACTACTGCTAACATTTCCTTATCATGTATCTCATAGTTTCTTTCTGTATCACTTAGAGATTTGGAAATGAAAGCAACTGGTCTCCACAATTTATCTGGGCATTTCATTAACAATACTCCTCCAGTAGCATAGTTTGATGCATCTACTTCTACCCTGAACTCCTTGTCTAAGTCAGGTGCTGCTAATACTGGTCTGCTTGTAAAGATCTTCTTGAGCTCATCAAAGGCTCGTTCCTGCTCTTTCCCCCACTGCTACTTTACATTCTTCCTTGTCAGCACATTTATTGGTCTAGCCACCTTTGCAAAGTCTTTAATGAATCTCCTGTAATAATTTGCAAGACCCAAGAATTTTCTGATATCCTTGACATTTTTTGGCATAAGCCAGCTCAGTACTCCATCTATTTTCTCTTTCTCCATCTCTATGCCATTGGGCCCTATCACTACTCCTAGGAACCCAACCCTTCTTACTTTCCACATATATTTTTCTGGCTTGACATACAAGTCATTCTCTTTCAACCTTCTCAGTACTTCTTCTACTATCTTGTCATGCCCCTTCTCTGTCTCTGTCTCTACCAACACATCATCCACAAATGCTGCTACTTTGCCTTCATTTATCAAATCCCTCAAGATTTCATTCATCATTGCCTGGAATGTAGCAGGTGAATTTGTCATCCCAAAGAACATTACTATAGGCTCAAATGACTCTACATGTGTTGTAAATGCTCCCTTCCACTTATCCCTCTCCTTTATCCTCACATTATTAAAACCCCACTATAAATCCATTTTAGTAAATACTTTCTTACTCTCCATTGCATCAATAAGGTCTGTAATCAAGGGCAATAGATAATTGTTCTTTACTGTCTGATCATTTAGGCTATGGTAGTCCATCACCATCCTCTTACTCCCGTCCTTCTTGCCTATAAAGAATACTAGCGATGTTTGAGAGGACTTTGATGGTCTAATGTACCCCTTTCTCAGCTGGTCATTTACGAAGTTCTGGACCTCTTCCCTTTCATTCTTTGACAGTGGGTAGATCCTTCCTTTCTTTGGTTTAAACATCTCCTTGAGATCTATGGCATGATCCCAAATCTTCCTTGTTAGCATTCTCTCTGGCTCCACCTTCCCAAACACCTTTTTCTACTTTAAGAATTTCTGAGGAACCATTTCCTCTATCTTTCTGTGGTCTGCCTCGACTTCCTCTTCTCTTCTTCAATCTTCCTTATCATCTATTGCCCATCTAACTATCTTCTCCTCTTCTAGTATTACTACTTGTTTTCTCCTCTTTGCTTTTTTCTTTTTCTTTATCTTTATCTTGCTATTTCTCCTACATATAGATGGGCATCTCATCATCTTCACTTCTCCAGTTTCCCAATTGATTTCTAGGTTATGGGCTTGTAGCCATGGTATGCCCAATATAACATCTACTGCTCCTAACTTGCATACATCTATTTTGACTCTCTCTACATGTCCTTTGTAGTACATATTGGCTTCTGCCTCATATGTTATTGCTCTCCCACTATTATTACTACCATCCACATTTCTCACTTTTAATAGTTTCTCTAGCTTGTCTAGTTTAAACCCTTCTCTGGCTACCAATCGTTTACTCATAAACAGCCCAGTTGCTCTACTATCCAATAGAGCTTTCACTGCTACTCCTTCATGTGCATCTATCTTCTCTAGCCCTATGTTGAGCTAGATCTCCCTTAGTGGTTTAAGCATCCTTCTCACTTCTCTCCACTTACCCCCCTCTTTTGTTACACTTTTTGGAGTTTTACTCTGCATGCCACTCTGCTGTGCTTCTCCCCTTTTAGGGTATACTGCCACTCCCTAGTTCTTCCATGGTACTTTCTTCCCTGTTCTATACTCTAGACATAGGATCTCTCTCAACTCTTCCTTACATATCTCCTCATCCACCACCATATCCTTTCTTCCACACTTTGTGCATTTCACCTTTGTTCCTCTACCTGCTTCTCCTTCTTCATTCCTCTACTTCCATGCCCTTAGGCAATTGTCACACCATATATTGCTCAACTGGGCTTCAGGGAGAAATCTCTGCTCCCAGTTCTCTTGCATTTTTGTCCTCTTATACTCACATCCTCCACACTCCACATATGTTATTACCTCCCACTTAGTGCTCCATCCTCTCTCCTCTAGTGCTGTGCTTCTCAGGGGCATGCCCTGCACACTGCTGTACTTCTGCGCCTTTTCTCATAAGGGATGTACCAGCCTCCTCTCCTGCTGCACATTTTGTGGTCTTATCACATGTGCCACTTCCTCCTCTCTCCTCTTCTGCTTCTCTTCTTTCAGTTTTGGACACTCCCATTTGAAGTGCCCTTCCTCCCAACACCTGAAACATCTCACTACTTCTGTTTTCTGCTGCTTCACTTTAACCTCTCCTCTCACTCTACACTGCACCACTCTACTTGCTAACACCTCAAACTTATTTTGGGGAACCACTTTTCCCTTTTCCTCCCCTTCCTTATTCCTGCAGTTGTGGACCAGATGCCCAAACTTCTTATATCTCCAATACTTTCTTCCTTCTCCTCCCTCTAACTCTGCCCTTAACTTGGCAAGGGCCTTATTCTGGTTGAGCATGCTGCTCATAAGTTGGTTATATTGTTGAAGAGACATTGTGCTATGTCTCTGGAAAGTTGGATAGGGATTTTGATTTCACTAATTATACCTATATATACTACTAAGCACCACTCAGAGTTAAGGTCAGGTCTTGAGATGGCACCTGAGTTTGGGACCACCTTGCTACTGTCTGTTCCTAACTAACAGATAAGTCCCCTTAAGCCTAGGGCCCAGCTATGTCATAGTGGTTCTGGGTTGTACTACCCAGATACCAAGAAAGATGAGAGAGTAAGTTTGGTGGGGCTCTGTGATGAGCAGCACCAAAAAGTGGAATCAAATTCTGGTGTAGTAACTTAGCCTGAGATGACTTAGCTACCCTCCAAGTCTGAGTTGACAAGGAGAGCTTGATAGAGTTCCCATTTATTTGAGTACACTACTTATACATATTTTACTTGGTCTGTGTACCTATCTCCTGCAATCACATGACCTTCTAGAACCTTTTGTCATGTGATACTCTTGTCACCTCTCTTGTCACATATGTTACATCCATCACTATGTCACAATCTACTTAGATAAGAAAAGAAAATAGAAAAGAAAATAGAAAATGACTTAGGCATTTTTGCCAAGTTATGACATTTCTGGTGGCCAGGAGTGACAAAGGAAGTGAAGTGGTATGTGGAGGGGTGTGATTCCTGCCAGAGGAATAAGAACTGCACAGAGCAGTCAGCAGGCAAGCTGATGCCTAATTCAATACCTGAGAAGCCATGGATGCATATATCAGTAGATTTTATCACCAAACTGCCCTTGGCCCAAGGATACAATGCCATCTTAGTAGTAGTGAATTGACTAACAAAAATGGTTCATTTTATCTCTACTACAGAGAAGATATTGGCAGAAGGACTAGTTAGGTTGTTTAGAGACAATGTGTGAAAGTTGCATGGTCTACCTAAAAGTATCATATCAGACAGGGGACCACAGTTCATGGCAGAAATAATGAGGGAGTTAAACAGAATGTTGGGGATTAAGAGTTAAGGATGTTCATAGACTATAGACAAGAACAATAGCCAGACTGGTTGGAGATGGCAGAGTTCACATATAATAATAAAGTACACTCAGAAACAAAGACATCACCCTTTAAGGCAAACTATGGACAAGATCCTAGGATGGGATTTGAGGTAAGGAGAAAAGGGAAATATGAGAGAGCAGAAAAATTTGTAACAAAGATGAAAGAAGTATAGGAGAAAGCAAAAGCAACACTGGGGAAAGCACAAGAAGAAATGAAGAAATACACAGATAGAAAGAGAGAAGAGGCTGAGAAATACAAAGTGGGAGATCTGGTGATGCTCAGTACCAGAGACTTAAAGTACTAGATGGTGGGGAGACAAACAGAAAAGTTGACAGAGAGGTTCATGGGACCTTACAGGGTTAAGAAAATTGTATTATCGAATGCAGTAGAGTTAGAACTATCTAGTACAGTAAGGATTCATCTGGTAGTTAATGTTAGTAGAATACAAAAGTATGTAGGGCAAGTAGAGAGACAAAGGAAGGAGCAACCAGCTCCAGTGATCATCAAAGGAGAAGAGAAATAGGAGGTTGAAAAGATACTGAACAAGTAATGGGTTAGGGGGAAAAACAAGTACCTAGTATGGTAGAAGGGCTTTACAGCAAAATCAGACACCTGGGAAAAGAAGAAGAATTTAGAGAATGCAAAGGAAGTAGTCAAGGAATTTGAGAAAGAATATCATAGGGATATAGAAGATATTAGAAGACAAGAGAGAGGAGAAAACAAGGGAGTATTTACAAGAGGTGAGTTACCAGGAAGATTTACAGCAAAGAAGTTGTTTGGGTGGACTGATAAAAGGTATGATGAAGAGTACTGGGCAAGATTAGAGAGAAATTGGAGAAGATGGAAGGGAGGGCAAGTTAGAGGTAGGAGAACTATTGAGACAATCAAGGAGGAAGAAGAAGAAAATAAACAAGAAGGATCAGGACATAAAGAGTAGGCAGAAGAAAACAATGAAATGAGTAACATTTGCGACCCATACTATGAGCTATGAAAAATCCTCAGGATGAGAAACCTTGAGAGGGGGGTAGTGTCATGACTTGGCAAAACAGCTAAGTCATTATTTATATTTCTTTTCTTTTTCTTTTCTTTTAGTTTCCAAAGATTGGATGTGTGGGATAGCTGGATAGAAAGAGATGTGTGGGACTTTACAAATAACAGTAAATAGTAGAAAATATATAAGTAGTATACAGTAATTGAATGGGAACTCTAATAAGTTCTCCTTGTCAACTCAGACTTGGAGAGTAGCTAAGTTATCTTAGGTTAAGTTATTACACAGATGGTGGGAAGGAGAATGGAGAAACTGATAGAACAGTTTGTGGGGCCTTATAAGGTCAAAGGGGTTGTCTTGACCAATGCTATAGAATTAAAACTACCTAGTTCAGTTAAAATACATCTGGTAGTAAATGTAAGTCAAGTACATCTATACAAATCCCAGGTAAAAGGGCAGAAGAAGACTCCACCAAAACTAGTTATTATTGAAGGGGAGGAAGAGTTCAAAGTAGAAAAAATATTGAACAAAAGAGTAGTTAGAGGAAAAGAAAAGTTCTTGGTACGATGGAAAGGATATACAGCAAAAGCAGACACATGGAAAGGGAGGGAGAATTTGAAAAATACAGAGGAACTGGTTAAAGAGTTTGAGAGGGAGTATGGGAAAGAAGCCAAAGAAGTCAGGTGACAGGAAAAGGAAGAGGAAGAAAAAGAATTCAGTCAGGAACTACCAAGAGAGTTTACAGCTAAACTGGTATATGGATGGGAAAAAAAAAGAGAAGAAAATTGGAAATGATGGAAAAATTCCTTGGAACAAGGAATCTTGAAGGGAGGGCCATGTTATGAGATAACTCCCAAGAAGGAAACTATCTCTTATACATTCGTTAATCTAATAGGAAACATCCAAGAATATAACACAAGAAAGTTATAAATAGCATGGGAAGGATTATGTAAGATATATATAGTACTTAGTAAGGGTTATGTGATTATAGAAGATAGGTATACAGACCAACAGACATTTGTATAAGTAGCTACCAAAATCCAATGGAGAACTCTATTGAGTTCTTTCTAAACATCTATCTTGGGTGAACTCTAAGTCTTCACAACTCCACATTAACAGTAGGATTTGGAAAGCATATGCTCCATCCTAAAATCCATAAGCCCTCTGGCCATGTACCACTTCTCATCAAAATAGACATTAGAAAAGAAAACATTGATATTATCATACAATCCATAAGAAAGAACAGTGATGAGGAGAAGGATTTCATTGAAACCATCAAGCCAAACTTCAGAATGCTAGATATGATATCAATGGCAAGCCAAACAGACCTACAGGTATATACCAACCAACTCTCAGACATCTTTAATAAGGCTTGGAAAAACACTTAAAACTTAAATACATCACAAAACACTCCAAGAAGTGGTAGAACCGGGAGTGCACTAACAGCCTTCACAGATATCATAGACTAGGAGACCTCTAGAGTTAGAAGATATTCAAAATGACAATATGAGAGTCCAAGAGAAAGTTCTTTGATGAAAAGATCTATGAGATCACATTATCTAACAAGAGACCATAGGATCTCATGAACTGGGTCAAGAAAAAAACTCTCCCAGCTATCAAATCCATTATGTTCAAAGGCCAACCATGTAATAGCCTACCATCATTATGGAAAGGACTTCACTCATTGTACAACTTAGCAGAGAACTATACTATCGACACAAGATTTCTAAGTAAAGTGCCTCAATGCAAAGCTTTTGAATGGCCCCCCTTCTCGAGACAAGAATTTAAAAATGCCATAGCTAAGTACTCATCCTCTTCTACTCCTGGTCCAGATCACATCTCTTGGAGACACTTGAGACCCTTAATCAACAATGACAAATGCCTTGGTAAAATTGTCTGTATAGCTAACACTTGCATCACACTAGAATACTGGTCCTCACAATTCAAAGAAGCCAAGTCAGTAATTATACCCAAGCCTAACAAGGATTTGTACAACACCCCCAAGATGTTCTATCCTATAGTACTACTCAATATAATGGGAAAACTCATCAAGAAAGTAATAAGCAATTGCCTTCAATTCCATATGGCCCAAAATGGCTTTCTTGATTCAAATTAACTAGGCAGTATAAGACAACATTCAACTATTGATATAGGCATCTACCTCACTTATCTTATCAGAGTGGGGTAGTTAAAACAATACCATACAAGTGTAGTTGCTTTCAACATCGCCCAATTCTTCCTGTTTCTTAATCATACCTTCCTTTCTATATATCTAAGAAAAGTGGGCCTCAATACTAACATCACTAACTTCTTCAACAGCTACCACTCCAATAGATCAACTTTGTACACATGGAACAGATTTAAATCACCAATCTTCACCACAAGCATTGGAGTAGGACAAGACTTAGCCCTCTTACCCATCCTCTCTGCCATTTATATGTCTCCAATCATAAAAACATTCAAAAAAGAATAAAAAATCTAAAATAAAAAATACTGTCTGATATTCTATCTTTTGTTGACAATGGTCTTCTTATTTTCAGGAGAAGTGTCATGACTCGGCTAGAGGAGAAAGATATTTCAGACATTGTGGACTTGTACTATAATTGGATGGACTAAAATGGACAAGAATCTATTTATAGAAAGGGCTAAATATAGAACAGAGAT
>Ga0154008_100033_pt1 | contig 29135 bp, 28 predicted proteins | sample TSNJ092MetaG_FD_104711 | JGI IMG/M metagenome (GOLD analysis project Ga0154008, IMG submission 104711) | Attine ant fungus gardens microbial communities from New Jersey, USA - TSNJ092 MetaG | ecosystem: Host-associated > Fungi > Mycelium > Unclassified | place: USA: Connecticut, Klassen Lab...
CGACCAGCATGCAAAACAGGGTGCAATTCATCCGCTACAGACATATTGTTCACCGTATAAGAAGGATTCCCAAACGTTGATCGAAGAGGGGAGGCGTTTCGACTTCTGCTCGAGCGCGATGAATGGGTCATTTATTTAAAATCAAGCTCAAGTGTGAGTTTTGATAAGGGAAAGAGAGATAGATACCTATATATATCTATACGATTCGTTCGTGTGGAAAATATTAAAGAGATGTCTAAAAAAAACTCACCTTATTCGGGGGGGGAGTAGCGTTCGTTACCTTCAAAAAGAAACGACACCATACAAGGGATCAAAAAGACCCGATTTATCAGAGAATGCTTATCTCCTCCGTTTGCACTGGACAAACACACCCTTGGATCGTGACTGATAACAAATCACACCACATAGCAGCGTCTTTTTTTATTCATAAATTGTAATGCGGTGGCTCGAAGCAGTCCGGCGACAGAATACAAATACTCTACAATAAGTAAGAACGAAGAGCAAGGAAAACTATAGTGAACCTAAAGAAACAAGGAACCTAACAGGAGTTGCCCGAAGCCAACCAACTACTTTGTACAAGAAGATAGAAATCATACCAAGGTCAATGTAGGAAGAAGTGCTTCATGATCTCATCCTTCAAAAAGACAAAAAAATTCCTTGATCATTAACGTTACCTTTCACCAATATGTGACGCCCTCATTTCAAACTTCATCATCACATGAACAACTGATTCTTTCATATTCGGAAAAAGAGCCTTTTGTTTGTACTCCTCGTCAAACTCGCTCCCTGTTTTTTTTAAAAAACCAATACATCTCAGAACTCGTTAGAAAGGAATCACACTAGGGGTTAAATCCCAGGAGACAGAATTGTAGAAATATAATTTAAAAAAGCCCTCCAAGGACAAACTCAGTACTAAAACGAGGAAAAAAGGGAATACAACTGCCAATATAAGAACCCAAGAAATCCCAGAGGCCATAGAAAGGGTAGCACACTTAGCTGAACCGCCACTCCGACCAAAAAAAAAAAAGGAGGAGAGAGAGAGGTATTACTAGTTTTTTTGCCCTATCTGCCTTTGTAGCAGTGAGGCCAAGTGCGGGATTTTTCTGCGTAGGTCGGGGGTTTGCCCCAAGCCCACTTCGCACTGGTCTACCAATTCTCCCTTACCGACAAAAAAATCAAATTTTCTTACAAACCCAGAAGACACTCTCTACCAATCTTCAAGGCAAAGGCAAAGGAGAAATACCCCCACACATCCATTCACCTTTGACAACAAAAAAAAGACCAGCACGATCTCAAATAAAAATAACACTTAAACGACCCATCCTACATCGACTCCAACTCCTCCACTTTAATCTCTTTCCTAATCACCTCCACTCTCTCTCCCACACTCTCAAACCACCTCATCGCCTCCTCTCCATCTCCTCACTCTTCTTAACCTGCCGCTGTCTCTCCTGCAGCGCAACCCCAAACCTCTCCCTCAAATCCCAACACGCCAATCTCAACACCTTTCTCGTCTCCTTACCCACTCTTTCCGTATGCCCGTCCACAAACCCTGGCGTACACAAAGACGCCCCAGAACGCGAAGACAATGGTACATAGACAGGGGAGGAGGACGCCAATAGTTGTTGACGATGCGCTCGCACGACTTGAGATCGCACTCGTCGACCAATCGTGCATGGGATAGTTGAAGGCAATTCGAAAACAAGGTATGCTCCCAGTCCGATTGTGGTCACGCCCAATACCGGTGCGATCCAGCTCTTCGAAGATTCGTTGGAGAACAAATCACCTAGACGAAGAATACCTTCAATCACACCACGAGCACCAATAGCCTGTCCTCCAACCATCGTCAAAGCACCTAGACCGAGACTAAGCACGCTGAGAGCCGCTGGACTTGGGCCTTGGTCATCGTCGATGTCGATTTCGTCCGAGCCGTAGGTAACAAGAGACGAAGAAGAGGAGTTGTGCTCGGTATTGGAAAAGTAGAGCATGAACTGGTACTTGACGTCAAATAGATCAAAGACCGTCGTCTCGAGAAATTCAGGACGGGAAGCAAGACCTATACCGAGACCGTGTGTAGCTCCAGCCACAACTATTTTCCTGCGCTTGCTAGCCTTATTCGCACGTCGATCACTTGAAAACATGGCCTCTGGAACGAAAACTTTGCGACTCCGCTCGACGCCCTCGGGTAGATATTCCTCTCCAAATGCTTGGACCTTGTCAACACCGATTTTTGTGGACGCTCTGGCGTCTTCTTCGGCGAGTTTGACGGCACCATCGATACTAGCGAGCAAGGCCTTCCTAACGTCCCTGGCATAGTCCCAAATTCCGAGAATGCCGGGGTAAGATGGCAAGGGGATGGGAGGATTGGAGACACCCAAGACACCCGATCCAAAGCATCGACGAGAATTGATTTGGTGTTGGAAGAGGCGAGAGAAGCGTGGTCTTCTTCTGTGGAGTCGAGAGAGGTTTCGAGGGCGTCATAGGAAGCATCAAGTTTTTCCAGGATAGGGCGGGAATGGGAGAGCTCAGTACGGGCACTTTCGAGTTGTGCAGAGGCAAAGACGGCGTTGGCACTGGAAAGGAGACCAACGTCTGAGAGTATGTTGCGGAGATAAGTGGCAACGGGTAAAAGCTTTGACTTTGAACGTTTGACAAGGACATTGACTGAAATGACCTGGGAAGATGAAAGAGAAGTAGATCCCGTTGTCTGAAAACTGGACTGGGAATCCGACACGGAGGTGAATAGCCTGTGAGAGCTTTTTTGGTCTTTATGACTATTATGACTAGCCATTTGGGGAATTTGTCTTTTTCGCGGGAGGGTGTGGCTGAGAACCAAATTGCAATTAAATCTGCTGACAACACCCCATCATATCTAACACGTGACATTCCGCTAATATCCTTATCTTGACTCCTCTCTCATATACAACTTTTGGACTATCTTCGCGTCTTTTACAGTTCTTACTCGCCTTGTTTTCTCTTTCATTTTGAGTTCCTGTGTTTACCTATTGGCTATGCTTGTCAAAGTCTTCAAGCCACTTGTTATGTCACCATCGTTAAGACGTCCACTACCACTAAATTCTTGTACTCATTTCCCAAGTGCCAGTGGCAGCAATGGAATTTTGGCAACATTCTCTCCTGTGGCCAGGAGATGCCTTAGTATGGATTTCCGTCAAGAATCTCGCAACGAGGTTCAGCAGCAGAGAATCACCCCTGAGCATGCCGTCATTTCGACGTTTGATTTATTTAGCATCGGAGGTTTGCCTCACTCTCTATATTCGATATTATTGAGAGATTGAAGCTTATGATATAGTCGGTCCATCCTCATCGCATACTGTCGGCCCTATGCGTGCTGCCAGGATTTTCATCATGGACTTGAAAGAACTCAATCTGCTGGCAAAGGTACCCGTCGTCTCACTTCCTAAATCCTGATACATTGAACAGTGAATTGGGTGAAAGGTGGCCACTGTCAAGATAAACCTGTTAGTCACCTTTCATAGTATTTGGTTTCCTTGCTGACACGGTCTCTGACTGCAGATATGGATCATTAGCTGCGACTGGTAAAACTTCCCTAACTATATTGTTAAGACTCAGAAGGATTAATTTTGAACGTAATCCCTGTTTTATTATCATGTTGGACTTGTGCCAACGCAAAACAGGAAAAGGGTGTGCATTGCTTTCCATAACACACATACCGTGCCCCTTCTCACCCCGTTCTACATAGGCATCATACTCCACAGGCCATCCTCTTAGGTCTTGAAGGTGAATGCGTCACTTCTGGATCACGCGATAAGTACCAGTCTGACCTTCCTGCCGCCCCTAAAAATATGATGTCACCACCTGCAGGTTTCGATCCAGAAACGGTAGATACAGGAACTACTCCATCACGATACACCGACATCCTCCAAACTAAAAAATTGATGCTAGGCGGTACTCACAGGATTCACTACGATATGGATCGAGATATGCTGTGGCGCTACGATATCGTCTTGGATACTCATCCTAATGGAATGAGATTCAGTGTGTTTGATGAAAATGGGGATCTATTGGCTACAAATGAGTATTTTAGCGTCGGAGGTGGATTTGTCGTTAATGAGAAGACTGAAGGTGGGTTTATGCGAGTAAGTGAGGAACTTCATTTCTGATTGATCCTGGGCTTGCACATATAGTGGACGAGAATTTGTTCTATGAAGGGGTTGACAAGAAAACGGTTCACGGAGCTAGGTTATATCAGAGTCATTTGCTTAGCAATCCTTCATTGGGTACTTTTCTGATCGCATAAAACTCAAGGCTCCAGTACTAACATCAGCAGTGTGTCCCTCTTGTTTTACATTCTCCGATGTCCGGACCTCAATACGGTGCTCAAATGGTATAGACCAACAGTGGGGTCTCCAAACCAATTATAGAAGACAATATACAGTATGCCAACAATCTAGAACCGCCATACCCGTTCGATACAGGTGCCACTCTTCTCGCTCTCACTGAGAAACATAATGTAAGCGGAGCTTAATTAGGTCACTTTACTGACATAAACCCTTTGCTCAAATTTATCTTTTACTCTCTGAACAGCTAAGCATTGCGCAGATCGTGCACGACAATGAGGTGAGTCGTAGAATATGAAATTTGCACACACACTAGCACCAAGCATGTACATATGAGGTATGCTGACGCTATTTGATCCACAGAAATTTTTTGGTTATACAGAGGAAGAGGTTCACAAGAAAGTATGTATGCATCTCATGATATCAGAACTTAATCAGATGCTCTGAAAATGAATAGCTAATGAAAATCTGGCAAATCATGGACGAATGTATTCGAGCAGGTGTTTCCTCGACAGAACGTATACTTCCTGGACGACTTAAATTAAGAAGAAGAAGAGCACCAGTACTGTATAGACGATTGATGCGTGGGTGAGTATTCTATCCTGAGTCTATTTTCTCCACCCGAGCCCTTCTTGCTGCACGACTGTGGTCCATTCATCAAGCTGTAAACTTCAATGAGGAGCATCGTATCCATTTCTACTTCCTGTTTGTCTGGTTCATCTTTCTTCCCCGCACTATGATCCAGACATTCTCCTCTCCCAAATCTTGGCTCTAGTTCTGTTGGTTTCGCGACAATATTTATTGTCAAATATTCATATAGATACCTTTTTCCTGTTTTTTTTTTTTCAGAACTCTGATCGAGACACTTTTTTCCCATACGAGACATTTGACCATTTTTCCTGCTACACTTTTCCTGCCCTCAGTCGTATCAAAAAGTGTTTAGATGCATCTACCAACTGATGATGATGACAATGAAATGATAGCTATGCATCACTCTGTCCTTTGTCCTTTGCTCTTTACTCACCTGAGCCCTGAGTCTTGAATGTTCCTGTGCAGGCTCTTGGATGTTGATGGTCACTGATCATTTTTTGTTTTTCCAAGCTTTCTCAAGTTATGACACACGCTGACCAATCCCTATATTGGTATAGATTTTATCCTGGAGTTACTTCCTCGTCCGATATACTGGCTACAGGTCCAGATTATGGTCCGGTGGCTGATGCTTTCTCCGGCCTACGCTTTGATCCCAAGCTACCAGCACCATCAACGACGTCTACAGTAGTTTCAGAGGAAACCCATAAGAATTTTGATGAGCTTGATGAAGAGCAAGATTTGTCTTTCACCGATTTTGAGACGGAACGGACTTGAGCAGAAAGTCAAGCTGCAATGAGAACAGCAATTTTTGCGAAGTTGAAACGCGTACCCAAGATTGTTGGGTCTGTGAATCATGCTATCATACCTATGCCTCCCGTGAGTCATTTTGTGCTTCCATCACATTACTGGCCGGTTTTGCATTTTGGTCATTCACTCACTGATGTTCTGTTATCGGGTTACATTCCTTGATGTCTTATGATCCTGGACATTTCTCACTTCACTGCTTCCTCAACAATTGTTCTTGAATACCTCGAACTGTTCTCTTACACCCTCGTCGCTCGGTACCGGAACAACATCCAATTTCATCATTCTAGAGAAAAACAGTCATCCCGGCTATGGATTTTTTATCATGTTACGCCATTGCGGTCAATGAAGTTAATGCTTCCGGAGGGAGAATTGTCACTTCTCCAACGAACGGCGCTGCGGGTGTTATACCCGCCGTTCTGAAATACATCGTCGAGGTGCGTAGTATTCCATCTGGGATTCTGCGCACAGGATGTGCTGATTGATGTCTTGCATCGGAAAACTCGTCGTGGTTTTGACTGCACTTGGACGGCCGGTATGCAATTGGGATGCTTATGTGTTTCTGGTTGAATCATGACTGTCTCCGCCATTTTCATCTGATCGATTCGTGATTGATTGGGCGGTTGGTCGTTCCAAGTTTGCCAGTGATGACCCTATCAGGAGTATTGAGACATTCTTGTTGACGGCCGCTGTAAGTGGACTTCTCTTCCTTTTGCTTCTTTTGAATGTATCGCTGTAATGTTGGTTCATTCATGTACGGCACCTGTATCTTTTCACGGCATCCCCAGCTCCCTCCTGCCTCATGCTCCCTTCCTCTTTCCTGCCTGGATCCTGGTATTCCATGTGCTTCTGTTCTATTTCCAGCTGGACTGTTTGATATGACCAGTCATACTCTTATTCTCAACTGATAGAATTTTGATGTTGGAGCATGTTTCTAATACCTTATTTTCTTCCATCTTATACAGGCCATTGGGATGCTATTTAAGCGAGGAAGTACTATCTCTGCTGCAGAGGGCGGCTGTCAGGCAGAAGTTGGCGGTGGGTCATTTTCGTTATTTCCATTACCCTATCGGTATTTTGATCTTAACTGTGTGCTGTCTGGGTGAATAGTTGCCTGCTCCATGGCCAGTGCGGGATTTGCTGCTTGCATGGGTGGTACGCGCCTTCAAAACTCTGTGCTAAATATTGACTCAATCATGTTGTCACTTATACAGCCTCGCCAGAGACGGTGCTTCAGGTAAATTCACCCCACGAGTTTTGTTATTCCAGAGATAGCTGAATTGTAACGATTGTTCTTCACTCAGGCGGCTGAAATCGGGATAGGTGAGTATACCTATCAGTGTTCATCTTTACTTGAACTAATTGGAACCTCCTATCTCATACAATGTAACATTGGACTGACCTATATCAACCTGCCCTTGGACACACGGAAAACAACCTTTTCCTCTGTCTTATGCTGACTTATACTTTTGTCCGGTAATCGGGTTACCAACCTGGTCCACGAACCTTACATTTCTACTCCCGTTATACTTAGAACACAATCTCGGTCTCACTTGCGACCCTATAGATGGACTAGTCCAGGTGCCTTGTATAGTGCGTGATTCCTTTTCTTGGTAGATGCTGAATTTGACTGTATTTCCACAATTTTCTACGTTGGTTCTGTATCTATCTGAATGCATTTACCGGTGTCATACACCAATCCGCATGCTCTCGGGATGTTCTGTTCTTTAATGTGGTGCATGATTCAATCTTTGTCGATGGATGGACATAGGCTATGGTTTTCTGTGGGGCCTTAGGAAAGAAACAGTTTGGGAGGCAAGTAGACATTTCTTAGTGCTACTCCCATGGAGCTCACTGTGATGTTTATTATCCTTTATTGCAACCTTGCTTCTTGAACTGGCTCTGAAACGACATGTGTTGTCCCGCTGAACCTGTTGTTTCTGTTACCTTCTTATATACCTCACATGGTTCTCTCATGGAATATCGGCTTCTAATTCTCAAATTGCGGCCGAACTATTTGACCCGACGGTCCCTGGAACTCTATCTTGGATTCGTACTGTCATTGGTGGAAACAGCTGTGAAAGCAGTCACGGCTGCTCAGCTTGCTATAGCAAGCCTCGGGATTCATAGCGTTACTCTTGACGAAGCTATCGAAGCAATGCAGCTTACGGCGGCAGACATGAGTACCAAATATAAAGAGACGAGCCTTTCTGTAAGCACTAATTCTCTATTCTTATTGATTTGCTGGACTGCTGATTCCAATAATCCTTGTTCATATTGGCTCAATCTCAATGCATCTCATCAATTTTCGCTGAAATAAAAATAAATCTAGGGACTTGCGGTGGGTAATCATTTCACTAGGCTCACAATGGCTGCGCAAGGTCGTCATCAGTGCCATGGAGTGCCATGGTCATATAGTCAATGATGACCCTGCCTCAGTTGCAGCACATGCAATAGAATAGTGCATCTTTTCACTATACCCAAGTCCAGCCTTGGGTATCTTTCTGTTGCTGACACCCTGCACTTCGGCAGTGGTAGATCCTGCGCCAATCTGAGATAACTTGATCTGACTTTGCATTGGTGTAAATGTTACAGATGACTGTGAAGATCCCTCTGACTGTTCCTGCCTGGTGCGTTGTCAGCTTTTTGGAACCATGACCAAGATACTCTTATTGTCTACCCTTACACTGATCTAGTGCTGATGTAAATTGTGGTCCCTTTTTAGCTGATGACTATATGTTTGAGAGGATAGAGGTCATAATGATGATTAGTAGCTTGAGGGAGAAACAAGAAAGTTGATATGATTTGCTACATATTATAAAAAAGGCAGGGATAAATGTGTCATATACCATTTCCAATGGTCTTCCAATGTTCTAACAGATATCCAATTTTTCTCTATCTCATTTTATTTCTTTCCTTTTTCTTTTACTAAATTCTTTTCCATTACGTTATTCAATTTTCTGAAGATCTCCTACTTCCAGTGGCTAACTATGACTAGTGGCTAACCAGTACTTGTTAGCTATACTGCCCAAATGTTTGCTTGTTTTGACTAATGGTAGTACTCAACAGATAAGATATGAATACTTTCGCTGGGCGTCTATTAGAATGGATATTTTCAGATGTGATATACAGTATACACTAATGTCGCCTATAGCGTTGCAAATGTGCACGCTAATATTTGTCAACAGAATGTCTGATGAAACAACCGAACACTAAAAGCTGTATTATGAATGGCTAAACACGGAGGTGCATTCCAACCTAGTGGCAGTCAGTCCTGGGATGTTTCATAGACCAGAAGAAATCACTTCACGAATCATCATCGCTAGAGATGGCACGATCCCTGATGTTTGATCTACTGGTTTAGTAGATACATGAGAATAGAATCGTGGATGTCTGTAAATTATTGTTTGATTTTCCTGGGGCCTTAAGACCGAGGTTTCGGATTTTGTGGTGCTAGATAACCGACTGATGACTCCATAGTAGTCGCGGACGAGAGGGAATGATGGGTGCCCAGCGAAGGAAATCCTATGTTCATTGACACGGTGAGCAAGTCGAATCACCAAGTAATGCCAGTCGCTCCATTTGAAACCAGCTGCTTCACTAAATTTTTATGTCACGTTTATCTGTCTAATGACGTTGAGATAGATTAGTAAATCACAAGAATATTTTTCACGACAGTAGAAGATAGGAGCAAAACCAGAGCGATCGGAAAGTGTTATTATTGATCCTTCTTGAGACCGGCTTCTGTGCCCTTCTCCATCCTGGCAAACTGACGGACGTCTTGTCGATGTACATACTCCTGCCCGGCCTGGAGACAAGTGTAAGAATGGAAAATCAAACAAATAAATAACCAAGAGAAAGCGGCAGTAGGTCATACCTGAAGTGCCAACACGGCCAGCAGGCAAACTATGATGATTACATTTCCTGCGCAAAGGACGCACAAAGCTTGTACTTGGTCTTGTTTCGTTTCCTCCTGAAGTGGAGTCACGACTGTTCGCAGTGACGGGATTGTAGCCGTTACGTAGAGCATAATGCTGAAGACATAAGCAACTGTCGATCAAAATGAAGGATGCCAACATCGACATAACATGAGTACAGAGCACACGATTCAGAGTGACGCGTCATGGTATCATACCGAGACTTGACCCATCAAAGAACACAGCACTCTCATCCCATTTGTGTAGCTTGGAAAGTGTGCCGATGAGGCCTATACCGATCATTCCATGGAGGAGAGCCTGGGTGACAGGAACACAAAGGTCAACCACCGCAAGAATTCGCTGGTTCTCTTGTACCTTGATTGCAGGTGGAACATTGAAAAACGTGGCATAGAACTGAAATCCGTCCATGACTACTTCTTCAGTCAAGCCTGCAGCTCCCCATAAAATCCGATGATCAACATTAAAGGAGATGAACAAGACACCTATTAAGCAATATACAACGAAGCAGTTGGAGATGACATAGGGCGGAACATTGATAAGTGGCAATCCGAGTTATACTGTGAAGTAAATTCTCACCTAGAAAGAAGGAGACGGGTGCTAGAACAGCTGCTTGCCTGAAGCCCATGAATTTGGATGGGTGAGAGACTATCAACCTGAGGGAAGGGCCATTCCAATCATCGCTTCTTTCTCACACACCATCACCGATGGTAAGAACCTGCGAATACACTTGTTTCTGTGAACCCCATATGCATCCCCCAAAACCTAATAGACGTCAATACAATAGGAGGCAACAACCTCCAAGAACTAACTGCCAGGTCCAGTTCATAGCAGCTCTGTTTCATCAGTGGACTACCCAACCCGAGTGGAAGCCCATTCTGTGGGTCATAGGCCGAACAGATGGATGTAAAAGTAGGCACGAGTGCGAGTATACACGCCCCCTCCAACGTGCCCCCCATAGACCCCTTGCATATATCTTCAGTGTCCATCACCAAGAGACTAATCACATAGAGCCTGTCACGGACACTCAGAAAGACAACACAACCGACAACGGCCCTAGCCCCCCACTCCCTAGGCAACATCGGCAACAACATCACTCGCTAGGACCATCTGTCATCCCACACCTGTGGGATGGAGGCTTTGCTGCTACCTCGCTCTTTGGGACTAATGAATTTCTAGCTAGCGACACCAAGAATATTGCATACTCATTTCAGCACATAGCCATATTCATTAAACAAAGGAATATCACCGGAAAAAGCATCGGTAACTTCCCTCAACTTCAAGAATTCAGTTTCCCTGGGAGTTCATCTCAGCAGTTTATGAAGCAGGTTGGGATCACTTCACAACCAGCACTAATGGCAATTCTTTCAGAGCAATAGTGGCCAATTAATTCAAAAGGCCTGCCTAGTTGCAACCCCAAGAAGGTGTTGAGGGCTAGTAAAGGCTTATGACCACAGGTGAGTGCAAGGTATAAGGTACTTGTGCCTGTAGTCAGTCGTGCCTATGGTAGCACTGTCCATGCAGTATCTGCCCTGAAGGGCCTATAGACCCAGACTTAACATCTTTTGTCACTGTCTAAACTTCACTTTTAAGCTCTTTTGAACTCTATTCTCAAGAATCATAAATTAGTAAGTGACCATTTGTAATAGAAATATTAAGTTAGTCATTAGATTGGCAATTTAACTTTTGTTTCAAAACTACTTGCAGCTAAGAGAGTTGGTATAGAGGCTGGCTCAATTCTTAAGGTTGTAAAATGTACTCTCAACCCAAATACTAATTGGAGACTGTGGTCCTTAACAGAAGGATAAGTCAAAAAATTGTCCTAATGAGTAGCTACTTTTTTTAATTGATTGTAAGCCAAGTTCTCATCCAAAAGCTATGAGTAGGAAGTCATTTTAAAGCTAAGATAAAGTTGTATTAGTAATATATCTCTGATATCTTTTTTTAGTGTTGCCTACAAAGACTCAGTTGTGCTAACTTGAGTCCTACTCCTTATCTGAGCTGACAAGAAGAACTCATTGGAGTTCTTATTCAATTATTGTACACTACTTATACACAATTCCTATTTACTTGTATTTGCAAAGTCCCATATATCTCTTCTAAGTTACTTTCTCTCATGCATCCACTGATTATATAATTAAAGAAAAGAAAAAGAAAAAGAAATAATAACTTAGCCATTTTGGCTAAGTCATAATACCACCCTTCTCTCAAGATTCCTCATCCTAAGGATTTTTCACAATTTGTCATATGAGTTCTATAGGTTATCCATCTCATCATCTTCATTAGTCTATTCCCTAATTTCTGATTTCTCTTGCTCAGTTTCTTTTTCTTTTTCCTTGATTGTTCCCATAGTCCTTTTGCCTTTAACTTGTCTCCCTTTTCATTATCTCTAGTTCCTTTCTAGTCTTGTCCAATACTCCTCATTGTATCTTTTGTCTGACCATCCAAACAGTTTTCTTGCTGTAAATCTTCCTAGTAGTTCTCCTCTTATAAATATCCCTTTGTTTTTCTCTTTTTCTTATCTTCTTATATTCTTCATATCCTTTCTATACTCCTTTTCAAACTCTTCAACTGCTTCTTTAGCATTACCTAAATTCTTTTTTCTCTCTCAAGTATCTGACTTTGCCATAAACCCTTTTTATTGTACTAAGTACTTGTCTTTTCCCCTGACCTATTGCTTATTCAGTATCTTTTCAACCTCCTATTTTTCTTCTCCTTTGATAATTACTAGAGCCAGTTACTCCTTTCTCTGTCCTTCTACCTACCCTACATATTTTCATATCCTACTAACATTAGCTACCAGGTGTATCTTAACTGTAGCTGGTAATTCTAATTCTACTGTGTCCACTAATACAATTTTCTTAATCTTGTAAGGGCCTATAAATCTCTTAGTCAACTTCTATCATAACTTGACAAAATGGCTAAGTCAATATTTATTTTCTTTTTCTTTTTCTTTTTTTTTTAGTTTCTAAAGATCAAACATATGAGATAGTTGAATGGAAAGAAACACACTGTCATGAGTCAACTTAACCATGACCAAAAAATAACATGTCAGGGAACTGAACTAGTACCCTACTTGGACTTGTAAGATAAATTGACCTTAGGTGAAGTTAAACTAGTGACCTGTTGGACACTTGTAGAATAGCATCAGAGTAAATGAGGACAAATAGCTAAACTATATAAGTAGTATAGCTCAATTGATTGAGAACCCCATCAAATTCTCTTTGTAACCCTCAAAGAGTCTAGTCTCTAAGTCATCATAACTAAGTAGCACAACAGAAGAACTGGATATCTATTCTCCAGTAACTGCTCACCTCAAGCCTTCACTACTCTTACTCTCATATCACTCTTGACTAGTGATCATTACAACTACTAGTTTATTTTCTCATAGTTGGACCCTAGACTTAATGGCCAGTTAGGGACCAATGGTAGAGGAATGGCCCTATACCCTGACACCATCTCCAAGACCTGACCTTCTTCTTCTTAGGTGGTGTTGTTTGTAGTTACTTATACCTTTTCAAACTTTATAACCTTATACTAAAGGTCCATTGTAGCCTATACATGCAGAGAAATAATGTCAACCCCTTAAGAAGACACTACTAGAGTAGAGATCCTCTTTTTAGAGGCAGTCATATACATATTTGATTAGGGCAGTAGCTAGTAGAGCAGTAGGATATTTGGTTGGGTGAAAACTTGAGCACCCAACAAGTGTAGTAGTATTTAGCTTAAGTCAAAAATGCAGAGAGCCACAGCATGATGAGCTCCTTAATAACAATTGAAGGAATGAAAGAGATACAATAGTAGTTGGAAAGAATAGCAGAAACAAAAAGACAAAGAGAGAAAAGAGAAAAAGAGAAAAAGATACCATCTATACTATAGGCAATAGTAATAGCTCAAGGAATAACCTTGACAGAGCTGGTAGTAAAGGCAGAGAGGGAACAAAGGGAGCACAAGAAGGAAAAGAAGGAAGAGTACAGAGAGAGAGATAAAAGACAGCAGAAGGAAAAGGAGATAGTAAAAGAAAGAAAAAAAGAAAGGAGACAGAGGAGCATAACCTAAGGATTACACAAGAGGAGATAGAGATGCATAGGGAATACAAGAGAGATAGGAGGTATAGGAGTTGTAAGTGATTTGGACACTTGGCCTACCACTGTAAGAGGTTATGATATCAGAAGCAAAAGGTAGTAAGTGAGAACAGATGGACTGCAATAAGCAGTTAGATGATGCAGACAAGAGTAGGAGGAGGAATTGTAGGGCAGATATGTAGCCAAAGAAGGAGATAAGGTGCTTCAAATGCTGGGGAAAGAAGCACTTCAAGTGGGAGTATCCAAATATTGAGAAAGAACAAAGGAAGAGACAAGAGAAAAAGGCAGTGCATATGACTAAGCCATAAAAGGTGCAATAGAAGAAACTAGCATGACTCCAAGGGGTAAAAGCACAGAAAGGAGAAAAAGGAGTGGTATGCTCAGAAATAGAAAAAATGTAACAGAGAAGAATAGTATGCTAGGAATATGGTAAAAAGAACCATAGTAAGAGAGAGTATAGAAGTTACTAGAGGTGGAGAGAAAAAGTAAAGAGAGAGGAGAAGATAGCATGGTTCTAAGAGGCAAAAGCACAACAAGGAAAGATGAAGGGCGTGTAGGTAGAGAACCCAAAAGACATAGCAGAGAGAGAAGTAAAGAGGACATTCAAGATGCTAAAAGAAGTGTGGTTGAATATTGTGCAGAGATTTTTAGGACTAGCAAATTACTATAGGTGATTTGTAAAGAACTTTGCCAGTATAGGAAAACCATTACACCAATTGGTCAGAAAGGACAAAAAGTGGAACTAATAAAGCAAGCAGAAGAAGGCATTTAAGAAACTGAAGATGTTCACTATAAGACTAGTATTGGTGGCACCAGATTTGGACAAAGAAATGAGGATAGAAGCAGATGCATCAGAATATGCAACTAGAGAAGTATTGTTGATGAGGTATAAAGACAACAAGTGGAGGCCAGTGGTCTTTATCTCAAAATTATTGAATGAGATAGAAAAAAATTATGAGATTCATAATAGAGAGATACTAGTAATAATTTGCTGTTTAGAAGAATAGAGACACCTGTTGAAGGGCACACAGAATAAATTTGAGATTTGGAGCAACCACAAAAATCTTGAGTACTTTATGAGTAGCCAAAAGCTAAATAGAAGACAAGCATAATAGGCCTTGTATCTATCAAGGTTTGACTTTACTCTAAAGTATGTACCTAGAAGCAGCATAAGAAGAGTAGACAGCCTCAGTAAATGGCTAGACTAGCAAATAGGAGTAAAGAGAGATAACAAGGACAAAGTATTGGTAAAAAAAAAGGATGGCTAAAGGTCAGAGCAATACAGATGGCAAAGGTCATAGTTGAAGAAGTAAATTTGATTAAGAAAATTAGGAAGTCAAAAGCTAAAGATGATAAAGTAATAAAAGCAGTAGAAGAGATGAAACAGGCAGAGGTAAAAATGCTGAGAGGTGAGGAATAAAGGGAGAAGGATGAGCTAATGCTGAGAGATAGAAAGATGTATATCCCAAGGAACAACACACTGAGAGCAAAAGTAGTCCAGCTACATCATGATATACTGGTAGAAGGGCACAGATGCTAGTAGAAGATGATAAAGTTAGTCACTAGAAACTTCTGGTAGCCAGGTGTAACAAAAGAAGTTAAGAAGTATATAGAAGGATATGATGTATGCTAATAAAATAAAAATTGTACAGAGGCACTGGCAAAAAAGTTAATGCTGAATTCAGTACCAAAGAAACTTTGAAGTCATATTTTAGTAGATTTTATCACTAAGTTATCACTAGCACAAGGGCATGATAGCATATTAGTAGTATGTGATAAAATGACAAATGACACATTTTGTACCAACTATGGAAAAGACTTTAGTAGAGAGGATGGCAAGATTATTCTGGGATAACATCTGGAAGCTGCATAGCTTGCCAGAAAGTATTATTATAGACAAAGGAGTATAGTTCACAACAGGAATAATAAAGAAGTTAAATCAAATATCAGGGATCAATACCAAACTGTTAATAGCATACCATCCACAAACAGATAGTTAGATGGAGAAAATGAACTAGTAACTTAAGCAGTATTTAAGGATGTTCATAGATCATTGTTAAGAGCAATGGCCAAACTGGTTAGTGATGACAGAGTTTGCATATAATAATAAAGTGTAGGCTAGTGCAAAAGTGACACTGTTCAAGGCAAATAATGGACAGGATCCTTGTGTGGGGTTTGAGTTAAGGAAAAAGGGGAAGTAGAGGAGTTTGCAACAAGGATAAAGAAAGTACATGAAGAAGCAGAAATAATAGCTCTATAGAAAAGCCAAGAAGAGATGAGAAAGTATACAGACAGAAAGAGGAGCAAGATAAAAAGAATATCAAGTAGAAGACTGGGTGCTTTTGAGCACAAAAGATCTAAACCACCAGATGCAAGAAAGACAATCAGAAAAGCTAACAGAGAGATTTATAAGTCCATACCAAGTAAAGAAAATTATCTCAACAAACACCATAGAACTAGATTTGCCAAGTAGTATTAAAATATATCCAGTAGTCAATGTCAGTAAAGTATATAGGTACAAAGATCAAGTAGAAGACCAGAAAAAGGAATGGCCAGCCCCAGTAATTATTGAAAGAGAACAAGAGTATGAAGTGAAGAAAATATTAAACAAAAGAAAATTTAGAGGAAAGGATCAGTACTTAGTGCAATGGAAGGGATATATGGTAAAAGAAGACACCTGGGAGTCAAGAGAGAACTTGGAGAATGCAAGAAACTTGGTAGAAAAATTCAAGGAAGAATATAGGAAAGGAGTATGATGAATGAAGAAAACAAACTTTAGAGAAAATAAAATTAGGGGAATTGCCAGGGAGATACATAGCAAAGATACTATATGGATGGGATAATAGGAGATTTGACAGAGAATATTGGGGATGATTAGAGAGGAATTGAAGAAGATAGAAGAAAGAACAACAAAGAGAGAAGAGAACACTGGAGACAATTCAGGAAAAAAAGAAAGAAGAGAAGATTGAAAAAGCAAGGATTAAAGATTGGAATAAAGAAGAAATAGATAACCTATGGGACCCATATAACAAACTATGAAGTCCTTGGAATAAGGACCTTTAAGAGGGGAGGTACTATCATGAGCTATCTCAACTATGACAAGGTACTATTTATAGAATAGACATAGACTGGATTCAAACCATTAATCTGAGGATAGCTGCAAGATAAATGTAGGCAAATAGTGTAGCCTGTATATATAGTATAAAACAATTGATTAGGAACTCCATCAAGTTCTCTTTTAACCCTAAAGAGCTTGCTTCTAAGTCAACTCAACTTGGGAATAAGATTCAGTTGCTAATACTCTTATTTTGTTTTCTATTTCCTCTCCTTCAGTACTGTGCTTCTCAGGGGAATTTCCCACACACTACTATGTTTTTGCATCTTTTTCCATAAGAAATGCACTAGTGTCATGCCTCCAGTTAGGACCCCTGAGCTTAGCAGAGGATCTTACCTAGATTATTCAGCACACATGAAGTATGCTCTTGTTAGTTAGTATATGTTAGCTTTGTTCTCCCATAGGCAAAACTTTATTATTTACTTCTACCCAAATTACCTTGGCCCTTACTACACCTAAATAATCCCCATACCTAAAAACCTGAGTTGAGGACTGGTACAGAAACTGGTTTAATCCTTAAGGTTATAACTATTCTCTTAATATAATTTTTTTTCACAAAGTTTTCTGGTCCTAACAGACATCTGAAGAACTTCATTCAGCTGTCTCTTATCCTGAGGTTACTATTTCTTTTCTCTCAAAGGTAGTAATCACAGGTCTCTCCAGCCCTCTCATACCAAAGGTGGTAGCTGACTTCCTTTTATTGGTGAGTCAGTCACATTGTGTGCTAGGGCAACTTAGACCATTCTTAACTATGCTCCTATTGGGGAGTTCAAACAGCACTTTTTCCCTATAGAGTGTACTCAGTGTCCATGTGGCTATTGCCAGGTGAAAACATGACAATATATCTTAGCTGACTATTGTTGGTTCTCTTATGTGTTATAACCAGAGCAGTGGTGACAGTTATGAGGTCCTAGCAACTCAGTAACACTGTGAACAACTGTAAGTGACTGAGAGTCAACTTTGAGTCTACAGAGAATCATATATCAAATCAGGTGACCTATTTTTTTTTTTTGTTCAAAAATTTATAACATGGTGCTCAGTTGCAGTCTGTGGTAAACTATCTACAACAAGTAGCCTACAGGTGCCTCAGGGCCATGGCTGCTCTTCATTGGCAGGAGACACTATTAGTATCAAGAGAGAAATCTAACCTAATAGAGAAAAGAGAACTAGATACAGGTTGCTCGAGACCAACCTTCGAATAACATATCCAAGTCCAAAGACCTATCATGCCTAGAATACAGAGTCAAAAGAAACTGAGAGAGATGAGACTGAGAAAGTATCTACAGAACAGAAAAGAAACCAAGAGAGCACTCATGGAGGCTCAGAGAGTAGGCAATCCTGAGAAGTAAAGGCAAATGCACTTGGATGCTCCTTCAGGAATTTTACAAAGTCCTTGAGAGATAGCAATGGGTCAATCAAGGAGGTATGAGAGAACTGACAACAGTTGGCTAAGATGTGTTGACATATTTCCACCTGACAATAGCCATACAGACACTGAGTACACTCTGCAGGGAAAAAGCACTGTCTAAACTCCCCAATGGGAGCATGGTTGAGAATGGCTTGAGTTGCCCTGGCATACAATGTAACCAACTCGCCAATAAAAGGAAGCCAGCTATCACCTTTGGTATAAGAGGGCTGGAGGGACTTGTGATTACCATCTTTGAGAGGAAGGAAGTGGCAACCTTGGGATGAGGGACAGCTGAAGGAAGTTCTCCAGGCATCTAGACAAGAGGCAGTACTCTTGGAGCAAAGAGTGTCAAGGGAAGTAGCTGGGTGATGTCCAGCAGTGATACAAGTGTTGGTTACATTGTCATGGACCAGATGGTGAAGGGACCACTGAACATTACTAGGGCAGTCCCAGAAGTCAATGGAGTGGTCAGGCTGACCAGTGAAGAAGCCTCTAAGAGCACAAACTATAGCCAAGGAGTGGGCTTGACCAGAGTGGACCAAAGGATCAACTGCTCTTCTAGTTGCACTTAGTGAGTCAGTGATGAGTATAATATGTTTGATGTCAAAGGAAACAGCCTTAGCAACACCAAGCCTAACTGTAAACAACTCTGTATCCAGAGCTGTTGTTCTACCTGCAGATACCTTGGATAACAACACCTGTTCTCCTAGTCTCCAGAAATGCATAGCAGAGATAGCTTGCATGTTCCTAGGAGGAATAACACTTGCATCAGTGACAACAACAAGAGTTGAGGAATCAGAGGATGCCCTATGACAAAGATGGTCAAGGGCCTCCAAGTGGGCCTTGTGAAAACTCTTCTGCAAGTGATCACAAGGATGAAAGGAAATATGATCAGGGAAGTTGTCCAATACCCTACAGCCTGGGCATGCTTCAGAATCCAGTGGAGTAAAGCATTCTGTAAGGTTAAGTAGAAACACTTCAGTATCAAGAAGAGGACTCTTTAGACAAGCACTCTGGGTGTCAGTAAGAAGAGTCAGGGACTGTGAGTGAGGGTGAGTGCCCTTTGAGTTGCGAGCACTAAGGAGAGACATCAGTGCATGTTAAGAGGGAAGTGTAGCAGCCCTGAGACAAGACTGCTTAACTAGCTTCTTGAGATGGAGGTGAATGGAAATGAGACCTGTGCCTTAGTAGATGCCCTAGCAAAGAACCAGAGATGGAAACCATAAGTTACAATAGGAACAACACAGGACTGATAGAGGAGTCACTTCTGTAGGGGAAGGAGACCTTGAGTAGAGTTACCAAGTATGCCTATTGTCTTGACAGTAGACAAAGCCTTGGTGAAATAAAACTGAACATGTTCCTTGAAAGAGAGACATCGATCATCATAATGGTCCTTAGTTATGTCAACCAAGGTACCAAGAATGATTAGAGAGTAAGAGATAGCAAGGCTCTGAGCTAAGTAGTACTGGAGTAGAGATATTAAGTTTTGGCATAGTAGTCTAGTTGTGCTAACTCTAACTACACTCCCTATTCAAGTTAATAAAGAGAACTCAATGGAGTTCTTGTTCAATTGTTTATATTACTTATACATGAACATGTATTTACTACTATTTGCATTGTTCTACATATCTCTTCTGAGTCACTTGCTCTTGTGTATCCAATAATTAATAATTAAAGAAAATAAAATAAAAATAAAAATTTACTTAGCCATTTTGCCAAGTCATGACATTGCAGAGAAAATCTAGGAAGGAATATCAAGTTCTTTTATCTTAGATACAATGTGTACTTGAGCCACTCTGAAGCTAACAATTACCATGCTCAGTGGTTGCTAGATATTGGTACTGGATCAACTACGGATGACAATGAGATGATAAAAGTTCCTTAGTGTTGCTTTGTGCTAACCTCAATACTCTTATCAATAGAATCTATCTAGAAATTGATAGTTCAAGAGTTCAAGAGGACCAATACTTCTTGGATTGCATTATTCTCTGTTCTAGAAATGATAAGGTACATGTTATCAATGAAGCCATTCTCTAACAGTTCAACCCAGTACTGAATGCAGAGGTCCATATGCTGAGAAGTGTAGACTTTATGTTTGAGAAAGATGGAATGCACCATGTATATCCTGCAGAGTTTCTCTAACAACTTAATACTGGTGGATTGCCTTCTGCTTTATTTTGTCTCAAGGTTGGCTGTCCAGTTATCTTGCTGAGGAATTTGGATCTAGGAGAAGGGCTTTGCAATAGAACAAGAATGGTGGTATTGAATATGAGGAGAAAGATGCTCCAGTACAGGATCATTAGCAAGGATAGGAGATTTAGAGGAAAGGTTGTGTTAATTCCAAGGTTATCACCTAATGGAGAGACATTACCTGTGCCACTTAAGAGACTTCAATTCCCAGTTAGGCTAGCCTTTGCTATGACTATTAACAAGTCTCAAGGACAGTTAGTAGAGCATGTAGAGATTAATTTGCAGACATCAGTGTTCTCACATGGACAGCTTTATGTGTAACAGAGTAAATGCACAAGGTACATCTTCAAGTGCTAAGGCCAGACAGAAACAACTAAGGCCAGACAGAAACAACTAAGGATTGAATATTTGAGAAGAGGTACAGGGAGTATATGTATCTAAGGCCAGATAGAAATGATTGGTCTTAGGGCTTACAAGTAGACACTATATATACAAAATGAGTGTACAATTATTTGTTGTAAAATAGACAAATTTTGGGCATCTCTTTATACATTGCCAAGAGAAAATTTTAATGAAATGAAGATGAAATGAAGGTGATAGCTAAAGTACATCATTTTAAATAAAATTAGGAATAAAAGAGGAGAAATGATGAAAGGTAAGAGAACCTTCCAGAATATACTTTGTCAATGTTGTAGTGAGCAAGCTAGGTGAGATGTCAGACTTAATCACACTTAATGTCAGAGTGAACAAAGAGAACTTGATGGGGTTCTTGCTGGATTCAACTATCTACTTATACACAATCTGTATTTATCCTTGTATATGCTTAGTCACTATCCTACAATCCTTCTAGAAGGTTCCATCATGTGATATGTCACCTGACCCTTATCTCATCTCCAATCTATAAATAGACTTGTCCCATTATCCTTTTCATGGTTTAAATATAAGTTCATAATTCCTGAGATATTATCATACTTGTGCTGAGTCATGACAAATGTGGCCTTTTTCAGATGTACTTCACCATTGAACATTTCAGTACTTCTTCTAGAGTAGAGCCAGGAGAGTAGAAGAAAGTATATAAAATAGTATTAGATTATAGATTGTATGTATATGTGACAATGGATTTGAGATTGATTTTTACCGTGGTTTGAGAAATAAGAAAATAAGTGCACAGAAAGGAGCATAGTGGACTGACTTCAACACATACTTAACCACTCAGAATTAGTAGAGGGATTGAGCCAGGCCATAGGCCTGGGTGAAAACCTTGTGTGATCTACAGGAGAACAGAGAGTATAGAGAAGTCAATGATAAGTTATAAACTAAACTGAAAATAATATTTCCTTGTCTGGATGTGAATATGACAGCCATTCTGGACTTTCATCCCCTTATTTTGTTGCATTCTTTTATTCTTTTGTTACTCATTTCCCCATCCTTGACACTGTGGACTGCATTCAGTAACTGTGTTACGATTTAAGAGTACTATAATTATCTCAAGAAGCACTTAGAATCAAATATTCTCAGCAGATTCGTGATGAGCTAACTGATTGGGAAAACATCTGTAATGGGTTTTGGGCAACACTGTACATTAGACCTTCATAAGTTATCATCCTAGGCCATGTCGTATCTTGCCCTGTACCCAAAATAATATTACAGACAAATCACAGAAAGTCATGGGTAGAATGCACCGTTGAGAAACATATATCCAGTTCTTTTCCCCTTCATGACTCCTGTACCGACGACATTGTCGTGAACTGGGGGCATAACATAATGGTATAATTATGTTCCTCGTTAGCCGAGACAACTAGATATTATTCTCTGGCCCATCCTCGATCATTTTCGCGTAATCCTCATAACTGACAAATGTGGGCAGCGAGCGTCGCTTTTTCTTTAGGTCAGTCTCCTTGTCATCTGCTCGCTTGCGTTTTCGGGTTTTACTTTTAATTCCTCCCCACTCCCCTCCGTCTTCACTCTCGGAAAGTGAGCCATCGTAAGCGATAACATCGTCGGGCATTTCGTCGAGAGGAATAAGATCATCATTGTCGGAAGCTTCAGCCAATGAAAGGGCGTCATCAGTATCATCTTTCTCAGCATCACTGTCCTTTTTATCGGTGTCGTCGTGTTCGACACTGTCTTCATCTTCATCTTCACTCTCGTCCTCATTATAGTTGTCGGAAAGGAGATCGTGTTCCTCTTGAGGCATCGTCGCTTTCATCGCCTAGAGTATGTTTATAAGACTTCAAGAAACCAAGAAAGGAGACACTACCTACCTTCCAGATTTCCGTTTCCTCCAGGTCAATATCTTCGTCCTCTTCATTTTCACTACCTTTTTCACTCGTTGCTCCACCTTGCTCGTCACTTTCTTCGTCACTTTCTTCGTCCTCGTCTGCTTCCTCGTTATCACCATCGCCATCAACTTGCTCCTTCTTTTTACTTTTCCTTTCTGACTCATTTTTCCGCTTAAAATAATCGTAAAAGAATATTTGGTCGACGGGAATTTGCGTCTCCTTTTTGTTTTTCCAAAATGAAGGTAAATTAACTTGCACAGAGACAGCTTCGCCTTTGAAAAGTTTGATACTTTCAATGGCACTTCCTGAAGGTTGCATTGCACTTGAACCTGGGATAGGTTCATGAGTGCGGGGACGCTGGAAAATGAAACGGAAGGGGAAAATTTACCTTTACCTTCAGTGCCAGAAACTTTCTTTTTTGGGTTTTTGTAAACGAATCGATCGAGGAAGTGAGAAAGCGTATTTTGTGAGAGATCAGGCGTTGCGGTGAGAGGTTGGGCTGTGAGAATTTGACGGGTGAGAAGGGAGATGGTAGGGTGGAAGTGCAATAAGAGAGGTGTCTCATGATAAGGTTGATCAATGAATCCGAAGAGGAAAGTGGGAAAGGAACATACGAGTTCCCAAAGACATGACTGTGCGGCGCAGGCATAAAGGGGGTCGCGTTTGTGGGCATCGTAGTTTTTGGCTTCGACTTCACTTTCAGAATCGGAGGAAATCATAGAACGAAGTCCAGGGACAGTAGTGAAAAGCTAGATCCACTACATCACAGATGGTTATGTTGAAAGTTTTAGGGAACGACCAACCTCGCCGAGAAGGTACAGCCCACCAACAACAAACTCAGTCGCTCCACTTCCTCCGCTGACAAGGACTTGAGCAAACCGTTTGACCATGGCCATCCTCCTCTCAGACGGCACTTCTGGATCGGTTTTAGTAGACCTATAAAGAAGGTTCAGGTACATAGCTTGTTTGGAAGATGTATTGAGTCGGTGATCGTAGAGAGAGGCATAGAGCGTGCGGAAGTACCGATCAACAATGGATCTAGCTAGTGGAGTGGAAGAGGATTGGAAAAGGGTGAGAGAAATTTGGTGGATCAGAACAAGAGCTTGGACGGAGATGTTGAATGTGGATTTGTGCGTGATAAGAAAAAGGGTGTCGAGATGTGCATTGATTCTAGAAAAGATGTTGTAGTGGTCCGAAAACGGGAGTGGAGAGGGTAGCGTACTTTGTATTCTGGGCTTCGACTTTGGCAAAGGGAAGAGCACGGTTCACGCCCGTTAGTATGGCTGAGATGAGTCTGGAATCGGAATCTTCAACTTCGATGAAACCTGCTGCGCCAATTGTTTCTTTTCCTTTTCCCCCTTTCCCCCTTCCTTTGACGACCACGCGGCCTTTTTTGTCCTTTTGAACCTGACCATCCAGCTCAAGTAAGTGTTCATCCCCTTCGTCGCCAACAGCATCTCCAATATGACTACCATCGGAACCAAGGATGACTTGAAAAAGTTCAAAATATATGTCGATAAGGCGCAAGGCGACTTCACGGTCGGTGGACGAAGGTGTAAGTACAATTTGGTTAAAAGTGATGGTTGCGTAGTATTGAGCATGTGAATTACGAACTTTTTTGGTGTCTTGTAGTTCGAGTTTTGATTTGGACGATTTTGAAGAGATTCCAGGGGAGATAGGGCGGATGTGATTATTCGCTGGTACAACGGCAGTAGTTGGAACGGAGAGGATGGAAGGTCTGGAAATAAGGGAGGTGATTTCTCGGACGACGACAGATTTCATGGAAGGGTGAGATTGAAGAAGCTGGAGGAGATGGTAGGATGCTCGAGAGCATATTGATTTTGAAGTATCACCCTAGGAGTGTAATCTGTATCTTTCAAGAGGATGGAGAGATCAACGACGAACAAGTTTATTGACTAGGAGTCGGAGAAGGTTTTGTTCTTGCTCGGGTTTGTCTCTGAGGAGGGTGAAAATGAGGGAGATAACCTGCGTTCGGGCATAGGGCACTGGGTCAAGAGAGAGCGTCTTCTATGATATGAGAAGGAGAAAGCGTTTCGGGGGTGAGAGACTCGCCTCCAGAATCTGGAGGACAGAGAAAAAATATTTCTTGAGCCAGTCCTCAAAGTACCAAAGTAGGAGATAATTATAAGATACTTGAGGATGGAGCAATGGTTGATCGCGGAAATATCTGACATACATCAGAAATGTTATGACCGGTAACTAATAAGCTCACTTGAGTTTCCGATCTGGTGCCCCACCGCCAACCCACCAGTCAACGATGCAGCGCAAAGCTTTCAAGCTCTCATTTCTACCTCCGCCAGCCTTTCCCGCCATGTTTTTCAGTGTCTAGTGCTTTCGTGTTGTGCACTGGGTTACTTTGCACAAGTAGAATTAAAGCACTGAGTCTGTCCGAGAGGGTACCAGCATGAATAACCTTGGCAAAGAATGTCGCCTCTGACGAGGAAGAGGATGAAGCAGAAAAAAAAAACTTTGGTATCCTTTTCCATCAGAGAAGCACTCTTTTCAATGAGTAAGTTTATTTGTGCCGCAGACGGTACTCGGAGATTTGTAGCAGGAGGAAGCGGCGGTAGGATTGTGTACCAGAGCGAGGAAGGGGGAAGAATAGTTGACTCCGTCTTTTTATCGTGATTTTCTGTCTTTTTGTGTGCTGCTTTCTTGGTTTCTGCACGCGCCATCACGGTGAAGGACGCCGACGAAATTAGGAAATTGGCATCAGTCAAATTAAACGAGTCACGCGTCCTCCAAGACTTAAATATATATTGTGCAGGTTATTTTTGTTGGATGTTTTTCGTTATACATGTCCATATTCCCACGTGAGAATTTTGATGGTTTTTTTTAAAAATTAATTCAAATTTTGATGGTTTATGAGAAGGGTGTGCATGGTGTGCATGGTCTACGAGAAAAGCATTGAAGGAAATTTAAATTATAGAAATAACTCAATTACCCAAGCTCTATTCCACTCCTATTACTCGACTTCCAACGAAGACTACTCCAGATTTTCTTCTCCTTCTCTCTCCCATGATGAGATATGTTTTCCACTGCAGGAGGACTACTTGATAGCATGGTAGCATACTGTGGTATCAGAGGGGCATTATAACAAGCAGCGGCACGCGCAGGCATAGCTGATGCATGCGTGTGATATCCGGCGGAACTCCCCGCTCTAAGCCCAGCAGATGAGGTATTAAATTTCAGTAGAGGAAGCCCTTTGCCTCGTTTGCCTCGCCCGGCACATTTATCGGTATGATGATCCGTTGTCACGGGACAATTATCATGACTTCGTTTCAAAGGATACCTCTTGAAGAAATAATGGATGAAAGGAGTATCTTCGTCAGTATCAGTATGATCCGATTCAAAGCCATCACCATCATCCGTTTCCCACCACGGTTCACGTGTGGCGAATGGACTAAGAGAGGGCCGTTTCTGGTGAATGATGGGAAAAGGACGGTAATCAGAGTCATGAAGCGTCCCTTGCGGATCAACGTAAGGTATCGCGTGACTATATTGTGCACCTCCAAATCTGCTACTACCCCCGGCACACAGACCATGAGAGAAGTTGTGAAGAGGGATTGGAACAGAGGAAAGGTATGATGGATCAAGGAGGCGCGCATCCTCGATTGGTTGGATTAGCACATGAAAAGATTGACTTGGTTAGCGTGGGTGTACTCGGGCTGGTTGAAACATTGGCCGTATTACCATGGGAATAAGAGAGGGAAGATGTTGGAATGAAGAGAGATGGACATGACATCAAGAAGGTGCCAATCGTCGTTATCGTTGGAGCTCCAATCACAGATTATCCGTGTCGCGTCTTAGGCTTGGTGCTGGTAGTGGAGGCACAGACTACTCGAAAGGAGAGGTAGAAAGGGAGATGGAAATTTGAGAAAAGGCCGGAGTGCTGGATACTGGATGCCTGCGTGAGGTCTTCAGGTAAGGAGGGAGCTCCAACTGGACTGGACTCTTGTTCAGTTTCAGCATTGTCATCAATATCAGACAGATCAGAGCCGAAATCGGGCCCGGACTTCTGAGAGTGGACACAAATTTTGTTTGGAATAAGTGGACGTTAACTGACTAGAACTTACCATATGACATATTTCCACCTAGCATCGCTTCTAGTGCACAAGTCAGTCTAATCGGACAGCATAGGATACCTGGTTAAACACCAAAGTCGTTCCTTTCTAGCAGTCTTCGTGAATGTATGGACGAGTATTCAAGAATTTGTGATGGATCTGCTAGGCAATAATAGCCTTGAGGTGCAGAATTGGGACATGTATATTCAAAACAGAACCTTTGTTCGGCTTCGGGATTGGCATCAACATGAAACAAACCAGAACTAAAATCAATACTTCCAGATGAACCAATCATTCTCAAGAGCTAGTTTTCTGAAAGCAAAGAGAGCTGGAAGAGTAGACCTAGTTTTATTATAGACTATCCGTCTATCGGGACCAACACAGAGATGAAGAGATCATTTCGACAGCCCTGAGCCAATCCACCGGTAGCACAAGATTACATCTCGTATGTCGGTAATGATCAATAACAACCTCTAATTTTGATATGCAAGGATTCACTGTTGTGGAGATGGGTGCCGTGATCAAGATATAAATACAAGAAGCCAAAAACAAATAGAACGAAAGGGATGCAGTTACACCTTGTAACGACGACCCGTTTTCGTGAAAAATGTTTGAAGAATATAGACCTGAAAGCTAAAGCCATCATATCAATAGAAAAGCAGGGAGTGATGATGATACAACCTACACAGCCATGCCTACTACTGCTAAGCTCTCGAATGTGGCATACCAAAAGAGGCGGCTAATGACAAATGAGTTTGGCTAACAAAAAAAAGAAGAAATAGTGACTTCTGCGTCGACTTGACAATTGAAAAACCACGATTTTCTGATGTATGAAAACTGATATAGCTAAGCGAGCGTGTACACGAAAGGGAAAAAATAATCATTCACTGCTTTTGGAGTCGTTTGATAGAGTTCAACATTCCTGTAAGCCTGAATATGCTTTCCTCCAGAGCGCTCGTATGTTCGGAGATTTGACCGGCCTTGGCGGGGGCTTCACGGCGAGGTTCACTCTCGACCATGATGTCGAAACCGACAAGCTTCTCTGTGAGTGTAGACATATCATTTTCGAAGCAAAAGGCGTATTCTCCGGCGACATTGGCGGTCAGAACAAAGTCTCCTTGACGCTCCTGTTGGCCGTCAAGGATTACCTTGTTACTAGGGTCTCTGACTTCGTAGTCGATATCGAAAGAACCTCCGGATTGCACCTACACAGATATAAAACTCATAATGTAGAGCGTAGTAAAATTACGCACAGCAAAATAGAACTACAGGATCAATCAGTGAATATGATATTGGAGGCCGACATGTTATATACGCCAATCTTCTCTCCTGCCTTGTCTACTTCCGTATAGAAGCAAAGTTTCTCATTCGCGCTAATTTGTGTCATTAAGGCCGTGGCATTGATGCTGACAATAAACAGAAACGAGATACAAAGAGAACACAAGGTGTACATTGCAAGGTGTGTCGACCTGTGAAATGACACCGCAAGACTGGCGGTGAGTGCCTTGAGCAACAGAACCAAATAAGGGGATCATTTTATAATACGCCCCTATTTCTTATCGTCTTCTCATGTCGTCCTTCCACTCAGGAAGCCTTCAGCAGGATTTCCTTACAGACGGTCTAGCACGTGTATTGACACCATGGAACTACCTCTCCGTGTCGCCGGCACCGATAAAGCAGCAATACAGTAGGACTCAGTCATCGTCAGGCTCAACCAGGACTCTGTTAGACACACCTTCACCCAATATGCTTACCCTCGCCAGCCTGGATCTCGCTCATACTCCTAGATTTTTGGAAGCTGATACTGAACATGCTCTGCAGAGTACTCCCTTTGAGAAACACTTTGGTGTCTCGTTTTCTCCAGCTTGGCTTCAGCCGCTCCAGGAAGTCTCTCCAATTGTTCGCGCTTCATCTTCTCAAGGTGCTATAGCTTCGTCACCTGGTGATAAGGCCCTCTTGCCACCCAAGCAGCCGGTTCAGAAGGCTGTTTCTTGTCCAGATCATGTGATGTACTCGAGCGACCTCGAGGAGAATGACTACACCATCGACGCTACAGATGATGACGCAGACAGTGAAGAAAACGATGAAGAAGAATTAGAAATATACAATGAATTGGCCGGAATAGATAATATCTTCCTTCGCAGGCTTCACTCTCTTGGTCCTGAGCTTTCCCCTCCACGATCACCTCCTCGTGATGACCATACCTCACCTCTGCGGTCTCCTTGCAAAATTGAACCTGTATATATATATACAGTATCACCATCAACTTGGGATGACTCTTCTGTCGACCCAGAGGAATCTGATAACGAAAGTATTGAAGA
>Ga0154008_100034_pt1 | contig 28847 bp, 25 predicted proteins | sample TSNJ092MetaG_FD_104711 | JGI IMG/M metagenome (GOLD analysis project Ga0154008, IMG submission 104711) | Attine ant fungus gardens microbial communities from New Jersey, USA - TSNJ092 MetaG | ecosystem: Host-associated > Fungi > Mycelium > Unclassified | place: USA: Connecticut, Klassen Lab...
AGGTTCTCACCGAGATATTCTGGCTCTCAGCATGCAGACTCAGTCTCCGAGAGAACCTCAATTGTACTCGATCAAGATACAGATGCTTTTCAAACTTGGTTCTATTGGAGGAGCGTAATTTGGTCTGCTTCATCCCTCTGGACCACATGCCTCCTGGACCCAGTTCCTCCCTTGATCGATCGTCGCGCATGTTGAGTAGAACAATAGGCCAAAAGGCCTTAGGAGTGTTGTAAGCCAGTTTTCCTGGCTTGGGAATAATGACAGAAACTGACTTCTTGAAGTGATGAGACCAGTATCATAGAGTAATACAGGAGTTGGCCAGAGAGAGAATACTAGCTGCACAGATGTCATTGGCAAGAATGCTCTTGAGATAGCACCAAGTAGTATGATCAGAACCTGGAGCAAAAATGTTAGAACAGGCCTTAAGGGCCTTGTTTAACTCTAGCATGGAGAAAGAAATCTATGACTGAGAGGCCAGGCAAGGAACATCACCTAGAATATCTAGCTGAACAGAATGATTAGCTGCTGCATTATATGACCAGTAAAGAGCATGCCACAAGTCAGGAAAAGAATTGCAAGGGAGACCTTGATACCAAATGGCCTCTACTGCAGGTAACTTACACTGCTTGACCCAACTCATGAGGTCCTATGGGCACTTGTTAGCAGATACAATCTCTGCAATCCTATTGTCAAAGAAAGATTGTTTAGCACTCCTTGTAGCAGAGCAAAATAAGTACCAGTCCTCTCTGGCTCCTGTACATCTGTAAAACTCAAGTGTACTCCTGCACTCATTGTTCTACTACTCCTTGGATTGAGTTGTAATAGTAATGGACCTAGCATTAGCCTCCCAAGCATTGGTAAATACTCTAGAAACTGCCTCAGAGAGTGAGTCCAGGCTAGCAACTGAGCCTAGATCTGAGAAGTTGAGAGTACAAAGCCCCATGTTGACCAAAGAGAGAAAAGCACCCTCTTCATCACTGTCATATTTGAGGACCTTTTTGCTGAAGCAGATATTCTCTGGTGAAATGGGAAGGTTGACAAGTAAGGGAGCATGATCCAAGGGTAGTCTAAGATCAGGCTTGATGCAATATGAGACCTGAGAAGTACTCATGTCTAAGAAGATAAGATCTATGACTAAGTTAGTATGACCATCAGTGTCTGAATAGTGAGTAGAGACAGGAAGTACTGGCAGTAAGTGCACAAGACCAAGAGAGTCAACCAGGTCTATCAAGGCCTGACCAGTTGCAGGATGAACAGAAACAGACAGATCCCACTCTGCATCTCTAATGTTGAAGTCCCCATCCATGTACAACAAGTTGGGGATGTCGATAACTTGATCCAGCATAAACTTGACAGCTGATTGGCAGTCATCTGAGTAGACATTTATGAGAAAGTAATACACTCCCCTGTTAAAGAAAGACAGTAGTAGAATATTACAGTGATTAATCACATCTCTTCTCAAACTAAACCTAAGTCTAGACAAGTAAGAGTGAATAAAAGCCATGACTCAAGGAAACATCCTCAGAGTCCTTGGGAGGCTGGACTACCTAGGTCTAGTCTGGGTGAATAAGAGTACTAACTACTCTGTCTCCTTCTAGAGGAGAAGTAGTGCATAACAGATAAAGTTCTAGGATGACTCCTGGATAAAAAAGATGTCATAATGGTCCTTTTGAGACTCTAGAAAAGTATCAACCAGCATATAGTTCTTGTGAACATTCTGCAAATATATACATAGTTTGGTTGTACTACATATAATTAGAGGTTGCCTGCTCTAGGGCATTGGACATTGCTGTTGCTAGCATGACTTGTGTACAGCTCAATAGCCTTGTTAGAGTGCCACTGCCTATCAAAGTGGTGGTGCCAGAAAGTATCTCCTTTGTTAGAAGAAGTACTTGCACCAAATCTAGACTAATGCATAGCTAAGACCTTCTCCATAGAAAGGTCAGGGAATATATCCCAGAGACAAAGAAGGCTCTCATACTCTGGATAAGCAGAGGCCAAAGCAAACCTTGGGATAGGCTGGAAGTTTCTACTGCATGCCACTTGGGCAAAGGACTTAGGTGCCTGCTTGAACACCTGGGAGGTTGTGGCTACCTTTGTGGGGATAGGCTTAGTAGTAGCTGTCTTGGCTGGCTGAGGAGGGGGAGATGCTCTTGAGACTACCATTGCTGGTGGGGACACATTCTGGAAAGGTACAGGAATGTTAGTAAAAGATAGGACCTTTCTTTGCCCTTGTTCTTCTTATTAGTTACAGTAGTAAAGGGAATTTCCTCCACTACTGGTAGTTCATCAACTGCCATCTCCACATCTGGAGATGGCTCCTGAGGTAAGTTAGGACCATAAAGGGTCCTCATTACCTCTACAAGAGAGGGAGTATCAGCCTGAGGTAAGATCTTAAAGCAATTCTACCCCACTGCAAATACAGTCTGGAACAGATACTATATAAGAGAATCTGCTCCTATAATAGAAGGGAACTGTTCAATTGGACAGCTTCCAATAGCATGCTTTTGAATGAAGCATGCAATATGCAAGACAGATGAGGTGAAAACTCTGGTATCAGTCTCTAAATAGCCAGGATAACCAGAGAGAGATGTGATATAGTAGTTACCATCCTAGAAGTCACTATCATATATGACATCATGTATAATAATGTCACTTGTCACTGGTTGTGACATCTGATATAAGCTGTCATTATCATGGGTGACTAATGTGTTATAGTCACCTGTCATATCATAGATGCCTGACCCTATACTACCATCTCCCAATTGGGACAATGACTCAGCTGTTCCATGGTTTGTACTATAAGGTATCAAACCAGTTGATATGGAGGTCTGAGGAGCAAAGACTACCCCAGAAGCAATATTCCTGCTTTTCTCAGACACAATCTGGTCATTCCAACTCATAGAATGTATTTTCCCTTCAGGAGCAGAGGGAGAGGTGGTAACAGAGAGCTGGAGAAGGGCAACTCTATAAAAGAGCTTGTCTGTAGTAACTCTTGAGGCAGTAGATATTCTAGGGCTAGAACTAATCTCTTCCTTATCACTTTTCTCCTTCTCAGAGGTAGAAGAGGGCTCAGGAGATGCTTTTCTAGAGTTCTCAGCAGCAGAGACACTTCTGGAGAAACATCTGACAGTACAATGAGCATGAGTGTCCTCTGGGATGAATGTATTTGCCAGCTCTGGAACTGGCATAAGAAATTACATTAAGTAAGTCTGGAGACTCACCAGTACTAGGAGAGATGGACAAGCATTAACAACAAATGATTTATTTCAAGTATTTAGTTTAACCATGATAATAATAGTTATGGGAAAAAAAGAGATTATCTTATACTAGAATGGAATTGTTCCTAGACTGTTATCAGGCTAGCACTTGTATAATTATGATCCCACTAAAGATAAATGTTCAATAGTGAAGTATATCTTGAAAATACCACATAAAGTTATTTATATGAGAACACTGATATCTGCAAATTAATTCCCATATACTCCACTAACTGTTCTTGAGATTTGTATAATATATACAATTAAGAAGGAAGAGACAATGGGAGTGTACTAAATTAATTAATATCTTGAATGAGAATTATTACCTCCACTTCTAGGAGTGCCCAAGCAAGGCTAAGTGATTTATCCATACTGAAGTCCACAAAGATGCTACCCAGATAGAGAACAGATGCAAACTTCATACAACATGTTAAAGCAAAAAAACAGCAAGAAATATCTAGAAAAGTGGGTCACAGACTTTACCAAAGACAATACTAGAGAATAGAACTTCCTGACCACCAGAATAAATAAATGTAACAAAGCCTAACCAATGTATACAAAAGGAGGAACATTGCTATCCCTTTTTGGTTATTTTATCATCCTATTTATAAGAGCAATCAGGACAATTCTAAACTACACCCCTATATTGGTAAGTTGTTATTATCACAAATGGCCACTTACTGATTTGTGATTGGTTGATTTGATAATCAAAAAGCTCAAAAAGCAAAGTTAAACAAGCAGCAAAAGATATTGTTAATTCTGGAGTTTATTCTCAGACATACAGTTCTTAAATACATGATTGTAGTAGTCTGTTCTTGTTATAACTTGGCAAAACAGCTAAGTTATTATTTATATTTCTTTTCTTTTTCTTTTCTCTTCTCATTTGGACTTACTACAAGGAAGAAGTGTAGGAAAGTGTCATATAACAAATATTACATATCATGGTTACATATTAGGATATCACAATAGTTATATGATGAGTGTGGGAAATTAGTGCACAGACCATGTAGTAGTTGTATAAGTAGTATACAGAATCTAATGGAAACTCTATTGAGTTCTCCTTGTTAACTTAGACTTGAAGTATAATTAAGTTATTTCAGGCTAAGTTACTACAGGTTGCTACCATGTATCTACCCCATATATATACTATAACTGGAATAGAAAAGAGCCAGTCTGAAATGCAATACTCCTTCCAGTCTGAAACATGATACTTCTACTCCTAACTAAGTAGGAGATAAATAATAATAAAGAAAATGAATATAAATATTAATTTATACCAAATTTCCAGTATATGACACTCTAGCTCTATGCTGTCTCTTTTTCTATATATTTTTCTCTACTTCTGTTCTATTCTGCTTTTATTTCATTCTATTTGTATATTTATTAAAGGCACTAAGCCTCTGTAGTCAGTAGACTTTGTATTAAAAATCATTGATTAAAAATTAAATAAAATAAAAAATAGTGAGAATTATTATTGTACTGAAGTTCTGCTTGTTCAAGTTTTAGTCTTAAATCTTCTATTTAATTCTGCAGTACTGCCTCTTGTAAAGTACTTTACTGTTGTTGCTTCAACAAACCAAGTTTTTCTATATTAAGCTGACCTGTCAAGTCTCAGACCAAAGAAAGATTTATTTGGAAACTTGAACAAGAAGGTTGGATTGGCAGGCTAGATACTAGATAATAAACTAGATGTGGCTTAGTTGAGAACAAAGCTTAGCTATATAAATCTAGGGGATTCTATGATAAGGAAATCAGGAACTGTATAGTTAGAGATCAATACTTCAGAGTGATCCATAAATGACCTGGGTTACTCCCAGGTGTCACAGGAAAGTGTGACAGTACCCTTCTTCTAAGGCCACACCCTTGTGGCTATCAGTTAGGGAGCAGGGTAGTATTAGGGCTAAAAGCAACAATGGAAAAGGGACCTGGTTTGGTAAAGTATTGAGCATAGAATTCTTGAATAAGTTTGCTTGCATAGCTTAACTCTGAAGTGCTCAGCCAGGAGTACTCTTCATCAGTTCCCTTATATCCTGCCCAGTAGATGTAGTACAGAAAAGGAGGCTTATGGTAGTGGTCCAACTTTGCATTAAGTATTTGTACAACTTCATATTCTAGCTCTCCATCAATCATGACTGGTAGTAGCAGTGGATTTGTGTAGTTTGGGATATTGCTTGAGATGGCTGGTTCTAATTGCAAGATATGGAATATAGAATAGATTGTCCAAAGATCATGAGGTAATTTTACTTAGTATAAGAATGTGCTTAGTTTACCCATTACTTCAAATGGGCCCAAGTATCTTTCAGATAGTTCCTTAGCCAGTTATATAGTTTTGATATACCTTACCAGGATGAATATGGTATCCCTGACTTAGATAGCAGGAGAGTTTGCTTGATGGGTATTGTTGGTAATACACTTGTGCCTCAGCTAGGGATTGCTTTAGTTTAGAGTGAACTACATCTGGATTACTGAAATAGACTCTTACAGATTCAGATGGTAGGTTGTCCAGAGATTGAGTTTGTAATTTGGGGTGATACCCCTTGTTATTAAGACTCTAGACTACAAGAATGAATATACATTTCAATCTTAAGCCTATGTCAACACTTGATGTCTCTTTGCCCCTCTACAAAGGGTCTAGTTAAGGTTTTTAAAAGGATATATCAAAAGAATGAATATTGAGACTTTTAGTTGTACTGTACAAGTTAGTCCAAAGACTAGAGAGAATATGGGATTCTAAGAGAAGTAGGTTTTCAGATAAACCACAGAAAGAAAAAACTTGCTATTCTCTTCTTTTTCTGGATTGTATTTATCCTAACTAGTAACATCACAGAAACTACTATCCTAAGTACTAGTAAGTAACAGTGAGTGACTAGTTGAGTCAGAGTCTATAAATGGGTTAGTCCAATGTTTCTCTATTTATCCTAAAGTTCATAACTATTATAAGATTTGTCTATAATTACCCCAAGGTTTATCCAATGTTTCTTCTACAGTCCAATATCTATAATTAGTCCAGTCAAGTCTGAAGTCTAACCTAATCTTGATATGCTGACACATCATTCATTGCATTATCTTTGTCTCCCTCATCTCTTATTGTCATTATCTCTTCTACCATCCACTCATTATCAGTCTAGGGCTAATAATAATTATAGTTCTAATGTAATTCCATAACACTTGTTGGCAAAGAAGAGAAAGATACTAGTGAAGGCTAATGGAGCATTGTTAAAAGCAAATTTAGCTAGAGATAGTAGATGGACCCAATTTGATTGCTGGTAGTTATAGTATATACATAAGTATTGTTCTAGGGCTTGATTGGTCTTCTCTATTTGACCATTGGCCTCTAGGTAGTAACCTGAGGTAAAATAGAACTTAATGCTTACTGATTTGGCCAATGATTTGAAGAAAATAGAAACAAATTCTGGGCTCCAGTCAAATATGACATAAGAAGGGATGCCATATTTTGAAAATATATGTTTGACAAAGAGTTCTGCTAGTGCAGGTACATTAATGGTATTATGGGTAGGTATAAATACTACCTGCTTTGTCAAACAGTCCATAATCACTAGAATATTAGTAAAACCCTCCAACATGGGTAGTTGCTTGATAAAATCTATCAAGATTAACTCCCATGGTCATAGGAGGATTGGTAGTTGTCTTAGCAGGCTGTATAGTTTATGTCAGTATGTCTTGTTCCTACTGTATGTATTGCAGGACCTCATATAGTCTATCATAAAGAACCTTATATTTGGCTATGCAAATTTGCTCTGTATCAGTTGTAGGGTTTTGGTTTGGCTAGGATAACCTACCAGGGCATAGTTATAGTAGAAATATGGAATGCAAAAATATAGGTCTCTCAGATCAGAGATATATATGTGACATTGGTATAGTAAGTATTTGTTGGGGTCCTTAGACCAATGAGAGTATAAGGACAACTGGAGTAGAGCTTCCAAAAGAATTCTTAGTTTATAAATACACTCTAGAGTATGTTACAACTTATCTTCCAGGAGAATTCTCAGAGAATAAAATAAGGCTCCTAGAAAGGTACTCTATATTATATATACAAGTCCTTTTAGCTATGGAATGTCCTAAGGGTCAGGATCAGGAATATAGGAGTAGGCAACTAATTAAATATTATGTAATTATTATTTAATTAGTGCAGGGTCATACCAGTAGACTATCACTAGTATGTTAGAAGTATGACTTAGTATAGTTCCCTTACATTCACTCTCTCTCCAAGGTTGCTATGTCTTAAAGCAATAGGTCTGGGATAGAAAGATTGTATCAAACTCAGTCTGGTAGATGTATCTGGAAGCTCCTGGGTATCTGCAGTGGAAGTCTACCATGAGGTTGGATATGGAAACTTTGAAGATGGGCTCCCAGAAGTTGTGTTTATGGCTATATTCTTTCCATTTAATAAAGTATTGGAAACATCTCTGGTACCAGCAGTGTTGTTGCTAAGTTGTGAAGACTTTAAGGACTATCCAAGGTGGATGTTAAGGAAGAACTCAATAGAGTTCCCCATTGGATTAGACCTACTACTTATACAAATTGTACATGGTCTGTGTACCTACCTCCTATGATCACAAGACCTCTTACTAATAACTACCTAGTATTACATAACACTTCCCACACTATTTATATCTTTCCATTGTATTTGCCTATGTTGTCCAGCAAATTAGCAAACATGCATGAAATAGTTTCTTTTTTGGGAACTATCTCATAACATGGCCCCCCCTTCAAGTTTCCTCATCTCAAGGAATTTTTCCATTATCTTCAATTTTCCTCCCATCTTCTCTCTCTCTGCCTCTCATACTCTCTATTTGACTATCCATATAACGTTTTTGCAGTAAACCTCCCTGGTAACTCTCTTACAAAAATTTCTTTATCCTCTTCTTCTTCCTATCATCTGAGTTCCTCAGTCTCTTCCTCATACTCTCTCTCAAACTCTTCTACCAACTCCTTTGTATTTCCCAAATTCTCCCTACTTTCCCATGTGTCTGCCTCTGCTGTGTACCCCTTCTATCATACTAGGAATTTCTCCTTCCCTCTTATGACCCTTTTATTTAATATTTTTTCTACTTCAAATTTCTCCTCTCCTTCGATAATGACTAGTTTGGGTGGTATTTTCTTCTGTCCCTTTACTTAGTCCTTATACAAGCATACTCTACTCATGTTTACTACAGGGTGTATTTTAACAGAACTAGATAGGTCTAATTCTATTGTATTGTTCGATATAATTCTCTTTACTTTGTAAGGGCCCACAAACTGTTCTGTCAGCTTCTCTGACCTTCTTCCTATCATTTGCCACTTCAAATCCTTTGTGCTCAATAGCACCCAGTCTCCTACTCTGTACTCTTCCACTTCTCCCTGTTTCCTATTTGCAAACTTCTTTATTTCCTCTTGCACTTTTCCTAATACTGCTTTTGCTTCCTTCTGAATCTTTCTCATCCTATTCATGAAATTCCCCATTGCTTCAAACTTCCTCTTTCTCCTTTCTTTGAATCCCATCCTTGAATCTTGTCTGTAATTCACTTTGAAGGGCAAAACCTTTGTTGTTGTATGAATTTTGTTATTATAGGCAAACTCTACAGTTCCTAACCAATCAGGCCACTGCTCCTGCCTATAGTTGATAAAGACCCTTAGATACTGCTCCAACTCCTGGTTCACCCTCTTTGTCTGTCTATTGGTTTGAGGGTGGTATGCTGTTGACAATTTTGTCTAGATCTCTAGTAACTGATTTAACTTCTTCATCACTTCTGCTACAAACTGTACCCTTCTGTCTGATATGATGCTTTCTAGTAGGCCATGTAATTTCCACACATGATCTCTAAATAGCTTAGCCAGTTCCTCTGCTGATGTTTTCTTTGTAGTTGCTATGAAATGGACTATTTTGCTGAACCTATTGCATACTACTAAGATAGCATCATACCCTTGTGCCAATGGCAGCTTGGTGATAAAGTCTGCCAAAATATGACTCCAAGGTTTTTCTGGAATAGTATTAGGCATCAACTTTTCTACTGGGGCTTCGCTTTTATTCTTACACTGCTGGCACGCATCACATCCTTCTACATACTTTCTGACTTCTCTTATCACTCCTGGCCACCAATAATTTCTGGTAACCAGCTCTGTCATTTTCCATTTTCCTCCATGTCCTCCTACTAGCATACTGTGGTGTAATTGCACTACTTCTCTCCTTAGATCTCCTTCTGGGACATATATTCTTCCTTCTTTCATTACTACTCCTTCCTTTATCATCCACTCTTCATCCCTTAGATTTTTTATTCCTGCTTTCTTAAGTTCCTCTACTGCCTTCATTACTTTCTTGTCCCCCTCCTGCACTTTCTTAATTCTTTCCCTCAACCCATTTTCCTCTACCAATGTTTCTGCCCTTTTTATCTACTCCAGTTTTACTAGTACCCTGTCCTCATTGTCCCTTTCTACTCCTGCCTGCCAATCTGGTCTTCTACTTAGTCCATCCACTTTATTGTCTACAGTTCAATTTCTGGCTACTTATAAAATACTGGAGGTTTTTGTGATCTGTCCAGATTTCAAATTCTACTTTTGCCCCTTCCAAGTAATATCTCCATATCTCCAAGCATTGAATTACTACCAACATTTCTTTATCATGGATTTTGTAATTTTGCTCTGTAGTGTTTAATGACTTAGAGATGAAGGTCACCAACCTCTATTTCCCATCTTCACATTTCATTGATAGAACCCCCCCTGTAGCATAGTCTAAGGAGTTTGTCTCCACTCTCATCTCCCTATCTAAATCTGGGATAGCTAGTACTGGTTCTGTCATGAATTTTTCCTTTAGTTTCCCAAATGTTTCTTTCTGCTCTTCCCCCTACCTCCACTTTTCTTCCTTTCTAACCAGCAAATGCAGTGGGGCTGCGATTTTGGCAAAGTCTTTAATAAACCTCCTGTAATAGTTTGCCAGGCCCAGAAATTTCTATACCTCCTTTACATTTCTTGGTGCTGGCCAATTCAAAACTCTGTCTATCTTTTCCTTTTGTATTTCTACTCCTTTTGGCCCAATTATTACCCCTAGAAATTCCACCTCCCTGACTTTCCATCTACATTTTTCTGGTTTTACAAATAAATCATTCTCCTCTAACCTCCTTAGTACCTCTTCTACTAGTTCGTCGTGCCCCTCCTCTGTTTCTGTAGCCACTAGGATATCGTCAATGAATGTCACTGTATCTCCCTGATTTATCAGATCTTGAAACAGGTCATTCATTATTGTCTGAAAGGTGGCAGGGGAGTTCATTAAGCCAAAGTACATTACAATGGGTTCATATGCTCCAATATGTATTATGAAAGCTGCCTTCCACTCATCTCCTTCCTTGATCCTTACATTATTATATCCCTATTTAAGATCAAGTTTGGTGAATACTTTCTTCCTCCCTACTCTGTCCAAGATATCTGCAATTAAGGGTAGTGGGTACTTGTTTTTAATTGTCCATTGGTTTACATACCGATAGTCTTGTACCATTCTTCTCTTTCTATCTTTCTTAGCCATGAAGTGGACTGGCGATGTCTGTGGTGATTTTGATGGTCAGATATATCCTTTTTGCAGTTGATTTTCTACAAATGCCTGCACTTCCTCCCTTTCTTCCCTTGACAACAAGTATACTTTTTCTTTTTTTGGCACAAACCCTTCTCTTAACTCTATTGCATAGTCCCATGGTTTTCTGGTGGGCATGCATTCCAATTCTTTCTTCCCAAACACCCTTTTCCATCTCCAGAACTTTCTCAGTACCAACTTTTCCACTGCCTTTTCTTTTTCTGTCTTTCTAACCCATTGTTTCTCTCCTTTTCCAGCTGATGCACTTTTCCCCTTTCAAGGTATGCTGCTGTTCCTTTCTCTTGCCCACTTCTTATTCTTTCCACATATAGGTGGGTACCATGTCATTTTTACTTCCCCTTTTTCCCAATCTATTTCTGGGTTATAGGTGGCTAGCCATGGCATGCCCAATATTACTTCTGTTTTCCCCAGATTGCATACATCCATTCTTGCTCTTTCTACATGTTCCTTGAAGAACATATTGCACTTAACCTAGTGCATTATTGCCCCTCCAATATTTATTGTTCCATCTATATTCCTCATCATCAATAGGATTCCCAACCTTTCCAACTTAAATCCTTTTTTCTGGGCAAAATCCTTGTCCATAAAAAGTCCTGTTGCCCCACTATCCAAGAGGGCTTTAACCATTACTCCTTCATGGTTATCTATCTTCTCCAATCCTACTTTCATTCAGACTTCTCTTAATGACCATAGCATATGCTGTATGTCTCTTACTCCCTTAGTGTTGCAATAAGAAATTTTATTGTCCAATTTTTCTGGACGCAGTACACTGTACATATTTGAGGAAGCCAGCTGGGAGCTTACTGACTTCTATTTTCTTTTGCCGACTCTTGCAGCATTTCTACTATCCTCTCCTACCAGTCTTTTCTTTGCCAGCAATTTTTGGCCATGTGGTTCCATTTCCCATACACATAGCATGTCCTATCCCCTCCTGTTCCTCTATCTACCTCCATTGCATTTGGGTCTCTCCTTGGACCCATCTGAGCTCCTCCTCTGCTAAATATATTTCCTCTTCCTCCTGTCCTCCATGTTATTTGTCCCCCTCTTCCTCCATATGAGCCTTCTCCATAGCCTCCTCTAGGCTGTGCATTTCCCCCTGGATATGCCATGTTCCTTCCTAATATCCTTTCTTCCATCCTGCTTTGTCACTGATTTCTATCTAACCTTACTGCTCTTTCCTGCCATTCTCCAATGGTAGTCAGTGGCTCCTCTACTTTCGCCAGCTTTCTCCTAATATTCCTATTCAGTCCTCTTTTAAATTCTTTGATAAGGGGTCTTCCCTCATAGCCACTCCTTCTGGCGGCCTTTTTGAATTCCTGTACATACTCGTCACAGGTTCTCTCTCCTTGTTCCATTGTTCTCAGCTGCTCTATTTTCCTTTCTTTCTCCAGTGTTTCCCAAAGTTGTCTCTTATTTTTGTGAACAACTGCTCTGCTGATTCTATCTCTGATTCTCCCTTGGCCAGTTCGTCCAATAAATTATTCTTCCATGCCTCTGCTATTTCTCTCTGTACATATGACAATACCCAGGCCACTTGGGTTGTTGCTACTTCTTTCATCATCTTCATTCTAATATATAGGCAAGCTGTGTTAACGAACACACTTACCTCCTCCATTTTCCCACTAAAGACTTGAGGCCTTGCGACCTCTACTTTGCTTCCTTGTTGTTGAAGGAGCATGGTATTGACCTGCTGCTGCAGGGTTGCAATCATAGTGAGGAGTTGCCCCATAGAGGGTTTCTCTTGTTGCTGTTGTTATTGGTAGGACATGTTACATGGTGATGGTAATGGTAATAGGGATGGAGATGGGGATGATAATTTGTACTCCAATGATTCTTGATCTAGGGTGATTAGCTAAGGCTATGTCCAACAGGGCATACAATCTTCTCCTGTCTGGGTTCCTACTGCCTTACTGACTACTGCCCTAATTAAATTGGTATACAATTGCCTCTAAGAAAAGGACCCCTAAGCTAAGTGGTTTTCTAAGAAATGACTGCTATTCTCCTACATGTACCACTCACAATGGAGCACAGCATAGAGTTTATATGGAGAAAAAGGTAATAAACAGTGCCCAATTGCAAGGTTAGGACTTGAACAAGATACTTGAACTTGGTATCTAGTCTCCTCCCTCAGTCCCTAACTGACTTTACAGCTAGGACCCGCTATCCAAGAGGCTTGAGAGCGCTGTGCTCCCTAGTGAGGAAGAGTATGGAATAAGTGTGGTAGAGGAAATCACTTGTGGGGGCTGGTATGAAGCCAACTGTGCCTTTAAGTGACTTTGAGCAGAGTTCGAGGTGAACAGTGCTTAGATGTAGTATCAAGTTCTTATGTTGTTGCTAAGTCATGAAGACTTTAAGGACTATCTGAGGTAGATGTTAAGAAAGAACTTGATAGAGTTCTCTATTGGATTAGACCTACTACTTATACAAATTGTACATGGTCTATGCACCTACCTCCTATGATCACAAGACCTCTTACCAATAACTACCTAGTATTACATAACACTTTCCCATGCTATTTATATCTTTCCATTGTATTTGCCTATGTTGTTCAGCAAATTAGTGAATGTACATGAAATAGTTTCTTTTTTGGGAACTGTCTCATAACAAGTAGCTATTAAGGATTTCTTCTACCTCCCACTCTTTCTCTCTATCAATGACTATAGAAGGTGGTGAAGACTCCACTCTTCAACTGGGTATGAGATCTTTGGGGGCGGCTATCAGTTTTACTACATTGAAAACTAGATGGAGTTGCTTCATGGAGTATGGCAGCTTTGGATGGTATGCTATAGGTCCTACTTATCTTTTTACTGTAAATAGACCTAGTCTTTGATACAACAGTTCTGTGGATGGCTAGGTGGTACAAATATTGGAGGCATCTAGGAACATCCTGTCACCAGGTTTAAACACAGGAACTGGAGACCTTCTTTGGTTGTAGTATCTTGTCATGTCTTTCTAGACCTTGTACATTGCTGACTTTGCCTCTTCAGCTGCTGCCTTCATTCAATCTATAAACTTATTTACTGTTTCTAGGCCAGAGAAGGGTTTTCTGGGCCCAAAGCCTATGCGAGGGACTCATCTAGTATCTAACAGGAATAGTGTTTGTTAGATAGAGAAGTAAATATAGTTATTATACTGGAACTCCACTATCAGCAGAAGGTTGTACCAGTCATTTTGCCTCTCATTTACAAAAACTCATAGATATTGATCCAGTTCCTGATTTATACATTCTGTTTGTCCATTTGTCTATAGGTGCTATGCAGTAGAAGAGACTAGTTTGATTCCAAGCAGTTAATAGAGCTCTCTGATGAAACAGGCTATAAACTAGGGGTTCCAGTCTGAAACAACTCTCTGGGAGAGTCTATGTAGTTTCCAGATATGGTAGGGGAAGAGTTTCACTGCCTCTTCTGTAGTTACTGTCATATGTATCAGAAGAAAGTAAGCTCTTTTTGACACTGAGTCTACTACTATCATTATGGCATCAAATCTGGAAGAAGTAGAGAGTTCAACCATGAAGTTCACACTAAGAGTATCCTACTGTTCCACTAGGATTTGCAGTGGATGGAGCTCTCCTATTAGAAGAGATCTTACCAGCTTGGTCCAGAGACAAAGGTTGCAAATGCTCATGTACTGCCCTATATACCTCAATATTTGAGACCACCAGTAGTTCTAGAAGACAAGTTCTAGAGTCTTCTAGCATCCAGGATATCCAGTGACCTTGATGTTATAGCATAAGGCAACAATGCATCTCCTCAAGTCTGGGTTCCAAAGGACATATATCTTTCCCCAGAAATGGAGTAAGCTATCTATGTTTGACCACTCCATTGAGTACACCACTTTGCTAGCCAACTGCTGGAGTTCCTGTGCTGCCTTTGTCATAAGCTCTTCCTGGTCTCTGGTTTGGTTGCCACACTGTATTTTGGAGAGCAGGTCCTTTTCAAGGCCTTTGAGTTTTACCCCTTCCAGAGTATGGACTGCTAGGAGCTCAGGGCAAAGGAGAACAATGTTTTTGTTATTAGAGGATTTGTCTCTGTAGTCTGAGCATCTGGATAAGGTATCACAAATAGCCACTTACTGATTTGTGATTAGTTGATTTGATAATCAAAGAGCTCAAAAAAGCAAAGTTAGACAAGTAGCAAAAAATGTTGTTAAGTCTGAGGTTTATCCTCAGACATACAGTCCTTAAATATATGATTGTGGTAGTTTGTGTACTAGGACAGCCTACTACATGATCACTACCTATTGTTCTACATATAGGAGTACTATTGTTCTTGAAATAGAGATAACCTAACCATTTTAGAGAAGTCCTTTGTTTTATTCAAGGATAGATAATAATCTATGGATAAAGATCAGTATTATGTGCAAACATTAAGGACCTTGTACCTCTATGGGATCTTATCACCCTGGGTTCTATTTATAGCCAAAAGAAGTGCATTGAAGAGAGCTTCATGATGGTCATTGAAGCAAACAATTATGTTAAGTGGTTTCCAAGATATCAGTGATTTAATGTCTAGTAACTTGGTGATTGCAAATTGATCTGCTGATGACTTGATGAATACTAATTGCCTTGAGATGTTTTTGGCATTATTTGAAAGGTCTTCTTAAGGGCTTTCTGTGGCCATTTAGATCATTGAAATAGGTCAAGTATTCCCAGAGTTATGGTCCAAATAAAGTTTGTGATACAAAGTATCTAGTTTTGACATTGAGTGGTCTAGGCAGTGAACCAAGGAGAAATCAAATCTCACTAGGTATAGAGACCAGCAAGCCTGGCAATAGTTGAGTTTCTTTGCTATTATGAAGTACTTCAAATTCTTGTGGTCCATCTAGATCTCTACTGGGTATCTTACTCTTTCTAGAAAGTGCCTCTATTCCTCCAATATATAGATAATGGTCAACATCTCCTTGTCATGGATCTCATAATTCCTTTCTACCAGAGACAGTGACTTGCTATAGATGGCAATGGAATGCTACTTTCTGTCTTCTAGGAATGGTTGTGATAGAACTGCTCTAGTTGTGTAGTCTGAGCTGTCTACCTTAATATGGAAAGGCTCTGTATCTTGTGGAGACACCAAGACTAGAACAGTGGTGATGGCCTTCTTCAGTGTGTTGAAAGCTTATCTACCTTAGTGAGATCAAAGAGAGACCTGGCTATTGCTGAGAAGTCCTGGATGAACCTTTGATAAAAGTTAACAAAACTAAGAAGGCCTGAACGTCTGTCCAGTCTTTGGAGATGGACCAATCTTGTACTCTGGCTACCTTAATGGGGTCTATAAAAACTTCATTCTTGGATATCACCAAACCCAAGTACTCTATTTATGTTTTCTGGAATTTGCATTTCTCTAGACAAAAAAACAACTTGTGTTCTACTAGTATCTCTAGAACTCTCCATACAGCTTGGACATGTTCTTCTATAGTTCTAGTAAAGATTAGTATATCATCTAAATACACCACTACTATTTCTTCTACTATCAAATCTTAGAATATGTTGTTCATCTTGAAAAGTGGCAGGACTGTTGGTCATACCAAAGAATATTACTAGAGGTTCAAAGAGACCTTGTTTATCTAGAAGACTGTCTTTCACTTGTCTCTAGGTTTGATATATATGTTGTTAAAGCCCTAACAGACATCTAGCTTAGTGAAATATCTAGCTCCATGCAGCTGCAAAATAAGCTTGAAGATAAGGGGTAGGGGGTACTTGTTCTTAACTATCATTGTGTTTAAGGCCTAATAGTCTTGGACCAGTCAAAGGAAACTATCCTTTTTTTTGATAAAAAAGACTGGCACTGCCATAGAGGACCTCAAGAGACAGATGCAGCCTGTATGTAAGTTCTCCTCTAGAAACATGTCTAGTTTAGTCTGTTCAGCCAGAGATAGAGGGTATACTTTTGATGACTTATGTTTGGAGCCTGAAATCAACTCTATAACATGGTCCCACTTCTAGTATTCTAGAAGGGTGTCAAAGTTTTCCTTGGCAAACACAGCTTCAAAGTCTTGGATATAATCTAGCAAGAGAGAAAGGGAGACTTGGCTCTGTGTACTGCATTGAGCATTCTAGTAATGAACAGACAGTCATCTGGCTCCCAGTCTCTGCCATCAGTTCTAGAGGGACAGTAACTGGTCTTTTCTTCCTCTAAGAGAAAGAGAAGTAGGCCAGTCTGACACATACATAAGGCTTGGACCTCTAAATACCTTTTTCAAGCCTGTTCTTAGTATATAGTATGTCCTCCTTTGTATTAAATAGAGCATCAAGATATCTGAACTTCTTTGATCTTCTAGTCAATCTTGGGGTTGTAATTCTGGAACCAGTTGTATTCTAGGATCAGATTCTGCTTCCTAAGTCTGGAAACCACTAGAAGCATCCCTTTGGAGTGAGTCTTATATCGTAATATAACATTGACCACTTCCAAGATCTAACTGGCTTCATTTAGAGAACCATCCACATTGAAGATAGGAATAGAACAAGAAATGGTCCAGATATTCATGCCCTTTGAATGGACAAAGTCTTAATCTATGAAGCTTTCCATAGCTCTGCTATCTTAACAGAGTAGAATTTGCTAGTGTCTATAGTATCAATTTTGACTTGGAGATGCTAGAATATTCCACATACATCTAATATGCTAACAGAGTACTGGCTAGGCAATTTTTTCTTCTATTTTGGTCTCCAAGGAATAGACTTATACTTATAGGTAAAGAGAGAGGGTACATCTATAGGCTCACTATTATCATCTATTTCTTTTATCTTGAGTACAGTGAACTTATTTATAGATAGCTGGGGTATACTTGTTACTGGTTACCTTTGACAAGACCCTCTTCCTCTTGTGCCTCCACTTCCTGCATATTCTGTAATGTAAGAAGGTCTTCCATGAGCTCCTCATATTGTTCTATTAACAGTATCTTGATGTTCAACCTTTGGGGATAGTCCTAGACCACATGGTTAGTGTCTCCACAGTAGAAACAGCTATAGAAGGGTGGAGGTTAAACTCTGCAAGCAGTGTCAACATCTATGGGTACTTCTATTGATAAGATTAGTGGAGGTAGTGGAGGTTTGGAGGTCAGGGCTAAAGGGAAAACAGATACTAGAGGGAAATATACTACTAGAAGTGGAACTGGTCAGGGCAGAGAAAATCTCAGGGGAGGGCTAATAGGGCTATATAGTGAATGGATTAAAAGGCTTTATTAGCCACCCTTGCTTAGTCTATCCTCCTAGCTACTCTGTACTAAGCTTCTGGATCTGTATTTGTAGGCCTTCCAAATGGTATGATCACAATTTGATTTTGAATCCTGGTTTACAAACCTCAATAGAACTTGACCACTAGAGTCTAAGGGTTGGTGTACCTAGTGTTAAAGACTAAGGTTTGAAAACCATCCAGATAGTTGTTTACTATATGGTTGCCTTGGTAGTAGGATGTCTCTTTCAAGATATTAACTATGTCCACTTTCACATTGACTGGAAAGAAGTGGATGCAAAATTGCATGTTAAACTCTAACTAGGTTTGCAGAGGGAAAATTCTAGTGTCTGCCTTCTGGCAAAAGAGGTTTTTGGACCATTTAGTGGTCTATCTGGTTTTGAAGAAGGTCAAGGCCTAAAAGACCTTTTCTTTTTCACAACTAAACTACTCCAGGGCCAACTATATGTACAGAGAGCAGAAGTTGAGGAAAACATAACTACAGGTGTGCTCTCTAGAGAAGTCAAAGAAAGAGAACAGCTTGGGCCAAGCCTATTGTCTAGGAACAACTGGAGTAGGGGCTAGAGATATAGAGGAAGAGGGTGCAAATACCAAAGAGATATTTTGTACCACCAGAGATAGAGCAGAGTATGCTACCAGTTGTACTAGCTACTAGAGTTAGGTAATGAGAGTAGAAAGAGCATTATTAATATTGTTTTTGGAGTGATTTTGTTGTTCAGTCAGCTCCATCAGATAGTGTTGTAGGTACTCTAGAGCATTTGCAAGACCCTAGGGGTTTTCTGGCAATAATGATATTTTAGAAGTAGGGTGGAGGGTTGGTATTGACAGAGGAGAACAACCTAGAGATAGCTGTCTACTACAACTATCCAAGGCTCCATTCTAGAAGATCCTATTCTGCTGTAAGGGCAATAGAAGTGGAACTTTTAAGAGAATCCTCAGTTTATGAATATACTCTGGAGTATGTTACAACTTATCTTCCAGAAGAATCCTTAGAGAATAGGATGAGAGTACTCTATACTATATATACAAGTCCCTCTAGCTATGGAATGTTCTAAGAATCAGGGTCAGGAATGTAGGAGTAGGCAACTAATTAAATATTATATAATTATTATTTAATTAGTGCAGGGTCACTCCAGTGGACTACCACTAGTATGTTAGGAGTACAACTTAGTATAGTCCCCTTATAGAAGGTCCATTGGGAGTGCTTAAGAATCCAATACTTGTTTTATTGACTTGTTTAGAGGTATAGTAGTATCAATGTCTTTCTATAGCATTGCCAGATTGAACAACACTTTCTGTCCTAGTATCTAGTCTAATACTTGTGCAGCCCTAAGTCTTGGCTCTACTTGACCTAGTTAAAAAATAGATCTTGTATTGACTGGTATATGGGTTATGGATTGTTTTGAGTCCTCTTTAGGGTGTAAGTTCCACCTTCAAGTTAATGTATTAGGTTCCACTCCCAATCTCTCTGGCCTAAAACAAATCTTGAGGTTAAAGTAAGAGAGAAACTTGGACCATTGAGCCTGTCTCTAAGTTAAAGCCTTGGACTTGCAAAAATATTCTAAGTTGTAATGATTAGTGATAACTTCTACTGGTACTGGAGTTCTCTCTAAATAGTGTCTCCACTTCTTAAAAGCTTTGAAGATTGCCAGGAGCTCCTTATTAAATATATCATAGTTCAATTTGGCTATTTGGAAGGTTTTTGAATGAAATGAAGTTTGCCTTTCTAGCAGGAAGAAATAATAGCCACCAGGGCAAAGTCTGAGATATTAGTCTCAATGATAATTGGTGCTTCTGGATCCCAATGACTCAGCACCAGAGCTATAATAAAGGTTATCTTTAAGTTTGTGAAGGCTCATTTGTAGTCATTAGACTAGGACCAATCTACATTTTTTTGGGTAAGGTGGATGAGAGAAAGTGCAATCTATGAGTAGTTGTTGATGAATTTTCTATAGAAATTTGCAAAACTCAAAAATGCCTGAATGTTCTTCAAGCAGCAGGGTCTGGACCAATCTTAAATCACTCATACTTTATCTCCATCTATCTGTATTCCATCTGGACCTAGTATGAACCCCAAAAACTCAATTTTGTGTTGATAAAAGATGCATTTAGTGGAAAAAGCATACAAACTGTTTTTTCTCAAGCAGTGTAAAATCTCTTTGATATGCTTCTTGTACTCCAGAAGATTATTGGAATAGATCAAGATATTGTTAAGGTATATTACTACAAAAATGTCAAGAAGATCTGCAAATATTTTGTTTATTAGTGGTTGAAAAGCAGAGAGCACATTGGACAATCTAAAAGGCATCACTAGCTATTCAAAAAACCTATAATAGGTTTGGAAAGTTGTTTTCCATTCATTCTCCTTTGTAATATATACTAGGTGGTAAATACTATAGAGATCAATCTTTGAGTAGATTCTGGCTTTCTTCAGAGAGTCTAGAAGGTTGGAGACAAGGGAGATAGAATAGTGGTCCTTCTAGATGATCTTGTTGAGTTTTCTATAGTCTATGCAAAGATATAGAGAACCATCCTTTTTTTACACAAATAGTATAGAAGAACCATATAGGGAGCAAGAAGGTTATATCAGGCCTAACTTAAGGTTTTTCTCAATGAATTCATGCAACATTCAAAGTTCTAGTACAGATAATAAATATATTGGACCTAATAGAGGCTTTGCCCTCTTCTCAATTTGGATGGCAAGATCATAGTTGCAATGAGAAGGGAGTTGTTTGACCTTGTTTTTACTGAAAACATCTGCAAACTCTTGGTAGTCCTTGGGTATCTGGCTTAAGTCCAGGTTTTGTTCTGATAATATACTAGCATGTCCTCAAACTGGCTCTAGATCTATAGGGGACAATTGGAAAGGCAACACTCCTTCCTGTTTGCATACTCTTTAAAAGGCAGTAGCCCCTATCAACAATATTGCTGGGATCAATTGGGTATGTGGCAACTTGACTTTGTATAGTAAGTGAAGAGAGGCAAGTATGTTGGAAGGTTCTTAGTGTGCTTTGATGAGTTAGAACACTTCTCTCTTCCAATTAATGGATAGGTTTGTTCTTTTAAAACAATCATAGTCCAAAACAATCTGGGAGTCCTCACTTAGAGGCATCACAAACAGGTCAAGCTCAAATAACAAACCATAAGCAAATTTGATTGGTAGAGTTATAACTTCTTTTACAAAATTGTTCATAGTACTATTTAGCAAGGACAGAGAAAGAGGACTAATTTTCCAGATAGATAGATTGTGAAACAACAAAAAAGCAGAGTCTATAAATAAAACCAATAAACCCAAGTCCATTAGTACATTGGCTGACCCTTGGAAAAGGTTGGAGTAGACCTTTAGATACAATGTCCTTGATTCTGGTAACAATATAACACAAGAGTAGACAGATGGCTCTCTAAGAGACTACAGGCAGTCAGTTCTTTAGGAGATAAGAACACTGCCAGCTCTTTTTTTATTGATTCTAATACAGAAAACATGAAGTTGATAGAGGTAGTATGTCTCTCCAGGATGACATATGACTGAATGGTCTACCTGAAACATAGCTTTGTTAGATAACCTGGGTTTCTACAGCATATACATAATCCTAGGTCTATTCATCATTGGTGTTTCACTAGAGTGAGTTTACTATCTGGGCCCAAGATTGATGTTGGAGAAGGGTGCTGGACTGGTCTTGAGAAGAATAGTTCTACTCATGTACAGTCAACCAAATTTTGGACAGGAAATGATGGCTTGTCTTGGTTTCTACTGGACAAGAAGATTTTGGAATATTGACTCTTGGAAAAACAACTCTGATTGTTTCTTAGTATACAATACCTTTGCTTGTTATCTAAGACTCTCCTTCAATAATCACTATCAATTTTCAACACCACCCTCTTGAGGCCCTCAAAAGTGGATATATTTTCTTTTCTAAAATAGAGTTCCTCACTGATTCTTTCTAGTATTGTGTTTTTAATGACCTTCCAAAGAGAGCAATCTTCCCATCTAATTCTGTTCTTGTATTTTACAAACTGTATAAAATAGGTCACAGTCTTCCTATCATATAGGAAAGGGATTGCTATGATTGTGTCTTTGTCATTATCCTCTAGGGTATATGGACTGAAGACATTCAATAGCTTTTGAACAAAAGCAGACTAGTTTTCAAGGAAATTGAAGTCTTGGAAGGGGTCTGGTTTGTTGATAAAGGGTTCAAAATAGTCTAAGGCTATCTTTCTCAGGTATGAGATGGCAAAAAAGATTTTTTCAATGTCTTTGGTAAATTCTCCTTCACAGGCTCTGAAATAGATTTGATATTGGAATATGAAAGCTCAGAGATTATCAGCACTGCCTCCACTGAAGGTATCTGGTTTTCTAATTCCCCAAAGTTTCTTGTGGATATATAATAATGGTTACTTTATCAGGTTTAGTAGAGCTGTTCTGAGTTCTAGATTTGAGATGTTTGGGACTGGGCTGGAGATTGAGTATCTAATTGGTTCTAGAGAGAGTAGGGGTAAGTCTAGATTCTTAGTCTTATTCTTATCCAGTTGATCCTCCAATATTCCACTTAGGAGGTCCTGGGAGGTCTATCTTTAATTTTGGGCTTGGGATGCTGTAAAAGAGCACTTGATTGGGGTAACTGTGGTTTCCAAGAGGGAATTTACTCCCAGGTTCTCCCTATGTGCCCTTCTCTCAGTACAAGGGTCTACTGGGTTGGTATGTTGGAACATGAGTGGGTGAGAACAGCTTTGTTCTACTGTCAAGCCTTAGACCCAAGAAAGATTTATTTGGAAACTTGGACAAGGAGGTTGGATTGGTAGGCTAGGTACTAGATAATAAACTGGGTGTGGCTTAGTTGAGAATGAAGCTAAGCTATGTAAATCTAGAGGATTCTGTGATAAGGAAATTAGGAACTGTATAGTTAGAGATCAATACTTCGGAGTGATCCATGAGTGACACGGGTCACTCCCAGGTGTCACAGGGAAGCGCGACATGACCCTTAAGTCTTCTCTATTGCTGCTACCTCAGACTGGAAAAGACTCTCAATGTGCTGAAGATACTGTGTGTTAATGAGAGAGTATCCAGGTGTATATGTGTGAGGGTTATCAGGATCTGTGGTGTAGGTGAACAGTGTCGAGAATCAGGTCAGTGCATAAATTGTTGATTTTTAAAAAAAATTAGGTCAGTGTGACAAGTGTCATGCATATAACCAGCATAGCCGATTAATCTGACAGATCACTTGACATCAAACCTTGTGACTTCATTTGACAGTTGTTTGCCCGTGGTGTCAATGTTCTCACCATCGGAGGGTTGTGGGACACCCATGAAAGATGTGAGAGAGTTATTGAAATAGGCAATTGCTTATAGGATTTGAGCACCCTTCGTAATGACCTTGATCATCGTCAGTCGATGCTACGGCTGGCAAAACATCTATTCTGCAGTGATCGCTACCACTGCTATCATACATATCAAAAACACAAAAGCAAAGCTAAGGCTACAACTGAAAAAAATCCGAAGAGATAAACACAAAGGGGGTCATTGCTGACCTCCTGCTGACACAGAGAAATACAGAGAATCAAAAATCCTAAACAATACCATGCGTGCGTCCGTGGGGATCAACCGGAACAGACGTCATGGCTCCTGAGCGCGTGTCCGTGGATTCGCTGGTGAACGAAGTAAATGTTACCGAAATGTTATCGCTGGATCTACCAGGGAGAATGCGACCAATATCAGGAAGGACAGCCTCATTGCACTGGGAATTCGATTCGAGAAGCTCTTGGTTGGATTTCTTCTTCAAAGAATGGAAGATGCCGTTGAAGAACATCCACTTTTGTTTAGGAGGGGGAGACGACAACGTGCTAGGTGCATAAGAACTCTCCATGTCGGAGGCAGGAAATTCTTTGCATATAGCTTTTTCCTTGGAAGATTCAGGCATAGAGCCTCGATGTGAGCCCGAGCATGATTCAACATCACCCTCGAACCTACTATGGTAAACAGATGATCAAGATAATTGATTAGATGACATACCTTGAAGATGAGGAATGACTGCCAAAACTTCCAGAAGAAACTCCAACATAACTCCCAGCTAAACTCATGGCATTGCGATAATGCTTTATGGCTTCATCAGAAAAGCCGAAGAAGGCAAAAAAAAGAAAAGCACAGATAACCCATAACCACCGAGTAAATTCAATGTCAGCAGCATCCGAGCCGGAGCGCCACTCTTGAGCTGAGTACTGGAGCACGGAAGAGATATTGGCATGAAGGTCCTTGAAGCTGGTCCACGGTACAAGTCCTCCGATGAAATTATTCACTAAAACATATGATTGGATTGCAAGCGAACAAATCGCAACCGTTGCCGCAAGGAACATGAGACGGATATAGCGGCTGTTGGTCAAGCTGGAGTGAAAGGATACCATACCCTCGCTCTGGGCACGGATTCTGCGGAAGGCACGGAAGCTCAAGATGGAGTATATGATAGAGATAGCGTCACATAAAAGACAAGGAATTGGGTTGATGACGACCTCAACCCAAGTTGTCCACGTGGAGTAGAGGCATCCGACGTCTTCAAGAATGAGGTATCGCGCACCGTGATAAACATATTCTGAAATAAGTTTGAGGCGTTGCTCGTTCGTTCGAATATAGACACAAGATTCTTACCCAAGATCAAAAAGATGATAGGAAGGCCGAGACCAATTGCTAGATCAACCGCCACCTGGCGCCGCCTTTCGGCCCTCGAGATAGTGACCTTTCGCACTGAAGCAATGAGATAAATACGGCGACTGGAACAGAGCGAAGCAGCTGGAAGTCCAAAACTGCCTATGACTAAGACTCTTGTAACTAGAAAAATACATTTAGTGGCTTCGATATCTCAGTACGACACTTTCAAACTCACAGATATCACACCAGACAGGAGCCCAGTTGTTTATATTACCCTTCCATATAATAGAATTTATGCAAAGTCCAAGGCAGCATAGGCATGCCCAAACCATGTAAAGGCATGTCCCCACATTCCAGGCTGAGATGCCACAAGTTAGGGCGAGGCACCAAGCGCAGAGGAGAATACTTACCCTTCAGGTGCCACGGGAATGGAATACAGCAAAGAAGGAATCCAATTCCTGAGAACAGAGTGAAGACCCAATTGGGATATGAGGCTGCTGCCATTCTGTGATCTCACTCCAGAAGTCGGGTTGGAGGACGTTCTGACGATGGTGTGTATCAGCACCTCAACTATAGGTGATGAAAGGTGAGTGTCCTGACTATACACTATATAGACTCCATTGTTCGCGTTCTCGTGAGTATAACCGCCAAAGAATGATATCCATATCTGGCTGTGGCCTTGTCTTGTCCTAAATTGAGAATTGAATGGCAGAGATGAGTTGCCTGTTTTAGCTGCTGCTTTGTAGTACAAGTACAAATATGTAAATGATACAATCATCGCATATGGCGCAAGCAGATACTGCTATATCATATTATTATTATTATTATACTTTTACTTCTTTTCCTTATACCACCATATCTCCCTTCCATCGCTTCTTTCTCTCGTACCACCATCTCATATGGTAGCACCCAGTAGAGAGTTAGCGAATACATACAGTTTCCAAATTCCACAACCCACCAACTACACACCATCAATCTCAACCCCCCAATGGAGTGCGAAAACACCAACCCCCGAGGACGGTCGATATCACCATCAACCAATGGACAAAGAGACGTGTCCATGGAATCATACGCCTCATCTGTTGATTATGCTGAGAGAATGTGCAACCAGTCAGATAACAAGACCTGGGATGAACAAGTAGAAGAAGAGGAACATCTTCAGCTAAGTCATGTCAACCCCTCTGTCGACAACAGAATTCCCGCTGCAAGCACCAAGACGCCTCAAGGCCTCAATGTGGATACAATACCCGCTCCACCAGAGCTGACTCCATCCATCCATCATACCTTACCCACAACTGTGGGACAGTAACTTTTCATCAATTTCTTTATTTGGTACAAATGAGTCCCTCACTGGTGACACCAGTAACATTGTGTGCTCGCTTCGGAGAATCGCTACCTTCATGAGGCAAAGACCATTAGGGAACAAGACTATCAAAGACATCTCTCAAATCACAGAGTTTGGATATGCTACATGGGATTTCTTATCAGCTATTTACAAATCAGGATAGGACAGTATTCCTGCAGATAACAACAAGTCATTCCAACAATGTGTCTCAGCTCAATTCAACAAAGGAAATGCAAAGGGAAACTCTTCTCACATCACACAAGGTAATACAAAACACTTGACCATCAGAAAAACTCCCCCCTCCAATTACTTTCTTGACCTTTGAATGAAATAAGAAAAAAATCAAAAATAGCTATAAAAACCCATGAATCAAAACTTCCTGGTCACACTTTCGCACAAGCTGCAAACATAGTAGTCAATGTCCTCTACATCAAGGAAGCTTTTCCAGTACTCCCCAATAAAAAGATCTTAGAAATATACCAGGCCACCTTTGCTACCCCTAAGATCAAAAAGGTCCAAATTACAACCAAAGGCCCTTTGAGAAAACAGGCAATTGTTCCCCTCAGCAAGGAACAAAGTATCACAAATGGCCACTTACTGATCTGTGATTGAGTAGTTTGATAATCAAAGGGCTCAAAAAAGCAAAGTTAGACAAGCAACAAAAGATATTGTTAAGTCTGAGGTTTATTCTCAGACATACAGTCCTTAGATACATGATTATAGTGGTCTGTGCACCAGGATAGCCTACCACATGATCACTACCTATTGTTCTACATATAGGAGTACTATTGTTCTTGAAATAGAGATAACCTAACCATCTTAGAGCAGTCCTTTGTTCTATTCAAGGACAGATAATAATCTATGGGTAAAGATCAATATTATATACAAACATTGAGGACCTTGTATCTCCATGGGATCTTATCACCTTGGGTTCTATTTATAGCAGAAAGAAGTGCATTGAAGAGAGCTTTATGATAGTTATTGAAGAGAGCTTCATGATAGTCATTGAAGCAAATAATTATATTAAGCAGTTCCTGAGATATTAGTAATTTAGTATCTAATAACTTGGTAATTGCCAACTGATCTGCTGATAACTCAGTGAATACTAATTGCCTTGAGATGTTTTTGGTATTATTTGAAAGGTCTTCTTAAGGGCTTTCTGTGACCATTTAGATCATTGAAATCAGTTAAGTATTCCTGGAGTTATGGTCTAAATGAAGTTTGTGACATTACTACTATATTCACTACTATACTGCAAAGTGTCTTTCAACCCTCAATGCTATGAAGATGCTTGACAACTCATTACAAGGACTGCTACCACTCCAAAAATATCTCTTATACTGTATATATATCCTACCAATTGCCTTATATAGCTTCTAGTTGTGGTTCTTTAAAGGATTCCCTATGAAACATAATCTTAAAGAACTCAACAAAACCCAAAAAAGAGCTGCTCTCTAAATAACAGTGTTATGAGACAACTTCTAAGAGAAAAACTATTTCTTATGTATTCATCAACTTAATGAAAAACATCCAAGAATATAATATGGAAAAGATATAAATAGCATAGGAAGAATTATGTAAGATATAGATAGTTTTTAGTAAAGGTCATGTGATTGTGGGAGGTAAGCACACAGACCAACTAACATTTGTATAAGTAGCTGGTGAAATCCAATAGAAAACTTTATTAAGTTCTTTCTGAACAATTACCTTGGTTGAGCTCTAAGTCCTTACAACTGCATGCTAATAAACAGGTACATTCAGAACTTTGCCATCAGCAGGTATAGAAGCAATAGCAGGCCTTATCTCTATTCAACTACATCTTAAAAAACTTAATGGCCACTACTATCTCCAATATACATCTGTTCCCTCCAATTATGCCATAAATTCTCTCCTAGATCTACAGCATAGAAAAAACTTCCCTCCACACAGATTTGCTCTCCAAAACCTAATGGCTAAACAAAGAGCAAAACTCAAGAGCCCAGTCCTAGATATTAATAATTGTCTATCTAAAATTTCTGATTCCTTTTCTCCTTTTCATTCTATTTTCTCCCCTAGCTTGAGACTAGTCAATCATTTCTCTGATAGAATTTCTTTTCATTCTCCCTTATCATCTAGTAAAGATGACTTATATAAATACATCAATATCCTCAATGAAGCCTTTTGCCAATTACAAAACTCTCTACAATGCTACTGTCATTGTTGATAGTGGTATCAAGAAATCCAACATTGTAACTTCCATTGTACATATCTAGAAAGAAAACTGCATTGGTGAACAAATCAAAATTCAAACAATAAATGTTACATCTGTTGAAGCTAAACTTATAGCCATCTGCATTGGCTTCATACCTGCTATAAAAGACAAGAACAACCATAATATCGCTGTTATTACTGATTTCTTATCTGCAGCCAGAAAAGTCCTCAAGTCCCATATAAGCCTATTTTAAAAAATCATTGTCCCACTAGCAACAAAAATCAAGTTCTTCTTAAAGAAAGACAACTGTAATACTATCCACTTCTGGTACTACCCAAGCAAATTTGAATGGTCCAGACACAAACTTTTCATGACTCAGCCAAATAGCTAAGTTATTATTTATATTTATTTTCTTTTTCTTTTCATTTAATTAGAAAATCAATGAATGTATGAGAAGGAATGACTCAAAAGAGATGTATGAGACTTTATAAATAGAAGTAAATACAGAATGTATATAAGTAGTATACAGCAATCAAATGAGAACTCTATTGAGTTCTCCTTGTCAACTCAGAATAGAAGTAGTTCTAAGGTATCACAGTCTAAGTTCTTATACTAGAACTTAATTCTCTTATCAGTACTGCTTATCAC
>Ga0154008_100035_pt1 | contig 27838 bp, 38 predicted proteins | sample TSNJ092MetaG_FD_104711 | JGI IMG/M metagenome (GOLD analysis project Ga0154008, IMG submission 104711) | Attine ant fungus gardens microbial communities from New Jersey, USA - TSNJ092 MetaG | ecosystem: Host-associated > Fungi > Mycelium > Unclassified | place: USA: Connecticut, Klassen Lab...
AGTGTTGACAAGGCTATGTGGAGAAAATTCTCCCGCATTTAACCAGCTCTTGGCGCAATCGAACAACTGTTTCTTAATGGCATTTGTCACCCCTGGGTGTCACATCATTAATGATGAGGTAGATACAAGGGTGCAGTGACATACCAGGAGCTTCGATATACATTGACAGTGTGCTCATTACTTTGAGTGCATTTCGGGTCAGAATCAGTCCAGCTCTGTCATGGTATTCCTCATCCTTAAGTCGTACAGATCTTAATTTTTAGCAACAATTGTATCATATAGCCTTGATCTCACCGTAACAGGGATTCTTGTATTTGAATCTATTTCTTCGGGGAGCAACGTCAAAAACTGCAGCAATACTGGCACTGCAGCTGGATCACTCCCGAACGTATCAATCATATCTTGCACAGGATTTTCCCAAGTCGGAAGCTGCAATGCCAAACAAGCGAGGCTTAAGCACAACTGCACGATAACAACGCGGGGCCCAGAATGGTACGTCTGCAAAGCGTGTACGAGTGTGTCACGCAATACAAATAGCTCCAGTGAAGCAATCTGGTCAAGGTCATAAATCACCTATTAGGTTTGAACCGTCAAGCAGATATCGTCTATCAAAATCGGCAGCTCCCCTTAACGAAAGTGATAACGACGAACCTTAGCACGAAAGGTTTGAGCGGCGAATAGCTTGACTGGGTCTGGAGTATCAGGTGCGAGGAGGAGGACATTGCAGGTTGCCCATGCCCCAGACTGGTACAGAGAGAGTGTGTTGAGACAGTCAGACGAGTTGGTCGTGATTTGTCCAAGGCGAGAGATAATTTACAGAATGCTGGAAATCTTGAAGCCAGGTGCTTGCCGCTTCCAGTGAGGCTTTGTCAGGTGCACCATTGAAGACTTGTAACGCAGATATCACTGCCTGAACATCAGCCATGACAAAAGTAGAGGTAAAAGATGAAAAATAATTCAGATGAGATAATACAAAGCCATTGCTGTGTACATCTGTTAGGCCACGCTATCGATCACATCAGGATCCCCCTGATCCCGCGTCATAGACCATGGTATATTGTCATCACTAGGACCCAACCTATGACAACTCCAGTGACAAAAAAATAATTGGAGGAAAGTACTAAAAAGTGGGATAGAAAAAAAGAGGGATATCCATAATAACGAACGTGATATTGTTCACGGGGAATCAAGACAAGGTGGACAGAAAGTATAATATAGCCAATGATATACAATGAAGACAACAGCCTCGCGAAATAGGTGCACATGAAATGTCAACCCTAAAGGTCCACGGAGAAAAGAAGGACGAGGCGCAGGTCAAGCGGCTATCACTTCACGTGCGGAGGAAGCCTTTCTTCCTTTGAGTCTGTCGGACAAATTGTCGGTAATTGTCAAGGTGAAGGTGAAGATTAGAAGGCTTACAGATCCCTTCTCGGGCGTCAATGGCCGGCCGCTTTCGAGCCTCCTCTTCTTTTCTTCAAGATCAGCACGCTGCTTCTCAAGGGCATCTCTCATCTCTTTATGACGAGCATAGAGCTCCTCCTCGGATTGCTTAAGCTTCGCTTCCTTCTCCTGCACCTTTTGCTGGAACACCATTTTCATTTCAGCCTCCATCTTGGCAAGTTTGGCTTCATGCATGATGCGCTCCTCCTGTAGTCTGGCGGCAGGACTGCAAGTAAAGCAGAGTCAGAATTCGTATGGTTGAGACAAAGAAGACATACTTGATCTCTTTAAACACGGAAGAATCTTGAGTAACGCCCATACTCAAAAGTTTCTCCGTTCTCCAGTTCTCATATAGCACATCATTAGTATACTCACGCAATTCCTCCATGTAGGTCCTGACAAGCATCTGACGGAGCTTGACAAAATCACAGTGCTCTTCGTTGTCAACCTCGACGATACCCCACGGGTACGCGCGACCACGGACGGTACGACCATCAGCAGTCTCAATGAAATTATCAGAACCAACAACAGCAAATGGTATTTTGCCAGCGATTTCCTCGGCCTCAGCAATAGTTTCCTCGTCTTCATTTTCATAAGTAGGCGCTTGGAAAATTTGGATATTGTGATAAGCAATATCGGAAAGGACCTGTACAAAGGATTGATAATGTGATAAATGAAGGAAAACAAAGCCATCACGAACACGTTGCTTGAATTGAAGTACTTCAACATCCGTGAGAGTATCGGCCTTGGCAATTATAGGAATCAAGTTGACCTTGGTGTGTAGCCGACGCATAACTTCAATGTCAAGCTGCTTTAAACTACATTTCATAAGGTTATGCAAACAAATCGTCTGGAAAAAGATAGTACTAACGAATGGCCAGTAGCTTGAATAAAGTACAAGCACGCGTGGATACGGTTGTCGACGATTTTGGTCCTATTGACGCGGTTCTCTTGTTCTGAAAATGAATCGAAACGGGACTCAATATTCTCTACGATAGGCTTCCAGCTATAATACGCGAAAACATGCATCAAGATGATAGAAGAACGAAGGTTAGAAAGACCACGTCACCTGTCATCATTGTTGACAAAGTCACCGAATCCAGGGGTATCAACAACGGTCAGATGCAAGCGAACGCCGTTCTCCTCGATATCTATACGTAAATTGAGGATACGTGGCCATGAACTGGGGGGATAAATATAGATGTACCAGCACCAATGCTCTCGATAGCAACTGTTTTGAGTCTCTCTTCAGATGGGGCAAGAGGCACCTTGGGTGGATATAAAGGAGTATTAAAAAGTGTATTGATGAGGGTCGATTTCCCGAGACCAGACTCGCCTAGTACGCGCGGCAACGCGCAAAAACGGATCGTTGCTAAGACGTAAGACCTTTAAAACAAAGGGAAAGAACACGTACCAACAACCATAACTGTGAATTGGAAGCCTTTGCGGACACTCTTGCGGTGAACCTGGTTGGGCAGGTTGGCAAAACCAACATAACCCATGAGCTTTTTGCGGATTATAGGGACGGTGGACGCCTGGCCGAAGGAAGCGTCTGAGCCATGAGGATAGCCATTGTGACCTGCATTGACATCCTGGACAGAGCCGTATGCATCCGACATCTGGAAGAACGTAAGGAGGGAGAAAGGAGGAACAGCAAAAAAAAAATTACTTCTAAGTTGAGGGCAATGGAGGGTAGGAAAGAAGTCGGCTGATTGATGCGTTGTCCTTGTTTGGCTACATACACTACGCCCAATTTGGGCTGGGGCAATAACAGGGACTACTTCGGCATTAGTTGAAAAGTCCCGAAATTTGAAAATTATATCTACCCAGGGAAACTGGCTTTGGCCATACTTTTTGCGCTTCTGTATGGCCATTGCAGTCCCCCATCTGTCCGTAGGTCGTGACTTTTATGTTTGGAACATGCGGCTTGCGCACGGTCATCATTCTAATACAAATATGTCTCTACAAGTATCCGTCTTGATGAAAGGAGCTAGAACTCCTGGACTATCTACTCTCGACTCCATTCTCCTGGCACTGTGCTTCATTAATATACTTATGATACATCTCCTCTAACAGTGCTTCTGGTTCTCCCATGAGTGACTGCTCCTGTAAAGCCGCCACTGGCGTATTCATAGTCCCGACATTCTCCTTCGCCATCGATCGAGATATTGGGATTAACTCGAGCCATGCAACTTGCCTTGCTCGTGGTTCAGGCCAATCTTCGAAGTCCCTCCACTCTGGGGGTCCCCAGCCACACACAATTGGCAGTCCATCGTCCAAAGCATTCCGAGGGATGCTCTCCTCTCGAGAGTTACTTTGACATTTGATGTCGTCCAGGGGCAACCAAAACAGTTGTTCATCATCTGCCTGCCGCAATGGTTCGTCTAGAAGAAAAGTCTGTCTTCCAACACATTTACCGTCGACAACTTGTTCATAATCGTCTTTCTTAACTGCTGTATCCTCAACAGTTCGATGAGGCCTGGTCAGATACTCTCTTGTTGAGAAGCTGACTTCCGGCAAATGCGAGCAGTGAGCGGCACGGATGGCAACAAGAGTCTCAGCTAACTCGAGGGATTTGTCTGAGTCCATAGTGGGGTGGATGCATTGTCCATTCGCCCCTGCTTTTTATCGGCAATGACAATTGTGTTTGATACACGACTAATGTGTGACTGGATTCAAATCACAGATTGTAGACCGCAATCAGCTCACATGTACACCCGAGCGAAGCATTTGTTATGGTGAAGCGGTGAGTGGCACCGCGAGCCTAATAGACCGTAAAGAATAAGGCAACACAATGATTTGTCACTAAGGCGATGTGAATTAGGATGAAGTTATTGGTAATGGTAAGGATGCTGTAAACTCTTTATCTGCTTTAGCTCTTGGCAGCCACTCCTGAGGGAAATCCCGAAGGGTGGGTTTATTCAAAACCCGGCCACGCAAGTGCTCACCCTTCTTTGCTTTTAGTGATTTAGCGTACACATGACGCGGATCCACCGGCAGATCTTCCCAATTCTCGTTGGGCATCTAATGCACAGACAAAAGGTACAGCACACCATGAATCCACAAATCACCAAAAAAAAAAGAAAACACGCACATTCGCTTTTTCAACCAATTTATCCACAGTATCACTTATCCACTTGAGGTTCTGTGAAGGCTCAGGGAAATCCTCACAAGCGATCTTCACAAAACCATTCCCCCAATCTGCATATTTGCTGATTCCAGCGTCTACAGGAGGATTCGGCGTCCATCGAGGTCCAGCAAGCAGCATCAACCTCTTTTTCGCCATGTCATCCACCAACGGTAGGTCATCTACCGCGACGACAACACTTCTTTTCCTTTCTACCGGATGATTGCCTATATAATCGGTTGACCGCACAACCAGAGATTCTTTTGATGTAGGTGGCACAAATGGTTTTCTCAGAGCTATGCAAACGCTGAAATTAGTGAATGTGCATAAGCAGACGAATATATTACATACCAATGAGTTTTGGCATTTCTAGTTCGATCAGTCTGAGGTACTGCCTTACGATACGCTTCTCTTGCAGCAGGAAATGCGAAGCTGTGGGCATGTCATTGATATCGTCAACTTCATCCAACATTTCCTCAAGGTCATCTGGAGTTACTTCCTCGTCTAGAGCGGACTTGGTTCGAGGCGCACGTGCAAATGAGGACGTGCTGAAGAGCTTTGAAGCTGCTGCAGAAGTTGTAGGCGAGGAAGAACAGGTAGCAGCATAGCTAAGCAGAGTACGCCGGGCAAAACCAGAAAGCATAGAAGCCATTTCAGTTTGTAGACTTGACTTTCGTGCCAAGTCACGCGTGTGACCCCTGTGATCTAATTTGGTATCACAGGTTTTTGTAATCTCTGATAGCTACACAAGATGGTCGTACGTCTGGTCAAGAATGTAGTATTTCATTCTTATCTGTTCCTCAACAGCGGCTTCAACTGTCGATTCAAGCTGAACTTGAGAACGTTACCGAGCTGCAGCCCGCTTCAGAAGATTTCGAATACTTCTTCAAGGTTGGTGGCGATTTTGCATCTTTCATGTGGCCATACATTTATTCTGGCAATCAGGTCAAATGCTCCAGTTGCAACGAGAAACATCCAAATACTGTTTCAATGAACCGCATTGTTAGCTTAGTCTCCAATCATGTCCCCAAGTCCAACTCAAATCTTTCATCTCTAGGAAGAGCACGAAATATCAGGTGGCAAACACGGGACAGCCAATTTTGTGTGGAGATGTGGTTTCTGTAGGCATTTATCACTCTTAGTATGATGTCATCTAATATTTGACTTTATTACTTGCAGGCAGGCGAGAAAGCTCAGCAAAGTTTGACACCTCGTATAAAGTGCGACCCTATACTTCAGAAAATGCTCAACTGCAACCACTCCTCATCATTGAATGTAGGGGGCTTGAGTTTACCGGTTTCGAATACAAAGTACGTATTTCCTCTGTCTACGAATCTCCCAACCGAAATATGCACCCGATCCAGGGACCTTGGAAGTGCGTTGGATCCAAAGGAACTGTGTTCACCGACATCGACCTTGCAGAAGGCGAATGGTTCGATTACGACGAAAAGGTAAGCTTAGATGCAATTCGAAAGGGTTTTGTTCACAGATGTCAAGGTTGCCCTCCCTGTCGGCATATCGGCTCTTGAGAGTCAATGGTCTCGGGCGCCATAGTTTTATTTTTCTTCGTAAATGATCCAGACTGTAAAATACAAAAGTCACTCGATACCCCAAAATGTTATTATGGATCTAAGATTTGTCCAGGTGCTCCAGGAGTGGGTGCAGGTATTAGCTCTGTGTGTAAAGGTCATAGCACCTATGGTAGGCAAATAAAGCCCTAGGTGGACAAAGAAAAAAAATTATCTGATACAAAAGTTTTGTAACCTCATTCTTCTCCAAACAAATCTAGCAAGAGACCGAGTTGCTCAACAAACATTAAGAACGAAGGGCATTAAATTTTCTACATGACAGAACAGGATAGTGTACTTAGGGCTATCAGGCAAAACATTGAACCTGGAGGGATAAATCAGAGTAGAAGATGTTATACTGGACAACCTGCTTAATGAGTGAGTTTGGTACTTGAATGCTGAGAAGAACGATCGAAAAAAACCTATAAACAAGAACAGTGTCATGAAGAAAGAATGAAGCCAACAGAGAAAAATACATTCATGAGATATAACGATGTGCATTGGTAGACAGAAAGATCCTATGTAAATCCATTGAATTGCCATCCTGGGGGTAGATTGAGATATTCATGCCGTCGAAGTTCCGCAGCAGATGGACGTTCTTCCGGGTCACTGAAACAGGAGAGTGAATACAAAATAGCTACCGGATAATGAAAACTCACATAGCAAAACATTTCTTCCTGAAATCGTCGGCAAGAGGTGACAAATGCACCTCTTCTGGGACCGGTGGCAATTTATTTTTGTAAAGCTAGATGTTAGGGAAAAACAAGCATGAGCCACACCACTGAGGACAGTGAGACAAATACATCACACCTTAAACATGACTGCGACCATTTCCTGACCTATCCACGGCCTCTTTCCCGCCCACATCTCTAATACAACACACCCAACACTCCAAATATCAATCTTCAAGTTGTAACCCTTCTTCTGAGTATTAATGACCTCAGGTGCCATCCAGAATACCGTGCCCTGCATGGCCGTGAAGGCTTCGTCATCCGTCCTCTTCGAGATACCAAAGTCGGATATTTTGCAAATACCAGACGCTTCTACCAGTATATTATCCGCTTTGAGGTCCTGAGCAGAATATCAATCATGATTTCTTGTAATCCTTTCCGGCCTCTCCCACTTACTCGATGTAAGATACCTCGGTCGTGGAGGTATTCAAGGCCGCTCAAAATCTGAGATGTGAATGACTTGGTCACATCTTCAGGGAACCGTCCATGCTTGTGCAGGCAACTGCCGATGGAGCCACCGGGCACGTATTCCAAGAAGCTATAGAGAAGAGATGATCAGAATTAAACTTTCAGAAGCTCTAAGAGGATTCAACTCACATGCTGATGTTGTCCGTAGTCTCTTCAAACCCAAGGTACTGTACGATATTTGGATGGTCAAGATCCTTCAATGTCTCCGATTCCAATTTCAATGCATTCACAACTGTGTGTTGCCGCGAATCGTATTTATCACTTGCTGTTTGCGGAAGTTCTACTTGCTTAACGGCAATCATCTCTCCTGTCGTTGCGTTCATGGCAAGATACACACGACCATATGTCCCCTTTCCAATCAGCTCGCCACGGACCCATTTAAATGTGGCTGTAAGCGTGTTAAAAAGTCATTCAGATCGAGGATATTACAACTTACTCCCACTGGATGATGCAGAGGTCGTCGAACTGACACTTGAAGACCTAGCCTGGTGCGTTGTTACCTCCTCCAACTTCCCTCCCCAAAACTTGGTGTTTCTCTTCCTCGAGTATATATCTGCAAAAGTTGAATCCGCTTTGGATGTCCTGTCTATCCTCCTCTTTGCATCTTCCGCTACATATCTGATAGACTTTTTACTACGTATCTTGGCACATTTCTCCCGCTCCTTATCTTTGTCATAATTACTGGTCGATGTAACAGCAGCCTGAGATGAAAAGGGGAGCTCGATTGACGTTGGAGACGCTCCACCAGAATTGGCCTCGATGACAGGTTTATCTAGATCATGGTTGCGGAAATAAAGTTCCAACTTCTCGTAAACGGCCTCAGGCGGAGGACGCATTGCCCAGCCATCCTCATCATCAACAAACATATCTGACGTCTCTTGGGGCACTTGGTTATGTTCCTTCTCCCATGCTTTCTCCGTCTCTTTTGCTCGCCTTTCCTTTTCTTTTTCGTTTTCGTTTTCGTTTTCCCTCCTCCCCTCCCTCTCCTTCATGATTTTCGATAAGATACCTCGCTTAGAATTTCCTGTTTCATCGATTAAGCTTGGGTTGTTATTCCTTTTTGAATTTGACGTTGTCGCTATAAGGGTAGCGGTGGGGTCTTTAGATGGAGACGGTCTCGCGGTTGTCGGTGTCTCAATTTGTACCTTCAGCTTGGGTTTCTCCTCAGACTGCAGTGGCGATTGTGGCTTGACTATCCATGTCCCATTACCTCCATCGTCGGAAGATTCATCGTGGTGCAGATCAAGGGTCGGACTGGTTGATACACTCCTTGGCGGTGAAGTTGTTCGAGAAGGAGGTTGCGATGTCGCTGTAGGTGTAACTGATATTGAAGTTGATCTACTGTCCAGAGCAGCTACGTTACGAGGTGCCACAATTGTTCCCTCTTCACTCGCAAAACCTGGCAGATATCTGTCCCGATCCTCTTGTTTCAGAGTATCATAAGAAGGTCGTCCAGGTACACATGAGGAAGGTGACATATCGTCGACAATTTTGAAATTACGTTGATCCTTGGGGCTCCGAGGAGTGGCGGGAGAATGAGGCGGCGTTGACTGTGTTGTTTCAAAGCCGTCCACATTGGCCATATTGCGACCAGGTCTTGGCCTTGGGCCAGGAGGATGGGGCGATCGATTTGGGGAAGTAGCACGGGGTGATTTAACAGACTCATAGGGATCAGGCAGCAATGTTGATCCATACGTTGGTGACTGTACCTGTCTTCCATTGTACTTCATAGGCGAGACAACATGGTCCCTCATAGCGGATGATGGTCTAGGATAAGGGTTTATACTCGTGCCAAAGCTTGTGCTTGTATTCGAGTACGGTATATTTTTCCGCACGTATAGTGACGTGCTGGTCTCAGGGACATTGTACTGAGTTGCAGGAGGCCGTGTCTGGATAGGCAACCGAGAACTACTTTCAAACGATTTGGGTGTACCAGAAAGACTGCTGGGTGAGAAAGCGAGATGATCTCTTGGTCCTCGACTGACAGACAACGGATTCGGTTCCCGTCTGCGCTGGTTGGAATTAGTCTGAGGATTTCGGAGACTATCCATGCTCTTCGTGCTCACCCGAGTGAGTCTCGTAAATGCAGAACTAGGTTCTCCTTTCCATCGAACAGGAAAACTATCAGGTACCCGATTTCCTGAGCGCTGTGTAGAACGAGAGTCATTGGAATGTTGTGATGGCACTGGCGGTGGTTGCGTTCGAGGAGGAGGAGGAATGGGTGGGTGATAGGATGAGGTTGCGGGCGGGCGGGAAGAAGTCTGACTGGTTGGTTTTCGGGTATTGGAAGGGGATTTTCGACTATTTGGACCAGAATCTCTCATTGACGTTGACAAAGGATCATATTCTTGACCAGGTGAAGAGACATGCTGCCATTCATCGCTCTCAGTGGGAATTCTTTTCCGCTGTTGCAGATTGGGCTTCACTTGATCCACTTGATTCACAACATCTCTTATTTGCTCAGAGTAAAGGGCAGATTGTGAGTTTGAAGTGGATGGTTGTTGAGTAGTTAATTTCCGTCTTGCAGCCTCCTCAACCTGGTGCTCAGGAATGATGACAGCCTGTTCACGTTGAGTGGTAACGTCCGACCCCGATCGGCCATGCTTATGGATGCCGGGATGGGGAGGAGGTAGAAACGTGGAATCATCGTTGATGGGAAATTTAGGTCGTGAGAGGGGAGGTGGTGGTGGCGGGGTGGGTAAGACTTGCCCGAACAAGTTTGTGAAAGTTGAAGGAGGCTGGGGCGATGATGGATGGGGTGGGTGTAGCGGCAGCTGAGGAGACTGAGGTGAAACGACAAAATTGTTGAGCCTTCGATGTTGAGGCGACAGGGGGAGAGGATTAGGAGCGCTCATGAGATGCTGTGGTCGTAGAGTTGTGCGGTGAGATTCCTTCTCGTTATCAATATCAGCCTCGTATCCGGTCGCTGACTCATTGAGCTGTTCGCTTGCGTTGGAAGAGGTACTACCAGATCTACGTTTCTGCCGGAGTGGCATTATGGGATTGGGAGTCAACGGAATAGAAGTCTGATGCGGGAGCGGCGGCAGGGGACAAGGGGAAGGTTCGGAATCGGATGGAGTTGTACGTTTGATAAAGAACTTGAGTGAACCTTTTGAATCGCCATGACTGCGACAAATGGTGAAAAGATTTTCGTCCGTCAGGGCTTTGCCAAGATGATAGTCCTCGCCCTCGATCCGCCCGATCTCAGTCTGGAAGAAGATTGAAAACTGAGCCCGCTCTTCCTCTGTATAGATGCGCAACTGCAGAGTGTGTGGTCAATCGACTGCAATCGGGAAGATGTGATCCACCCACCTGGGTGAAAATACGCTCTCTGATAGATGCCGGATCATGAGCATTACTGACGTCTACCGTAATAGATCTTGCCGAATCCGATGTGACGACGATGAAGACCTGGTCTCCGATAGAAATAAGAGGATTATTGCTTGATGGCGGAGTCTCAGGATGGGACACTGTGGGAGACTTGGCGTGACATTTCAAAATCAATAAGAGGCGACGAAGCCGTAGATAAGAAAACACACATTTCTGAGCCTCCTTGAGGCGTTATCGGACTGACGAGGCCGAGAACCAAAAGCTGGCTTGGCAGGAGGCAGATGTTTTCCCATGCGGGGATTTGACGACTGCGGAATATCTGACATGCCGCGATCGACCGACGTCGATATTGGTAAGGTGTTGCTGCCAACCCCTGTGAGGTTGACCGGGGGTACTTGAAGGGCGGGCGTGTCTGGTGGTGGGGTAGATTCCTGGGCCGGTGAGCTGGCGGTGGAGGGGGATGAGAGTGAAGGATGGACCGGCGAGCCGTTGGGAAAGTTTGTAGTGAGTGATGGGGGATGGGGTGGGGACTGAAGACCTTTGAAAGAGCTGTGAGGGGCAGTATTCAAGGGCAGGGGGGGTCGTATATCTCTGTAGGGGACATGGTGTCCATCGTGGGCCCTTCGGACATCGTCGCTGCCGCCATCGGACTCTGAGTCTGGATTGGTGATGACGAGGATTCGTCCACGCTTGTGGCGATGTTCTTCGAACATGGCAGCACAGAGGAGAGATAGACGAGGGCAAACTAGCTGCTGACTGCAAGTTGCCAGGAAACAGAACTGGCAACAATAAGGGAAAATGCTTTGCTTTGCTAAGCAGATTCCAGGTCTTAGTAAGGCCCATGAGGGACTTATCTATATTACAAATATAGTAATTAACTATTTACCCTCTAGCGTCCCCTCCTGCACGTTGAGCTGGAAACACGTTGAGACCATGCCTCTCACTCGGCGCCACACGCACCTTTGGAAATTCAGCTTTTTCCCCCAACAACGAGTCGCCCCAGCAGAGCAATTTCAAAAGCTCCACTAATTTCGCCTCCTTTCCCTGGCTCAGGCTCTCCAGTATCGCTGCATTCACCTCCCCTGCAGTCTTCAGTCGCTGTGCAGATGACAACAGGTCCCCAATCACCCCCGGTGGACTGGCAACCGTGTCAAATGCCAGCAACGCCATCGTCCGTTCCAGCTCGGCAAGAAACTCTGGATTCTCCTCCCCTCGAGGAGCCAGCTCGTCTTGTGCAAACCGCAATGCCTCACTTACCCTGCCATGCCGTATATACTCAATCAACTTTTGCTGTTGTAGGCAGAAATAGAGTGCCGGATTGGTATCAAGTATCTGTCAGACAAAATCTGATGTCAGTGCTCTTTGTATCCATAGTACCCAGTCTGGGCAAATCACGTTGAGGATCATGTTGAAGACTGAAGATTCGGTACTCTCATCAGCAACCACCAAGGGGGTTTATGAGTGGTGCATGAATGATTTAATCCTTTCCTCTTTTCCATGTTGATGACTCACCTCCGGGTTAAGATCATTGACACGCGTTATTGCATCTTCAACGTCACCACGCTGCAGAGCTTCGCGTATGTCCATGCGGCTCTCAATGCTCTCAAAGTCCACTGGTGGCGACAAATTGGCTTCCTGACTAAACTCTTCTGCAGCCGACTTGTACCCCTCGATGACGAGATAGTCCATGATCAGCCGATTCATGTCCCTGATGACCATCGCAGAATAGTCAGCACCAAACTTGTACCCGGACACAAAAGGGATAAATCAGATAATACATGCAATTTTTAGCTCTTCAGAAAAGAGGTTACTTCTCAGAGAGATTCCCAATACTAGGTCTCATCTCAGTGGAACAGAATGAAAGCTACCACTTACGCTTTCGCTACCTTCACCTCTCTGAGGCGCTTCTCCCATTCATCTTTCCCAATTAAAGGTTTTGAACTTGGTGGCTATGCAAAAAGAACACACATAACCGATGACCACGGAGCGAAAAAGGAACGAGAACCAACCATAGAAGGACAAAAACACGAGTTCCACTCGGAATATATGCAACCGTGCCTCTTTAGGGCAGGTGCTATACAGCCAATGGTTCTTTCTTATTAAGGAGAAAGTCCACAGCCAATGGTTCTTTCTTATTAAGGAGAAAGTCCACAGCCAATGGTTCTTTCTTATTAAGGAGAAAGTCCATGCGTTTTTGGTACTCATAGTTCCAAGGATAATTTTAAATTGAAACCTCTTTATGTGCCTAGAGGGCTCAACCTCGGTCATCTGTGTCCTCCCTGACCAATCACGATTTCAAAACCAGACATCAATTACTCTTTCCATGCAAAAACCTAGAGAGCTGCCCTACATATTCTCTTGGCTGCCTCAATAAAGAATTTCTCCTATCCGGAATTGGCGTTGACCTCGCGGTCGTGTTTTCGCATCCGTCCACTCATTCAGCCAGCCATCCTAGCTATATAACACACACAACATACTTGGCCTCCACTTGTGCTTCTGCTCTCCCGTCTCCCTTTTGCGTGAATTACTGCGTTTGAAATTAGTGCTGTGTTTCTTCAAGAGACCGGATCCGAGCTACCGACTTGGAATATCAAACATGATCAACAACCCCCCCAAAAAAGCTCATTTTGACAGCTTTGTTGGCGTTTGAAGCAACGACCTTAACATCTGCGACACCGTATTGACTTAATCCTTCTTCATCCTTGTCCCTTGCTTCCACTGGAAGGTCATCAACCCCAAATACTAAATCTCGTTGATCTGTCGAACACTCGGGATATCAGCAAAGACAAATGTAGAATCGGAGGCAAAGAGTATTGGTGTTAATTTGTAGGTTATATCTCATGATGATGGTGGGTGATCGCTGGAAACGGTGATTTATCAGAATCGTTAACCAAGGAGGAGACTCAAAGTGACCAATAATTAACCTCTACGTATACGGGGAATATATCCGGACAAACAGCTATTATGGCACAGTGGCAATCGGAACGCCCCCAACATCGTTCACCGTCATCCTCTAACTCTCCATCCCTGATCTTTGGGCAACCGACACAAACTGTACAATCGGCTGCTCCCAAATCTCTAAATTTTACACAAGCTCGAGTAGAAATTTCTCGATACCATTCGACATAACCTATGGTTCTGGCCAAACACAAGGCAACCCTGGCCAAGATGTAGTCCAGATGGCAGGCTTCACAATTACAAAACAAGTCTTTGCTACTTAAGATGCTGTTTTTCGAGAGTCATTATAAACACCTGTATCAAGATTGATGGAATTGGCTTTTGATACGATGGCATTGTCGAGAGCGGTGCCCTTTTGGCAGACTTTGGTAAATGGAGGAGTGTGGAATAGCATTTCACTTGACAAAGTATAATAATGCATCTCATGCCTAGAAGGTCATTCGATATGGGCGAGCGGCTCGTTTTTGACTATGCCATCACAATCGACTACTCGGATTCTGCCACTGAGTTGTACATCTGAATATTCCCCGAGATTATCACTTACGTCCAAATGAGACGAAGGCGAATATCTGGTGCTTTTTTTGAGCTATCTGGTGGTGGTCATTATCTTTGATACGTCAATTCTTGGTTCTTGGCTGTTCACTTCCTGATGAAAAATTGGTGCGTTGCATTTCAATTGCGAAGAGAAATATGTCTAATCTGTCTTCCGGTACCAACCTCCCTCTGTCGAATTTGCACAATTCTCGGCACTTCAATGAATTCAAATGGTGCTAGTGTGGTGATCCCATTACCCACATTGACGGTTGTTACAGTATCAGCGAGTTCTACACCTTCGATGTCTGTAATGCTTGTACTTTGAGAAAACATTCGCGATTATGGGCTCTGGTTGTATCAATTACTGCTGCGTTGATAGGAGCGTTTCTCACTGATAGCCAAAGTAATCAATTTGGAAATGCAACTGTGTCATTTAATCCATTCACAATTCCGGAATGGCCGAATTTTTGAGCGCTACATTAAGCTGCGGTGATGCTCATGACGATTCTATAAAGCTGAATATCCCGCAGTTGGAGAGTGACCCTCTGCCCATGTTGGGGAAAAAGAGTTGTAATGCTCATCATGCGGACAACATGGTCCTCAGCCGCTACGCGTAATGCCAGGATGGCATTTGGCGAGATTCGGAATGTCTCCTATAAACATCCTGCAGTGCCGCTTCAACGGCTGATCCAGAAGCAGGGGTTCAAAGCATTTTTGTTGGAAATAGCGAATTTCATGTAGGACCTTTGCCCCTCTTTGGACAGGCGACTCTTCATGGGAGGGGCGGTATAAGTGACCCTTTTGTTTCTCTTGTGTTTCTCTGGTTTCGGAATATAGGTCTTGCCGCCGTACTGTGCACCACCAACATGAGTATACAGGTACGCCGGTATCTTCTGAGAGGTTGTTGGTCGCTGACTCGGGTTGACCACTGTCTTCCTGGCAAACTCTGAAAAAAGGGCTTGATCAATTTTTGATGCAAGGTGTGTCGTTTGTCAAAAGCTTTAAACTTACGAATAGACTTGGTCCGGGCCATTGCACAAGAGTTTGAAAGAGATTAAAGCGAATGAGAGGATTTTTAGAAGAGGGAAGTGGTTTTTTTCTCATGGTTTTTATTGAGTCGAGAATGGGAGTTGGATTTGATGTTCAAGCAAAACCGTCAGGTTGAACATTTTACCTGACGATATATCTCTTGCCTATAATATTAATCAATGAATTCGACCAGCTTAAAGTCGGTTTTCTGCAAGGCAAGTGTATATAATTATGATCATGATGATGATATCACTGGGAGCTTCTTAGTTAATAGTTAGCTTTCCCAGCACTGTTTCATCTAATGATAAATTATTACACTTGTTCCGGTAGTTTATGACTTACCTGATAAGATGCACTACCGGGCATCTAGATCTTTCTCAGCAGAATGAACATGACTTGGATGGACAAAGGTCTGATGTTGGGACTGAACATTCAAAATTCATAGACATGAAAACCAAGCGGTGTTTTATACTTTGGACACAATACCACCAGACTTGATCATATTGAAAAAGTCGTCTTTTCCTACTGCCTCTATAAAAAATTCTCAGCTTTCAGGGACACAAGGGAGTATGATCGACATACGTTCTTTATCCCTCCCAATTATATTATCTTTATTCTTTCCTTTTTGCTTCCCTCTCTTTTCAAATGATGGGGCAGCTAACGTAGGTTTTCCCGAACCACGACCTGCTTTTGCTTCCTCTTCTGCTGCTGCTGCTGCTGTATGCGTCTGCTGAACAGCATTGAACAATTTCACGACTTAGAAAATTGTGAGCAAAGTAAACCAACTGAGAGCAACGAAGGTACACACCACCACGCTGAGCAACCTTTCTCAAACCTCGTTCACCCTCGGCTCCCCAACCGCCTATTACGTCTCGTATCCGGCCTTTGGCTTCCTCCTCCTTTTTCTTCACTTGTAACGCCTTTTTCGCTCGTTTCTCTAGCTTTTCATGACCATGCCTTTGCACGATTGAGGGTTGTAGTGATAGTGGCAATGTAGTTGGTGCATCTGTGTTCAGGAGGGACTGCAGTGTGGCACCGAAATTTGAGGGAGCTGTTGCCCTGATTTTGCGTTTGGATGTGTTCTTTGATTTTACCCTTTTGAAATCATCAATGGCTTCATCGGTGTCTGGTTCGGATGGCGAGCGTTCTGAGGTATCGTGATGGTCGGAAAGGACGCTGTCGTCGTCATTGTCGTGGTGGTGCTTTGGAGACATGGTAGGAGGACCGAATAAGGCAGTTGAAGTGTTATCACGTTTCTTCTCAGCCGCACCACTGGGTTACTTTGGCTCTCGTCCCACCCATGACAGTCATCGAGCCTCTGGATTCCGTCTCAGTAGATGTCGTTTCCCCACCAGACCTTCATCCTCTTTATCCAACCCCTGTGCAGATCTCTGATCTCCTGACCAGCCTCTCCTCTGCAGACAAGTCTGAGCTCATCGCACACTGTGCTTCACGCGCATCTACATTTGGAGATCTCCCACTGCTATTACATCTCATAACAGAACCCCGTGCACGCGCACATCTAGATCTAGGGACTCGTGATGAGGACGGTCTGGGACTGATTAGTCTCGCTATTCATGGCTTTGGCGGAGACAACGACAGGGACGTCGAGAGAGAGGAGTGTGTCAGGCTGTTGGTCACTCATGGAGCCGATATGCAGCCTGATAATGGTATGTTGACCTTCCAGCTTGTCCGTACCTCCTGTTCATCATAAGAATGATAGCCGGATGGACCCCTCTGCACCATGCGGCATTACTTTCTCCACCAACATTGATTTCATATCTAATGACGCATGGCTGTTCTCCATTTGCGCTGACGAAACGAAATTTGACACCACTGGACCTTGTCACGGCTCATTCAACTGTACCCGGTCGGGAGGATGTTGCATTTCTGCTCGAGGAGGCGATGAAGAGCGAAGGCTGGGAAGGAAGTAGAATGAATCGAAGACGAAGGCTGGTCGAACAGCAACAAAACTTATAGGAAGGCAGAAGAAATTGCGTGCGCAAGTTACACAGATTCTCGGTGTTCACTCTGGTTGGTGGGGACCAGAACCAGAATCCAGGGGATCTGATTCTGGCACTTCTGACGATGAATGTGATGACCCCGACAAGGACAGTATATATGTAGGTGTTCTATCTCGTCATGAATCGGCGACCATCTGATTTTCAATACTCAGACCCCACCTTTAGACTATTCCTCCATGCTTGTTTTTTCTCCGACTACTCTACCACAAATGCTCGAATCGCTCGTCACAGACTATCTTCCTTCGCTACGAGATGCCGCTCCGGCTAACTCACTATACATGTTAACTCGTTTTGCTTGTTTAGCTTGCGACCACACATGGCTAGAGGGACTGGTCATCTCTGCTACTGGCGTAATTGAAGAAACCTTCTTTGTGAGGACCTGATTCCTGCCCATTAACCCTTCTTTCATTGATCAGCTTCTCAGAGTCGTGCAGAAGACCTGACTTCACTCGTTTTTTGGTTATACAACACAACCCTATGGCTACATTTCATTCAGTGCGATACTGCCATCAATAGAACCTGTCAATTGATGGGTTCTTTTGAGCTCATTGAGGAGGTCATTAATTCTGTTTTCGGTATGTCTCTTCCAACAGTCAGAGTAGTCGGGCCTACAAGTTTTTGCAGTATTCGTCATCAGATTTGCTGAGCGACGGATCGATCAGCTCCTTAGCAGTACAATCCTCGATTACGCGCCTTCCTCTCTCGATTCAGTCCAGTTCGAATCTGAATGGTCTTTCCTACGTTCTTTCACTGGCCGCAAAACCGCCACCACCGCTCCTCCTCCATCCACCTCACACTCAGGCTCAAATGCGAGCGTACGCTCACCAACAAGCCCTACAATTTCTCAAAGCCAATCTTCTCGGAAGTTCTCGTCTTTAAAACCGACTTTTGCATCATCCAAGAGACACCAAGGTGTGCAATTGAATACCCTATTTTCAAACGGTATTTCAAGTGCGCAGGCTCCTTCCCCTGCGGATTTGACGTCGTTCTTGACCGCTCTTCATTCGTTCCTGGTCATGAGTGATATAAATCCGGCGCTGATTACGCAGTTGTGGTCGCAAGTATTCTATTGGACTGGCTGTGCGTGATTTTGCCACTGTTGAGTTTCCGGACATAGTGATGCTAAGATTCTAGGTAGGCGAGACATTTAACAGGTTAATCACTCGTAAGAAATTACTATGTCGGTCGAGAGCTGTGCAAATTAGTCTGAATTTGTCGGAACTGGAGGAGTGGATCGTGCAAGTTGGATTGCCGAAAGGAATTCAAAGTCATCTTATACCCGTTAGAGATTTATTGAATTGGCTGCAGGTACGTGAGTTTATTAACCTCGTTCTGCTTTGCGCGTTTCACGTGTATGGAATCAGTGTTTGTCGTCGATCACTAAATTTCCTGATCTCGTGGGTACGATTCAATCCATGAGAGGGATCAATCCTCTTCAGGTGAAATGGACGTTGTAATCTCCTTTTCGTACTCATTCGTGTTTATCAAGATGCGACGAGCCGTCCGTGATTACAAGTATGAAGTTAATGAAGATCGCATGACAGAAGAATGTATGCAATACCTTACACAACTACAAAAGGATTGGGAGAGGCATCGTGTAAAAATCGGAGTAGAAGCGATGCGCAAAGAGGTAGATGACCAGTGGACTCCCTCTCCGTCTAACCATGTGTGGATTGAACCATGAATCCCATAGATCACCGAGCGCGAGCGTGACATGGAGAGCGTTTCCTCCTTCCAGAATGATCAGTCTTTCTCTTCATCAGTTTCTCCGACTAGTCCATCCGAAACACAGAATCCTTATCGAAGCATCGACATTCTCTTTGACAAATTGAAAGACAAATCCTTGTGGGAGCCAATAAAGCCGCCACAGCCCCTAGGCGAGCTCCTTGACTCACGGTATATGATCCCACTGCTCTTCCCGACGGATCCCAGGATGTTGGGTGCATTTTCAAAGCACCTCAATTTCACACAGATTGTGGATGTGAATGGATCCAAGATGCAATCTGATGATACTGTGTCTTCAAGGCAGAGCTTCGAAAGTCAGCGAAGTTCGCGTAGTGGACGAAGTCCAGATGTGGCCGATGGGGTTATGTCCTGTAGATGGCGGAACAAGAAGATCAGGGAAGTGAGGATGGGTACTCTACAGAAGATCGACGGTACCGCCGCGGCTGCTAGATGGGGAAAAATAGTGGAACATCGGTTTATGGATGATGACAGTGAGGATACCGAGGGAATCATCAAATCTTTTAATGGCAATGGAGCGATAAATGAGGCTTCTGTTAGTGTTGGTGGTGGAAATTTGCATCCATCATATTCGGTAGATGATTTGCTCGAGATTGCAGAGGAGAACGAGACGATCAAGATCAGTGTTGCTACGCAATTGACGCCATTTACGAGGAAATTGCCCCAACGTGCGAATAGCGCGTACGGACAAGATATTAAAAGGGTCAGGCAGTGCGATGTCATACCGGCGGAGAAGAGACAGCCTGGCGAACTCTAGGGCTAACTTATTGGGTTGTTGCTGTCTCCGACTTGCTACTCGATTGTTGCTGTTCTCATTGGCCTATGTATTGGTTTGTGCGGTGTATTCTACAGCTTTCTGATCTGTGTTATCTTAGAGTATGGATATAATCTTGGGGTTATGACTTGCTTGGACAAGGTTGGGAATGACACCAAAAAGCTGTTTGTTGCTCGTATGTATATAGAAATTTGCTGTTTAGAAATTGAAAATGAATTGTACAAAAGGTCGAAACTCGCGACAGAGTATGGGAAGGCAGTGCATTGGTGCTGGGCAGGGGATAAGTAGCCTTGGGAGCCGCTGCGGAATCTCTATCCAAAGTTATTTAAGGCTATGCCCATTCAGCACAGCTCCACAACACACCTCTTATACACGTCTCACCATCCTCGACTTTCGTTTTCGCCTCAACGTCCTAATCTTTTGCGTTCGTTGTGTTGGTGATAACTGCAGAAGCCTAGTTGGCTCAATGGCCTATGACGCGAATCACTATTCGGACCCTTTTGCTAAAGGGCATAACGAGATGAAGTCTGGTGCTGCCTACTCGGACATGGACGCGATCTCTTACTATTCTCCCTCTGTGTTCACAACGAAGACCGATGGAGATCTCGTGTTGACACATCAAAATGACTATGTACAGGGGAGGCAGTCTCATAGCGATCGTAGCACACATTCAAAAAAAAATTCTATGGACAGGGCTGGTAACGCAGCAGGAGGTAGCGCGACGGGTGCTGCAGCAGAGTTTTATAATTCTGAACCTCAAAATTTGAACGCTAGCGCTGGTGGTATAGACAGTTCGAGGTTGAGTCAGTTGACCGAAGAGGACGAGGATGAATTCAGTCAGAAGTATGCGAATCCGAGTTATGGTGCGGGTTTAGATGGGGGTACAAAAGTGAGGCCGTATGATGCCCATGATGAGACGTTGGATGCATCGTTGATGAAGAATGCGGTTGGTTCTGAGCGGCCTGGCTTTAGTGATCTAGGTGAGCTATGAGATAAAGATTTGGCGCTCGTTCCTGATAGTGGCATCAGAGTATGCGGAACCTACCAATAAGGATTTTCCCAAAGATAAGAGGAGTGCTTTCACCAAGTTTTTAGCAAGTGGAAGGTACCCATTGGAACAGAGGATAGAAGACAAGAAGCGTGGTATTGGAAGGCAAAAGTACCCTTTTGCTGGTGCGCTTCTGAATAGAATCATACTTCAGTGAGTTGAGATTGTACTAACGAGGAAAAATGTAGTGTGGGCGCTGACGATTGCAATGATTGGCGTGTTCATCTGGGAGTTGGTCTTGAATGCCAGAGAGCAGGGGAGTCCCATCTCAATGAAGGTATGTGCTGCTCTCGTTTGACAAGAGAGACACTGAATTTGAAGTCATTGCAATAGCCTGTTGTGAACCCAATGTTAGGGCCATCATCCTCCGCTCTGATCAACCTTGGTGCACGGTTCCCGGCATGCATGAAGCTAGTGCCAGATGTGCCCCCATCCACGCGTCTTCCATGTGAGCAAGACACTTAAACTGTTTATTTTGTTGGTGAATAATAACAATACATACATAGGTCTGAATGACACCGCGAACCCGCCAGATCAAATCTGCTCCTTGGAAGAAGTCTGTGGATTTGGAGGTTTCCATGACCATGATCCTAATCAATGGTTTCGGTGTGCTCAGTATTCTACGCCATTTTATTATTTGGGTCGACTGATATCTCTTCAGATTCATCACACCCATCTTTCTACACGCGGGAATAATTCATATTCTGCTGAACATGATTGCACAGATGACACTGTCCGCTCAGATTGAGCGCGAAATGGGTTCGACTGGTTTCTTGATCACCTATCTTGCTGCTGGTATTTTTGGGTATGCACGTCATGAGTGTCATGCGTCTCACGAAACGTTGACTTCGTTGGTAGAAATGTTCTTGGTGGTAACTTCTCGCTGGTCGGTGTTCCATCCGTGGGTGCAAGTGGAGCCATCTTTAGCTCTGTTGCAGTACGACTTCTTTTCTATCTGGTAACCAAAGATCTGACACTGCTGGAAAGATAATTTGGGTCGACTTGCTCGCCCATTGGAAGTACCACTATCGACCTGTTCGCAGGGTGTGTAGCACTTATTTTGTAGTGTGCTTGATTGTTCAGAATTCGCTAGCTTGTCTTTCAAACTATAGAGCTTTTGATTGGTTTTGCCATTGGCTATATCCCATGTAAGTCAGCTATGTCTCTTCTACTAAATTTGCTTAATATATTTGGTAGATGTTGATAACTTTGGTTCGTTTTCCTTGGTCTAGGTACACCTTGAAATAATCGACCTGTCAATTTTCAGCTCACATTGGCGGCTTTGTCATGGGACTCTTCGTTGGAACTGTGTTCTATCCGATGATCAGCGAAACAAAACGCCATCGGTTGATTGCCTGGACAATCAAAGTTGCTGCCATCCCTGTGGCCATCATACTCTACATGGTGCTCGTCAGGAACTTTTACACTTCGGACCCCTATGCAGGTATGTCACAGTCATCTGTCATTCGTCGCCGCTTGTCTCAAGTTCTCTGTAGCCTGTTCCGGTTGTCGATATTTATCGTGCATCCCAACCGCTGCAAACAATCACTGTCAAGGGTATGTCCTTTTTGTCATCCTATCCCTATGTTTCCAACTGACGATGCTTCTAGAACTGGTATGTTTACCTAGACAGCTGAAGTTACTTTCTGACACTCGTTTAGGCCTAACAACTTTCCAAACTAATAATTAAATGGATGTTTTCGATGAGTACCGCTCATGGACCTGGTTTGTTATGGGAAATCTGGTTTTCTTTAGTACATTGTACCATGTCATGTAGAATATGGACTTAATGCTATTCTTTATGCATCACATGACGAAATTCGTTAGCGTAGTTATAGTATACCTTCTTCACACCATCTAATGTCCCAGCTGACCATTTACTTTCTATGATTTCTCCTTCACACCCACTACTGGATCTATCCTTCTTTACCACACGTTAAATTTGAAGTTTTTATTGGTGTACCGTGCTCTCGACCCATCCCGGTTTACCTCCTGTTAGTAATACCACAATGCCAGCCTTTCGACCACCAAATTTTGTGCTGAACCCAAAATGGTTTCACTACCTCGGGATACTCGCACTTTGTCTCGCGACTGTCCTCGGGCTACTGCGCTCGACATTATTTGGTTCGTGATTTCGTCCACCATAGGAAGGGTTGCTGACATGTCACTTGCCACATAGATTGGCTGGATCCAATGCATTGCCATGCCTTGCTGAATACTGGAATATGGTTAGACAGCGGCTGGAAAAACTGGCAACCCGACGGTAGGTGAATGTATCTCGAAAAAAGCTCGGTTTACCTCACTGGGAATTATTCAGGTTGCATGCTCTATACATATACACCACAGGACTCTGCAAAATGTTTGAATACACGAGATATTGTGTTTGTGGGCGACTCTATCACCCGCAAGCTATTTTTCCAATTCGCGAGCATCCTTGATGTCAAACCCCCGCCTGCAACTCTTGATGAGAACCAAAAACACTCCGATCATGCGTTACATTCCTCAACTGGAGTTAATATCTCTTTCTACTGGGACCCATTTCTCAACCATAGCCGTACTACCGATCTCCTCACGACACTATCTTACGACGCGCCTGTGGACTTGAATCGCCCTGCGCTTCTTGTATTGGGATCAGGTCTCTGGTATCTGCGTCATGCGAATGAGTCTGATGGCGTGTCTGCGTGGCAAACCAATACTGCTCGCCATGTTTCAATGATCAAGCAGCAGCCAGTCTGGCCAGCCGACTTGATTGTCATGCTTCCGGTAGAACGAGTGATTTCGACGAAGCTTACACCTGAACGTGCGATCACAATGCATCCATCTGACATTGATGCCATGAACACTGACCTGTATCACCGTGTGTATCCCAATGGCGATAGGGTATTGTCGGAAGGTGGAAGATTTGGACGAATGCCCATCATATTACCAAAGGTATTTAATGACATGTTAGATGCATCTCAAACGGAGGATGGATTGCATTATAATGATCAAGTTCTACGAGCACAAGCGAATATCCTATTGAACCTTAGATGTAACGATGTGCTACCGAAGAAATACCCACTTAACAAGACATGCTGCAGTCGCTATCCGACCCCTTCCTTGATACACGTTTTGGTGTTATTCTTGGTTCTGGCATGGGGACCGTATATCTGGGTTAGGACGCGCAAGTCAGGTATGGGTTTGGCTTTATCTTGAACAAGGAGGTATTTGAAATAAGGGTCATGTTGATCAGGTTCAGGGGTTCGAGAAGTCGTTGCGTCCTTGGGAGAAAACGAGCTTCCTGCGCTTATGTTGAGTGCTGCTGCATTTCTAATTTACGTCGCCGACCGGACAGGTCTTTGGCTGAAAGAACAGAAACAATTCAATCTTTGGTCTTTTACCTTCCTTTCTCTTGGTTCGTTGGCGTTTGGCATCCTGACGCTCAAGAAAGGGGAAAAAGATTTTGGGTTCCTAAATCGAGATCAAACAGATGAGTGGAAGGGGTGGATGCAACGTCAGTAGATTTTGAGATCTGAGTGATCTAACTTTTGATCTCTGCCTGACAGTTGCGATTCTCGTATACCATTATGTTGGCGCCTCCAAGATTTCAGGCATCTACAACCCCATTCGTGTGTTGGTCGCATCTTATCTGTTCATGACTGGCTATGGGCATACCACTTTCTATCTTCGGAAAGTTGATTTCTCCTTCGCGCGGGTTGCTCAGGTACGTGTCAAGAGGGGTTCCTGACCCTTCATTTACCATTGAATCTTCTTTCCGGTTTGCTGACCCGACAAGTATAGATCATGGTCCGCCTAAATCTACTCACAGTGCTTCTTGCCTACACGATGAATACCGATTACATGTTCTACTACTTCGCACCTCTCGTATCGATGTGGTACATCATCATCTATACCACTCTCTTAGTTGCTTCGCGGTACAATGAGTACACGAGTTTCCTCCTATGCAAGATCTTCCTTTCTTCGTCTCTCGTCACGTGGTTTTTTAAAAGTGAATGGCTACTTGAAGTCTTATTTGGGTTTCTGAAGGATGTCTTCAACATACAGTGGGCTGCTCACGAGTGGACATTCCGAGTGACATTGGATTTATGGGTAACATACATCGGGATGCTGGTCGCAATCCTAGTCATCAAAGTTCGTGAGCATAAACTGACGGATAGGCCTATGTGGCCCTTGACAGTTAAAGCAGCCGCTGTCGTTTCGGGACTCGTCCTCGTCTGGTTTTTCGGATTTGAGTTGATGCAAGAGAGCAAATTCGCATATAACGCTTGGCACCCGTATATTTCGCCTCTACCAGTTTTGGCGTTTGTCGTACTGAGGAACGCCAATGCGACTCTACGATCAACGGCGTCCACAGGGTTCATATTTGTGGGCAAGTGTTCCTTGGAGCTATTCGTCATGCAATATCACTTTTGGTTGGCGGGCGATACAAAGGGTGTGCTGTTGGTGATTCCCGGGACGAAATGGAGGCCTGTCAACTTTGTGTTGACGAGTTTCGTCTTTCTGTACCTCTCTCACAGAGTTGCAAATGCGATAGGGGAAGTAACGAGGATCGTCTGTATGGAGTCTCAGAGATTGCCGATCACGCAGATCGGTGAGGTACCTTTATCCTCTCATTCATCCTTACCGTCTAGCGGTCTCCCTACAGATTTAGAGAGGAAGGGAACAGATGGAAATATTGAATCAGGTTTGCCTATGCCATCTACTTCTCAAGGGCGGTGGATAGATAGATTGGCGGATGGGCGGTTGGCCTCACGAGATTCAGGCTCCGCGCGCCTCCGCCGCGTAACAGAGTGGATGTCAGGCTTAGGGTGGAGAGCGTTTATTCTCTTGTCTTGTTTATGGATTCTAAACATATTTTGGACTTATCCAGAGTAGGCATTCAGTCGCAGTCGCATAGATACAATTACATTTCTTTTGGCTCTTGCTAAAGTAGATACTACTCCGAAATTATGATATGAACATCCAAAAAAAATAATGTTGATAGAGAGCGGCGTGCATCTGTGAGGCTCTTCAATTGACAGTCCTATGAAAACAAAGTCAGCAGGGAGGAACACCAAAATTCTTCATGATAGTATCAGTATTAGCATGGTAGCTCATCAACGATTGTCCTTGAGACAACGTCAGGGCTTGACTTCTAGATGTATGCATCCTGTCATGCAGAAAGAGGAAAAATTATGCTCACCGAGCCAAAGAGAACCTAAAACCTGCAAACGAAGTGAGCAATCATTACCGAATTGAAACAACAGAAGTCAGAAATTTGGGTATATGGATAGATTCATTAGCTTAAGCTTCGAAGTAGCGATTCTATGATTCTTCATATGTGCAAAAACTCAACGACATGCTCACCTGCAACAAGAAGACGAAAGAAAAAATACAGAACGAGAACGAGAGTCCACGAAGAGAGTTTAGGGCTGGTTCAAGGACGCGCCTGGCGCGTGACAAAATCAAAAAAGGAGAGTTACATAATTAGCTTGCGTCTACCGACCCCCCACCGACCCCTTGACCTTTCGTTTTTCCGACATTTACACTTTGTCATCACAATGGCAAATGTTATGCACCATCATATTGAATTTGCTCCCTTGCCTGTTGCCCATGCTCCTTCGCCGTTTGGTTTCGGGTTTGGCCTCGGTCAAAGCTCTTCTGGGTGGCAGACGACACCCACAACAAGTCGTGCCAATCCTCTCTCCCTTCACCAACTAGCTTCCTCGCTAAACCAAGGAACTTTGACAGCCTCTCCCTTGCATAAATCGAACAAACGGCGTTTGGAGGTGGACGATGAGGATTCCCCAGTTTCTGTAAAAGCTTCAGTGAACAGTGACGAGTCTATGGATCGGAGCCCAACGCCAGAACGGCCAAAGCGAGCAGCGCCGAAACGAGCACGGACTACACCTGGGGCAAAGGAACAGGCTGGTACAAAGGAAAATAAATCACTGCCATCAGAAGAGGATGAAATGGACGTTGGAGTTCTGCTAGGCATGTTTTAGCTGTTGTTCTTGTTGATAACCGCTTCTGACGCACATGGCTTGAATTTGATAGCGAGTCTACCCACACAAGCACTTTTACCCCTGTTAACTTCATTGCTTAAAACACATCCATCATTGAAATCAACACTGTTGCCGCTCATACCGCGACCGACCCTAGACACTGCAGTTCAGGCTCTTGCACAGGCTTCGAGAAAGTTGCGTGATGCATATCCATATTCCAATACCACATCGTTTTCACAGCCCACTTTTGGATTTGGAAGCAGGCCTCCAAACACATCAACATCATCTTGTCACAATGGAGGAATGCGAGATGCCTATGTAATATCTCGCCTCCGACCACGTATAACTGAATTTGTCGCTGCCTGTACATCATATCTACCTTATTTCTCATGCATACCACATTGCAAGCAAGCCTCAGCTGCGACGCAGCACCAAGCACCGCCACCTCCTCCCGATTTTGCACAGTTCAGCAAGGAAAAATCCCATCCACCAGAGTCTTTTATCTATTTATCAGCCATCACACAACATGTTATGGATCAGCCTCCATTGACGCAGACTTCGATCGCACCTCTTTTGTTTTCTCGCTTAAGCGATGAGTGGAATGCATGGGTGGATAAAGTAGACGAGATTGTTAATCGCCAGGGTGGGATTTTCGGGATTGAGCAAGTGCGGACGTGGGAGAATGCCTTGGACGGTTTTGCGGATGCAAAAGAATTTGAGGGATCGGCAGTGATGAAGGATATCCGTGATAAATGGGTGCTCAAGGTTGGCTGGCTAGTGAACCGAGTGTACCATGTATCCATGGATGTGTAATCACTACGTAAACTTTTGGACCTGCTTGTTGTTCCACTTACGTTCACTGTCTGTTTTCGTCTTTGCCTGCACTGGCTGTCCATGAACACTAGTTACGATGCCTCATTGGATTTCTTGTGACATTCTGAATACATGTACATATGATTACTAGTGCTAGCAAACTATAGAAGGTATATCCACTTCCCAGTTCATTCATGGGTGTAGTTAGTAGTATATCCTTCAGAGCACAAGAATAGAACACACTCCTGGCAAACACGTGATAACAA
>Ga0154008_100042_pt1 | contig 26453 bp, 28 predicted proteins | sample TSNJ092MetaG_FD_104711 | JGI IMG/M metagenome (GOLD analysis project Ga0154008, IMG submission 104711) | Attine ant fungus gardens microbial communities from New Jersey, USA - TSNJ092 MetaG | ecosystem: Host-associated > Fungi > Mycelium > Unclassified | place: USA: Connecticut, Klassen Lab...
AGCACTACTCTGTATCAAATCACCTTCCAATGTGTTGAATAATGGACTATTGTATTTCAAGCAACAACTCAGATAATTGTTTCTTGTTTTTTTATTATATTAATACAATGGACAATGTAGTTATTGTGCTGTAATTACTATATATACAGTACTGAATGGATAGATGACTAGTGTGCATTTGCCATGGTCTAGTTTGTCTCAGCTATGTCACAATCCTAGTGTTAGTATAAGTGGTTTTTGTTTTTTAAATCAACAATTTATATTGTGGAGCACAATAACAGTCCACAGCTACAAAAAAAAGTAACTAACCCCTGATATATGCTGTAAGTGTAAGGGGACCCTACCAATACCATCCCTGGAACACTAGACCAACCCCTGGAGCAACTCTGTACCTAATTAAATATTACATAGTAATATTTAATTGTCTCTAGCTCAACTTGGCAACTCCTGACCTAACTGGTAGGACTGTAGGATCAGGGATAAACAGACTATAGTAGTATATATAGTGTAGAGTACACCTCCAAAAGCCTTATCCTAAACTCTAAGAATTCTCCTGGAGGTAAGTTATAACATAACTTAGGAGTATAATATTACTAAGGATTCTCCTGGAGTCCACTCTGCTCCAGTTGCTCTTACAGTGGTTTAAGATCTCTATAATAGAGCCTTGGAAGGAGCATAATGAACAGCCTCTCTTAGGTTGCCCTCTACTACCCTCAGCCAACCCTCTAGAAAACCACTCCACTCCACACAAATGTTATATGTGGATATGCCCTAGACCATTGCTGACACCCTAGCCTATCTACAATACTATTTGCAGAAAGTCACTGAGAGGCAAAACTGCTTGAAAACCAATATAGATAACATTCTTTCTATTCTGACCACACAACTGCAGCAACTTATATAGCTAGTCTCCAGCCCTCACTCTTTGGCTCCAGCAATGGCCCTCTTTCCAGTGCTTACACCACCAACCCCTCTATAGTAGCTCCGAGATCTTGGACTCACTCTAAACTTTTATCCCCTTCTAACTTTTACAAAGAGCAGAATACAAGTTAAGTATTTCTCAATTCCTGCACTTTGTATATACACTTGGTCCTGGAGCAGTTTGATTGCAAGAAAGAAAAGGTTCTGTAAGCCTTAATATTTTTCAAAGGAGGTTGGACCACAAAATGGTCCAAAAATCTCTTTCAACAGGAACCAGACACTGGTGTGTTTCCTTTGCAAACCTGGACTAACTTCAACTAGTACTTCTGAACTCAATTCTTTCTAGTCAATATAGAGGTTAACACTATAAATATCTTGGAGAGAACATTCTACCACTAAGGAAATCAGATGGTGGACAACTATCTAAACAGCTTCTAAACCCTAGTCTCTAATACTGGCTACATAGACCTGTAGACTCTGGTGGTGAAGTTTTGATAAGGACTCTGGATGAACATTCAGAATCAGATTGCCACTATGCCTTACAGAAGATCCACTAACACTGACTCTGAGGTATAGTACTAGGTCCAGCTAGCCAACAAGATCTTCCAGTTCTTGCAATATTTGGTGTTCTCTCTCCTGTCCAGAATCCCTGCTCTCTATCTTGTCTATGGTATGCTCTCTAGTCCTCTCTACATCCATACCTTCAAGACCTCTTTCTTCTCCTCTACTTTTGCCTCTGTCTCTAAGCATATCTATAAACGTTAATGCAGTACAAAAGTTGAGATCCATCCCTCCACATAACTGCTACTACTGTGGAAAAACTAGTCACCATATCAAGAACTACCCATACTGTCTTAATATAAGACAGTTAATAGCAGAGTAGAGAGAGAAGTTAATCAAAGACCTGATAACCTTAAAGAATGCAATTACTATAAAAGAAGCAGAGCTCCTCTTGAAAGAGAATTTTGTGTAGAGTGACCAGCAAAAAATGCACCCCAAAAGCTCTCTATAAATAGATTCACTATACTTAATATAGAAGATGTTAATACAAGTAATAATAAATCAAAAGATATATCTACCCCTTCCTCCACTCCTGTTATTAGTATACTCCCCCAAAGACCAAAATGGGAAAAACAGCTGTCTAAGTAGCTTTTTACCAATGCTCTTGACATACGCAGAATGTTCTTAGTCCTCCCTATAGAAATTAGCATAACTAACACCAGTAAAGTCTATTCTGTTAAGATACTCTTGGACTATGAAGCTACTAGCAGCTTCATAGACTGGGACTTCACCTACTCTAGAGGTATTAACACTTAGACTATCTCCCAACCTATACTGGTTTTCAATATCAATGGCTCTCCCAATGAGGTAGGACAGATATCAAAGATAGTAGACATAGTTCTCTACTACTAGACTTACTCAGAGTAAACCCTATTGGCTGTCTTTAGTCTAAAGAAGCAAAATCTAATCCTCAGTTATACTTAGCTGAAAGACTATAATCCAGAGGTCAACTAGAAGAAGAGCAAAGTCCTTATAATATAATGTCCACCCTGCTATAAAAAATACCATATGCTATGAAAGAAACAGGCCATAAAGAGAAGACAAGAGGTCTAAGCCCTGCTACACTGCTAGACCAGACCCACCCCACTCTTGGATGGTAACAAAGAGAATCTTAAAATCCCATATAGAACTAACAGATGAAACTAGAAGCTTAAAGACTGACTGTTTATAACTAGACTGTTTCTCTAGCTCTCAAAGAAAGCCATATGAGTCTCTACAACTACTTTCCAACACTTAGCCAAAGAAGCTTACTGGAGCACAGAAATATAAGCTGTTATAGTTCTATTACTTCCATATGCCCAAGGCTTCAAGTCTATATTCACCAAGAACAACTTCAATATTCTTCTAGAACATTGACACTGGAACTACACTATAGAACTCTTGCTGGGCTCCAAGCCTAAATCAACCAAGGTGTACTCCCTGTCTTCAATAGAACAGAAGTATTATAAAATGACTATTAAGAAGAAAACTATTTCTCATATATTTATCAACTTAATGGAAAACATTCAAGAATACAATACAGGAAAGATATAAATAGTGTGGAAAGGATTATATAAGAAATGTAGAGTTATTAGTAAGGGTCATGTGATTGTGGGAGATAGGCACACAGACTATTCAATATTTGTATAAGTATCTAGTGGAATCCAATAAGGAACTCTATCAAGTTCTTTCTGAACAACCATCTTGGTTGAGCTCTAAGTTCTCACAACTGCATGCTAATACAAGAACTCAATATCTATTGTCAACCCTACATCTCATAGTCTCAACACTCTCTATTCCACTTACTCTTTTATTGTCTTTACTAACAAGTACAACACTCGGAAGCTTTTTGAAAAGTGAGCTCTAGCTATAAAAAAGACTTCACTGTCAGTTAGGGATAGTGGATAGAAAGTCTAGACAAAACTTATGTCTCTGTCTAAGATCTGATCTCCATACCAAGTGGGCTTGTATATAGCATTTCACTATTAGCTCTATACTACTAGTCCATTGTGATCAGTTTATGCAGGAGAACAATAGTAACCTCTTAAAGATCTGTCTAGCTTAGAGATTTTCTTCTTAGGGATAATATTGTTTTATCCTTTTAGTCAGTAGCTAGCTATAAGTTCAGACAAAGAAAACTGCTTTTTCTCATATGAGAAAACATTATCATTACTATTACTACCACTATTACTACCACTACTATACATGTCCTGATAACAATCTACAGAGCAACCTGCTACTCCTATACCTTCTCTTCTCATTCAAGAGGAGCAACTTTTTACCTTGATTGCTGGCCTACAGCAGTAGGTGGCTACTTTACTATAACAAAGTAAAGGAGCAAGAATGGAGATAACAAAACCTCCTCTATTCAGTAGAAAGATAGAGAAAGTAAGTGCATTTGTTAATATGGCCCATTTGTATCTAAGAATAAAGATGACAGAGGAGTCAGAGTCAACAAAAATAACCTAGGTACTGTCTTATGCACAGAGAGAGGTAGTAAAGACCTGGAAGGATAACCTATTGGACAAATTATCAAAAGGGAAATCAGAAATAGAGATAGCAGAAGAATTATTCAGTAAGATGAGAAACAAGTTTAGAAAAACAGTAGAGGAAGAAAAAAAGGTGAAGCAGTTAAGAACAATAGAGTAGAGAAAGAGGACATATAATAAGTATATCCAAGAATTCAAGAAGATAGCAAAAGAAAATGGATACAAGAGGTGACCTTTTATAGAAGAGTTCAAGAGAGGGTTAAGTAGGGGAATCAGAAGAAAGTTAGTAAAGGCAGAAAGTTCTTTCTGTATAATAGAGAAGTAGTAGAAAAGATTGGTAAGGTTAGATAGAAACCAAAGGCAGAGTAGAGCAGAGTAGAGAATATTAGAGAGAAATACAGCATGTCTACAGGAAAATACACAGCCCAGGGAAGGCTTTGGGGGAGAATCATATAGAAATAAAGAGAGACAAATTGTATGAAGGGCAGGTAGGTGGTCAGAACTTTAGAGGAAAAGTACAGAACAACCAAAGAGAACAAGGACTAGAAAGAGACTCTAATATAATAGATGTTGATAGGAGAAGAGAGGGAATAGGATATGCTATGTATATAAAAAATGGAACCATATGACCAAAAACTGTTGGCAGAGGAAGAAAAGAGAAGAAAAAGTGGTAGAAATGCCATAAGAGTTAACAAAAGACAATGAAGGACAGTAAGCTCCTGGCTGGCCTCCTCAAATATATACAGTGTATTGTATCTAGAGAAGCTAGGAAGTAAAGTTTCTTGTCAAGGCAATACTGAGAGAATAAGAGATGTATGGCACACACTATAACTGCTAAAAGAAGTATAGATGAAAGTAGAACTAGAAAAGCTAGAAAGTTATGAAGGGATAGTAGTGAAAGCATTGTTGAATAGTAGGGCAATAGGTCTATTCATAGATACAAAGTTTGTGAAGGAGAAGAGATTTAAGCTAAAAAGACTAAAGAATCCCCCATTAGTATAAAATATGGATAGAACTGTCAATGTGGAAGAAACAATCACTCATTAGGTAGAATGCAATATGTTCTTCAAAGGACATATTAAGAGGGCATAGATAAACATATATAATTTGGGAAAAACAGAGGTGATATTGGATATGTCCTGGTTAGTTGTCCACAACCCAGAGATTGACTGGGAAAAAGGGGAAGTAAGAATGACATAGTGCCTACCTATATGTGGAAAAAGAAAGCAGGAAACACAGAAGAGTAAGTAAGTAAAAAAGATAGAAGAAGAAAAAATAGTAGAGGAACTAGTGTCTAGAAGGTTCTAGAAGTGGAAGAAAGTGTTTGGTAAGGAGAAATTGGAAAAGATACCAACAAGAAAACTATAAGACCATGTAATAGAATTAAAGAAAGAGTTTGTACTGAGAAAGGGAAAGATATATTCTCTATTAAGGGAAAAAAAAAAGGAAGTACAAGTATTTGTAAAGGATCAACTGCAAAAAAGGTATATTCAATCATCAAAGTCACTACAGACTTTACCAGTACACTTTGTAGCAAAGAAAGATAGAAAGAGAAGGATAGTATAGGATTACTACCATATTAATCAATAGACAGTAAAAAACAGGTATCCATTGCCCTTAATTGCATATATTCTAGATGGAATAGACAAGAAGAAGGTATTCACAAATCTGGACCTTAGATAGAAGTACAACAATGTAAGAATTAAGGAGAACAACAAATGGAAAATAGTATTTACAACACATATTAGGGTCTATGAACCAACTATTATATATTTTGAGTTAACAAACTCTTCTGCTACTTTCCAAACCATAATGAATGATCTGTTTTACAATATGATTAATCAAGGGAATACAACAACCTTTATTGACAATATCATAGTTGCTATGAACACAGAAGAGGGACACAATGAATTAGTAGAGGAAGTGTTGAACAGGCTGGAAAAGAATGACCTCTTTGTCAAACCAGAAAAATGTTAATGGAAAGTAAGAGAGATAGAATTCTTGGGCATAGTAATTGGTCCCTGAGAAGTTGAAATACAAAAGGAAAAAGTAAATGGAATATTAAGCTAACCAGTATCAAAGAATATAAAAAAGGTACAAAAGTTCCTAAGACTTACCAACTACTACAGGTGGTTTATTAATAACTTTGCTAGGATTATAGCTCCATTACATCAGTTGGTTAGAAAGAAGAAAAAGTGAAGATGGAGAGAAGAACAAATAAAAGTATTCAAATGGTTGAAGAAGATATTTATGACTGAGCTAGTTCTAGCTATTTCTGACTTAGATAAGGAAATGAGAGTGGAGGCCAATACTTCAGCTTATGCAACAAGAAAAGTACTGTTAGTCAAATATGAGGACAAGAAATAAAGGCCAGTTGTCATGAGTTGCTTTGACTATAACAAGAAGCTATAAATAGAACAGATATAGACTGGAGTCAAACTGGCAGCTGATAGACAGCTTATAGTTTAAACAAGGACAAATAGTATACTTGTATATATAGTAGACTGCAATTAAGCAAGAACTCTATCAAGTTTTCTTCTAACCCTAAAGTATTATCTTGAGTTAATCCCTAACTTAAAGTTCTTGAGTCAATTGCTAACAGAAGAACTCAATTCTATACTCCAGGTACTGTTTACTTTGAACCCTGTCTAGACTTTATTCTCTTATTGTCCTTAATTGGTAATCAGCTTGATTACTAGTCTTTTTGGATAGTGGACCCTAGCTGTAAAGGGAACTTGGTAGTCAGTTAGGGACTGCCGGTAGAGACTCAGTACCAAATCCAGGTATTGTATTCAAGACCTAACCTAGCAATTAGGTAGTATTGTTGAGTAGATTACCTGTATCTTTTTCTGATCAGTAGAAACCTTGTACTAGAGGTACATTGTCATCTATATATATAGAGAAATAGCATTAACCCCTTAAAAAGGTGCTGTTAAAGTAGAAATTCTCTTCTTGAGGTGATTATTTACTATTTGATTAGAGCAGTATGCTCAACTAGCAGTAGACTTTTACCAAATTAAGGGCAAAGCTAGAAGAAAGAAAGAGAAGAGAATATTTCAAGTATAGGAAGTTTGGGCATCTAGCCTGTAACTGCAGGAGTAGAGTTGAAGAAGAAAAGAGAAAACCAATCCCTAAAAACAAGTTTGAAATGTTGGTAAGCCAAATGATAAGATATAGAATAAAAAAAGAGGTCAAGATGCAAAGGCAAAAAAGAAAAGAGAAAGAAGTGAAGTATTTTAGGTATTAGGGGGTAAAGCACTACAAATAGAAGTATCCAAACATTGTAGCAGAGAAAGAGAGAAAAAGAAAAAAAGAGGTAGCATATGTGGCTAGATCACAAAAGGTATAGCAAGAGAGGAGTCCAGTATGTCCTACATAGGAAAAGACATAGGAATATTGTGAGAAAGGGAGCATGCCTCCAGAAAATACACTTCTGCTCAAGAGAGGATGGTTGACAGAAGAGGTAGTAGCAATGTATGTAAACTGTAGGGGATGTAAAGACAAGGAGGTCCAAACTCATAAAAACCAAAAACAAGAATTCCTCCTCAAGAGGCAAGTGAAAAACATATGGTACAACCTATGCCAGAAAGCATGGAACTGAAGAGAGGAAGAAGCAAAAAGGGGAGAGATGACAAGAGTGTAGTGTATAAAGTGTAGAAGAAAAGATGTAATAAAAGAAAAAGTATTGGGACAAGAAAAGAAAGAGATTCTATGTCTAGAATGTAGAACAGGAAAAAAGAAACCATGGTGGAACTGAGGAGTGGTGGCATACCCCATAGAGGAAAAAATGCAGTAGGACAGTATATAAACAGAGGTTCTGAAAAGTGCAGCAATAGAGGAGATTGGCCAAAGGAATATCAGGAAAATATTCAAAATGTTGAAAGAGGTGTGGTTGAATATTGGAGTAGAAAAGGTAAATATGCATGAAGGCATAACAGTCAAGGTACTCTTGGATAATGGTACAACAGGAATTTTTATGAATAAAAAGATGATAGCAAAGTATAGATTTAAGCTGCAGAAGCTAGAGAGACCAGTGACAGTGAGAAATGTAAATAGTACAAATAATAGCAGAGGAGCTGTAACATACTAGGTAGAAGTAAATGTGTATTATAAAAATCACATAGAAAGAATGAGAATGAATGTGTGCAATCTGGAGAGAATAGATATTATATTGGGTATGCCATAGTTACAGGCATATAACCCAGAGATAAATTAAAAGATTGGAGAGGTCAGAATAACAAGATGTCTACCAATCTATGGAAGAAGTTTAGCAGTGAAAGAAGACATAGAGAAAAGGAAAAAGATAGGAAAAAGAGTTAGAGTGATAGAAAAGGCAGATAGAAATAAGTGGAAAATGTTAATAGAAAAGAAGTTCAATAATAAAGTTGAATTAGACAGAGAAAAAGTGAGGAAGATGGTGCTACAGAGATTTCACAAGTAGCTTAAAGTGTTTGAAAAGGCAGAGTCAGAAAGAATACCAGTAAGAAAGCCTTAGGACTATGCAATAAATCTGAGAGAAGACTTTATGCCAAGAAAAGAGAAGACATATCTAATGTCAAGAAAAGAAAAAAAGAAAGTAAGAGAATTTGTAGAGGAACAGTTGAGGAAAGGGTACATTAGGCCATCAAAGTCATCTTAGACTTCACCAGTATTCTTTGTAGGGAAAAAAGATAGAAAAAAAAAAATGGTACAAGATTATAGATACCTAAATAAAGGGACAGTTAAGAATAACTATCCTTTATCTTTAATTTCAGACTTGATTGATACCATGGAGACAAAAAAGATATTTACAAAGATAAACTTGCACTGGACAATGTATTTTGGAGTATATAAACCTACTATATATTTCAAAATTATTAAATGAAGCAGAAAGAAATTATGAAATTCATAATAGAGAGATGCTAGCAATAATTCAATATCTAGAAGAATGGAGGTATTTGCTAGAAGGTATACAAACAAAATTTGAAATCTAGAGTGATCATAAAAATCTTGAGTATTTCATGAGCAGTTAGAAGTTGAATCAAAGACAAGCAAGATAAATATTATACCTGTCTAGATTTGATTTTATACTAAAATATATGTCAGAAAGCAGTATGAAAAGAGCTAATAGTCTTAGCAGGTGTCTAGACTAGCAGGTGAGAATAGAGAGAGATAATAAAAATAGAGTATTAGTAAAAAAGGAATAGCTAGAGGTTAGAACGATACAAGTGATAAAAGTAGTAATCAAAGGGATAGACCTATTGGAAAAGATTAGAAAATCAGAAGCGAAAGATGATGAGATAGTAAAAGCTATAGAAGAAATAAAACAAGTAGATATTAAAATGTTAAGAGATAAGAAATGGCAAGAAGAGAATAAATTAATGTTGAAGGATAAAAAAGTATGTCCTAAAGAATAAGAAATTAAGAACAGAAATGATCCAGCTACACTATAATATACTGGTAGAAGGACATAAAGAACAGTAGAAGACAACTGAGTTGATAACAAGAAACTTTTGGTGGCCTGGGGTCACTAAAGAAGTCAAAAAGTATGTAGAAGGATATAATACATGCCAAAGAAATAAAAATTGCACAAAAGCACCTACAGGAAAGCTCATACCTAATATAGTACTGAAAAAACCTTGGAATCATATTATAGTAGATTTTATTACAAAATTACTGCTAGCATAGAATTATGATAGCATTCTAGTAGTATATGATAGGGTGACAAAAATAGCATACTTTGTACCAACTACAAAAAAAACTTTGGCAGAAGAAATAGCAAGATTGTTCTAGGATAATATCTGAAAGCTATATGGCTTGCCAGAAAGTATCATTATAGATAGAAGAGCACAGTTCATAGCAGAGATGATAAAGAAGTTAAATTCAATATTAGGAATTGATACAAAGTTGTTAACAGCCTATCACCTACAAACAGATGGACAGATAGAAAGAATAAATTAGGAATTAGAACAATATCTAAGGATGTTCATTAACTACAGGCAGGAGCAATGGTCAAACTAGTTAGTGATGACAGAGTTTGTATATAATAATAAAGTACAGACTAGTACAAAAGTATCACTGTTCATGACAAATATTGGACAAGACCTGTATATGGAATTTAAAATAAGAAAGAAGAAGTTTGAAAAGGTAAAAGAATTTGCAATAAGAATGAAGGAAGTTTATGAAGAAACAGAAGCAGTATTAAGAAAGAGTCAAAAGGAGATAAAAAAGTATGCAGATAGAAAAAGAAGTGAAGTAGAAAAATATTGAGTAGGAGACTGGGTACTTTTAAGCATAAAGGATTTGAAGTAACAAATGCAAGGAAGAAGATCAAAAAAACTAACAGTGAGATTTGTTAGATCTTATTAAGTAAAGAAAATAATTTCAACAAATGCAATAGAACTAGATTTGTCAAGTACAATAAAGATACATCCAGTAGCCAATATCAGTAGAGTATGTAGGTACAAAGATCAAGTAGAGAACCAGAGAAAAGAATGGTCATCACCAGTAATAATTGATAAGAAAAAAAAGTATAAGGTAGAGAAGATATTGAACAAGAGAAAGTTTAGAGAAAAAAACAGATACCTAGTATAATGGAAAAGATATACAACAAAGGAAGATATTTGAGAGCCAAAAGAAAACTTGGGGAATATACAAGATTCAGCAAATAAATTCAAAGAAGAATATTAAAAAAATATCAGGCAAATAAAGAAAAGAAATAGCAGAAAAGGCTATAAAGGAGAACTGCTAGGAAAATACATAGCAAAAATGTTTTATGGATAGAATGACAAGAGGTTTAATAGAGAATACTGGAGAAGAATAAAAAGAAATTGCAAACAATGGAAGAAAGAAAAAACAAAAGAACAAAGAACTTTGGAAATAATTTAAGAAAAAGATAAAGAAGAGAAAGAAGAAAACAAGCAAGAATTTGAAAAAGGTAGAATAGGATGAAAATGAAATAGACAATTTACAGAACCTATATGATAAGCTATAAAGTCCTTAGGATAAGGACCTTTAAAAGGAATACTGTTATAAGCTGCCTTGACTATGACAAGAAGCTATAAATAGAACAGATATAGACTGGAGTCAAACTAGTAGCTAATGAATAGCTTGTAGTTTAAACAAGGACAAATAGTATACTTATATATATAGTAAACTGTAATTAAACAAGAACTCCATTAAGTTCTCTTCTAATTCTAAAGTACTACCTTGAGTTAATCTCTAACTTAAGGTTCTTGAGTTAGTCACTGACACCAGTTGTATTTATCTCCAAATTATTAAATACAACAGAATATAACTATGATATTCATAATAAAGAAATATTGACAGTAATTCGATGTTTAAAAGCGTAAAGGCACTACTTGGAAGGAGCAAAAGTAAAGTTTGAAATCTAGACAGACCATAAAAACCTCCAATACTTTATAACTAACTAGAAGCTGAATTAAAGGCAGACCAGATAGATATTGTATTTGTTACAATTTAACTTCTCTCTGAAGCATGTTCTGGGCAAAAGTATAGAAAAGACAAATGGATTAAGCTAGAGACCAGATTGGTAGGAAAGAGTAGAGAATGACAATAAAGATTAGATATTAATAAAACTAAGTTGGATAAAAAGAATAGAAATATTAGTAGAAAAGAATAATCTAAGAAAGAGAATTTAAAAAGCACAAGAAAGGAATAAGAGAGTAATTAAGATAGTAAAGGAACTAAAGAAAGCAGAAATGAAAACATTGAGAGACAAAGGGTAGACAATAAAGAAGGGAGTAGTTATGAAAAAGGAATGAATCTATATACCAGAAGGAGAATTAAGGGAGGAGGTAATATAACTATATCACAATACATTAGTAGAAGGATATAGGGGAAGATAGAAAACAACAGAACTAGTAACAAAAAACTATTGGTGGCCGGGAGTTATAAAGAAAGTGAAGAAATATGTGGATGGATATAATACTTGTGTATATTATAAGAATAGAAGTGAAGCTCCAGTAGAAAAACTGATGCCCAATGCAATCCTAGAGAAACCATGGAATTATATTTCAGCAGACTTTGTCACCAAACTACCTTTAGTCCAGGGTTATAATGCAATTCTAGTAGTTTGCAATTGATTCAGCAAAATGGTATATTTTATAGCAACTACAAAGAAAACATCAGTAGAGGAACTTGCTAGGTTATTCAGGGATCATGTTTGGAAATTGCATGGACTTCTAGAAAGTATCATATTATATAGAGGAATATAGTTTGCAGCAGGAATGATGAAGAAGTTGAATAGGCTATTAGGGATCCAGACAAAGCTGTTAACAGCCTATTATCCCCAAATAGATAGGCAAACAAAGAAGATCAATCAGGAGCTGGAATAATACCTAAGGGTCTTCATCAATCACAGACAAGAGCAATGGCCAGACTGGTTAGAAACTGCCAAATTTACATATAATAACAAAATTTATTCAGCTACAAAAGTGTCCTCCTTTAAGGCAAACTATGGTCAGAATCCATGAATGGGATTTAAAGAAAAAAGAAAGGGGAAGTTTGAGGCAGCAGGGAAGTTTGTGAAAAGAATAAAAAAAATTTAGAAAGAGACAAAAGTGACATTGGGAAAAGCACAAAAGAAGATGAAGAAGTATGCAGATAGAAAACAAAAAGAAGGGAAAGAGTATAAAGTTGAGGGGACTTAGTGCTATTAAATACAAAAGATCTCAAGTAGCAGATAGTAAGAAGAAGATTAGAGAAATTGACAAAGCAGTTTATAAGACATTACAAAGTCAAGGGAATCATCTCAACCAATGCTATAGAATTAGAACTACCTAGTTCTATTAAAATATATCCTATAGTTAATGTAAGTTGAGTATGGTTGTACAGACCCCAGGTGGAGAAACAAAAAAAAACCCTACCAAAACCAGTTATCATTGAGGAAGAAGAGGAATTTGAGATAGAAAAAAATACTAAACAAAAGAATAGTTAGAGAGAAGGAAAGGTTTTTAGTATGATAGAAGGAATATAAGACAGAGAGAGATACTTGGAAAAGTAAAAAAAAAACCTGAAGAATATAAAGAAGCTGGTTAAAGAGTTTGAAAGAGAGTATAGGGAAGAGGTTGAAAAAGTAAGGCAACAGAAAAAAGAAGACAACAAAAAGGAATTTTCTTAAGAACTCCTAGAGAGGTTTATAGCAAAGATACTATGGGAATAATCAAATAAGGAATACAAAAGACAAAGGAAAAGAAGATGGAAGGAAAACTGGAGATGATGAAAAAATTTCTCAGAATGAAAAAACTTAAAAAGAGAACTATGTTATGAAACAACTTCTAAGAAGAAAACTATTTCTTATATGTTTATCAACTTAATGAGAAATATCCAAGAATACAATACAGAAAAGATATAAATAGTATGGAAAGGATTATATAAGAAATGTATAGTTATTAGTAAAGATCATGTGATTGTAGGAGACAGATATATAGACTATCCAATATTTGTATAAGTATCTAGTAAAATTCAATGAAGAACTTTATTAAGTTCTTTCTAAATAACCACCTTGGTTAAGCTCTAAGTCCTCACAATTGTATGCTAACAAGAAAGAGCTTGATGCTTTTCTAGAAGAAAACCTTTATACTGGACAAATCTGCTTCTCTAAGTCACCAATGGTAGCTCTAGTATTCTTTATCAAGGAGAAAAATAGCTCTCTCCAGCTGGTATAGAATTACCAGGCTCTTAATTTAATAATAGTAAAAAACAAATACTCTCTACCACTTATCTCTAAACTTGTGTCTCAACTATATGGAGCCAAGTACTTCACCAAGTTGGATGTCTACAAGGGATTTAACAATGTATAAATCAAGCCCAGAGATGAGTAGAAGGCTATCTTCTATACTAACTATAGCCTATTTAAGCTCTCAGTAATGTTCTTTGGAATAACCAACAGTCCAGTCACCTTCTAGACCATAATGAATGACATTTTTCAAGACCTCATTATAAAAGGCATTATAGTGGTATACCTAAAATGATATTCTGATCTTCACTCAAACTATTGAACAATATACTAAAGCTGTCTGGAGAATACTTAAGATCTTAGTAAAACATAAACTATACCTTCGTCCAGAGAAGTGTAAATTTTAGAAAGAACAGATTGAATATCTAGAACTGGTTGTATTCAAAAACAAAGTCTCAATGGACCCTGTCAAGGTTGCTAGAGTCTAAGAGTGGTCTACCCTAGAAAACTAGACCAATGTTCAAGCCTTCCTAGAGTTTGTTAACTTCTACCAGTAGTTTATACAGGACTTTTTGACTATTGCTTGGCCCCTATTTGATCTTATACACTCTGATAAGACATAAGAGTAAAATGATTGGGAGCAAACTGCCTTTGAAGCCCTCAAGATAGCAGTAACTACTGCTTCAGTACTAGTTTTACCTTAAAACTCAGAACCTTTCTGTATTGAGGCAAATAGCTCTGACTTTGCTATGGGTGCCATTCTGTCTCAATAGTCCATAGCAGATAGAAAATAGAGGCCTGTAGCATTTTACAATAAGTATGTCAATCAAGAGCTCAACCAATATCTATGGCTTTTTGTCAATGAAAGACAAGATGACTAGTACAACCTATTGCCTATAGTAAAATTCCAGTACAATAACCATATATATACCTCTACCCAATAGATCCCATTCTTGCTTGACACTAGATACATCCCTATATGGACTTTGAATCCAAGTAATGACTCTCTAGACTAGAAACAGTAAACAAGTTTATGGAACAAATAAAAGTAGCAGTCAAAAAGACCAAGTCTATAATTCAAAAGATATAAGAAGATATAACCAGATATTACAATTAAAAAAGGTTTATGGCTCTGGTTTTTTACTTTAGAGATCAAATGTTCCTGGATATATCCAATATCAAGACTACCTGTCTATCTCCAAAATTGTTTTATTGCCACCTTGAACCCTTTGTTGTAAAATGCCAAGTAGGACCTTTAGCTTATTGCCTCGAACTACTACACATGATAAAGAAACTCTATTCAGTGTTCAATATAGTAAAGCTGTCCATAGCTCTAGACAACCCAATACCAGTACAAAAATTGGAAACTCTACCACTACTAATCATTGTTAACAAAGAAAAGAAATAGGAGGTAGAGATCTTGGATAGTTGCTGGTATCAGAGGAGGTTTCAGTTCTTGGTAAAATGAAAGAGATATAGTAGAAAACACAGTTCTTGGAAAGTGGTCTCTAATGTTTTAGCTCCTGATCTCATTGCAGAGTTCTACTGCAAGCATCCTACAGCTCCTAGATACATCTGCCAAACAGATTTTAATGTACTATTGAATTATCTCTAGCTTGACTTAGCAACTCCTAACTCTAACTGGTAAAACTATAAGATCAAGAACAAATAGACTATATATAGTATAAAGTACATCCCCAGGAATCTTATCCTAAACTCTAAGAATTCTCCTAGAGGTAAGTTGTAACATAACTTAGGAGTATAACATTACTGAGAATTCTCTTGGAGTCCACTCTGCTCCAGTCACTCTTATATTATTGGGGTTATTTATATATCTAATAGAGCCAGGGTTAGTTAGTGTAGATAAATCCAATCCTAGGCTACTAACAATTGTCAATAGAACATTAATATAGGTAGAATAATGAGAATAATTTAGGTTCCAGTCACTGTTTCTAATATTGAAGTCTCCTATCAAGAGTATAATATTGTCAAGGCTAATAATGTTATTTTATAATATTTGTAAGGTACATTGATTGCTATCTGAATAAACATTGATAATGAGGAGAGTATTCTGTATATTGTGGAATAACAGTATATTAATATCACAGTAGCTAATGAGATCTGTTCTGAAAGAGAATCTTATATAAAAAATATGTTTGTTGATATATATAGTAATGTAGAAATAGTTTTCTAGGAAGTTACTGTTTTACATGAAGAAAATCTAGTCTGGATAATTAAGGGCACCATAGAAAGGGTTACTATTAGCATTGCTATGACTTAATATATAATGAATGAGAAATCTGAGGGTTTCCTGTATTAAGATCATATTAGTGTTGTTTTTTTGGGTTTCTAGAATAGTATCTGTAAGGATTTTATTTTTTTAAACATTCCAGAAGAAAATATATAAGTTTTATTTTAACATAAATAGTAGTCATCTATAGCTAGATAAGTTGAGTTAGCCCTGATCTCCTAGACTTTCTAAGTTTTTTTAGTATGCCAGTCATGGTTGAATCTATATCTTCAGGAAGAATATTTGTTGTCATCTGCTATATAATTTCCTTTGTAGTTAACATATTTCAATAAGTGATAAAGAGGGCAAAAGGAACTATTAGCCTAGTACAAGCTAAATATACAGTACCAGGTCCCAATCATATGCTAAAAAGTTTGTGAGGATAAATCAAGAATGAAAGTATTAAAAAGTGAATATAGAAACTTAGCACAGTAAAGTAAAGTAAAATTGTTTGAAAAGTGTGTAAGCTCAATCTAGATCTATCTTGCATAGTATTCCTAAGGTGCCAACCTTTATACACTATAACAAGCTTACTATCAAAGTAGTTAATAAACTACTTCTGGACCTTACTATACTCAACCAAGCCCTTATCCATATTTTCAATACTGAACCTTACAGATATGATATGATTTGAGTTGATGGCTAGCTAGGCTTTCCAAGCCTACTACCTTAGAGAAGGTTGTCCAAGTGACTGCTATGTTTTGTTTTCAAAAAGAGTAAAGGTATAGAGTAAATTCATCTCAACTACTCAATTACTTTACTTAGAGCTTATACAAGTACTAAAAGACAACTCTAGAGCCTTTGAGATAGTAGTAGGTATTAAGATTGCATACTTTCTCTCACCAGCTCTCTGAGTGATATATTAAAATTATAAATTAATGAGACTTAATAAAAAAATAAATAAAAAAGGAAAATGCTTTTTCTTCTAGTCTCTCACACTTTTTTCTTTCATAACCATGCTATATGGATATATCCAATATTGTCTCCTATCCTATTACTACTATGTGCTCCTGCTCTACTTCCATACTACTACTTTCTATTAACATCTCCTGACCTCACAACCAGCTACTTCCTACCCAGATATAATCTAGAAACTAGCTTTAATACATATAAGTGTACCAGCTCATGATATTGTTGTATACCATGTCTGCTTCTTGGTTGAGTCTAGCAATAATAAGATCACAAGTTATTGATTGACTTTTGATCTATTGCTTTGGCATCATATTTATCTAAGTCTATTCTAGATTAAAAGTCTATGTCCTAGAAGCTAAAGTGATATTTGACTAAGGGTAGATCTACTGATATAGGCTTCTATATATACTACAAAAGATGGTCTGTGCATAGTCATATTATCACAAATGGCCACTTACTGATTTGTGATTGCTTGATTTGATAATCAAAGTGTTCAAAAAAGCAAAGTTAGACAAGCAGAAAAAGATGTTGTTAAGTTTGAGGTTTATCCTCAGACATAGTCCTTAAATACATAATTGTAGTGGTCTGTGCACCAGGACAGTTTACTACATGATCACTATCTATTGTTCTACATATAGGAATGTTATTATTCTTGAAATAGAGATAATCTAACCATCTTAGGGCAGTCCTTTGTCCTATTCAAGGACAGATGATAATCTATGGGTAAAGATCAGTGTCATGTGCAAACATTGAGGACCTTGTATCTCCATGGGATCTTATTGCCTTGGGATCCATTTATAGCCGAGAGAAGCGCATTGAAGAGAGCTTCATGATGGTTATTGAAGCAAACAATTATGTTAAGCGGTTCCTGAGATATTGGCAATTTAGTATCTGGTGACTTGGTGATCACAGACTGATCTGCTGATAACTCGGTGAATACTGATTGCTTTAGGACGTTCTTGGTACCATTTGAAAGGTTTTTTTAAGGGCTTTTGGTGGCCATTTAGATCGTTGAAATTGGTCAAGTATTCCTGGAGTTATGGTCCAAATGAAGTTTGTGACATTATCTCCCCTCTTGGTTCAAGCTCTGTTGAGAAGTTATCTTGTTGAGAAGTTATCTTTGGTAAACTCTAAAGATATTCCTGTAGCTTTTTGCCTGCATTATGTAGATTTTCCTCAGGTTCCTATATGTCATCTCCTTGACTGTATTTTTTCTATCTAACAAGGAATTCATTTTTTCTATGTCTTTGTTGTGAATCTAGGATCTTCTCTACCTCTCATTCTTCCTGGCCCTGTATCAAGGTTGGTGGTAGGGGTGTGGATTTCTGTTCACAGATGGTAGATTCAGAGTACTGTGCTAACTTGCTAGCATGAAAGACTGGGAGCAGCACTCAGTAGCAAGGTGGTATTCTAAGCTGGAACATAACCAAGGACAACTTTTCTATTATTTTGAATGGTCTTTTGTACTGGGGTTGTAATGCTTGCTCTGTAGTCTAGTAATCCTTCAGATTGAGTAGCATCTTGTCACCAACTTTAAATGGGACACTTTGGACTTTTTGGTTATAGTACCACTTTATTCTTTCCGCTGTAAGAGTAAGAGCTGCTTTTGCTTGCTCCAAGGCTTCTTGTCATTTATACATCAGGTCATTTAAGTCCCTTTGCAGCAACTCTTTGACTAAAATTGGGCCTGCTCTCGGGTGTCTGCCATATTCAAGGAAGAATAGACTTTTTTTGATGTCTTCATGTGCTTGATTGTTATATGCAAACTCTGCACTGGGGAGTAGATCTGACCAATTACTGAGATTATAATCCATATAGCACTGAAGATATTGCTCTAACGCCTGGTTTACTCATTCTGTTTGTCCATCTGTTTGTGGATGATATGCTGTCGACATTGTAGATTCTATTCCTAAAATCTTGCACCATTCTTGGAATAACTTGGCTGAGTATTGTACTCCTCTATTTGAGATGATTTGTAGTGGCAGTCCATGCAATGGATAGACCTTGTTATATAGTAACTGTGCCATATCTTTGGATGAGAACTGATTGTTGATAGGAATGAAATAGGCCCTTTTGGTGAGCCTGTCAACAATAACACAGATAGCATTGTAACTATTTGACTCTGGCAATTGCGTGATTAAGTCCATTGAGATTATTTTCCAAGGCCTGTTAGGCACCTTGTTAGGTACGAGTGGTCCAAAAGGTTGCTGTGGGCAATTTTTCATCTGCTGACACATCACAACCCATAACATATTTCTTAACAAATGTTGTCATCCCAGGCCACCAGTAATTTCTGGAGACCAACTCATAGGTCTTCCACCAACCTGGGTGTCCAGCGGATGGCAAATTGTGGTGCATCTTAATGATCTGTTGTTGCAAGGTGTCTTCCACACTGTGGGGAATATAAACTTTCCCTCTGTACAGGAGTAGTCCATTCTCATAGTTCCAGTCTTGCAAGGATTTCCCAAATTCTCTTGGACCAGACTTGAGTAACATCTTATAGTCTTTGGTGACTTTGTCTGATAAGAGTGCTGCTTTGACCTCCTTTAGGATTATCTCATCATTTATTGGCATCTCATGAGTAGCCTCTAGTGCATTGATAGCAAAGAACTCAGGTTTTAGCAACACCTGGTTTGTATTGTCAAGGTCTGTCCCCATCTCGTGGTCTGCTTATCTGGACAAGGGGTCTTCCACCTGCATTGTCTTTCCCAGTTTATGATAGAGCACAAAGTCAAAAAAAGTCATAAAAAGTGTCCATCTTGCTTGCCTCCTAGTTAGCTTTTGAGCTGTCCTGAAAAATGTAAGGTTCTGATGATCCAACCAGATCTCAACTTTATATGGATATCCCTTCAAATGGTGTCTGTATTTCTCTAGTCCCCAAATTACTGCAAGTAGTTCCTTGTCATAGATTTCATAGTTCCTTTCATGGACATCTAATGACTTGGAGAAGAAAGCTACTGGATACCACAGGTTAGTTTGCATGTCCTTTTGTAATAAAACAGCTCCTGTTGCAAAGTCGCTGGCATCAGTGGATAACTTAAAGGGATCTTTGTCATTTGGTATTCTCAGGACTGGAGCTGTAGTAAAGGCCTTTTTCAGCACCTCAAAAGCATTCTGTTGCTCTTTGACCCAAGTCCAGATACTATCCTTCTTGGTTAAGTTGAAGAGTGGCTTTGACATCTTGGCAAAGTTCTCAATGAACCTACAATAGAAATTTGCAAAGCCTAAGAATGCTTGTACTTGCTTGATTTTTGTTGGTACTGGCCACTCTAGAACTCCTGAAAGTTTCTCCTCATCCATCTGTACTTTATTTTCCAAAATAATTATGCCCAAATACTTGATACTACTTTGCTCAAAGAAACACTTTTCTGCTTTAGTGTAGAGATCATTAAATTGGAGCCTTTTCAGCACTTCCTTGACCAATTGCCTGTGTTCCTTCAAACATGTCCCAAATATTAGAATATCATCTAAATACACCATTACTAGTCATATGCAAATCAAGTCTCCCAATATATCATTCATCATGCTTTGGAAGATCGCTGGTATATTGGAAAAACCAAACTACATAACAGTTGCCTCAAAAAGGCCTTGCCTTGTAATAAACACTGTCTTCCATTCATCCTCTTCTTTGATACAAACATTGTTGTATCCCTACCTCAAGTCAATTTTGGTAAAGATTGAGGCTTTGCTAAGTGATTTAATCAAGTCAGCTATTCTAGGGATTGGATAGCAATTTTTGATGGTAATTCCATTGAGGGCTCTATAGTCCATGATAGGTTGTAAGCTTCCATCATGCTTCTTTACAAAGAAGAATGGAGCTGCTATTGGGCTAGTAGATGGTCGGATATATCCCTTTCTGAGTTCCTCATTGATACACATGTCAAGAGAGTTTCTTTCCACTAGAGAGAGTGGATAGACCTTGGCTGGTTTGGGAAGTGTCGTACCTTCCACAAAGTCAATTGCATAGTCATACAATTTCTGTATTGGTATTCTCTCTGACTTATTTTTTGAAAACACATTCCCATACTCATGTAGCCATTCTAGCACATGAGCCTTCCAGGTCTTTGTGTCTTCACAATCTGAGTCTCCATATTGGTCTTGATTGTTGAGTATAGCTGCAATCATCATCACCTGCTGATGACTGCCTGGGTCAGTCGTGTCTGCCCAGCTAAGAATATGGTTGTCAGGGTTCTCATCTCCTATGTCATTCAATGAGGAAGATCCGCTGACATCCAGTTTGAGGTGAAGTTCATTAGCTCCTGCTTCTACATCTCATATTTTATGGACTTTACTAGTACATGTATCTGGGCACCTGGTAAACTCCCATTGACCTTTTTGCCAATCAATATTTGGATTATGCTTATACAAGTACAAATACCCAATTATCATCTCTTTATTCCCTAAGTTGGTGACAAAGAGGTGCTGGGCCGTTCTGTGTGATCCAATTTCTACATAAGCTCAGATATACTCAGTTATATATCATGCCTTGTTGGGAATGCCATCCACATTGATTACACAATATGGATTTGCCAGTTTATAAGTTACCAGGTTATTATTTTCCATGACAACTCTGTTGACGAAGTTTATGGTGGCTCCCAAATCAACTAAAGCCTCAGTCTGTACTTTCTTTCTATATACCCAAAGTGTAACTGGAATTTTAAAGAAGGTAGTCTTGTTGTGCACTATGTTATTACAAGATTCCAGTACTACTTCTGACTTTTGCAAGCTAATAGAGGGTATACTTTCCTCTGACTGTAGATTACAGACATTATACTCTACAGTCCCAAGGGAAAATCCAATTTTCCCTTTCTACTTGGGGGAACAGGATCAGGGATTTCTTCAATTGATGTGCTATTAATTTTGACATCCTCAGGAGGGAAATCTGGGTCATCACTATCTTTCTCCAACATCTTTATCAGCCATGCTCTAAATGACTGATTTTTATTCTTGCTTGGACCTAGTGGAGACTTTCTCTGAATCTCATCTATTTCCATTGCATTCAGGTCCTTCTTTCCTCTACTCTTCTCTCCAATTGCCTCTGGACCAAATATTGCACCCTGGGCCTTGTCCAGATGTAAGGCCTTATATGCTTGCATCAACAATTTGAGGTAGTTATCCCATGTTTTTGGAATTTGTAATTTCATAGATGACAAGGGCATTTTGCAGCTCATCAGGAATGACCTCCTTTATTTTGTCAATGTGAACTTTGTTACTATAGTTGACAATTCTTGCCAATATCCTGTATCATTCTGCATATTTGACAAAGTTCTTTCTTGCTAGGTTCTTGTTGACCCAGAGTGCTATTAATTCCTTCTTTGCTCTCTCCTTGTCATCTCATTGTCTGTAAATATTTTTGAGTTCTTGGACAAAGTTGCCCCAAGAACCAATACTTAATCCTGCCTGAACCTTGTCATAATATGATTTCATATATGTGCTGGCAGGAGCATGTAAATGGGTGAGAGCACATATAATTTTCTGATCATCTGATATAATACCAGATGCTGAACAATAGAGAGCAATCTGGCTCAACCAATCATACAGATGTATCTTATTTTCAGAGCCTACAAATGTTGGTGGCTCTGGCACCTTGGTTTTGGAGGTGATGTTTCCTCCAGGGAGCCTTGTCAGCTCTCCCCAAAGATGGGTGACTTCTGCCTCTAAAGTTGTAATCCTGTTGTATGCAGTGGTCAAGGCACTGTTATAATGGTTGATTGCTCCATTGAGCACCTGGTCAATGTAGTTTTTGAGAAGGAGAGAAATTCCTTGATGCGCATTTTACAGCATCTGTATCTTAGTCTCATTCCAGGGCATGTGCTCAGTGCTTATGCCATCTTTGACAAGCACATCCCAATTCTCAGCACTGAAATCAGAAAAGGAAACAGTAGTGGTAAAGTTGTTGAAAGTCAACATATCTATTTAAGTAATTAATTACAATTCTTGAGTATGTTTCCAAGGGGATAAAAGGAAAAATGCCCAAATTTAGCCTCTTAATGCCATTATGTTACACCAAATACCATTGCAATAATATTATGTCTATAGAATAGTGATATTGAACTCTAGAAGAGCTTTACAAATCTCTGGTACTCTAATGCTGGTTTGGAAAGATCTACATCCTTCAGACACTTACAAGTGCCTTTCAGCATTCTCCACTCCTTAGCTGTAAGCTTGTGACCAATTTTGTCCAGCTCTATAATTACATCCTGCAGTTGATTGAACCATTTCCACAGTGAGTCATACTGTGGATCCTCAGCCCAGGTCTTGTTTTCACTCATCTTAGTAAAAAATGGTGATATACAATCCAAGGTGGGTTCCAGGAGTTCTTTGTACTCCTTTATGCATAATAACTTCTTGGTTTTGCAAAAATGTAATTCTGGGGGGCAGAATGCAAAGTAGAAATCATCTACTTTGTACCAGCAAGGGTCTGCTTCAATGAGTCTATTGTAGAGTTTGGTGGATGGAGTGGGTTCCATTTCTATCCTTTCCAGCAATGACTTTTCTGTCACACTCTCCTTTTTCAGCAAGAGGGGCCATTGCTGGGGCCAGAGAGTAAGGGCTGGAGACTAGCTATATAAGTTGTTGCAGCTGTGCAGTCAGGATGGAGAGGACATTATCTATGTTGGTTTCCAAGCAGTTTTGCCTCTCAGTGACTTTCTGCAAATGGTGTTGCAGATAGGCTAGGGTGTCAGCAATGGTCTGGGGCATATCCACATATAACATTTGTGTGGAGTGGAGTGGTTTTCTAGAGGGTTGGCTAAGGGTAGTAGAGGGCAACCTAAGAGAGGCTGTCTATTGCACTCCTTCCAAGGCTCTATTATAGAGATCCTAAACTACTGTAAGGGCGACTGGAGCAGAGTGGACTCCAGGAGAATCCTTAGTAATATTATACTCCTAAGTTATGTTATAACTCACCTCCAGGAGAATTCTTAGAGTTTAGGATAAGGCTTCTAGGGGTGTACTCTATACTATATATACTACTATAGTCTGTTCATCCCTAATCCTATAGTCCTACCAGTCAGGGTCAGGAGTTGCCAAGTTGAGCTAGAGACAATTAAATATTATATAGTGATATTTAATTAGGCACAGGATTGCTCCAGGGGGTCAGTCTAGTGTTTTTTTTTTTTTGTTCAAAAGTTTATAATGCAGTGCTTGATCACAGTCTGCAGCAGATTATCTACAACAAGTAGTGTACATGGGCCTCAGAGACTATAGCTGTCCCATCACTGGCAGAAGACACTATCAATATCAGAGAAGAAATCTAACCTAAGAGAGGAAAGAAAACTAGATATAGGTTGCTCAAAACCAACCTTTGAATAAGGCATTCAGGTCTGACAACCTATCATGCCTAGAATACAGACTCAAGAGAAACTGTGAGAGATGAGACTGAGAAACTATCTACAGAAACAGAAGAGAAACCAAGAAAGCTCATGGAGGCTCAGGAGGCAAGTGATCTTGGGGAGCAAAGGCAAATGCACTGGGGTGCTCCTTCAGAAACTTGACAAAGTCTTTGACCAACAGTGATGGATTAGTTAAGGGAGCATGAGCAAACTGAAAACAGTCAGCAAAGATGTATCAATGTGTTTCCACTTGGCAATGGCCACATAGACACTGAGTGTACTCTACAGGGAAAAAGTGCTGTCTAAACTCCCCAATGGAAGCATAGTTGAGAATGGCTCAAGTCACTCTAGCACACAATGTGACTGACTAGCTTGCCAATAAATGGAAGCTAGCTGCTACCTTTGGTATTGGAGGGCTGAAGGGGCTTGCAATTACTACTACCTTTGAGGGAAAGAAAGTGGTAACCCTGATATGAGGGATGGTTGTCAGTGATGAGTATAATGCACTTGATGTCAAAGGAAGTGGCCTTAATAATATCAAGCCTAATTGCAAACAACTCTGCATCCAGAGCTGTTGAACATCCTGCAGGTACTTTGAATGATGATACCTGTTCTCCTAGTCTCTAAAGGTGAGCAGCAGATACAGCCTACATGTTTCTAGAAGGAATAACACTTGCATCAGTAACAACAACAAGTGTAGAAGGATCAGTGGAAGCTTTATGACAAAGATGGTCAAGGACCTGAAAATGAGCCTTGATAGTGCTCTCCTTGAAGCAATCACAAGGGTGAAAAGAGATATGATCAGAGAAGTTGTCTAATAACCTACACTCTAGGTGAGCCTCAGAGTGGAGTGGATCAAAGCATTCTATAAGATTAAGTAAAGATGCTTCAGTATCCAAGAGAGGGCTTCTCAACTGAGTGCTCTGGACATCAGTGAGAAGAGCTAGTGACTGTGAGTGAGGGCAAGCATTCTTTGAGTTGTGAGTACTAAGAAGAAACATTAGTGCATGTTGAGAGGGAAGAGTAGCAGTCCTGAGACAGGACCATTTAACCAGCTTCTTGAGATGAAGATAAATGGGAATAAGGCCTGCCAGAGCCTCAATTCTGCCAGTTGATAAGATGTAAAATACACCTAAAATCTAAAGGGTAGCCTTGCATTGCATGGTTGCCAAGAGAGAAACCTGTGCCTTGGTGGGTGCTCCAGCAAAGTACCAGAGACAGAAACCATAAATTGTAATAGGCACAACACAGGACTGATAGGGAAGTCATTTCTGAAGAGGAAGCAGACCTCGAGTAAAGTTGCCAAGCATGCCCATTGCCTTTACAGTGGACAGTGCCTTGGTAGAGTAGTATCAAACATACTCCTTGAAAAAAAGTTGTCAATCAAAGTAAAAGCCCAAGTATCACTAGTATGTCTTGGGCTTGGGAATGGAAGCACTAATAGCTGAGAATTCCAACTCTGGGTTGGTATCATTGTACACTCTAGAGAAGTAAAAGATCTCTGACTTGTCATGCTCCATGACCAAGCCAAAGGAACCCATCAAGTCTGCAATTACACTATAACTATAAGAAAGCTCTAGCAGGGTTTTGTCATATGTTTTGAAGTATCTAAGTTGAGGGCCTGGGCCCATTGTTCAGAGAGATGAAGGAGTGGCACTATATAGAGTACAGCGAGAATAGGAGAGAGAGCAGAGCCTTGCCCCATGCCAACATCTGCATCACAGGTATCAGAGAGAAAGGAATTCCAGGAGTACTGAATTGATCTACCTATAAGATAGTCAGAGAAGAAATTGGCTAAGCAGTCTGCAAAGCCAGAGTGTCAAAGAACCACAGCGAGCATACTATGATTCAGAGAAGAAAAGAACTGTGCAATGTCAAAAGCCACCACACTGGTCTTGAGGCCTTTGGCCCAGCCAGAGCAAACCAAGTGGGTGAGAAAGAGTCCAGCATCCTCAATAGACCTCTGAAAGATACCGCTGAGTTGGTTGGGGTGAAGGATACTGTGCTTGACAGCATCAAATTGAAGTTGCCTAGCAATTATCTTCTCAATGAGCTTGTCCAGCATGTTGAGTAGAACAATAGACCAAAAGGCCTTAGGAGTGTTGTAAGCCAGTTTGCCTGGCTTGGGAATAATGACAGAAACCAACTTCTTGAAGTGATGAGGCCAGTGTCATAGAGTAATACAGGAGTTGGCCAGAGAGAGAATACCAGCTGCACAGATGTCATTGGCAAGAATGCTCTTGAGATAGTGCCAAGTAACATGATCAGGACCTGGAGCAAAAATGTTA
>Ga0154008_100044_pt1 | contig 25861 bp, 25 predicted proteins | sample TSNJ092MetaG_FD_104711 | JGI IMG/M metagenome (GOLD analysis project Ga0154008, IMG submission 104711) | Attine ant fungus gardens microbial communities from New Jersey, USA - TSNJ092 MetaG | ecosystem: Host-associated > Fungi > Mycelium > Unclassified | place: USA: Connecticut, Klassen Lab...
GCAGTCTGTCTTTTTATGCCTGATCTATTGGTACAAATTTGGTTATTGAAGATCAGTCCTTACTTACAGTGGCCTACAGCTAATTTATTGCACAGGGTTTGATGGCAGACTATAGATAAGATTGATCTTATTTAGTAAATCTCAGATAAAAGGAGAGTCAATGACAGAAATGTTTTATGTCTAAGGCCCACCAGGAGTGGGGCATACCCCCAGGGTAAGGGTTATGGGAATGGTAAGGGTGGGGTAAGGGTAGAAAAAGTCTACCCTTGAGGGTACAAATATTCTTATATTTAGGATAAAATGATTGTAGTTTGCTCTGTCGTGACCTCATGACACTGTGACTTCCAAGCACAGGGAATTGCTTCTCTCCCACAAACTACCATCATTAATGGTAGTACTCAATGGGAGACTTATGAATACACATTATTTCTTACTCAACCAACTATACATTACTAACCAGACTCCTAATGCATATCCTCAGAATACCAGCATCCACCAAGATCCAAGCATGGATAGTTGAGGATACTCTCCAGACCAAGTCAATAGCAAAACATCCCCTAGGTCTTCTTCAAATGAATCAGGCTACTGTTCAAGTGAGACCAGTAAACATTGTGTAGTGGTTATACACTCACTAACTCACCTAGTAAGTATTTGGAGAAAATCACTTCTGGTAGAGAGAGAAAAGAAACTAACTTATACATTCTAGTACAATAGTGTTGTTTGACTCAAGTTGAGTTGACTCAGCAGCTAAGTCTTTGAGGGTTACAAAAAGAGCTTGATAGGGTTCTCAATCAATTGTGCTTGTTACATATTATTAGGGTATGGACTTAGGACTAAAGCTCTGACCCCAACCAGTGACAATTGAAAGAGAAGAACTCAATAAAGTTCTCTATTGGATTTCTACTAATACTTATACAAATATTCCATGGTCTGTGTGCCTGCTTCCTATAGTCACAAGACTATGACTAATAACTATATAGATCTTACATAATACTGTCCCATGTTATTTATATCTTCCCTGTATTATATTTCTAGAGATTTTCCATCAAGTTAATGAATATGCAGGAGATATTTTCCTTCTTTGGAGCTAACTTATAATATAGCCCCTCTTTCAAGGTTCTTTGTCCCAAGAAACTTTTCCATCTGTTCCAATTTTCTTCCCATCTCTTCTCCCTCTCTTTCTCATACCTTTTTCTTTCCCATCCATATACTAGTTTGGCTATAAACTCCCTTGGTAATTCTCGACTAAATTCCTTCTCTTCTTCTTCTAGTTCCTATTGTCTAATTTCTTTGGCCTCTTCTCTATACTCCCTTTCAAACTCCTCAGCTAACTCTTTCATATTTTCTAAATTTTCTTATCCTTCCCATATGTCTGCTTCTGCTGTATACCCCTTCTATCAAACTAAAAACTTGTTCCTTTCTCATATCTTTCTTTTGTTTAAGATTTTTTCTATCTCATACTCTTCTTCTCCATCTATGACTACTGGTTGTGGTGAAACTACTTTCTGACCCTCTACTTATGGTTTATACAGTCATACTCTACTTATATTGACTACTAGGTGTATTTTAATAGTATTTGGTAATTTGAGCTCAATTGCATTTGTTGAGACCACCCTTTTCACTTTGTATGGGCCTACAAACCATTCTATTAGTTTTTCTGTTCTTCTTTCTTTCATCTGTCACTTCAAATCCTTTGTACTTAGCATTATTAAGTTCTTTTTTTGGTATTCCTCTCCCTCTCTCCTCTTCCTATTTGTATATCACTTCATCTCCTCCTGTGCCTTTTTCAGTGCCACTTTTGCTTTTTTCTAAATTCTCTTTATTCTTTCCACAAATTCTCCTGCTGCTTTGTGTCCTCCCCTCCTCTTTCCTTCAAACCCTATTCTTAAATCTTGTCTATAGTTTGCTCTAAAAGATGAGTCCTTTGTTGCCAAGTAGATTTATTATTATAGGCAAATTCTGCCATTCCTAACCACTCTGGCCATTGCTCCTGCCTATGATTGATAAACATACAGAGGTACTGTTCTAATTCTTGGTTCACTCTTTCTATTTGTCCATCTGTTTGTAGATGGTAGGCTGTTGATAATTTTGTCTCAATTCCTAATATCTCATTCAGCTCCTTCATTATTCCTGCTGCAAACTGAAGCCTTCTATCCAATACAATACTTTCTGGGAGTCTATGAAGCCACTATACTTGATCTTGGAACAGCCTTGCTAACCCTTCTGCTGATGTTTTTTCTGTGGTAGCAATAAAATGGGCCATTTTTGTAAATCAGTCATATACTACTAGTATCACATTGTACTCTTGGGCCAGTGGTAACTTGGTAATAAAGTCTGCACTGATGTGTCTCCATAGTTTTTCTGGGATCATATTTGGTATCAGCTTTTCTGCTGGGGCTTCTACATGATTCTTGTTTCTCTGACATACATTACATCCATCTACATATCTTTCTACTTCCTTTGTTATTCCTGGTCACCAATAATTCCTTTCCACCAGTTCTGCCATTTTCTATCTTCCTCCATGCCCTCCTACTAGTGTGTCATGGTGTAGTCATATTATTTCTGTTCTCAACTCTCCCTTTTCAGGTATATAGATTTGGTCTTCCTTTAGTACCAGTCCTTCCTCAATTAACCACTCCTCATCCTTTAGTACTTTTATCCCTGACTGTTTTAGTTCTTCTACTGCCTTGACCACTCTTTTGTCCTCTTCCTGTACTTTCCTTATTTTTTCCTTCAGGTTTTCCTTCTCAATCAACATCTCTTCCCCTCTTCTTACTTTTTTTTATATCCACTCAGGCTTTATCAGTGTTCTATCCTTGTTATCATTCTCTATCCCTTCTTGCCAGTCAGGTCTTCTACTCAACCTATCTATCTTCCCCATACTCTTTCCTGGTACATGCTTAAGCACAAAGTCAAACCTAGATAAGTACAGTGCCCATCTGGCTTGTCTGCAGTTTAGCTTCTGACTAGTCATGAAGTACTACAAGTTCTTATGGTCTGTTTATATCTCAAACTGCACTTTTGCCCCTTCCAAGTAGTATCTCCATGCTTCCAAATACCTAATTACTACTAGTATTTCTTTGTTGTGAATTTTATAGTTTCTTTCAGTTGGATTTATTGACTTAGATATAAATGCTACTGGCCTCCATTTTCCATCCTCACATTTCACTGATAATACCTCTTCTGTTGCATAGTCAGATGCATCAGCTTCAACCCACATTTTTCTATCTAGATCTAGTACTACTAGTACTGGTTCTAATGTAAATGCTTTTTTCATACTCTGGAATGCTTCCTTCTGCTCTTTTCCCCATCTCTACTTTTCTTCCTTTCTTACTAGTAGGTGTAACAGGGCCACTACTCTGGCAAAATCCTTGATAAATTGCTGGTAATAGTTGGCTAACCCTAGAAATTTCTGCACTTCTTTCACATTTTGAGAAACTGGCCAGTTTAATACTCCTTCTACCTTTTCCTTCTGCATCTCTACTCCCTTCAGTCTGATTACCACCTCTAAGAACTCTACCTCTCTGACTTTCCACTTGTACTTTTCTGGTTTTATAAATAGGTCATTTTCTTCCAGCTACTTTAATACTTCTTCCACTACCTCATTGTATCCCTTCTCTATCTCTGTTGCCACAATAATATTATTGATAAAGGTTGCAGTAGTTCTCTGGTTGATCATATCTCAGAAGAGGTCATTCATCATTGTTTGAAAAGTGACAAGGGAGTTAGTGAGTCCAAAGTACATGACTGTAGACTTGTATGCTCCTACATATGTTGTAAAGACTGTGTTATGAGAGCCCTAAGAAGGAAACAGTCTCCCATGCATTTAAACATTTAATCCAAAATCTCAAGTCATACAATGAGATCAAGGTATAAATAGTGTGGGAACTTAGGAAACCAAATCACTTGACAAGGTCAAGTGACCATAGAACATTCTGGAAGAATATATGATTGTGGACTAGTAGTAGTACAGCCACTGTAAAATAGTATAAGTAATAGTCCAATCCAAGGAAGAACTCCATCGAGTTCTTCTTGAACATCTACCTAGGGTAATCACTAAGAGCATTCACTGCCTATTAATAACAGACTGTCTTCTATTCATTTCCTTCCTTGATCCTGACATTGTTATACCCCCATCTCAAATCTAACTTCATGAATACTTTCTTACTCCCCACTCTATCTAGGATATCAGCAATTAGTGGTAATATGTCACAAACTTCATTCAGACCATAACTCTAGGAATACTTGACCAATTTCGACAATCTAAATGGCTACCAAAAGCCTTAAGAAGACCTTTCAAACAGTACCAAAAATGTCCCAAAGCAATTATTATTCACCAAGTTATCAGCAGATCAGTTGGTGATTACCAAGTCACCAAACACTAAATTGCTGATATCTTGGGAACTGCTTAACATAATCATTTGCTTCAATAACTATTGTGAAGCTCTCTTCAATGTGCTTCTTTCAGCTATAAATAGATCCCAAGGAAATAAGATCCCATAGAGATACAAGGTCCTCAATGTTTGTACATAACATTGATCTTTATCCATAGATTATTATCTGTTCTTGAATAGAACAAAGAACTGCCCTAAGATGATTAGGTTATCTCTATTTCAAGAACAATAGCACTCCTATATGTAGAACAATAGATAGTGATCATGTAGTAGGCTATCCTGGTGCATAGACTACCACAATTATGTATTTAAGAACTATATGTCTAAGAATAAACCTCAGACTTAACAACATCTTTTGCTACTGTCTAAACTTTGCTTTTTTGAGCCTTATGATTATCAAATCATCAACTCACAAATCAGTAAGTGGCCATTTGTAATATGATAGATAGCTGTTTTTTATTGTCTACTGGTTTACATGTCTATAGTCCTGTACTATTTGTTGCTTTCCATCCTTTTTGGCTATAAAATGAACTGGAGATGTCTGTGGTGACTTTGATGGTCAGATGTATTCTTTATGCAGTTGATCCTCTACAAACACCTACACTTTCTCTCACTCTTTTCTTGATAATGCATACACTTTTTTCTTTCTTGGCACAAATCCCTCCTTTAACTCAATTGCATGGTACCAGGCCTTTTGCACTGGTATTTACTCCAACTCTGCCTTTCCAAATACTTTCTTCTATCTCCAAAATCTTTTTAGCACTAACTTTCTTACTACTTCCTCATCTAGCTTTTTGTTACAAAAAAGTAACTACTAAATAATGACATGGAGGTATAACAAAATACCTGTTCAAAGAACTACATAGATAGCTGGACCCTCATTACCAAGTAACCTTGCTAATATTGCCCTTTTGGTGTAGTGGTAAATGATACAGTATATGACTATTGGCCCATAGTGCAACTGTGACAGTTACTATCACAAATGGCCACTTACTGATTTGTGATTGGTTGATTTGATAATCAAAGTGCTCAAAAAAGTGAAGTTAGACAAGTAGCAAAAAATGTTGTTAAGTTTAAGATTTATCCTTAGATATACAGTCCTTAAATACATAATTGTAGTAGTTTGTGCACCAGGACAGCCTACCACATGATCACTATCTATTGTTCTACATATAGGAGTGCTATTGTTCTTGAAATAGAGATAACCTAATCATCTTAGGGTAGTTCTTTGTTCTACTCAAGGACAGATGATAATCTATAGATAAAGATCAGTGTCATGTGCAAATATTGAGGACCTTGTATCTCCATGGGATCTTATTGCCTTGGGTTCTATTCATAGCTGAAAGAAGCACATTGAAGAGAGCTTCACAATGGTCATTGAAGCAAATGATTATGTTAAGTGGTTCCTGAGATATCAGTGGTTTAGTATCTGGTGACTTGGTGATTACCAACTGATCTACTGATAACTCAGTGAATACTAATTGCTTCAAGACATTTTTGGTACCATTTGAAAGGTCTTCTTAAGGGCTTTCAGTGGCAATTTAGATTGCTGAAATCAGTCAAGTATTCCTGGAGTTATGGTCTGAATGAAGTTTATGATACTTTTCTCCTCTTCTTACTTGCTTCTTTCCTTTGCTTTTCCCTATTTGCTGGTTTCTTCTACATAAGAGTGAACACCTTATTATTCTCACCTTCCCCTTCTCCCAGTCAATTTTGGGGTTGTGTGCTGCCAGCTATGGCATTCCCAAGATCACCTTTATCCTTTCTAGATCATATACATCCATCTTTACTTGTTCCACATGCCCCTTGTAATACAAGTTGCATTCTATCTTATGCATTACCATTCCTCTATCATTGTCTATTCCATCCACATTCCTGATCTGAATTGGCCTTGCCAATTTCTCCTTCTTGAATCTCCACTTTTTCACAAACTTTTTATCTGCAAATAACCCTGTTGCTCCACTATCCAACAGTGCTTTAACAGATACCCCTTTGTGAGTATTTATTTTCTCCACCTCCACTTGCATCTATATTTCTCTTAGTGGTTTTATTGTTCTTATATTTTTGACTCCCTCAATGTTATAGATACTTGATCTATTGTCCAATTTTACACATTTCAAATATCATACTTATTATAGGAGGGCAGCTGGGAGTTTACTGACCTCTGTTCTTTTTTGATAACTTGTCTCCCTGATCAATTCTTCTTCTCTCTCTAACTCTCTGCCTTTTACTTTTACAATTCCAAGCTATATGCCCAAATCCTCCACAGTTGAAACAAATTTGATATCCCCCCTTCTTCCTCCTCCATCTACTACCATTGGTCCTGGTCCAGTTTCAGTTCCTCTATACTGATTCTCCCTATTTTGATACCCCTCTCTGAAGTTCTGAGCTCCTGTCTTCTATATGATCTGCCCTCCTCTCCCTCTATACAATTCTCTCCCAAATTCTCCTCTTTGCTGCATATTTTCCAAGGAGTGCGCTATGTTCCTCTTCAACATCTTCTCTGCCCTGTTTTGCCTTTGATTCCTATCTAATCTCACTGATCACTTCTGCCACTATTCTATTGAACTAGAGGAACTTTCTGCTTCTGCTAACTTTCTCCTGATTCCCCTGTTTAATCCTCTTTTGAATTCTTCAATGAGGGGCTATCTCTTATATCCGCTTCCTCTTACTATCTTTTTAAACTCCTGGATGTACTTGTTGTATGTCCTACCCCCCTGTTCTATTGTTCTTTACTGTTCTACCTTCCTCTCTTCCTCTCCTGTCTCCTCAAACTCATTCCTTATCTTTTTAAATAGCTCTTCTACTGTTTCTACCTCTAACTCTCCTTTTGACAGCTCATCTAACAAGTTATCCTTCTATGCCTCAGCCACTCCTCCTTGCATATAAAACAGCACCTAGGCTATCTTTGTTGCCTCCATCTCTTTTGTTATCTTTATACTCAAATATAAGCAAGCTATATTGATAAATACACTCACTTCCTCCATCTTCCCTCTATATATAGAAGGCTTGGCTACTTCTACTCGGCTTCCTCCCTGCTGTCATAGCATAGTGTTTACCTGCTGTTGTAGGCTGGCAATCAAGGTGAGAAGTTGTTCTTCTTGAGATAGTGGGGGCAGGGTAGAAGCATGTGACTTCTTGTATTGCTGCTGATAAGACATGGATAGTAGTGGTGATAGTGATAGTGATAGCAATGCTTTCTCTTCCTCTGAGGATGTATAGATTTCTTGGTTGAATAGGGTAGTTATGGTGTCTACTTCTAGCTATCAAGAGTAAAACAACTATTGTCCCTAAGAAGGGAACCTCTACTCTAGATAGAGCTTTAAGAGCTTTACCATCATTCTCCTGTATAGACAGATGATAATGCACCTGTAGTATAGAGCAGATAGCAAAAAGAAAGTATATAGCAATACCAGAAAGTGAGGTCAGGTCTTGAAGTGAGGATACTGGTATTGTCCAAGTTCTCTACCTATAGTTCCTAACTGACTGCAAAGTTTCCTTTATGCCTGGGATCCAGCTTCCAAAAAGCCTATGAGCACTGTGCTTACTAGCAAGAATAATGATAAGAGTAAGTATTGGCAAGGTCTTAAGGTAAGGAGTTGCCTAAGATATTGAGTTCTAATGTTAAGATACAGACTTAGGACTGAAGCTCTAACTCCAACCAGTGACAATTGAAAAGGAAGAACTCAATAGAGTCCTCCATTGGATTTTTACTAGTACTTATACAAATATCCCATAGTCTGTGCACCTACTTCCCATGGTCACAAGACTATTACTAATAACTATATAGATCTTATATAATATTGTTCCACACTATCTATATCTTTCCTACATTATATTTCTAAAGATTCTCCATCAAATTGATGAACACATAGGAGATATTTTCCTTCTTTGGAGCCAACTTATAACACCAAGGAAAGAGAAAGTATATTTGCTATCAAGGGAGAAAAGAGAGGAGATGCAAGCCTTTGTGGAGAGTTAGCTGCAAAAAGGATATACTCAGCTGTCAAAATCACCACAAACCTCACCAGTTCATTTTATAGCAAAAAAGAATGGAAAAAGGAGAATAGTGCAAGATTATTGTCATGTGAATCAGTGGACAATAAAAAATGAATACCTCTTACCCTTAATTACAGACATTCTGGATAGAGTAGGGAAAAAGAAGATGTTTACAAAGCTTAATCTTAGGTGGAGGTACAATAAAATAAGGATTAAGGAAGGTAATGAATAGAAATGGAAGGCAGTGTTCACAATGCATATTAGGGCATACAAACCAACAGTTATGTATTTTGGTTTGACAAACTCCTTTGCTACTTTCCAAACTATAATGAATGACCTGTTCCAAGACATGATTAACCAAGAAAATATGGCAACCTTTATCAATAACATAATAGTGACTATAGACACTGAGGAAGAACATGATGAGCTGATAGAAGAGATATTAGAGAGGCTGAAGGAGAATGACCTATTTATTAAACTAGAGAAATGTCAATGGAAAGTGAGAGAGGTAAAATTTTTGGGTGTGGTGATTGGTCTGTAGGGAGTCAAGATGCAAAAGGAAAAGGTGGAGGGAGTGTTAAACTAGCTGGTGCCAAAAAATATAAGAGAGGTGCAAAAGTTCCTAGGGCTCACCAGCTATTACAGGCAGTTCATTAAGGATTTTGCTAGAATTGCAGCCCAACTGTATCAGTTGGTCAGGAAGGAAGAAAAGTGGAGATGGGAGAAAGAACAAGTAGAAGCATTTGAGAAGTTAAAAAAGGTGTTCATAACTGAATCAGTTCTGGCTATCCCTGACCTGGATAAGAAAATAAGAGTAAAAGCAAATATCTCAGATTACACAATAGGAGGAGTGCTATCAGTTAAATGCAGGGACAAGAAATGGAGACCAGTCACCTTTATCTCCAAGTTGTTAAACACAACAGAGCACAACTATGAAATATATAACAAGAAGATGCTAGTGGTAATCTGATATTTAGAGGCATGGAGGCATTACTTGGAAAGAGCAAAAGTAAAGTTCAAAATCTGAACAGATCACAATAACCTCCAGTACTTCATGACTAGTTAGAAGTTAAATTGAAGGTAAGCCAGATAGGCATTATATCTATTATGATTTGACTTCTTCTTGAAGCATGTTCCAGGAAAGAGTATGGAAAAAGCAGACTGACTGAGCTGGAGACCCAATTGGCAGGAAGGGATGGAAAATAATAACAAAGACCAGATGTTAATAAAACCAGTGTTATGCCAGACAACCTTTTTAGGCAATTTAAGTGATAATTATCACAAATCTATATTATAACCCAGCTTGAGCAGTGAAGGTGACACCAATTGTATACTACTTGATCCCCAGTCTTGGACTCATGTATATTACCCAAGTAGTAGAATAGTGGCTGTGACCACTGCTATACCAGTCTCATAGAGCTTATCTATGTCACAAACTTCATTTGGAACATAACTCAAGGAATACTTGACTGATTTTGACAATATAAATGGCTACCAAAAGCCCTTAAAAAGATCTTTCAAACAATACCAAAAATGTCTCAAGACAATTAGTATTCACTGAGTTATCAGCAGATCAGTTGGTGATCACCAAGTCACCAAACATTAAATTACTGAGATCTCAGGAACCACTTGACATAATTGTTCACTTCAATGACCATCATAAAGCTCTCTTCAATGTGCTTCTTTTGGCCATGAATAGACCCTAAGGAAATAAGATCCCATGGAGATACAAGGTCCTCAATATTTGTACATAACACTAATCTTTACCCATAGATTATCATCTGTTCTTGAATAGAACAAAGAACTGCCCTAAGATGGTTAGGTTATCTCTATTTCAAGAACAATAGCACTCCTATATATAGAACAATAGATAGTGATCATGTAGTAGGCTATTCTGGTATACAGACTACTACAATTATGTATTTAAGGACTATATGTCTAAGAATAAACCTCAGACTTAACAACATCTTTTGCTACTGTCTGAACTTTGCTTTTTTGAGCCTTATGATTATCAAATCATCAACTTACAAATCAGTAAGTGGCCATTTGTGATAACTTCTTTATCTCTTCCTGTACTTTTCCTAGTGCTGCTTTTACTTCTTCTTGGATTTTTTTAATCCTTTCCACAAACTTCCCTGTTGCCTTGAACTTCTCTTTTCTCCTTCCTTCAAACTGATTGATCCTCTCTGTTTGCCCATCCATTTGAGGATGGTAGGCTGTTGACAATTTTGTCTAGATCTCTAGCAGTTTGTTCAATTCCCTTATTATTTCTGCTGTAAACTGCACTCCTTTGTTTAATATAATACTTTCCAGAAGATCATGCAATTTCCAAATATGATCCCTAAACAACTTGGCAAGCCCTTTTGCTGATGTCTTCTTTATAGTTGCTATAAAGTATGCTATTTTACTGAAACAATCATAAACTACTAAAACTGCATCATAATCCTAAGCCAAGGGTAGTTTGATAATGAAATTGGCCAAAATATAGCTCTAGGGTTTTTCTGGGATTACAAGGGAAGATCATACCAAAACTGGTCATTATCAAAGGAGAAGAGGAATTTGAGGTGGAAAAGATACTGAATAAAAGAATAGTTAGGGGGAAAAAAAAATTCTTGGTATGATAGAAGAGGTATACAGCAGAAGGAGATACTTGGGAGAGTAGGGAAAACTTAAAGAATGTGAAGAAGTTGGTTGAAGAGTTTGAGAGGAAGTATAGAGAAAAGGCTGAAAAAGTATAGCAGTAGAAGAAAGAAGAGGATAAAAAGGTGTTCTTAAGAAAACTACCAGGAAGGTTTACAGCAAAAATACTATGGGGGTGGTCAAATAGGGAATACAAAAGACAAAGGGAGAAAAGATGGGAGGAAAACTGGAGACAATGGAAAAATTCCTTGGGACAAGAAAACTTAAAGAGAGAGCTATATTATGAGATAGTCCTAGGAAAGGAAATTATTTCCTGCACATTCCTCAATCTAGTAGATAATATCCAGGAGTATAACACAAAAGGGATATAAATAGCATGGGAAAAGTTTATGTAAGATATGTATAGTTATTAGTAAGAGTTGTGTAATTGCAGGAAATAGGTACATAGACCAGTAGATATTTGTATAAGTAGTTGTACAATCCAATAGAGAACTCTATTGAGTTTTTCCTGAACAACTACCTTGGTTGAGCTCTAAATTATCATGACTGTATACTAACATACATATCCTTGGTCATAGTTAAGGTAACTGATAACAGTACCCCCCTCTTAAAGGTCCTCATCCCAAGAGCTTCACAGTTTATTATATGGGTCCTATAGGTTGCCTATTTTATCTTTTTTATCCCACTCTTCTATTCTTGGTCTGTAAGGGCAACAAAAGAAGTATAAGAGCAACTGGAGCAGAATAAGTTCCAGGAGAATCTTTAGTCATATTATACTCCTAAGTATGTTATAACTCACCTCTAGGAGAATTCTTAGAGTTTAGAATAAGGCTTCTTGTAAGAATGTAGCTGTTATGAGATGGTTTCCAGAAAAGAAACTATTTTCTGTACATTCCTTAACTTAATAAATAATATTTAGGAGTACAATGTAAGAGAGATATAAATAGCATGGGAAGGCTTATGTAAGATATGTACAGTTATTAGTAAGGGTCATGTGATTGTAGGAGATAGGTACACAGACCAACAGACATTTGTATAAGTAGTTATACAATCCAACAGAGAACTCTATTGAGTTCTTCCTAAACAACCATCTTGGTTGAGCCCTAAGCCTTCATGACTTTGCACTAACAGTAGCCAAGATGACTTAGTCCCACTCCTAGTCCAAGTTAACAAAGAGAACTCAATAAAGTTTTCATTTGATTATTGTTTACTACTTATACACATTTTGTATTAACTTCTGTTTACAAAGTCCTATACATCTCTTCTAGATCATTTTCTCTCATGTGTTCACCAATTATCTAATTAAAAGAAAAAAAATATTAACTTAGCTATTTTGGCTATGTTATAATACTCCTGGTATAAGAGGACCCTACTGTTAGAACTAGTCTCCTAATAAGCAAGAACTGGCTAAGAGCAACAGCTAAACCCTATGCTGGATCAGGAGAATATTATAAGTTGGCTCCAAAGAAGAAAAATATCTTCTATGTATTCATTAACTTGATGGAGAATCTTTAGAAATATAATGTAAGAAAGATATAGATAGTATAGGACAATATTATATAAGAACTATATAGTTATTAGTAATAGTCTTGTGACCATGGGAAGTAGGTACACAAACTATGGAATATTTGTATAAGTAGTAGTAGAAATCTAATGGAGAACTCTATTAAGTTCTTTCCTTTCAATTGTTTCTGGTTGAGGTCAGAGCTTCAGTCCTAAGTCTGTACCTTAATATTAGAACTTGATACCTTAGGCAACCCCTTATCTCAAGGTCTTGCCAATACTTACTCTTATCATTGTTCTTGCTAGTGAGCACAGCACTCATAGACTTTTTGAAAGCTGGATCCCAGGCATAAAGGAAACTTTGCAGTCAGTTAGGGACTACAGGTAGAGAACTTGGACAATACCAGTGTCCTTACTTCAAGACCTGACCTCACTTTCTGGTGTTGTTATATACTTTTTTTTTACTATCTGCTCTATGCTATAGGTGCATTGTTATCTGTCTATACAAGAGAATAATGGTAAAGCTCTTAAAACTCTATCTAGAGTAGAGGTTCCCTTCTTAGGGACAATAGTTGTTTTACTCTTGATAGCTAGAAGTAGACACCATAGCTACCCTATCCAACCAAGAGATCTATACATCCTCAGAAAAAGAGGAAGTATCGCTATTACCATTACTACCACCAACACCATCTATGTCTCACCAACAATAACAATAGCAATCTGAGGGGTCATGTGCTCCTACTCTGCCCCTACTATCCCAAAAAGAACAACTTCTTACTTTGATTACCAGTCTGCAACAACAGGTAAATACTATGTTACAACAGCAGGGAGGAAGTTGAGTGGAGGTAGCCAAACCTCCTATATATAGAGGAAAAATAGAGAAAGTAAGTGCATTTATCAATATAGCTCACTTATATTTGAGTATAAAAATGACAGAAGAGACAAAGGCAACAAAGATGGCCTGGGTACTGTTTTATATACAAGAAGAAGTAGCTGAGGTGTGGAAGGATAACTTGCTAGATGAGCTATCAAAGGGAGAGTCAGGGGTAGAAATGGTAGAAGAGCTATTTAAAAAGATAAAGAATAAGTTTAGGGAGACAAGAGAGGAAGATAGAACAGTTGAGAGCAATAGAACAGAGGGGTAGGACATTGTCATGAGTCACCTTGACTATGACCAAGAAATATCTATTTATAGAATGATGGTGTCATGCTGGGTAGCCTTTTTAGGCAAAATACATGATATTTGTTGAGGAAATTATACTATACTCAGCTCAAGCAGTGAAAGTGACTCTCTAATTATATACTACTAGACTCCCAGCCTTGGACTCATATACATTACCCAAGTAACAGGATAATAGCTGTAACCACTACTATACCAGTCTCATAGAGCCTGTCTAGCCATTTTGTATCAGACATAACCCAGAAATCCCCTCTAGAAGCATTCTTGAGAACAATCCAAACCTTGAAGAGACTAGTCTCCTCTGGTAGAATGACATCATAGCTCAGCAGCTGTCTTATTTGATAGATTAGGCTTTAGAGTTACCATCAGACCTTGGTAATTATTTTTGATAGCTATTATAATTAGAAGTGTCAAAGCAATCCTCTTAAGGGCAACACTGTTAGGGTATCCAGAAAGGAAGAGATGTCTGAATCTAAGAAAAAAGATCAAAAGTATAGAAGAATAAAATAGAGGGCTTGAGAAAGTTGAAAATAGAGAGATCAATAAAGACAGTAACTTTGAGAGCAGGTTATTTGCACTGGTTTTGAGGCTCCTTGAGCTGCACTTGATGACTGGGTTCAATGGATAAATATATAAGAAGACCAGGTAAAAGGATTAGGAGAGATAGGAAGCAATAGCTGTATAGTCAAAAGAGAACCCTACTTCATTATTCCATTCCCTGCTATAATGGGTTGTTGGAATATTTCTTTTGTTTCTTAATTGTTGATTCAATGATTTGTAATCCTAATATATACTCTAGGAGCATATTATGAGATGACTCCCAAGAAGAAAACTATTTCTCATATGTTTATCAACTTGATAGGAAACATCCAAGAATATAATGCAGAAAAGATATAAATAGTATGGGAAAGATTATGTAAGATATAGATAGTTATTAGTAAGGGTCATGTGATTGTAGAAGACAGGTACACAAACCAACCAACATTTGTATAAGTAGCTAGAGCAATCCAATAGAGAACTCTATTAAGTTCTTCCTGAACAACTACCTTGGTTAAGCCTAAGTCTTCACAACCTCATACTAACAGAGCACAGAGGGGCCTAATAACAAGTTATCCCCATTGCCTCCCTCCCTTTGTTACTCTAGAGCTCCGCTGCTATTTCTGAGTAACTGAGTTTTCCTGTTTGTTTCCTTTATAAAAAGTCTATACAAAATATCTCTCAAGAGGACATCTCACTTCAAGAAGAACTTGGGCATTTGCTCAACTAGGAGTTTAACCACTTGCTATGCATTTTTGAAGTAGGTTTCCAACTGTACAGTTAGTTGAAGTAGAGCATATACAAAGACATGGAAGTTCTAGGCAGTACTACTGTATTGGTGGTGAGCCAGGCTACTAGACTAGTTCAAAAAGGGTAGTATCACAATGCAAGACAAATGTGCACCTTCAAGATCTACAATCAACTGGGGCTTGCTCAAGAGAATACCAAAAACACTATATTTCTCTAGTTTTTACTGTCATGACACAGCCAAATGGCAAAGTCATTATTTATATTTCTTTTATTTTTATTTTTATTTTTATTTAATTAGGAAATCAACAGATGCAAGAGAGAATGACTCAAAAGAGATGCATGGGACTTTATAAATAGAAGTAAATACAGAATGTATATAAGTAGTGTATAGCAATCAAATAGGAACTCTATTGAGTTCTCTTTGTCAACTTAGACTTGGAGGGTGATTAAGTTGTCTCAGGCTAAGTTGCTACACTAGAACTTAATTCCATATCCAGAGCACTATTTGTCTTGGACCTTGCTCATCTTTACTCTCACAATCTCATCAACTCTTGACCAGTGGTCACTATAATCACTAGTCATTTCTATATATAGCTAGGCTCTTGGCTTAAGGGGACTTTGCAGTCAGTTAGGGACTGTAGGTAAAAGTGTAGTGCCAAGCTTGGGTATCATTACTAAGACCTAACTTCATAATCAAGTAGGCTGTATAGTTACTTGTACTGCTTTCTTAGTATGAACTTCATGCTACAGATGCATTGTTATCTGTCTATGCAAGGGAATGACAATTATTCTTTAGGAGGTTGTCTAGATTAGGGATCCCATCTGTTGGGTGATAGTCTAACCATACTATTAGGGCAGTAGTTAGTAGGGCAGTAGAACTCTGGCTGGGTGAAGATCTTGTGCCCTTGCAGATATAGTATAGCTAGTGAGATCAACCCTTCATTCCATACCAGTGAGATATCAACACAATGCCTCAATCCCAATATAACTCTCTCATGAGTGGTCTGCTCAGCCAAAAGTGCACCCTCACTAAAAGGAAGAAGAGGAAAGATATGTTGATGCTGTAAAAGGTTTGGGCACCTGGCCTGTAGCTGCAGGAATAGGAAGGAGGAGATGAAGGAGAAACCAATTTCCTAGAATAAATTTGAGGTAATAGCAAGTAGAGTAATGCAATGTGGAGTAAGGGAGGAAGTGAAAGTGAGAAGACAAGAGATGGTGAAAGAAGAAGAAGTGAGGTATTTCAGATACTAGGGAATAGGACATTATAAATGGGAATGTCCTAACATAGAAGTAGAAAGAAGACAACAAGAGGAAGAAGTAGTATATGTGGTGAAGCCACAAAAGACATAGTAGGAAGAGAAGAGGCTGGTGCATCCTCTATGGAAAAAGGTACAGAAGTATAGCAGTATATGGGGCATGCCTCCAAGAGGCACAGCATTAGAAGAAAAAGGTTGGAAGACAAAGTGGGAGGTGGTGACATTTGTAGAGTATAGTGGGTGCAACTATAAAGGTACCAAGACAGAAGAAAACCAAGAACATGGTTTTGTCTCTGGAGAGAGGCTGAAGAATATATGGTGTAAAAATTGTTTAGAGGTATGGAAATGGAGGAATAATGAAGCAGAGAGTAGGGTGAAATGTACAAAGTATGAAAGAAAAGACACAATAGTAGAGGAGAAAATATTGGAAGAGAAAAGAAAAAATATCTAGTGTCTAGAGTGTAGAACAGAAAAGAAGTGACCATAGTGGAACTGGGGAATGGTGGTGTACCCTGAACAGGGAAAAGCATAGCAGGGTGGTGCACAGGCAGAGGCTCCAAAAAGTGCAGCAAGAGAGAGAGATGAGCAAAGAGAAGTGAGGAAAATGTTTAAGATGCTAAGAGAGGTGTAGCTGAATATTGGAATAGAAAAGATAGACACATATAAAGGTGTAACAGTAAAGGCACTTTTAGACAGTAGTGCCACAGGGATATTCATGAACAGAAAGATGGTAGCCAAACATGGATTTAGGCTGCAAAAGCTAGAGAGGCCAGTAACTATTAGGAATATGGTGTTATAGTTGTACTATAGACCAGTAGTCACATACTGTATGGTTTACCACTACACCAAAAGGGCAACATTAGCAAGGCTACTTAGTAATGAGGGTCCAGCTATTTATGTAGTTCTTTGAACAGGTATTTTGTTATATCTCCATATCACTATTTAGTAGTTACTTTTTTGTAACATATGGATGGAACAAACAATAGTGCAGGGGCAATTACACATCAAGTAGAAGTAAACGTGTATTATAAAAGTCATATAGAAAGGATGAGGATAGATATATACAACTTAGAGAGGACAGAGGTGATATTAGAGATGCCCTGGTTGCAGACCTATAACCTAGAGATTAACTGGGAAACTGGAGAGGTCAAGATGACAAGATGTCCACTACTGTGTGGAAAAAGTAATAAGAAGAAAGAGGACAGGAGAACAAGAAAGGGAAAAAGAGTAGCTACTCTAGAAAAAGAAAGAATAGTAAGATGGGCTGTGGACAATAAAGAAGACTGGGGAAGAGAGGAAGAAATTGAAGTGGACCATAGAAAAATTAAGAAGATAGTCCCAAAGAAAATTTTAAAGTGGAAAAAGGTGTTTGGGAAAGTAGAGTCAGAGAGGATACTAACAAGGAAGGTTTGGGATCATACTATAGATCTCAAGGAGATATTTAAACTATAAAAAGAAAGGATTTACTTTCTGTCTAGAAATGAGAAGGAAGAGGTCCAGAGCTTTGTAGATAATCAACTGAGGAAGGGTACATCAGACTATCTAAATCCCCTTAGATGTCACCAGTATTCTTTGTGAGCAAAAAGGATGAAAGTAAGAGGATGGTAATAGACTACCATAATCTAAATAACCAGATGGTGAAAAACAACTACCTGCTCCCATTAATTATAGATCTAATAGACAATATGGGGAATAAGAAAGTATTCACTAAAATGGATCTAAGGTAGAAGTTCAACAATATGAGGATTAAGAAAGGGAATGAGTAGAAGGGAGCATTTACAACACATGTGGGGTCTTTTAAACCAACAGTAATGTTTTTTGGGATGACAAATTTGCCAGCCATATTCCAGGCAATGATGAACAAAATCTTGAGAGACTTGATAAACAAAGGAAAGGTTGCTGCATTTGTAGACAATGTGCTAGTGGGAACAGAGACAGAGGAAGGACATGATGAGATTGTAAATGAAATATTAAAGAGGCTAGAGGAGAATGACTTGTACATTAAGCCAGAAAAATGTATATGGAAAGTGAGGAAAATAGGATTCCTAGGGATTATCATAGAGCCTAACAGAATAGAGATAGAGAAGGAGAAAGTGAATGGGGTACTCAGTTAGCCAGAGCCAAAAAATGTAAAAGACATCAGAAAATTTCTAGGCCTCACAAATTATTATAGAAGGTTTATCAAAGACTTTGCTTGAGTAGCTAGGCCAATAATGTCATGACTTGGCAAAATGGCTAAGTTATTATTTATTTATTTTTTTCTTTTCTTTTCCTTTCTGGACTTACTATACAAGGATAGAGTGCAAGAAAGTATCATGTAACTAAGTGTCACAGAGTCACAGGGTTTTGAGTCACAGTCAGGTGACAGCACATGACTAAGTCACATGTGAACCATGGGAAGATAGTGCACAGACCATATAGTAGTTGTATAAGTAGTGTAGAAAATTTAATAGGAACTTCATTGAGTTCTCCTTGTCAACTTGGACTTGGAGGGTGATCAAGTCGTCTAGGCTAAGTCACTACAAATAAACAAGTTAACAAGAAAGGATATGAAGTAGCAGTGGGAACAGGAGTAGCAGAAAGTATTTAATGAACTCAAAAGAATCTTTACAACAAAGCTGGTATTAGCAGCCCCAGATTTAGACAAGAAATTCAGGGTAAAGGCAGATGCCTCAAACTATGCAACTGGAGAAGTATTGTCAATGAAGTGCTCTGATGAATTGTGGAGACCAGTGGCTTTTATTTCAAAATCTCTAAGTAATACAGAGTGAAACTATGAGATACATAATAAGGAAATACTAGCCATAGTTAGATACTTGAAAGCATAGAGGTACTTCCTAGAAGAGACAACAGTAAAGTTTGAGATCTGGACAGATCACAAAAATCTTGAATACTTCATGAAGATACAGAAGTTGAACTATAGACAAGCAAGATGAACATTGTATCTGTTAAGGTTCAACTTTACATTGAAACATGTTCTAGAAAGCAGAATAGGAAAGGCAGATAGTCTAGACAGAAGGCCAGATTAGGAAGTAGGAGTAGAAAGAAACAATGAAAATGAGATGTTGGTAAAGCCAAAATGGCTAGAAGTAAGAAGGACAGCAAAGGTGGAAATTATTGTAGAGGGAGTAGATTTGTTAGAGGAAGTAAGACAGTCAAAGGTGAAAGATAATGAGGTAGTAAAGGTAGTTGAAGAAATAAAGTGAGCAGGAGTAAAAATGTTGAAAGATGAGGAGTGAAAAGAAGTAGATGGTATCATGTACAGAGAAGAAAAGATATATGTACCTAAAAATGATAAGTTGAGGGCAAAAATCATCAGGCTATACTATAACATGCCAGTAGAAGGATATGGGGGGCAGTGGAAGATAGTGGAGTTGGTCACCCACAATTTTTGGTGGCCAGGAGTAACCAAGGAGGTGAAGTGATATGTGGAAGAATGCAATTCCTGTCAAAGGAATAAGAACTGCACAAAGTAGCCAGTGGGCAAGTTAATACCCAATTCAATCCCAGAAAGACCTTGGATACACACTTCAGTAGACTTTATCACTAAGTTGCTGCTAGCCCAGGAATATAACTCAATCTTAGTAGTGGTAGATAGGCTAACAAAAATGGTTCATTTCATTTCTACTATAGAGAAAACATCAGTGGAAAGACTAGCTAGACTATTCAGAGACAATGTGTAGAAGTTGCATGGATCACCTGAGAGTATAATTTTGGACAGAGGACTACAGTTCACAGTAGAAATAATAAGGGAGTTAAATCAAATGTTGGGGATCAAAAGTAAATTGTCAATAGCATTCCACCCTTAAACAGATGGGCAGACAGAAAAGGTCAACCAAAAATTGGAACAGTACTTAAGGATATTCATAGACCACAGACAAGAACAGTAGCCCAATTGGTTGGGAACAGCAGAGTTTGCATACAATAACAAGATACATTCTAGTACAAAAACATCGCTCTTCAAAGCAAATTACAGATAAGATTCTAGGATGGGGTTTGAAATAAGGAAAAAAGAGAAATATAAGGGTGCAGAAAAATTTGCAATAAAGATGAGAGAAATTTAGAAGAAAGCAAAAGCAGCACTAGGAAAAGTACAAGAAGAAATCAAAAAGGATACAGACAGAAAGAGAAGAGAAGCTGACAAGTATAAAGTAGAGGACTTAGTAATGCCTAGTACCAAGGATTTAAAGTACTAGATGGTTGGTAAAAGAACAGAAAAGTTAACAAAGAAGCTTTTAGGACCTTACAAAATTAAAAGAATAGTATTACCAAACACAGTAGAATTAGAACTACCAGCTATAATTAAAATACATTTAGTAGTTAATGTTAGTAGGATACAATAATATGTAGGCCAAGTAGAGGGACAGAGAAGGAAGCAACCAACTCCAGTTGTAATTGAGAGAGAGAAAGAATGGGAGGTTGAGAGAATCCTGAACAAGCAATGAATAAGGGAAAAGGACAAGTATTTGGTATAGTAGAAAGGATTTACAGCTAAATCAGATACTTGGGAAGGGAAGAAAAATTTGGGAAATGCAAAAGAAGCAGTCAAAGAATTTGAGAAAGAATACCAGCAAGATATAGAAGATGTTAGGAGACAGGAAAGAGAAAAAGGGACATTTAGGAGAGGAGAGTTACCAGAAAGGTTTATAACAAGAAAATTATCTGGATAGTCAGATAAAAGATATAATGAGGAATACTGGGCAAGATTGGAAAGAAATTGGAGGAGATGGAAAGAAGGAAGAGCAAGGGGATGAGAATAATAGAAATAGTAAAGGGGGAGAAGGAGAAAATTGAGCAGGAAAACTTGGAAATCAAGGAGTAGGCAGAAGAAGATAATAATGAAATAGAGAACATCTGCAATTCCTACTATAAGTTATAAAAATCCTTAGGACAAGGAATCCTGAGAGGGGGGTAGTATCATGACATGACCAAATGGCTAAGTTATTATTTATATTTCTTTTATATTTCTTTTTCTTTTCATTTAATTAGGAAATCAACAGATGTGAGAGGGAATAACTCAAAAGAGATGCATGGGACTTTATAAATAGAAGTAAATACAGAATGTATATAAGTAGTGTATAGCAATCAAATAGGAACTCTATTGAGTTCTCTTTGTTAACTTAGACTTGGAGGGTGATTAAGTCATCTCAGGCTAAGTCACTACATTTACTCTGCTTTTGTATTACAAATAGCCACTTACTGATTTGTGAGTTGATGATTTAATAATCATAAGGCTCAAAAAAGCAAAGTTTAGACAGTAGCAAAAGATGTTGTTAAGTCTGAGGTTTATCCTTAGATATACAGTCCTTAAATACATGATTGTGGTAGTCTGTGCACTAGGACAACCTACCACATGATCATTACCTATTGTTCTATATAGGAGTGTTATTGTTCTTGAAATAGAGATAACCTAACCATCTTAGGGCAGTCCTTTGTTCTATTCAAGAACAGATGATAATCTATAGATAAAGATCAATATCATATACAAACATTGAGGACCTTGTATCTCCATGGGATCTTATTTCCTTGGGATCTATTTATAGCTGAAAGAAGCACATTGAAGAGAGCTTTACAATAGTTATTGAAGCAAACAATTATGTTAAGCAGTTCCTGAGATATTGGCAATTTAGTGTCTGGTGACTTGGTGATCACTGACTAATCTGCTGATAACTTGGTGAATAATAATTGCTTTGGGACATTTTTGGTACTGTTTGAAAGGTCTTCTTAGGGCTTTTGGTGGCCATTTAGATTGTCAAAATTGGTCAAGTATTCCTAGAGTTATGGTCCAAATGAAGTTTGTGACATCTTGACTATTTATTATTGTTTGTGAGCTCTTTCTCTTCTGATTTACCCCTTCTGTGCCTACTTGTCTATACATAGCTGTAAAACAGTTTGGAGATTCCATCTCTCTAACCTGTCATCTTACCCTTGTATTCTCTTTTATCTATATCAATAGACAAGGGAATTAAACCAGCAGCCTCTTGGCTAATTGTAGAATACCATCAATGTAAATGAGGGCAAATAGTATACTTGTATAAGTAGATAGCACAATTGATTGAGAATTCTATTGAGTTCTCTTTATAACCCTCAAAGACTTAGCTGCTGAGTCAACTCAACTTGAGTTGCACAACAGAAGAACTCAGTACTACATTCCAGGCACTGTTCACTTTGAACCCTGCCTAAACTTTATTCTTTTATTGTCCTTGATTGGTGATCAGCTTGATTACTAGTCTTTTTGGATAGTAGGCTCTAGCTATAAAGGGAACTTGGTAGTTAGTTAGAGACTGCCAGTGGAGACTTAGTACTAAAACCAGGTATCATGTTCAAGACCTGACCTAGCAATTGGGTGGTATTGTTGAGTAGATTACTTATACTCTTTTAATTAGTAGAAACCTTGTGCTAGAGATACATTATCATCTATAAATGCAGAGGAATAGCATTAACCTCTTAAGAAGGTGCTATTAGAGTAGAGATCCTCTTCTTGAGGTGATTGTTTACTATTTGATTAGGGCAGTAGTTAGTATAGCAGTAGGTGTTTGGTTGGATGAAGATCTTGTGCCCCAACAAATGTAGTAGTAACTAGTGAGATCAATCTTATTTGACATTGAGGAATATAACACCATATCTCTTAAACAATATAACTCTTTGATAAGTAGTATGCTTAACCAATGGTGGGCCCTCACCAAACTAAGAGCAGAGCTAGAAAGAAAAAAGGGAGAAAAGTATTTCAGTTGTAGAAAGTTTAGACACCTGGTCTGTAACTGCAGGAACAGTGTTGGAGAGGAAAAGGGGAAACCAATCCCCAAAAATAAGCTTGAAGTATTGGTGAGTCAAGTGATGCAATGTGGAGTAAGAGGCAAAGTAGAGATGAGATGGTAGGAAAGAGGAAAGAAAGAAGTAAAGTATTTCAGATGCTGGGGAGTTGAGCACAAAAATGGGAGTATTCAAACATAAAAGTAGAAAGAGAGAGGAGAGCAAAGAAGAAGGCAGATGTGTGGCCAGGCCACAAAAGGGACAGCAATAGAGGAGGCTGGCATATCCTATATGGGAAAAGGCATAGAAGTACTATGATGAGTGGAGTATGCCCCCAGAAGGTGCTCTCCTACTTGATAGAGGATAGATCATAGAGGAGGTGGTAGCAATCTATGTAGATTATGGAGAATGCAAGGGTAGAGGAATGTAGACCTATGAAAATTGAAAACAGAATTTCCTCCTCAAGAGACAAGTGAAAAATATGTGGTGTGACCTTTTCCAGGAGGTATGGAATTGGAGAAATAGAGAAGCAAAGAGGGGAGAAATGACAAGGGTATAATATATAGAATGTGGAAGAAAAGATACTATAGAAGAAAGAGTGTTAGAACAAGAAAAGAGAAAGATCTTTTGTCCAGAGTGTAGAACAGAGAAAAAGAAGCCATAGTAGAACTGGGGAGTGGTGGCATGCCCCATAGAGGGAAAAGCACAGCAGAGCAGTATATGGGCAGAGACTCTGAAAAGCACAGTAAAGGAGGAGAATAAGCAAAAGGATATTAGAAGAACATTCAAAATGTTGAGAGAAGTATGGCTGAACATTGGAGTAGAAAAAGTAGACACACATGAGGGTGTGATAGTAAAGGCACTCTTGGATAGTGGCATAACAGAGATGTTCATGGACAAGAAAATAATAGCAAAACATAGATTTAAGCTGCAGAAGTTAGATAGACCAGTAATGGTTAGGAATGTAGATAGAACAAACAACAGTAAAGGGGCTATTACATACCAAGTAGAAGTAAATATGTATTACAAAAGCTATGTGGAAAGGATAAGAATAAATGTATGTAATTTGGGAAGAACAGACATTATACTGGATATGCTGTAGTTGCAAGTGCATAACCCCAAGATAAACTGGGAGACTAGAGAAGTCAAAATAACAAGATGTCCACTAATCTGTAAAAGAAAAATAGTGGTGAAAGAAGATATAGAGAGAAAGAAAAAAGTAAGGAAGAGAGTCAGAGCAATAGAAAAATTAGATAGAGATGAATGGAAAATGTCAATGGAAGAGAAATTTGATAATGAAGTTAAACTAGACAAAGAAAAAGTGAGGAAAATAGTGCTACCAAGATTTCACAAGTGACTTAAAGTATTTGAGAAAGTAGAGTCAGAAAGAATACTAGCAAAAAAACCTTGGGATCATATGATAAATCTGAGAGAAGACTTCATGCCAAGAAAAGGAAGGACATATTTAATGTCAAGAGAAGAGAAAGAGGAAGTAAGAGAATTTGTAGAAGAGCAGTTGAGAAAAGGGTACATTAGACCCTCAAAGTCACCCCAGACTTCACCAGTATTCTTTGTAGAGAAAAAGGATAGAAAGAAAAGAATGGTGCAGGATTATCAATATCTAAATAAAGGAACAGTCAAGGATAATTATCTATTGCCATTGATTTTGGACTTAATTGACACTATAGGTACAAAGAAAGTGTTTACAAAGATGGATCTGAGATGGGGATACAACAATATACAAATAAAAGAAGAGAACAAATAGAAGGCTGTATTTACTATGCATCTAGGGGTGTATAAACCTACAGTTATGTTTTTTGGTCTCACAAATTCACCAGCAACTTTCTAGACAATGATAAATGATATTCTTAGAGATTTAATTGACACTAGAGATGTAGTAGCATCCATGGATGATGTGTTGGTGAAGACAGAGAATGAGAAGAAGCATAATGAGATAGTAGAAGAAGCATGATAAGATAGTAGAAGAAGTAATAAAGAGAATGGAGGAGAATGACCTTTATATAAAGCCAGAAAAATGTGTTTGGAAAGTCAAAGAGATTAACTTCCTTGGACTGGTAATAGGAGCAGAAGGAATTAAAATACAGGAGGAGAAAGTAGTAGAAGTTCTTGAATGGTCTAGACCTAAGATGGTCAAAGAGGTGTAGAAGTTTCTGGGGTTGGCAAACTACTATAGGCAATTTGTAAAAGATTTTGCTAAGTTAGCCAAACCACTACACAAATTGGTCAGAAAAGATAAAAAGTAAAACTGGAGAGAAGAACAGGAAACAGTGTTCAAGAAGTTGAAAAGAGTGTTTATAACAAGACCAGTGCTAGTAACATCTGACTTGGACAAGAAGATGAGAGTAGAAGTGGATGCATTGGAATATATAACAGGAGGAGTGTTATTGATGAAGTACAAGAATGAAAAGTAGAAACCAGTAGCCTTTATCTCAAAATCATTAAACAAAGCAGAAAGAAATTACAAAATCCATGATAGAGAGATGTTGGCAATCATCAGATGTCTAGAGGAGTGGAGGTATTTACTAGAAGGTGTACAGGGTAGATTTGAGATCTGGAGTGATCATAAAAACCTTGAATATTTCATGAGCAGCCAGAAGCTAAATAAAAGACAAGTATGATGGGCTCTGTATCTATCAAGATTTGACTTTTGTTGTGAGAACCTCGAGTAGGAAAAAAGGTTTCCCACACATTTCAAACACCCAAGCATACAATGGAGTAAAAGGCAGGATAGGGACTGAGTAAGCCAAAGTCACGTGACAAGGTCAGGTGACCATAGAACATTCTGGAAAGAGCAGGTGATCATGGGACTTTAGGGTACAGCCACTGTA
>Ga0154008_100046_pt1 | contig 25556 bp, 28 predicted proteins | sample TSNJ092MetaG_FD_104711 | JGI IMG/M metagenome (GOLD analysis project Ga0154008, IMG submission 104711) | Attine ant fungus gardens microbial communities from New Jersey, USA - TSNJ092 MetaG | ecosystem: Host-associated > Fungi > Mycelium > Unclassified | place: USA: Connecticut, Klassen Lab...
TCTTCCTTTAAATTCCATTCTTGGGTCCTGACCATATTTTGTCTTAAATAGAGAGATTTTTATTGCTGAATAAATCTTATTGTTATATGCAAATTTAGTAGTCTCCAGCTACTCTGGTCACTGCTCCTGCCTATAACTGAATAACTGATAAAGACTCTTAGATACTGTTCTAGTTCCTGGTTGATTCTCTCCATCTGCCCATCTGTTTGGGGATGATAGGCTATTAACAGCTTCATCTAAATTCCCAATAACTTGTTTAACTCCCTTATTATCTCTGCTGCAAACTGCACTCCCTTGTCCAATATAATGCTTTCTGGAAGTCCATGTAACTTCCAAACATGGTCCCTAAACAGTCTAGTGAGTCCTTCTGCTGACATTTTTTCTGTAGTTGGTATAAATTAGGCCATCTTACTGAACTGATCACAAACTACTAAAACTGCATCATAACCCTGTGCCAAAGGTAACTTGGTAATAAAGTCTGCTGAAATATGACTCTATGGCTTTTCTAGAATTATATTGGGCATTAGTTTTCCTACTAGAACCTTGCTCCTATTTTTATAGCATTGACAAGTATCGCATCCTTCCATATATCTATAAGAGCAACTGGAGTAGAGTAGACTCCAGGAGAATTCTTAGTAATATTACAAATCCTAAATACATTACAACTCACCTCCAAGAGAAACCTTAGAAATTATAAGAGCAACCAGAGCAGAGCAGCTCCAGGAGAAACCTTAGTATATAAATAGACTCCAGAATGCATTTACAACTCACCTCCAGAAGAAACCTCAGAAAATAGGATGAGGCTCCTGGAGGGTAATCTACATTATATATACAACTCCCCTAGTTACAGAATGTCTCAGCAGTTAGAGACAGGAATGCAGAGGTAGTTATTATTTAATTAGTTGCAGAGTCACTCTGGTACACTACCACTAGTGTATTAGAAGTGAAGTTTGGTGTGGTCCTCTTATATTCACCCTCCCTCTAAGATCGCTGCCTCTCAAAGCAATGGGTCTGGGTCGAAAAATAGTGTCAAAGTCTATTCTATGGATGTGTCTTGAAGCTGCCAGATGCTTGCAATAGAATTCTACTACCAGGTCAGGTGCTGAAATATTAGAGATGGATTCCCAAGAGTTACACTTTCTACCATATCCCTTTTACTTGACTAGGAACTGGAACCTCCTCTAGTGCCAATAACTGTTGAGTATCTCCTTTACTTCTCACTTTTTCTTTCTATCTACTATAATTGGTAGAGGTAGGAGTTCGGTCTTTGTCCCAAAACTGGATTGATCAGGGTGGTGGAAAGTTTCACCATGTTAAATATAGAGTGGAGTTTTTTCATTGCTAAAGGCAGCTTTAGTTGGTAGGCCATAGGCCCTATCTATTATTCTATTATAAAGGGTCTGAGTCTCTAGTATGATAACTTGGCAGAGGGATGCATAGTCTTGATATCCAAAGCATCTAGGAATACCTTGTCTCTGGGGCTGAACACAGGGGCAGGAGTTCTTATTTGGTTATAGTAGCATGCTATGTCTTCTTGTACTTTTCAGATCATGGACTTTGCCTCCTTGATGGCTGTTCTCATCTGCTCCATGAACTCATTGACAGTTTCTAGTCTGGAAGGTTGCTGCCTTGGCTTGAAGTCCATCTGGGGGTTTTGACTTGTATCAAGTAGGAAAGGTATTTGTTGGGTTGAGACATAGATGTAGTTGTTATGTTGGAACTCAGCCAGGGGTAAAAGGTTGTACCAGTTATCCTAACACTTCTTAACAAAGATTCAGAGGTACTGGTCCAACTCCTGGTTGATACATTCTGTTTGTTTGTCTGTTTGCAGATGCCAGGCAGTGGAAGAGACCAACTATATACCTAATAACCTATAGAGTTCCCTCATGAACAGAGCTACAAACTGAGGCCTGCAATCCAAGACAACACATTGAGGTAGCTTATACAGCTTTCAGACATGATAGAAAAACAACTGTATTGCTCCTTCTGCAGTCACTGTTGTGTATATCAGAATGAAGTGTACCCTCTTGGACATTGAGTCTACCACTGTTATGACTGGGTCACAGCTGGCAGATTCAGGGAGTTCTATGACAAAGTCAATGCTGAGTGTGTCCCAGCATGTTCCAGGGACTGGAAGAAGGTGCAACTTGCCTACCAGAGAGTACCTTGCAAGCTTGGTACACAAGCACAGGTTGCAAGTGCTAACATATTGGCCTACATACCTCAACATCTAGGGCCACCAGTAGTTCTGCAACACCAATTTCAGCATCTTCTAGTATCTGGGATGTTCTGCTACCTTAGAGTTATGACACAGGGAGATAATCTACCTTTGTAGCTCCGGGTTCTAGGGTACATATATTTTGCCTCAGAATCAGAGCAAGCTATCTATACTGGACTACTCCAAGGAGTGTAACAACTTATTGGTGGACTGTTATAGCTCTAAGATGGCCTTGGTGACTAGCTCTTCTAAGTCTCTGTCTTGGTTACTATGTTAAATGTCAAAAAGCACCTTCTGTTTGATCTCTATGAGTTTAACCTCCTTTAATGCCCAAACAGCAAAGAATTCCAGTCAGAGGAGCATGATGCCTTTGTTGTTGCCAGCTCCAGTCCCATGGTCTGGCTTTCGAGACAAGGTGCCAGACTTCTCTATAGACCATCCAGGGTAGTGGCAGAAAGTGAAGTCAAAGTAAGCAAGATATAAGGACCAACAAGCTTGACAATAGTTGAGTTTCTTAGCTGTTATGAAGTACTCAAGGTTCTTGCGGTCCATCCAAATCTCTATGAGATAGGCTGCTCCTTCAATAAATGTCTCTACTTTTCCAGGGCCTAGATAATGGCCAGTATTTTCTTGTCATGGATCTCATAATTCCATTCCACCAGAGATAACAACTTGCTGTAGAAGGCTACTGGATGCCACCTTCTGCCTGTGGATGATTGTTGTGATAGGACTACTCCAGTAGTGAAGTCAGAACTGTCTGTCTTGATCCTGAAGAGGTCTAAGTTTTGTGGCAATACTAGCACTAGAGCAGAGGTTACTGCTTGCTTGAGAGCATTGAAGGCCTTACACTCCTTGTCTATCCAGGTCCATGCTTGGTCAGCTCAGGTCAAGTCAAAGAAAGGGCATGCCATGGTCGAGAAGTCCTGTACAAATTGTCTATAGAAGTTGACAAACCCCAAGAAGGCCTGGACATCAGTCTTGTTCTCTAGGATTGGCCACTTATGGACTCTAGTAATCTTGATGAGGTCTATAGAAACCTCATTCTCCAAGATAACTAGGCTGAGGTACTCAATCTACTCCTTCTGGAATTCATATTTCTCCAGATGAAGGAACAGCTTATGCTCCACCAAGATCTCAAGTACCCTTTAGACAGCTCTTGTATATTCTTCCATAGTTCTAGTAAAAATGAGAATGTTGTCTAGGTAGACAACTACAATACCTTCTGCTATAAGGTCTTAGAAGATGTTGTTCATCATTATCTAGAATATGGCTGGACTGTTAGTCATACCAAAAAATATTACCAATAGCTCAAACAGTCTATGGTTGGTATGGAACATGGTCTTCCATTTATCTCTGGACTTGATATGTACATTGTTGAAACCCCAGCAAATATTAAGCTTGGTGAAATCCTTGGCTCCACAAAGCTATAAGATAAGTTTGGAGATCAGAAAAAAAGGGTACTTGTTTTTAATTGTCATGGCATTAAGAGACCAATAGTCTTGGACCAGACAGAGTAAGCCATTCTTTTTCTTGATAAAAAAGACTGGGGTGGCCATAGAGAATTTAAAGGGTCAAATCCATCTGGTGTGCAAGTTCTCTTTGAGGAAGGTGTTTATGTTATGAGATGGTTCCTAAAGAAGAAACTATTTCCCATACATTCATTAATCTGATAGGAAATATAACATAGGAAAGATATAAATAGTATGGGAAGAATTATGTAAGATGTATATAGTTTTTAGTAAGGGTCATGTGATTGCAGGAGACAGGCACACAGACCAACAGACATTTGTATAAGTAGCTAGGAGAATCCAATGGAGAACTCTATTGAGTTTTTCCTGAACAATCACCTTGGTTGAGCCTAAGTCTTCATAACCTTGCACTAACACAAGAACTCAATACCTATTGTTGATCCTACATCTCACAGTCTCGATACTTTCTATTCTACTTACTCTTTTATCATCCTCACTAGTGGACACAGCTGTCATAGCCCTGACAGAAATTAGCCACTAGCTAGCTGCTGATATAATTCATTTACTAATTATTTACCAGCAATCAGTATTTAATAGCTAGAGTTACTTTAATCTCTTAGTTTGTTCTTATCTTGCATCTAATCCATCTATTTATTGAAAAGCCTACTTATTTGGATGACTTGGCATAGCTCATTAGAAGGCAGCAAGATTAATATCTGGAAGTCTTTAAGCCAGGGGAAGTTGGGCCTTACAGTAGAATAAACTAAGCCCATTAACCTACTACTACTCCTCTACCTAACTAGTCACCCTCACTCCCAGAATGTCTCAAAACCTAACAGGGGATGCTTGCCTGGAATGGCACATCCACTGAGAATCATCCAGAATACCTGTATCCTGTGAATTATTGGTAATACCAGTTAAAAGACTGTTTACTGCATTCCAGGTCCATGGCCAATACTTAGGAGCCTAAGAACCCCTTGAAAGTATATTAGAAATTGCCCTCCCAGAAAGTCCACCTACTCCTCTAGAAATGATATCCCCTCTACTCACAACAGCTCTAATTCCCCAACCCAAAGATCAACCAGAGATTTCCAATCTAGAGTTGAGGACCACCTTACTAGCCCTAGCCAAACAGTCAGAACCCCAAAACTGGAGAAGACAGAAGGGAGTTCACAAACTAGACCTATTTTCAGAAGGAAGCCCAAATGAGTTGAGGGCATTCATCTTCCAATGTTCAGTTTACTTTTGTGCCTGTACTGGAGAATTCACCAAGGACTTAGATAAAGTTTTCTCTGCAATCTCCTACCTCCAGAGAGTAGCCCTAGATTACTTCAAACTATATATCAATAAGCCAGACCCAGAACAGTCTTTTGACTTTCTAGAGAACTGGTTGGCATTCATACAGAAATTAACCAATATGTTTGGCTCTTACTCACCTGAGGATAATGATGAAGATGCAATTATCTCTCTATCTTTTTCTTCAGAGGAGAAGGCCATCAACTACTTTATCCAATTTGCCAAGTATCAGACCCACATCAGGTAGGATGACTGCTCACTCTAGAAAATGGTCAAGGATGCCATACCCCCTAGAATCCAGGACAAATTATGCTTCTGTAAAGAGGATCTGTCTTCCTTTGAAGTCTTGAAACAAACAGTACTCAAGATAGACAATGACTACTGGAAGTGAATTCAAGAAGAAAAAAACCATTAAAGACTGCTATGCACTCTGCAAGTACCATCTACCAAACCCAAGTTTGATTGAACATTAGAGGGAGGTGATCAATCAGTCCAAGAAAGATCACAGCTAAATCAGACTCCAGCATCAGTAACTATCTCAGAGTTGATTACTTCTACCAGCCCAAATATCTTGGAGCCAGATAGGAGACTCACACTGATAAAATGTCAGAAGAGAATAAACCTGAGATTATGCCTGTACTGCAGACAGGCAGGGTACTTGGCCAGAATTTGTCCCTACCAGAACCAATGTCCCCTTTTGACTTCTACTACATATACTACCTATCTTGAACCTGAATTGTGCTGGGTAGAACCCCTAAAAAATGTTAAAGCAGCCCTTTCACTCTCTAGAGAGAGGACTACCTAATCTATACCAGAGAATCCTCACTACTTGCAGATACTACAATGCTGATGAACCTAAGATCATTTGTAGTCAAGTTGTGATCAAAGGTTATAGTAGGAGATCTTTGGGGAATAATTGATTCAGGCTTGTCAGATTGTTTTGTGAATATGAACTTCATATTGAGTCATGGACTGCAGACTAAAATAATTGAGCCATTGCTAGTCTCATTGATAGACAGTACTGTTAACAACTTTGTAATACAAGTTTTAACTTTACCAATTCAATTTTCATGTGGCTCGTACCTCACTGTTGAGTTTTTTGTAATCCCACTTGATGGCTCCTGCTCAGTAGTCTTGGGTCTAAATTGGTTAAGAGTATACAACCCAGAGATAGACTAGAGGAAGGGCACCTTACAGCTTCACAAAAGGAAGGGGAAACCAATGACCCACAAACCCAAGCCCAGATTGGACATGTCTGAGGACACTAAGCAACTGTCTGAGACTCCAGCAAACCCTCAGAAACTATTGATAGCCTTGGTAAATACAGCAGTATATCATATTACATACTGGACCAAGGGTATTATAGCCTTCCAGTTAACTCTCTATTATGAGATCTCCAAACCCAATATAGAATCTAAAACTCTTGAATCACAGAATCCAGATCTAAACTCTGTTCTTTCTGACTATCACCTTTATGCCAAAGTGTTTAGTAAACAATGTTCAAAGCAACTGCCTGAACACTGTTCCTATGATCTGAGTATCTAGACTGAGAGAGGTAAACTTCCTCCTCCTAGACTAATATACTCCCTGTCAACCCTAGAGCTCCAAACACTGCAAGAATTCCTAGACAAGAACTTGAAGACAGGCATCATCAGACCATCAAGATTGCCATGTGGTTCTCTCATCTTGTTTGTGAAGAAAAAGAATAGTGCATTACAACTTTGTATAGACTACAGAGGCCTTAACAGGTTAATGAGGAAGGATTGCTATCCAATTCCTCTCATCTCAGACCTCCTAGAAGTGCCAAAGAAGGCTCATATCTACTCCAAGATTGACTTGAGAAGTGCTTATCACTTAGTATGTATAGCTCCCAGTGACAATGAAAGGGGCAAAAGAGGTTTTTACTGTAACAAGCAAATAGGGAAAAAGGTGGTAACAGTCCTCAATTGCATGCTAAAGGGTTTGTGGGGATGAATAGGTAGTGGGGATATCAGAAAGAAATTAAAAAAAGAAAGCACAGCTTATCTATAATATAAAAATAGTCAAAATGACTGTAAGATCAATCTAGATCTACCTTACATGGTGTCCCTAAGGTGCTAACCTTTAGGCACTATAACAAGCTCACTATCAAAGTAGTCAGTAAACTACTTCTGGGTCTTATGTTAGTGCAAGGTCATAAAGACTTAAGGCTCAACCAGAGTAGTTGTTTAGAAAGAACTCGATAGAGTTCCTTATTGGATTCTTTCAATACTTATACAAATATTAGATGGTCTGTGCACCTACCTTCTGCAATCACATGATCCTTACTTAAGAACTATCTATACATAATTCTTCTCACACTATTTATATCTTTCCTACATTGTACTCTTGGATGTTTTCCATCAAGTTGATGAATACATGAGAAATAGTTTCCTCCTTGGGAGTCATCTCATAACATGGCCCCCCCTTCAAGTTTCCTCGTTCCAAGGAATTTTTTCATTGTCTCCAGTTCTCCTTCCATCTTTTTTCTCTCTGTCTCTTATATTCCTTATTTGACCACCTCTATAGTATTTTTGCCATAAACCTCTCTAGGAGTTCTCAAAAGAACTCCTTTTTGTTGTTCTCCTTTTCCTGTCACCTTACTTCTTCAGCTTTTTCCCCATACTCCCTTTTGAACTCTTCAACCAGCTCCTTTGCATTCTTCAGGTTTTTCTTACTTTCCCAGGTATCCCCTTCTGCTGTATACCCCTTCCATCATACTAAGAACTTTTCTTTTCCCCTAACTATTCTTTTGTTTAGTATTTTTTCCATCTTGAATTCCTCTTTTCCTTCAATGACAACTGGTTTCAGTAGAGTTCTCCTTTGTCCTTCCACCTGGGACCTGTACAACCATACTCAACTTACATTAACTACAGGGTGTGTCTTAATAGAGCTAGGTAGTTCTAATTCTATAGTGTTGGTCGAGACAATTCCCTTAACCTTATAAGGCCCCACAAACCACTCTGTTAACTTTTCTGACCTCCTTCCTACTATTTGCCACTTGAGATCCTTTGTACTTAATAGTACTAAGTCCCTGACTTTATATTCTTCTCCTTTGCTTTGCTTTCTATCTGCATACTTCTTCATTTTCTCCTGTACTTTTTCTAATACTGCTTTTGCCTCTTCCTGGATTTTTCTCATTCTTTCTATGAACTTCTCTACTGTCTTGAACTTCCTCTTTTTTCTTCTCTCGAATCCTATTCATGGATCCTGACTGTAGTTTGCCCTAAAGGGGGATACTCTTGTAGCTAAATGAATTTTGTTGTTATATACAAATTTGGCAGTTCCCAGCCAGTCTGGCTACTGTTCTTGTCTATGGTCAATAAAGACCCTCAGATACTGCTCCAACTCCTGGTTTACTCACTCTGTCTGCCTATCTGTCTGCCTATCTGTCTAGGGGTGGTAAGCCATTGACAGCTTTGTCTGTATGCCTAACAGTTCATTTAGCTCCCTCATTATTCCTGCTATGAATTATACTTCTCTGTCCAATATAATACTTTCTGGGAGCCTATGGAGCTTCCAGACATGATCTTTGAACAGTCTGGCAAGTTCTTCCACCAATGTTTTCTCTGTCATTACTATAAAATGCACTATTTTACTAAACTGGTTACATACTACTAAGATCACATTGTATCCCTGTGCTAAGGGTAACTTCGTAATGAAATCTGCTGAGATATGACTCCATGGTTTCTCTGGAATTGCATTTGGTATAAGTTTCTCTGCTGGGGCCTCACTCCTGTTTTTATACCACTGACAGGCATCGCACCCATTTACATATCTCTCTACTTCCTTTATAACTCCTGGCTACCAGTAATTTCTTGTGACCAACTCTGTTGTTTTTCATCTTCCCCCATGGTCTTCTACTAGTATATCATGGTGTAGGCATACTACCTCTCTTCTTAGATCCTCTTCTAGGACATATATCCATCCTTTCTTCATGACTACTCCTTCTTCTATTGACCACTCCTTGTCTCAAAGGCTTTTTATTCCTGCCTTTTTTAGCTCTTCTACTACTTTTACTATTCTTTCATCCCTTTCCTGCACCTTCTTAATCCTCTCTCTTAGATTCCCATCTTCCACTAGTGTTTCTACCCCCCTTACCCACTCTGGCTTAATCAGCATTCTGTCCCCATTATCCTTCTCCACCCCTTCCTGCCAATCTGCCCTTCAGCTCAGTCTATTAGCTTTACCCATGCTTTTTCCCAGAATGTGTTTCAAGGTGAAGTCAAAGCGTGATAAATATAAGGCCCACTGGGCTTATCTCTGGTTTAACTTTTGACTTGTCATAAAATACTGGAGGTTTTTATGGTCTGTTCAGATCTCAAACTCCATTTTTGTTCCCTCTAGATAATGTCTCCATGCTTCCAGGAATTGAATTACTGCCAGTATTTCTTTGTTGTAAATCTTGTAGTTTTGTTCTGTTGCATTCAGTGACTTAGAGGTAAAGGCTACCAGTCTCCATTTCCCATCCTCACACTTTGTCAACAACACTCCTCCTGTTGCATAGTTTGATGCATCTGCTTCCACTTACATTTCTTTGTCTAAGTCTGGTATTGCCAAGACTGGCTCTGTCATGAATGCCTCTTTCAGCCTTCTGAATGCCTCCTCCTGTGCCTTTTCCCATATCTACTTCTCCTCCTTTCTGACTAGCATATGTAGTGGTGCTACAAGTTTTGCAAAGTCCTTAATAAATTACCTGTAGTAGTTGGTGAGTTCTAGGAATTTTTGCACCTCTTTTATGTTCCTCAGCATTGGCTAGCTTAGAACTCCTTTTACCTTTTCCCTCTGTATTTCTACTCCCTTTGGTCCTATTACTACTCCCAGAAATTCCACCTCTCTCACCTTCCACCGACATTTCTCCAGTCTTACAAAGAGATTATTTTCTTCGAGTCATTTTAACATCTCCTCTACTATTTCATCATGCCCCTTCTCTATTTCTGTTGCCACAATGATGTCATCTATGAAGGTGGCCATGTTCCCTTGATTTATCATGTCACAGAACAGATTGTTCATCATTTTCTGGAAGGTAGCAGAAGAGTTTATGAGCCCAAAATACATTACAGTTGGCTTATAGGCTCCAATGTGTATTGTGAATACTGCCTTCCATTCATCTCCTTCTTTGATTCTGATATTGTTGTACCTCTACCTCAGGTCTAGCTTTGTAAAAACCCTCTTACTGCCTACTCCATCCAAGATATTAGCAATTAATGGTAATGGATACCCGTTCTTGACAGTCCACTGGTTCACATGCCTATAATCCTGCACTATTTGTTGCTTGCCATTTTTTTTAGCTACAAAATGTACTGGTGATGTCTGTGGCAATTTTGATGGTCAAATGTATCCTTTTTGCAGTTGATCTTCTATGAATGCTTGCACCTCTTCTCGCTCTTCTCTCAACAATAAGTATATCTTCTCTTTTTAGGCACAAAGCCTTCTTTCAACTCAATTGCATGGTCCCAGACCTTTCACACTGTCATTCTTTCTGACTCTACTTTTCCGAACACTCTTTTCCATTTCCAAAATTTCTTTGGTACCAACTCCTTCACTTTCTTTTCTTCTTCTGTTTTCCTAACTTCTTTTCCCTTTTCTCCTTGTTTCTTTCTTCTGCATATGGGTGGACACCTCATCATCTTTACCTCCTCCTTTTCCCAATCTATCTCTGGGTTATAGGCAGCTAACCATGGTATATCCAATATTACCTCTATCTTTCCCAGATTATATATATCCATTCTTACTCTTTCTATGTGTCCCTTAAAGAACATATTGCACTCAACCTGGTGCGTAATTGCTCTCCCTATGTTTACTGTTCCATCCACATTTCTTACCAATAAAGGGGTTTTTAGTTTTTCCAGTTTGAACCCTTTTCTTTTCACAAATTGGATGTTCATGAACAGTCCAGTCATGCCACTATTGAGTAGTGCTTTAACCGCTACTCCCTCATAGTTTTCCAATTTCTCTAGTCCTATCTTCATCCACACTTCTCTTAGTGGCTGTAGTGTGCACTGTACATTTCTCACTTCCTTAGTGTTGCTTTAATGAGAAGCTTTATTTCCCAGTTTCTCTGGACATAATACACTGTACATATTTGAGGAGGCCAGCCAGAAGCTCACTGTTCTCTATTGTCTTTTGCCAACTCTTGTGGCATTTTCACTACCCTTCTCTCTCTTCCCTTTCTTTGCTAACAATTCTTGGCCATATAGCCCCACTTTCCATATACAAAGCATGTTCTATCTCCTCCTTTTCCTCTGTCTACTTCTATTGCATTGGGGTCTCTCACTGGCCCTGGCTGTCCCCCTCTATTCTGATATCCTCCTCTATACTGGGCCCCTGGCCTCCACGTGATCTACCCTTCCCTTCTTCTATATGACCCTCCCCCAAACCCTCCTCTAGGCTGTTCATTTCCCTGTGGGTGTGCCACATTCCTCTCCAACATCCTTTCCTCTGCTCTACTCTGCCTCTGATTCTTATCTAGTCTTACTGCTCTCTCCTACCATTCTTCTATTGTGCTAGGAGAGCTCTCTACTTCTACCAACTTCCTCCTAAGTGCTCCACTCAACCCTCTTTTGAACTCTTCGATGAGAGGGCGTCCCTCATAGTCACTTCCTTGCACTACCTTTTTGAATTCCTGGACATATTCATCACAGGTCCTCTCTTCTTGCTCAATTATCCTCAGCTGTTCTATCTTTTGTTCCTCCTCTGCTATTTCTCCAAATTCATTCCTCATTTTACTGAATAATTCCTCTGCTGTCTCTGTCTCTGATTTCCCTTTCAATAATTCATCCAATAGGTTGTTCTTCTCTGCCTCTGCTACCCCCCCTCCTCCCCTGTATGTAGGACAGTACCCAGGCCATTTTTGTTGCTTCTAATTCTCCTGTCATTTTCATACTCAAATATAAGCAAGCTGCGTTAATAAACACACTCACTTTCTCTATCCTTCCACTAAATAATGGAAGTTTTGCCACCTCCACTTTTTCTCCTCCATTTTGTTGTAATAGGGTAGCCACCTGCTGCTGCAGGCCAGTGATATGAGTAAGAAGTTGCTCCTCCCTGGTGGATGAAGCTTGTGATACAGGGGCAGTAGATTGTCCTGTAAGTTGCTGTTGCTGTTGTTGTTGTTGGGACATATGTAGCAGTAGTAGTGATAGTGGTAGTGATAATTCCTCATAAGAGGACAAGCAGTCTTCTTTGTCTGAACTTATAGCTGGCTATCAACTAAGAAGGGTGAAATGATACTATCCCTAAGAAGGGAATCCCTAAGCTAGATAGGCCTTTAGGAGGTTACCGTTATTCTCCTGCGTAGACTGATCATAATAGACTAGTAGTATAGAGCTGATAGCAAAAGACTGAGTATGAGCCCACTTGATATAGGGGTCAGGTCTCAGACAGGGACACAAGTTTTGTCCAGGCTATCTACCCACTGTCCCTAACTGACAGTGAAGTCCCCTTTACAACTAGGGCCTGCTTTCCAAAAAGCTTTCAAGTACTGTGCTCATTAGCGAGGATAATAAGAAAGTAAGTAGGAATAGGGATGTCGAGGCTGCAAGGTGCAGGGTCAGTGATGGATATCAAGTTCTTGTGTTAGTGCAAAATCATAAAGACTTAAGGCTCAACTAGGGTGGTTGTTCAGAAAGAACTTGATAGAGTTCCTTGTTGGATTCTTTCAATACTTATACAAATATTAGATGGTCTGTGCACCTACCTCCTGTAATCACATAGCCCTTACTTAAGAACTATCTATATGTAATTCTTTCCATGCTATTTATATCTTTCCTGCATTATACTCTTGGATATTTTCCATTAAGTTGATGAATGCACAAGAAATAGTTTCCTTCTTGGGAGTCATCTTATAACATCTTATCATACTTAGTCAAGCCTTCATCTGTACTCCCAACACCAAACCTTATGGGTGTAATACAATCTGAGTTGATGACTAGCTAGGCTTTCCAAGCCTACTACCTTGTAGAAGGTTATCTGAGCAACCACTATGCCTTGTTTCTAAAAAGAGTAGGGTATAGATATGAAATTCATTTACCAACTTAACCTCCCACCAAAATCATCTCTTACACACTCAAAAAAACTGCATCTGATGACCTCAAGAGCTTCTGAGATGAAGGCAAGGGCCAAGAAGGCACTGTCTTTTACCTTCCACTCTAAGAAGTATATTAGAAATTACAAATGTTGAGACTCAATTGACATAAAAAGAAAACTCAGCACCAATCCTTTCTCACCACTCTTCTATATAGCCTTGCCATATAAACCCTCCTAACTTCCCTTTCTGAAGCAGCATGCTAACCTGTCACTACTATGTGCTTTTGCTCTACTTCTATACTATCACCCCTAAACATCTCTTTATAACTTCCTACCTGGCTACTTTCTATCCCAAATTTGATCTAGAAACCAGTTTTAACATGTGCCAGTGTTCTAGCTTGCATGTTAATCTGGCACAATGTCATGCTCTTTGGCTGAGCTTATACTGAGGCAATCAGAGCCTGTTGATAGACTTATTGATTGGTCATCTGGGTTTCATGCTCATCTAAGTCTGTTCTAGGTTCAAAGTATATAGCACTCCAGAGTATAACCAAAGTTCCTGAGTCCTAGAGGGTAACCTCTAAACAGTCTGCTCCCAATCAACCTAATGCTAGTCTATCATATTTGTCTCTTGAAGTATACACTACTTGGTAAATGACAATCTGGTTATTGTGCAGTAAAAAGGGCCTTTCTAGAGGTTCCTTTGTATGGCTAAGGACTTATAGGAGGTTTCTAGAGTAAACTCAAATACTGAATTCAGGAGTATAAAGCATATCCTATGTTACAAATCCACAGAAAATTCATTGACAGTGTAACAATGAGTAGAAAACAATCTTTTGTACTTGTTATGGTTTATTTGAATGGCTAGTAATGTCATTCAGTCTCTCTAATACACCATGGGCATTTCAATGGCTCATAAATAACATTTTTGCAGACTTACTAGACATCTGTGTTGTCATCTATTTGGATAACATACTAATCTACTCAGACAACCTACAAGAATATAAGGCACATGTGAAAGAGGTTCTTTACCACCTCAAAAAGAATAACCTTTATGCATCTCCAGAGAAGTGCATATTCCATCAAAGAAAGATTGAATTTCTGGGTTACATACTGAGCCTGGAAGGCTTACAAATAAATAAAGAAAAAATAAGAGTTATTTGAGACTGGTCTACTCCTAGACATATAAAGGACGTACAAGCCTTTCTAGGCTTCATGAACTTCTATAGGAGGTTCATTAATAACTATTTTGAGCTAACAGTGTTATGTTGGACAGCCTTTTTAGGCAATTTAAGTGATAATTATCACAAATCTATACTATAATTTAGCTCAAGCAGTAAAGGTGACACTGATTGTATACTACTTGACCTCCAGTCTTGGACTCATGCATATTACCCAAGTAGCAGAATAGTGGCTGTGACCACCACTATACCAGCCTCATAGGGCCTGTCTAGCCATTTTGTACCAGACACAACCCAAAAATCCCCTCTAGAAGCTCTCTTAAGAACTGTCTGAACCTTGGGAAAACTAGTCTCCTCAGATAGAATAATGTCATGATTTGGTGGCCATTGTATTTGATGGTTTAGGCTTTAGTGTTACTATTAGATCTTGGCAATCATTTTTGATATCCTCTATAATTAGACATATTACAAGCTATCCTCTTAAGGGCAACATTGTTAGGGTATCTGGGAAGGAAGGACTATCCAAGGGTAGTGGAGAAAGGTTAGAAGTATGGAAGAACAACAGAGAGGGGTCAAGAAAGTTGGAATTGGAGAGATTGATGAAAACGTCGATCTCAAGAGCAGATTACCCATGCTGACTTTGAGGCTCCTTAAGCCATGTTCAAAGGCCAGATTCAATGGAAAGCTCTAAGAGAAGACTAGGTAGGAGGGTTAGAAGGGATGGAGAGTACTGGCTGTATGATTGGAAAGAGACCCTGCTTTATCATTCCACTCCCTACTATAATGGGATATTGGAATGTTTCTTTGGTTTTCTTAACTGTTGATTCTATGATTTGTAATTCTAATATATACTCTAGGAGTACAGAGAGGTCTAACAACAACTTACCCCCATTATCTCCCTTCCTCTGTCACTCTAGAGCTCCACTGCTATTTCTGAGTGACTAAGTTTCCTGTTTGTTTCTTTATAAAACTCTATAAAACTTCCCTTGAGGAACATATCTCACTTCAAGGAGAACTTGGGCATTCACTTGACTAGGAGTTTAACCACTCACTACATGTTTTTGGAGTAGATTTCCAACTGTACAGTCAGTTGAAGTAGAGCTTACACAAGGACATGGGAGTTCTAGGCAGTACTGCTGTATCAATGGTAAGCCAGGCTACTAGACTAGCTTGAGAAGGGTAGTGTCACAGTACAAGACAAACATACACCTTTAAGATCCACAATCAACTGGAGCTTGTTCTTGAGCAGATATTAAAAACATTTCATCTTCTAGGTTTTCATTGGCTCTTTTTATAGCAACCTTTGTAAGCTCTCTATTATTTGATTTACCTTCCTAGTGTCTACTCAATCATGCACAACTGTGACACAGCTTGGAGATTTTGTCTCTCTGACCTGTTCTGCTCACCCTTGTCATTTATTCTCCCCATCAACAGTACCCTTGACTCACCTGACTCACAATGATAACCCATGGAATTGGAATGTAGTTTGCCAAAATACCTTTGAGGAACTTAAGACTGCTTTTATGACTGTGCCAGTACTAATGCACTAGGACCCTAAAAGCCAAATCATCATAGAGACAGACACCTTAGACATAGTCCTGGCTGCTATCATCTCAACATTTATAGAAGAAGAATTACACCTGATTGCCTTTTATTCCAGAACCTTCAACCTAGCAGAACTCAACTATAGTGTACATGACAAAGAGCTATTAGCAATCTTCAATACTTTTAAGAAATGGAGATATTACCTTAAAGGGATGGCCAAACTGGTGGAGGTCTTCACAGACCATAAAAACCTCCAGTATTTCTATATTACAAAGCCCCTCTCCAGACAACAGGCTTGATGGTCTGAATTCCTCTCCCAGTTCAATATGACCATTAGATTCTACCTGGGATGACTAGGCACAAAACCAGATGCACTGACAAGATGTAACGACATCTATCCAAATAGATGGGACCTGAACCCCTTGCAGCTACCAAGTCAGGAGGTGAATGTGAGACCTATATTTACAATTGCCTAATTGGGAAAGGAGAAAGATACTAAACAACTGGCAGCAGCACCCCTACAACCTAGTCACACTCTCAACTTGGAGTCACTATATAGTGACATCTTGAGGGCATGGCCATTGGATCCAGTAGTAGCAAGGTTTGTGACTATTACACTCCCCCAGAGGATCCAAACTAGAAAATAGATAAAAGTGGACTAGTTCATCATTGAGAACAGATCTATGTTCCAGACATCAATGATCTCTGATTGCAAATACTAAAAGCAAAACATGACCACTTACTGTTAGAACATCTAGACCAGAGCAAGACTTTCCTGGCAGTACACCAGCACTATATCTGGCCCAACCTCAGGAGGTTCATTAAGGATTATATAGCTTCCTACAATGTCTACAAGTGCAATAAACCCTAGAGATATAGACTCTATGGAAAGCTAAACCAACTACCAATCCAACCACAGCCTTGGAAGTCTATATCTATGGACTTTATTGAGCAACTATCTGAATCGCAGGGTTATACAGACATTCTGGTTATTGTAGATCAGCTCACTAAACAAGCTGTATTCATTCCCACCCAGCAATTAATAGACTCCTCACAACTGACTGAACTATTCATCAACTACATATTCACTAAGTACAGAGTACTGTCCCACATAACTTCAGATCAAGGTTTAGAGTTTGTGTTCAAATTCTTCAAATCCTTGGCATCATCATTAAATATCAGACTATACTATATCTCAGGTTACTATCCTGAGGCAAATGGCCAAGCAGAACAAACAAACCAAATGCTAGAACAATATCTTTGTCACTACTGCAATTATCAACAAAACGACTAGGCACAATTACTACCATTAGCCAAATTTACATACAACAACATATCCTTGTCTTTAACAGGGGTGTCACCATTCTTTGTAAACAAAGGTTTCTACCCAAGATTACAGATCCAGAAGACAAAGGAACTCTCTTCAACAGCAGCAAACAAATACATGAACAAACTGGAATTGATATATCACAAACTCAAAGAATCTCTGGAGAAGGCCCAGAGCTATTACCAAGTATCAGCAGACAGATGCAGAGAGAAACCCCCAATTATTAATGTAGGAGAAGCTGTTTTTGTTCTAGTGCAATTGATCAGATCAACTTGGCCATCCAGGAAATTGTCAGAAAGATATCTAGGTCCTTTTATAGTCACAGAAAAACTAGGCAAGTAATCATATCAAATCAAACTACCAGACTATCTACATACCATACACCCAGTCTTCTATATTTCACAGTTAGAACCAGTGAAGTTGAGCAGCATCCCAAACTGAGTCAACCCACTACCCCCACCAGTTGAGGTGGAAGAAAACCTAGAATTTGAGATTAACCAGGTACTGAATGCAAAACTAGACAAATAACACAATATTTCCCTGATCTACTATATCCAATGGGCAGGATATGAGGGCACAGATGATGAGTTCTTCTAGCTAAGCACAGCAGAATTAACACATGCTCAAGAACTAATATGGAATTTCCACTCACATTACCCTGAGAAACCAGATCTAGACCTCTACTTCTGCCTAATGCCCTCTTATTCTCACCACTCAGATACTATGTAGACTTGAAATTTTTTTTCTCTTCTTTTGTACTTGGGATTAGCAAACCACAGTACTAAAAGGCCATAAGGGTGTAGCCTTAAAGAAGGGGTACTGTCATAGCCCTGACAGGAATTAGTCACTAGCTAGCTGCTGATATAATTCATTTACTAATTATTTACCAGCAATTAGTATTTAATAGCTAGAGTTACTTTAATCTCTTAGTTTGTTCTTATCTGGTATCTAATCCATCTATTTATTGAAAAGTCTACTTATCTGGGTAACTTGGCATAGCTCATTGGAAGGCAGCAAGATTAATATCTGGAAGTCTTTGAGCTAGGAGAAGTCAGGCCTCACAACAGCACTCACAAGCATCTTGGATAGCAGGCCCTAGCTATAAAGGGGACTTCACTGTTAGTTAGAGACAGTAGGTAGAAGACCTGGACAAAGCTTGTGTTTCTACCTAAGACCTGACCTCCATATCGAGTGGACTCATATCTAGTCTTTCACTATCAGCTCCATACTACTGGTCCATTGTGATCAGTCTACACAGGGGAACGATAGTAACTTCTTAAAGGCCCATCTAGCTTAGAGATTCTCTTTTTAGGGATAATATCATTTCACCCTTCTAGTTAGTAGCTAGTCATAAGCTCAGACAAAGAAGACCACTCTTCCTCATACAAGAAAGCATCACCATCACTATCATCACTACTATCACTACCACCATATATGTCTTGGCAATAGCAACAACAACCTATAGAGCAACCTGCTGCTCTTACACCTCCTCCTCTTACTCAGGAGGAGCAACTTCTTATCTTAATTGCTGGCCTACAGTAGCAGGTGGCTACCCTATTACAACAGAATAGAAGAGCAAGAGTAGAGATAACAAAACCTCCTCTGTTTAGTGGGAGAATGGAAGAAGTAAGCATGTTTGTTAACATGGCCTATCTGTATCTGAGGATGAAGATGATGGGAGAATTGAAGTCAACAAAGATGACTTGGGTGCTGTCTTATATACAGGGAGGAGTGGCAAAAGCTTAGAAAGATAATCTATTGGATAAATTATCAAAAGAGGAATCAGAGATGGAAACAGTAAAAGAATTGTTTAGTAAAATGAAAAACGAGTTTGGAGAAATGGTAAAAAAAGAAAGAAAAGTAGAGTAGTTGAGGACAATAGAACAGGAAGGAAGAATATGTGATAAGTATGTCCAAGAGTTTAAAAAGGTTGCAAGAGGAAGTGGATATAAGAGGTAACCTCTTATAGAGGAGTTCAAAAGAGAGTTAAGTGGGGGATCAGGAGGAAGTTAGCGGAGGTAGAGTCCTCCCTATATAATAGAGAAGTGGTAGAAGAGAGTAGTAAGGTTGAATAGAAATCAGAGGTAGAATAGGGCAAAAGAAAGGATATTGGAAAGGAACATGGCATGTCTATCAGGAAATGTGTAGCAAAGAGAAGGATTTGGTGGGGGATCATATGGAGAAAGGGGAGGCTAGATTGTGTGGAGAACTAGAGGCCAATATAAAGGAGGACATCAGAATAGAGGAGGACAGCCAGGACTAGTAAGGGACCCTAACACAATGGATGTTGATAGAGGAAGAGGGAGAGATAGGACATGCTTTATATGTGGAAAGTAGGGCTATATAGCCAAAAATTGTTGGTAGAGAAAGGAAAGAGAGAGGAGGGTAGCAGAAATGCCACAAGAGTCAGCAAAAGAAAGTAAAGGACAGTAAGTTCCTGACTGGTCTTCAATAATTTGTACAGTATATTGTGCCCAGAAAAACTAGGAAATAAATTGAATTGTCATAGCAATACTAAGGGAGCAAGAGGTGTATGGCATATAATACAACTGCTAAGAGAAGTGTAGATAAAAATAGGGTTAGAAAAGCTGGAGAACTACAAAGGAGTAGCAGTAAAGACACTGTTAGACAGTGGGGCAGCAGGCCTGTTCATGGATACCAAGTTCACAAAAGAGAAGAGATTTAAACTAGAGAAGTTAAAAACACCCTTGCTAGTAAGGAATGTAGATGGAACAGTAAATATTGGGGGAGCAATCACTCACCAGATGGAGTGCAACATGTTCTTTAAAGGACATGTTGAGAGAGCATGAATAGATGTGTATAATCTGGGGAAAACAGAAGTAATATTGGGTATACCCTAGCTAGCAGCTCATAACCCAGAGATAGACTGGGAAAAAGAAGAGGTCAAAATGACATGGTGTCCACCAATATGTGGAAAGAGAAAGCAAGAAATGCAGGAGAAAAGGCAAGTAAGTATCACAAATGGCCACTTACTGATTTGTAATTGGTTGATTTGATAATCAAAGTGCTCAAAAAAGCAAAGTTAGACAAGCAGCAGAAGATGTTGTTAAGTTTGAGGTTTATCCTCAGACATACAGTTCTTAAATACATAATTGTGGTGGTCTGTGCACCAGGACAGTCTACCACATGATCACTACCTATTGTTCTACATATAGGAGTGCTATTGTTCTTGAAATAGAGATAACCTAATCATCTTAGAGCAGTTCTTTGTTCTATTCAAGGACAGATGATAATCTATGGGTAAAAATCAGTGTCATGTACAAACATTGAGGACCTTGTATCTCCATGGGATCTTATTGCCTCTGGGTCTATTTATAGCTGAAAGAAGCACAGTGAAGAGAGCTTCACAATGGTCATTGAAGTGAACAATTATGTCAAGCAGTTCCTGAGATATCAGCAATTTAGTATTTGGTGACTTAGTGATTGCTGATTGATCTGCTGATAACATGGTGAATACTGATCTCCTTGAGATGTTTTTGGTATCATTTAAAAGGTCTTCTTAAGGGCTTTTTGTGGCCATTTAGATTGTTGAAATTAGTTGAGTATTTCTAAAGTTATGGTCTAAATAAAGTTTGTGACACTATTCTTCTCTTTCTTTCCTTTCTCTACCAACAATTTTTGGCCATATAACCCCATTTTCCACATACAAAGCATGTCCTATCTCCTTCTCTTCCTCTATCAATATCCACTATGTTGGGGTCCCTTGTTGACCCCAGCTGTCCTTTTCTATTTTAATATTCTCTCCTATATTGATCCTCTGTTCTCCACATAATCTGATCTTCCCTTTCTCCATATAGCCCTCTACCAAATCCTCCCCTTTGCTGTACATTTCCTAATGGATATGTTGTGTTTCTCCCTAACATTTTTTCTTCTGCTCTACTCTACCTTTGATTTTTATCCAACCTTACTACTCTTTTTTGCTATTCCTCTATCATACAGGGACCTTACTACTCTTTTTTGCTATTCCTCTATCATACAGGGAGAGCTCTGTCTCTGCTAACTTCCTTCTGATCCCCCCACTTAACTTCCTTTTGAATTCCTCTATAAGGGGTTGCTCCTCATATCCATTCCCTCTTGTGATTTTCTTAAACTCTTGGACATATTTATCATATGTCTTTCCTTCCTGTTCTATTGTCCTCAACTGTTCTACTTTTCTTTCTTCCTCCACTGTTTCCCCAAACTTATTTCTCATTTTACTAAACAATTCTTCCACTGTCTCTACTTCTGATTTTCTCTTTGACAATTCATCCAACAAATTATTCTTCCAAGCCTCTACTACTCCTTCTTGCATATAAGATAGCATCCAGGCCATCTTTGTCAACTCCAACTCTTCCGTCATTTTTATACTCAGATACAGACAAGCCATATTGATAAATATGTTCACTTCCTCTATTTTTCTACTAAACAGAAGAGATTTTGCTATCTTCACTCTTTGTTATAAGATGACTCCCAAAAAGGAAACTATTTCTCATATATTCATCAACTTAATAGAAAACATTCAAGAATACAATATGGGAAAGATATAAATAGCATAGGAAAGATTATGTAAGATATGTATAGTTATTAGTAAGGGTCATGTGATCATGGGAGATAGGTGCACAGACTATCCAATATTTGTATAAGTACCTAGGGGAATCCAATGAGGAACTCTATTGAGTTCTTCCTAAACAACTACCTAGGTTGAGCCTTAAGTTTTCATGACCTTGTACTAATACTCTTGCTCCTCTACTATAAGAGTGACCAGAGTAGAGTGGACTCTAGGAGAATCCTTAGTAATATTATACTCCTAATCATATTATAACTCACCTCTAGGAGAATTCTTAGAGATTAGGATAAGGCTCCTGGAGTGTACTTTTACAATATATATATTCCTACTGCTGGAGTGTCCCTGATCCTATAGTCCTGTCAGTCAGGGTCAGGAGTCTCCAAATTAAGCTAAAGGAAATTAAATATTATATAGTAATATTTAATTAAGTATAGGGTCACTCTGGGCTGTAAGTCTGGTATCTCAGGGAGGGTGTTAGTAGAGTTCCCTTACATCTACTTTGTTGTAATAGAGTAGCCACCTGCTGCTGCAGGCTGGTGATTAAGGTAAGAAGTTGCTCTTCCCAAGTAAAAGGAGAAAGTGTAGGAGCAGTGGATTGCTCTATGGGTTGTTGGCAGAATATACTGACTGGCAATGGTGATAGTGGTAATGATGATGATGATAATAATAATATTTCCTCATATGAGGAAGAGTGGTCTTTTTTGTCTGAACTTATGACTAGTTATTGACTAGAAGAGTAAAACAATATTATCTCTAAGAAGAGAATCTCTAAGCTAGACAAGCCTTTAAGAGGTTACTGTTGTTCCCCTATGTAGACTGACTACAATAGACCAGTAGCACAGAGCTGATAGCAAAAAAACTATATACAAGCCCACTTGATATAGAGATCAGGCAGGAACATAAGTTTTGTCCAGGCCTTCTATTCACTGTTCCTAACTAACAGTAAAGTCCCCTTTATAGCTAGGGCCTACTATCCAAGATACTTGTGAGTGCTATACTCACTAGCAAGGATAATGAGAAAGTAAGTAAAATAGAGAGTATCAAGGCTACAAGGTGCAGGGTTGACAATAGGTATTGAGTTCTTGTGTTAGCATACAGTTGTGAGGACTTAGAGCTTAACCAAGATGGTTGTTCAGAAAGAACTCAATAGAGTTCTCTGTTGGATTGCCCTAGCTACTTATACAAATATCTGTTGGTCTGTGTGCCTGTCTCCCATGATCACATGACCCTTACTAATAACTACATATATCCTACATAATCTTTTCTACCTATTTATATCTTTCCCATGTTATATTCCTGGATATTTCCTATTAGATTAATGAATGTATGGGAAATAGTTTCTTTTTTAGGAACCATCTCATAGCAGTACCTCAGTTTCATTCCATGATTCTGAGGTGAGAATCTTCTATACTATAGACTAGAATTTGTCACTCAGTACACCTACAGTATTTATCATCACTCTAGGTAATTCTTAATACATCTAGAGTCTCATTCCACAATTTTGAGTGTTTATTATTACTCTAGGTCCCTGCCACTTGTTATAAAAAGCCAAGTGACAGATCAGTGAACAGCATCACATGGCTGGCAAGTGGACAGCTGATTGTCTGCTGTGAAATGGTTGATCTCACATTCTCATTCTGTGCTTCCCTTATTACTGATTATCTCTTCTCATTCTATCCATCACTTCAGATTCTTACTAAGCAGTTTTTTCTCCCTTGGTACAATTTTTCTGTCCCTTAGTTCTGTGTTCATCAGACCGAGGTGAATTGTTTATTTCTACATATGCACACATTACACCGATGTATCTAGCTGAGGCACATTAATACATTTCAGTTCTGTGCTCATCAGACTGAGTTGAGTTACTTGACAGCGACTTGACAGCGACTTGACAGCGACTTGACAGCGACTTGACAGCGACTTGACAGTGTGCTTCTTTTTATAAAAAAAAACACCAAGCTATGTGTCTAGCCGAGTGTCTTCAACTGCTGGTTGGTTCTGGGAGTCACAGGATAGTCTCAGAAGAGACTACCTTTTGAGTTTGGTTGTCGTGGCCCCTGGTACTGCGATGCTCTAAGCACTGCCGAAGCACTGATCTCTCTGATGGTATCTTCACACAAGGACTATTTAACCTTGACCTTCGACTTTCCCGTTGTTGCCACAGGTTACCCTCATTATGAACCATATCTCAACATCTGAATTGCGACTCATTGAACTGGAAAATCTCACAAGCAATGACGAAGAACACGATTCACGCAGCACCACACCTGAACCACGTCTCGTCGGAGGCAACAACATTATAGTCAATTTTCGCATCCATCTCTTCTTATTTTGCTTGATTGAAGCCGGTTTCATTGCTTTAGCCTCCGTGTGCTTAACCAGACCATTATCCCTCACGTTCGGACTCAGCGACTCGAAAATTAAAGGTGGCTTCACTGTCATCTTCGTCGTGTGGCATAGTCTGGCAGTTTCTGCTGGTGGAAACATCACCGTTGATGCTTTCAGTCGAGAGTGGTCTGTTCAATTGGAACATATGGTTCCTGGGACCACTGACATAGTGTCAACTATCAACTCCGGATGGCTCGAGCGTACCTCACATTGTCTTTCAAAGCATGCCAGCAGCACATTCAGGTTTGCTTTCCTAGCCTCACTGGCCCTTATGGTGCTTGTTCACCTTGCACCTGGGACAATTAGTGTTACGGCGATCGCCGTTCCGACTGTTGTTCAGGTTGCTAGACAAGTCTCCCAAATAAACAATGGCAACGCCCAGCAACTTGTTACCTTCTCAGGACGTGCCAATCTCATCGTCAGACAAGAAAGAATTGAACTTACTCCATTTGGGTTCAAGCTTCCCGCAAACACACTGATGTCTTTACCACCGCCCCGTGGTAAATCCAATGAAACCCTAGCGTACAATACTAACATCGTCGAATTTCACCACAACTGCCGCTGGGAAGCCCCATCCATCGTCAACGTATCAGGCCTATCTATTTCTGCTGCAGGGCAAATCTGGAATACTGATCTCATCCTTGGTGGTCAGGGTCAGACAAGACCAGGTATGCTCCATGATGGGCAAATGATGGGATGTTCTGACGGCACTACTTTTTTCAGGCTCCAGTATTAGTCCCCTCTCTCTTACCGACTTTGACGCCATGATGAACACAAGTACTAGTGCTTACTTATTCATCGGAGGAAATTCCTCTTTTTACAACAGCACTGCGTCTCCAAGAGCACGATTTGCAATTAATCTAGATAATTTATCTGCCGCTTTTGTGGAACAAGGCGTTGGCGTCACCAGAGGGTCGGGTATCAACCTTGTTGGTCCTCTTGCCAGTGTTCTTTTGTGCGATGCACAGCCCAAAATATCTGGTGGCCATGTTCGTCTACAAAATGATGGGACCGTCAATATCATATCTTCGGGACAACCACCTGATGGCAGTTTCCCCTCCGCTGCAGCAAACCTTATATTCTTGAATGCGTTCCAGGATGCACTTGTTGAACTTGAGACACTCGAGGTATCCAACTTGGTCAACAATGTCGCTGCAGATATGTTTATGACCAACAGCTCTGTCAATTGGAACAATGCGCAGAACATAGCACCTTTGGATATCCTATCCATAAATAAGAAGGTAGATGACTTCATGAGCTCCGCAGCCAAAGCTTTCATCGACGGGTACCGCCAGGTTGGAACAAACGCTAATCCTATCTTTGACTCGGTGTCTGTTCTCGGTTTAGGGGAGGAACAGCAACTGGCTTTGATCACCTCCAAAGAGTTATTCATTGTTATGGTTGTGTTGGATGTGATCACCACTGCTTTATTGTTCACTCTCGTGCGATCTGCACCAACCTGGAAGGGATATCCGCTCAATCTCGCGAACTTCTTCCGATTCCTTGAGGAGGGTCATACTAA